>MDTC01189081.1_pt1 | contig 46396 bp, 52 predicted proteins | sample 811181 | NCBI WGS metagenome assembly MDTC01 (sample SAMN05326644, study PRJNA326480) | marine metagenome | isolation source: seawater | place: Pacific Ocean: North | collected 2011 | reverse complement strand
CTCACTCTGATTTTTGCTCAGTTCAGGCTCATTATCATCAATAGATTCACCGCGAGAGGTGTAGTATTGAGGACCAGTTTCGGGCAGAGTTTCATTGTTCCAACCTGCATTGGTATGCAAAGATGAGATGTTACCACCGTTGATCAGTTGGTTCACTTTCTCCTTCGTATTGTAGAACTCACGGAGAACTTTACCATTGAAAGAAGGATAACCATCCCAATGGCAATAAACAGAAAGAATGGAGTCATCTTGGAGTTGGATACCGATGCGAGAGCGAGTGCCCATTGCCTTTGTTTGAACTGAAGTCAGTATAGGGCATCTGCAAGGGGATTCTGTGCCTGCTGTGCCACCTCTTGAACTGACACACTCTTGTTTATACGGTTCTGTGTGATTTCAATATACTTCTGATCAATGTCAAATCCAATCCATTGTCGCTTAAGTTCTTCTGCAACAATAGCAGTAGTACCAGATCCCATGAAAGGATCAAGGACAATATCATTTTCCTCAGTAGTAAGTTGAATACAGTTTCTGACAAGTTGTGGTGGAAATGGTGCTGGGTGTTGTTTCTGCCGCTCAGGATTGATCACCCATACTTCACCTTTGTATGCAGGATCTATAGCATCACGAAATACTTTTGGTTTCTTTTTACAGAACCAGTAGATATGTTCTGTGCATGGTACAAGAACATCATTGCGAATGTTAGGAGAGTTTCTTCTATCCCAGATGATCAGTTGATATAACTGAGCATCACTTTGACTGATAAAATCTGTTGGAAGATAACAACGATTCTTATATCTACGGGGTTTATGATTAAAGAATATACTACCCTCTGGTTTGATGATACGATGACATTGATTCAAAAACTCTATCATCCATGCCTGATACTCTCCTTCAGGCATGTCATCACCATATGTGTTGTAATCAATCTGAAACTTACCCCAGATTTGATTACCTTGCTTCACTTTACCTAACAATCCCTTCTTGTTATATGGAGGAGATGTGATGATACAATCAATGGAGTTTTCCTCCAGATCCTTCATCCCCTCAATACAATCTTTATTGATAATCATTTACTTGAGGACGATAAATGTGGAACATGAGAGAGTGATAACCAGAGTTGAACTTTGCTCCAGATCCCTTCATCTGAAGGTGAAATAGTTTATTACCGTTAGCATCAACGAAGTAAAGTGTAGTAGGATTCAGAACCCACTTTCCACCTTCAATAACATCAGCAATATCCTGAATATCGTACTTCCACTCTTCTTTCGTAATTTTATTATACCATATCATTTTGTTGACTGGTTCACCAAGTTTAATCTCCTTGGTCTTTTTATTGCGATAGATTCCCTTACGAACGATAGCATCAAAGGTTTCCATCTTATGATCATTGAACCACTTAAGACCAAGTTGATTCAATCGATCGTTATCAACAACACGATGTTGTGGGTGAGCACCATTACTAACATCTTCATGGGGTGTTCCAAAGAACAATCCAAACCATTCACGAAGTTCACCAGTGATATTGAAATAAGTACACCAAACATCTGAAGATGTTAGATGACATTGAGTATGGTTTTTTGATACTGATTTCTTGCTATAGTAATCTTGAAGATCATCACAAACAATATCCCGTTTTGTATCACTAGCACCATCTGTATCGTGCTTATATCCTGTTGATTCAGTCAAAGTATCTGCTGAAGTATCTTCTTCAGTATGCCCATCATACTTTGCCTTCCGACCTGCTTCGATCTGTGCGAGAGTGCCCATGGGATCCTTGACGATGTTCTAATCATAGCATAAAAAAAGGGGCATTGCTGCCCCCCAACCAGTTATATTTCTGTCACATGAACGCTGCTTGTAACGGATTTAGATTTAGTTGCATTGCAGTATAATCTCTAGTATCATCGAAACTCACAACTTCTCCACACTTTTTGAAGTTGATGGGTGCGTGATACTCTCCCTTTTTAGTATTGTAGAATCCCCATATTGTCTTGACAGGAATACCATCATTGAAAATAAATGAAGAGTGGTTGACAAGCCAAATAGCAAGATAATTACGCTTGAACTCAGTAACCTCATAGGTAAAGTTTTCATTAGGAGGTTCGTGGGTAAATGACGAAGGGAGATTCATTTAGTTGTCGTGTAGTTTACACTCAGGTGCCCAGGGTTCTTCATCACAGAACATTTCAAAGTCTGTAGGATCGTGATGATCTTCTGGATGGTTTTCATGATACATCATAAGATGCTCAAGCTCTTCTGTCAAGTGTCTCCTTGCTTGAGGAGACATTGAAGGATCTTCTAACTTTGCAAGATTATCACTAATGTGATCCTCTATTGAACGGTACATGTACCTATACCTGTGTTAGTATTTGTTACTATTTAACAATTCCACCACCAGAGTTCCATCCACCAGGACCAGTTTGGAAGTTTTCAGAACCACCAATAGACTCCCTAGTTTCGTCTACAGTATTCCAATTACTGGTTGCCATTTCATACATCAACTGGTGCATATTGCAAGGTTCACCCTTATATTCATGGGTTTCTTGCGCTTCCTGTTGTTTAATGATAGTTTCTTGTTCCATATAATCTAACTGCTTTTCTGAGCGAAGAGGAGCAGGACCGAACCAAGAATCATCTTCTAAGTAGACAGGAGCAGGAATACCGATATAAGGAGGATTGTCCATTTCGCGGCAGTCCACAATTTCTTCATCGATTGCACATTCTACCTTGTATGTGTTTGCTTTCTTTTGAAGAAGTGTGGTTTGTGTTTCCACTTCTTTTTTCTTCTTAAAAAGATTGGAGAATTTTTTAATCATCGTAGACTCTACATTCAAGGGCATCTGGGTGATTGTCGCAGTATTTTTCCAGAACTTTATCTGAATGGCGTTGTTTCCAACCATCATCTTGTTCTCCCTCATGCTTGTCCATAAATCCATGCATTTTGAGGTCTTCTTCGGTATATTCAAGCATACCGTGATTTACATGCTCTTTGCCATCTTCTGGATCAATATAAACATGATCCAAATCCTGTTTATCAGTCATATGTTCTTAGCTTTTGATTATTTAACCAAGTTTTCTTTTCGGATAAACATTCCCTCCATATCATAGAATAGTTTGAAGTTACTTGTAGTGACATAATGCCCTACAATAGCATTGCCCTCACTATTCCATCCGTATGCACGAACCTTTTCGCAAGATCCATCGATATTGAAGCACTTATCTGTGTGTAGATAGGAGTGGTATCGTTCATCCAGGTTAATCATAGTGGCGATTTGAAGATTCTGCAACTATAGCACGCTTTTGTTAGGAAAAGCCTACAAACATCACTTCTTAACATAAGGATTTTCTATAGGTCCACCCATGTCAACCTTACCAGAGTCACCAGTGGGCAATTCAGTATAATCTACCCAATTCTTTCGGTTTTCAAGACCATTCATCAAATCAAGTAGATTGCCTGCACCCTTCGCACATGCTCGATAATATAACATCTTACGACGCGCAACAGTACGAATTACACTGTAAATCTCATCTGGAGTACAATCTGATTCAAGTGCATCTTCTACAGCATCTTCTAATTGACGAAGTGCGTAACTACTCTCTTCTGTCATTAAGTTCATCCATTTTCAATGCAGTTTCAATCATAGCAGTAATTTCTTTGGATGTCAATCCATTTAAGAAATTCCATTTAGGATCTTCTTTATCCCATTCTAATGTAAAGGAACCATCTTGATTCTGCTCTACAGTCAAAGAATCATCATTTACCATCATTCCCAAGGCATGTTTTTAATTATTGATTGATTGGATGTATTGAGTCGATCAATAACAGACTCTTCAATGTTTGGGTACTGTTGATTGATCCAAGCAACTATATTATCCTTTGTAATATCAGAGTATGCAACAGGATCAGTGATATTATCAGTATTTAACTGTAGACTACCGCGAGTATAATACTCTGTTAATGCGACACCAGTTGTATTGATGCCAGTAAGAGAATATCCAACCTCATATACAATATCAGGGTTCCCATCATGAATGGCATACTTTCTTAAATGACTGATTGTCCAGTCAAAGTGTGTGTTCATTTCCCTTCTTTTCCTCCGCTTTAATGAGTTTCCTGATCATTTTAACATACATCAACTCTTCTTTAGTGTACCAATCAGGATGTTTTTTAGCTCTTTTAATGATTAGTTTGGTTGCTTTCTTGTCTTTCATGGGTCATTCGGATTTGTCCCTTAACGACCTATTTAGATTATTGAGTTGATTTTGAACCTGAATCATCTCACTTTGCAGTCTTTCTACTCGTTCATTGGTAGTTTTCATATAATCATCTAAGATACTCTGAGTGTTGATGGATACCTTCAAATCACTATAGTCATACTTATCATCATTATATGGATACAAAATATCTGATAGGATTTCAGAACCCCACCAAAGATATTCACGAACGATATAGATTAACTTTTTCATGAATCCATCTCTTTACTGATTGCCACCATGTAAGTTTAGATTGCTCATCACTTTTCACCCCTTTGTACATCCAGGGTTTGGGATTTGCTATCTTCCCCGACATTAACCTCTTTTTGAACTCCCCTTTGTCCATTTTTACCGTACATCTTTTGATATTGATAGTTAGGTAAGTTATCTAAAAAATCGTGGTACATTGTCTTAAAAATTTATACATTTGCCAGTTCTGGAAACCTTGTCACTCTAATATGATCTTCATATCGTTGCTGAATATCCTGACCAGCATCAAACCATGCTGCACAAGAACCAACAGTTTCTTTATATAAAGCATACCAACCTTCAGATTCCCTATCAGGTACGATTGGTGGTGGATTTTCTAAGTAACTAAAATGTGGAATTTGAGTTCCATCTTTTGATCTATTAGTAGAGAAGTATTTGGAGTCTACCCATAGATCAACTCCACAAAGTTTAATACCTACAGAATGTACATATTTTCCATCTTTTTTCCAACAAAAAATCTTAGCATCCTTATCTAACTTATAGTTTCCTTGATCTAAAAGAAAGATGTTTGGATCAGCAAACATAGGACACTGATTATCAATTTCTTCTTGAGATGGTTCATTATAATAAACAGTCCAAAGTGCTCCCCAATGTTGAGGATAATCACTCATAGAATGTTCATAAGATGTATACGCATCAGGATCAAAGTTTTGGGGTTTACCCCACTCAAACCAAGTCCGTGAAATATATTCAAACCAAGTTTGCATCGAATTTCTCCATCATACTCAATAAAGTTGCAAAAGGGATCCATGCAGGTTCTTCATTGGCAAACTGAACTTGAACTTCAGTAATAACTTCTTGAAGATCTTTTCGATAAGTCTCCCTAGTGTTTTTTATATATGAAACTGGATTAGTCATTTAATAATTTTTTCGTTTTTCAAATAATTTAGAGTTTCTTTTAGTCCACCAATATGTTTAAATCCAACATTAACTTGTGGATATTCTGCTTCATTGCCAAACTCAGCAACAAAACCTTTTTGTGTAAAATGATGATTTAATTTATATACTTGAATCTGAAAGTTAAGTGTTTCTAACAGATTCTTAGCGCGTTCACACTCTTGATTGCCGTTTGAATACAAGACAACAGTGCCCATCATTCTTTCTCCGTATATACGATTGAAATTTTTCTTTGTTCTTGACCTTTATAGTCAACCAAAAGAGAGTGATGAACTTCTGCATCAAGGAGTTCAGCAATCTTCTCTACCAAGTTATTTACTATATTCAGTTCGGTTACCTTTTTGCCAGTCATCAATTTGTTCTTGTGTTGGGACAATAATTCTGAAGGCGAGTCCTTCTTCTTCAAACTCACGATTCATTTCCTCGTAAGTTTCTGGTGTAATCTTAGTCACGCTGTCTCCAATCGTCAGGTTTATCTCTTTGGAACCAATCTTTAATATCTTCTGCACCATCAAATCCCGTTTTATAATTGGATGGGTCGGGATCACCTAGTCCCATCCTATTCATAAAATCATCAATACTGCCCTCTTCAATATCTTGAGCAGCGTGGCGTCTTGCTTTATTCAACCAATCTCTAGCAGTAGTGTGACGCTTAGCAAGTTTCTCTGCCCAGATCATATCTTCCAGAGGAACTTCTTCTTTATTTGCAATACAAGTGCAGATAGACTCAAGACGAAGTCGGTAAGCAGTAGATAGCATATTAGTCTCTTAGTTTTAACTCTAGGTCTTCGAGTTTGTGATACTCAGCATGTGCTCGTTCTTGACGAACACACACAATATCCAGAATGTCCTTGACGATTACTTCATTATCAACATAATCATCCAAATACTTATCGATTGCCTCTTTCAAGTATCGATACCTATGCCATTCTGGACTATACGGTTTGTAAGCCATGATGTATTGGTGTTTTATAACCTGATCATACTACTATTTACCCCTATTGTCAACTCCACATTAACGAAGTAAATCAATAGCTTTGGGTAAAATTTCATACTCTGCAAGTTGTATTCTTCTTGTAAGAGTCTTTACATCATCATCTTCAAGAATAGGAACTGCTTTCTGTATAATGATAGGTCCACTATCAAGTTCTTCACTTACAAAGTGAACCGTGCAACCAGTTTCACTATCATTTGCTTCCATTGCTTGTTCAATAGCATGGAGACCTTTATATTTTGGCAACAATGATGGATGAACATTGATAATCCTATCAGGAAAGGCATTTATCAATTTTGGTGATACAATTCTCATCCATCCTGCAAGAACTACAAGTTCAACACCCCAAGCTTGAAGTAAACTGATAATCTCAAACTCATTCTTAGATTTTAAGTGACAGTTTGGGATACCAAGTTTATCTGCTCTCTTATGAGCACCACACTTTGATTTGTTGTAGATCATAACTACAACTTCATCGCGTTTACAGGTTCTTACAATGTTCTCAAAGTTAGAACCATTTCCAGAACAAAGTACACCTATCCTCATTGGTGGGGATTATGTAAATGTGCAACATAGTCCATGATTTGACTACGAATTTCCATTAGTTCATAATAACAATGTTGATTGTGAGCACAAGAACGGAGATCACTATCTGGTTTGATGACAGACTCTAGGAACAATGCCTTTGCTCTGTACCACTTTTCACCCTTAGTTTCAACTCCTTGAACCGAGTTCTGATCTTTCATTTTTTCTTACGGCGCTTCTTACCAGCGGAAATTTGTTTCTTTATGTATGTAAGTGCAGAACTATAATTTCTTGCAGTATGCACTACTTTTCCGTTGTTAATAATCACCAATTTTGCATCACTATTGCCAAATGGAACTGCTGCCCATTGACCATCTTTAGTGACATATCCATCAGGATCACCAACAACGGGACTCAGTAATTTTCGATTTTGAGGTTTATAGAATTTACGATAATCTTCAGGACTTTGACTCATAAGGATGTGCTGGTTTGAACTCACCTTCAGGGAAAGGTTGTGTCTTACTTAGATCCCTACGACCTTGGTTCTTGATGACAATAAAAGCATCTTTGTTATACTTGCGTGTTCCTTTAGGTGACTGCCACTTCTTATTGTAGACTTCACCAACATCAATACCAGAGACTTGAGTGCCACCAATTTCAACAGTCACATCATCATAACAATCCCATCCAAGTTGTGAAATAATCTCTTGAAGTTGTTCTACAAGACCTTGATTGCAGACTGCCATTGCTTTACGCTTTGATGTAATTTCAGACATGGTTTCTTCTTTGATTTTCATTTCAATACCTCACATCAGAGGATAGAACTTCTGCACCAGGGTTTCGTGCAAGTGCAACGCTTTCAGCGTAATACGGATCGTCGGTATGAACGGTTTCCTTGATGATGTAACCGTTTTTTTGAAGTTTTACGATGCAGCGCATAGATTTTTTGCTGATACAGTTATTATAACCGATTCAGGGTAGGAAGTACAGGGTTTGTGTCGGTTCAATCACTGGCATACTGATAGAGAAAACCATCATCTGTAGTGTAATGAACTTTCTTAACTCCCGCTTCTTTCAATGCGAGAGCGCAAACAGGACAAGGCTTTGCATTTCTTAGTTCTTCACCAGAATGACCACCTAATCTTGCAACTACAATCGTGTCACATTCACTTCTACACTTTACAAGTGCAGCAATCTCTGCATGAAGATAAATCTTCTCAGGTCTTCCTGCACGAACTGCAAATGATGCTTGCAGTGGATGTGATTTTGTTTCAAGATTAGTTGCTGAGACTACAACTTTACTTTTATTGAGAAGAATAGCACCAACCTGCTTCTTGGATGGTGATGATCTTGCAACCTGAAGGACATGCTCATAAATGTTATCAGACAGCATCAGCGGCGCACCACAGAAACAGCAGGTTCACCTTTGTAGAAGACAGTATTCACAACTGCCTGAACGCTCTTAGCAGTGCTGATGCCCACTTTATCGGCAACAGGTACACAAACCAACCCAAAGGTTTTCTCAGCGCCTCCCAGGCGGATTACACGCCCGATTGATTGGGAGATACCAATATAATCCATGTTACGCATGAAAAGAACTGCTTCCAATCCTTTGACATTCATACCTTCAGAAAGGATAGAATGATGCATCACAACAAATCTTTTGTTGTCACGACCCCAAGCGTTCAGTGTGTTGAAGAACTGCTCACGGGTAACTTTCTGCCCGTTGATGATTGCACCAGTTTTACTGGTGATATACATCCAGTTGTAACCACGCTGCTCCAGTTGCATCGTGAAGTCAGATTGAGTGGTAAGTTGCACAATCTGCTTAGTGGATCGTGCAGCAATCAGAATCTTATCCAGTGAGTTGTCATCAATGGTATCCAGAAGATTCTGACTATCAGATTGCTTGAAATCACCCTGAGGGAGCTCCTTCACAACAACTTTAGGAGGAAGGATGTAACCTTGCTCAACCAGTTTAGGTGCAGGAACATTGCAGATTACCTGCCCATAAACAGCACCATCATTCATCCCAGGTTTGAAGACGGTAACAGAGTGTTTAGGAGTAGCAGTGAAAAAATAGCAGCGATCAGCGTCAGAAGAAAAATGTTCAGTGGCAGGGAAGAAATTACGCTTGACAGAATTGTGCGCTTCATCAAAATAAATTGTATCAACATGAATACCTGACTCTTGAATACGATTCAGAGAGTTGTAGGTAGTAAAGATTAGTTGATTGCGATATGCTTGGCGATGCCAATTAGCAATCAATGCAGGTTTAGTGCTGCTGAAGTGCTCAGTTTCACCACTGTGAACATGATAAACAGCAGCATTAGTGATAACATCCAGAAACTCCTTACAGAGTTGTTCTGCCAGCAGAATACGAGGAGCAACCACAACAATAGTGGTAGATCCCTCACGATCAAACTGTTGCTTTGCATCAGTGATCATGGCAAGAGTTTTACCACCACCAGTAGGGATGATGACCTGACCCTTTTCATACTTCTGCATCGCTGCCAAAGCATCCTGCTGATGGGGGCGAAGTGTGATGGTCAAGTGTTTGTCCTGTTCAGTATGGAGTAATTATAGCAGAAAACCGCCCACGGGGGAACCCCATGGACGGTCTGTGAACTGGATCTCAGTTCTGGAGTGCTACCAGATCACCACGATCAAGGTCTACCAGATGTGGCAATCGATAACCGTAAGACAAGTAAGAACGAATCCGTGTAGCTTCATTCTTACCTAGAATCTTACCAAAGTTTTCAATGTAATCTTCAATCTCATCCATACGCTCACGAATCAGATGCAGAACACCAATCTCATCGTCTACATTGTTTGTATTCACATAGAAGTGAATAGTTGTAGAGATGCCGTTTGCAGCATCTTCAAAGAACTGTGGGAAAAAGTCACGATAAACATGAACTGGACCCATAGCACTTACGAGACGATCAACACTAGAACCACGAACATCAGCAGCAGTGCTTTGAATCTTGATTCCTTTCTTGGAGAAGAAACGAATACCCTCACCACGGGTAAAGTTTGCAAGGAAGGTTTTCTTCTCAGTTGCGTTGTAGATTGCCTTTACAAGGCGTTCTTGAGTATCGGGAGTCTCAAAATCTGCGTACTCTTGTACCCAGTTACGAACTTCAGTCTCAGTTACGCGAGCATCTTCACGCAAAGAGTTCTGTTCGATCACCCACAAAATACCCCGTGCTTTGTAGTCATCGAAGGCAGATGATGTGCCTTCAGGACGAGGTTGATACTTCAACCCAATCTCATTGATGACATCGTTCTTAGAGAATCCCAGTTTGGGGACTACTTTCAGAACGGGAACATAAGGAACTTGATGCTCATCGAACCAACGGAAACGGTGGTTTCCATTCACAGGTTCATCATCATCTGCAAAGACAAAAGGAGGAAGTTTGTTGATATTCCATCCAGGAGTCAGGTTCTTGTCAACGATGTCATATACATCTTTGTCATTACCCCGAACACGACCCACATTTGCCTGTCCAAGTTTGCGAACAGTATCAACAGCGATAACTGTGCATGATACTACTTCACAAGTTTTATATTCAAGAGTCTTGATAATCTCTTTATGATACATCTCAGCGAGTTCATAAAGGATGCCAGACTCTCTAAAGTCTTCCCAATCGATAAATCCAGTGGGAATCGTAATTTCATTAAAGATAGTCATTGTCTGCCTTTGGCATTGTGTAATGCGGTTGTTTGGCGATTCGCCCAACCACACATACAATATACACTGATTTTTCTATCCTGTCAACCCCCTGTGCCACTAGAAGAACTGTTCTAAGGATGCCTCACTAGGATCTGTATTGGGTTCTGGGGGTGTATAATCGTCGGGTCTTCTGATCTTACCTAGACCCTGCTCTAAACCCACTTCTTCATCGAAAGAGTAATCATACTCTAAAGCATCAGCACAAACATAGTGTGGATGATCTACAGGAACTCCAAGATTTGCACACAGTTCCTTATGATTATCTTCCATCATTTCTACAGCATATAACATATTGTTTAGAATATGATCTTCACTATGAAACTGTAGTAAACGATTCTTCATTCCAACTAGAAAGTTACCACAACCAGCAGAGTTATCAATAAATGTACTCTCTGGGTCTTTTAGTAATTCAATATCAATCTCATCAATCATCTGCTCAACAAGTTCCATCGGAGTGAAAACTTCTTGAGTTACTTTGATTCTTTCATCGGATCTTTCAATCGTAGATCCAACATCTTGATTATGCTTATTCTTTGCCATCTCTTTCTTCAAGACATCTAATATAAGTTGAAATCAAATCGTTCTTGCCAAAGTGATACCTTCCATTACACTGTGTAGCAGTTGCACGAAACGAATCAGCAAATTCTAGCATATTATTTACAACTTCTGGACATCTAGTTTTCAAAAAATGATGTCCTTTCGCATAGTGGGTAAAGTTCTCGATCTTGACTCTACCACTGGGTCCACAGCCATATTCACCAACAAAAACATCAGCATCAAACCTTCTCTCATAAGGTAAGAACTCAAAGTCTGGATGTTCCTTATGCATAGGTATCTCTCCAACACCTACTTGGAATCTCGATGTGTTTTTAACTTCCCAGTATTGTTTTACAGCACTAATACCACCAGGGAAGGTTGAAGGATCTAGATCTTCATCTACACTACAATGCAAATGACCTACAATCTTATTCAAGGAAGATGGCTTCCTTACAGATGTAGGCAATACAAATCTAATATCATCAGTAACTTCTGATGTTTTATTTAAAAATTTAATAGCAAGATTACCTCCAACACCATATGGAGGATTCCCAATAGCTAAGCTAAATCTCATCCTTCAAAAGCAACAAAGAGATTCTACAGATAATCTAAGACTTTGTCAAGCCTTACACGATAATAAATTCTTTTTTAGATGTTCCACCTGGTCCTGTTGCAGTGATTGTATATTTTATTGGAGTGTATTTCACTGGTCTCCAACTATAAGTATATGTTTTTGATTCTCCTGGTGCTGGAAAATCATTTGGTATATTGAACAGAGGATCACCTCGATCATTAGAACCAGTTACATTTGTAATTGGATTTTCTAGTGACGAAGTGAGTCTATATCTTATTGTTGCTGCGGGATATAATTGATTATTGTTCTTGAAGATCGCAATCGCTCCGTTTGCATCATTACCATCATCATCTCTAAGACCTATTACATTAAGTTCTTCAATATTTGTTTCTCGGTTTAGACCAAGTACCTTTAAAGCACTGCTCCTCATCTGTGGATCCATTAGAGTTTTAGATACTCTTGGATAATCATTATTACCGCCTGCATTTCTACTATTCAAATTTCTCCAAATAATAGGATATTCACCAGTCAATAAACTGAAGGATCTTTGCATATCACCGCGCTCACCACTTCTTGTGTATATGGTTTGTTGGAACTCAAATTCGTCTAAGTGAATATCATCACTGCTACTGCTATCATCCCATTCATATTTTACTTTGAAGTCAGCCTTCACACCTTCTGGTGCTGTCACAAATATATTTCTAACACCACCAGTAGCCTGGAATCTTACATATGTTGGTGTTTCAACCAGTTCAACTCCTGGGAGACCTGGTACTGTACCTGCATTTTCTGATGTTTCACCAACACAGGATCCATCATATCTAACTTTTAAGGTTTTACTGTTCTTATTTCCTTCTACTGAGAAGTTATTACCACAAATAGCAGCGCCTCCAGAACCGCCTCTGTCGGACGATGTAGTGAATTGCCCCGCTCTTCCTGGAGCACCACCATTACCGCCTCTTCCGCCATCTCCTGCGGCTTTCCTGCCGTATGGTATCGTATCACCAGGACAATTTGGAAACTCATTTTGAGTTCCTAACTCACCTTCTCGACCATTAGATCTATATTGACCATCTAACCAACCTGCACCATCTCCACCTTTACCACCGACACCTCTTATTGGTTCTGGTCCAGGTTCACCAATGTTTGCTTGACATACTGCACTGGTTCTATAAATTTGAACTGTATCACACCTTTTTCCACTTCCATCCTCATGTCCAGGTTCACTGGGATCATCAGCATCAATCCATCTACAGTTTTCTTGAGATGTACTACAGACTTCTGTACTTGTCGAAACCCTAGTATAATCAGTAGGACAAGATGGCGTTCCACCACCACATGATCCTGAAACAGTTGTGTATACTTTTCTGATACATTGTCCTCTTTCCCCATCTTCTCCCATCTTACCTTGTTCACCACCACCTCCACCACCGTGGATTCTGGCACCATTTTCAACATAAACAACAGTTGTTGAACCAGAATGTGAAATTTTTAACGCAGTACCACCCGCTTTTCCTCTTCTAGTATCTGTATTATTTGTTTGATTTTTATATCCACCTCTTCCAGCGGCACCATATATTTTTCCACTAACATTTAATTGTAAATTATATACACCGTATGCACCCCCTGATATAGCGGGTTCTAGACTCATTGCTGGTATTTTACCTAAACCAGTTCCATTTTTACTCTCTGCAGATCCACCATCACCACCATCATTATCAGATGAATATGCTGTATTCATCCAATGTATAAATTTTTGAATATTTTTAGATAAGTTATTATTCGCAGCTGATCCGTCTGCTCCACCTGTTCCACCATTAGACCAGTCCATACCATTAGTGCCATCATAGTGATTTAAGTGGACTTGATCTCCATCACTAATAGAGTCTGCATAATATCTTTTAACAGATCCCCTAAACTGGGACAAACTCAAATTGTTTTCAGTAGAAATTTGTTCGTTTTGAGTAGAATCTGGAACAATAGGATTAGTTTCAGATGTAGATGTAACTCTACGAAGTTCACTTGCCTTAACTTCTCCTGATGTTTCTTCTTTAAAAAGTCTTCTTAAAACACTGAACTTGATTTCACCTGATGTGAAATATGGTCCTGCAGTTGTTATTTCAAATTTTCCTGCTGAATGTGTAGTAAGTGGACCACCATTATCTACTTTTGTTACTCCTGCCATATCTTATTTCCCCCCTATCAATGTAAGTTGTTCCAAGTACTTCCATCCCAAACTTGTAGTTTGTTGACAGTCGTATTGTATATAAATGCACCAACTTCTACTGGTCCAGCATCAAAATCTGTAAAAGCATCTCTTTCAGTAGTTGTAACTTTTGGAGGAACCATATATGATATGGGTGATGCACCATTACTAAAATAAGCTGCCTCTGAGAAGTCAACTGCACATCTAGGTGCAGCTGTACCAACACCAAGTATAGATGTACCTTGAAGATTTAAAACAGTACCACCTACAAGATTAAGTCTACTCTTATCAAAGACATTAGCTCCACCAAGAACTTTTAATCCATAACCCGTAGTTCCATAAGCATCTGCGGGTGTAGTTGTTCCAATACCAACTAAATTATTTCCAAATGATGTTGTACCGTTATCAACCAAGAGTGCATTTCCTGCATTACCAGTAGCAGTTGTTCCTACAGATAAAAGACCAAATGCACCAGCAGTTCTGGAAGCATCTAAACCTCCACCGAGTGCAAAAATAGATTTATCTCTATCAGTACCAATCGCAACTGATGTTCCCTGTAGATTCTGTACTACAATATCTGCAATAGTTGATACGCCTATGGTATTATTGAGATTTATATCATTAAGTATTGGATCAAGAACTACTGTTCCGTTTATATTACCTTGAACATTCAAGTCATTAGTAATAGTTACATTACCAGTAAGCCTAGAATCTCCAATAACATCAAGAATCTCAGTTGGTGCATCATTATTGATACCTAACTTACCGTCGTAAGTTAAGGTCATGCGTTTATTTGTGGTATGATACCAATTAAAAGATCCTGTATTAAGACCTACTTGACCAGATAATTGTAGATAGTAATTAAAATCTCCATTATCTCCATTGTAAAGATCAAAAGATTTATCGGTAGAACCAAATCTCATTCCACCAGTGCTAACTGCAACACCAGTTTGGATAGCTGATCTTTGACCAATACTGAGTATCACACTTTCAGTACCAACAATTTGTACTGTCGCAATACCTACCTTTAAGAAATCAAAGTCTTGTGTTGGAGAATTTAAACCAATACCTATCTTATCGACTCTTAAAGTAGATGCTGTTGCAATACCTAATATTGAATCACTTAGAACTGCTGATTGAGCAGTAAGAATACCAGCACTAGCTTGAAGTCCTTTACAACTTATCTCTTCAACAAATGATGCTCTTCTAGATTCTAATTGATCAGAGACTAAAGTAACTGAGGTGAGAATACCAGCAACATTTACATTTCCAGTTGAAGTTAAGAATCCAACAGTTGCGATACCTACATCCAAAGATCCTGATAGATTTCCAGATACATCTCCAGTAACATTACCTAATAAATTTCCTTCTAATGTTCCTTTAAATGTTGTTGCAGTGATAACACCAGCAACATTCATACCTTCGGTTACTGTTAAGAAACCAACAGTTGCGATACCTGCATTTACATCTCCAGTAAAATCACCTTTAAATTCCGTCGCAGTAACGACACCAGTAGCAACAATTCCACCACTGTTTATACCTACACCATCTTTAAAGTCGTTGAGGTCATTATTACCACCAATCTGTAAAGTAAATCGTGGGTCAACAGTTGCAATACCAACAGCACCTATGGCATCAGTAACATAAACACTCGCATAACCTAATCCAACATCAACATTTTGCCATTGTGAAGTAGGTAGATTCTGTAAATATTGACCATCGCCATAATAAGTTACAGTTCCCCCATCAGATGCTGTTATAATACCAGCAGGATAACCAACACTTACACCTGTTCCAACTTGCCCAAGGTGAAGTTTAGAACTTCCAACTTCAAGTTCAGAAGTTACATTTAATGCAGTAATAATACCAGTAGTGGCATTTACAACACCAGAACCAGCAACGGCAGAGTCTGCAATAACTCTAACCCTTCCGCGAACATCCAAGGCTTCCGTTGGTACGGTAGTACCGACACCAACTAGTCCATTTGAATTAACAATCAAATTGTCGTCATCAACTTGAACTCCGTTACGGAAGTTGAAAGCCTTCTTGATATTAGCCATTTATACTAATTTTTTAGTTATTTATTATGATAAAGCGTCAACCTTAGAATTGAGTTCTTTGATTGCTTCAATTAGAATAGGAATGATTTTGTGGTACTGAACTGATAAGTACCCATTCTCATTAACTCTAGTTAGTTCGGGAAGACCAAGTGCTTCCAGTTCTTGTGCAATTACACCAGTACTTGCAGAACCATCAGCAATCATTTCATAAGTATTTCCACTTATAGATAGAATTTTTGCTAGAGCATCTGGGATTGGTTTAATATTCTTCTTCAGATTTTTATCGGATGATTGGTAGAATGCGGTAATATCCTTAGTAACATTCAAATCTCCTTCAATTAAAACATCATCGTTAAATGTAGATTTCCCTGTTACAAGTATGTCACCTTTTAGTTCAATATCACCAGAATTAGAGCTTAATCTTAATGGTCCACTTCTAGTTGTAACATGCTGATTTCCATTATCAGGAGTACCATCATATACACCAATTTGAATCCTACCAATGTGTGCTTCAGCAAATGCAAATGATGCAGATCCAAGTGCTACACCCGCACCACCATTAGCAGCAGCATCGACAATGGGTCGAAGACCCACTTCGAGTGAGCTTGAGGCACTATTTGAACCGAATCTTGCCGTTTGGTTAAAGAAACTATTACCTTCAACATATAATGCAGCACCCGTGCCGTTAATAGTTACACCACCATCAACCACTAATGAACCCTGACTTCCAGCTGATGCAGCAGTAGTATCACATAGTTTAACAGTACCGTTCATCACGGTAATCGCTCTACTTTGGTTATTGCCTCTAGATAATGCCTTACCAACTGAGATACCACCCTCAACAATTAAGCTACCTGATGCAGCATTATCACATGAAGTATTTGCTTGTGCTTCATTAGTAAATCTGCCGATACCATCAACAGTTAGATTTGATGTAATTCTCAAATCTCTGTTAAATCTTACTTTGCCGTTGAAGGTAACAGGACCATCAAACTGAGATAGAATTTGTTTGGATGTTCCACCTTCAACAAGTAGTCTATCCTTAACAATAACTTCATCGAAGACAACACTGAGTCTACTTGGATCTTCACCAGTTACAGTTGGAACGGGAATATCAAAGGTTACCTGCTCACCAGAGTCAGATGAAATCTTGGTGTTTCCAATATAGAAATCACCTTTGTCATTCATACCAGTGTAAACAACAGTACCACAAGAAGTTTCTTGGGATTGTGATAGGAATTCTTCTCTTTCAGTTAGAGTCTTAAGTTGTACCTGTGGTAAACCAGTTGAATAGTTACCAGGTCCATAACCAAGATATTCAAAAGTATGACCAGATGCACGAAGAATAGAAGGTCTGCGAAGTTCAATCGCAAGAGGTTTAATCTTCTTAATTAGTTGATTATTTGCATGAGGTTCAACAATAGTACCTAATGCGCCACGGATAACTTTTAGTTTTACTCCATTAGCTAGAGTCGTATCAACGACTCTCATAATCTCATCATCAATCTGGAAATAAGAACCTAGTGGGAATCTTACTCTAATATCAGCATCAGTACCTCCACCATCAGGTAGAGCAACTGGAATCTGATCAGTAGTTGAGATTGCGCTGGTTAGTTTTAGAGAAACATTATCATATAAACCAAATCCTCTAGTACCCAAACTTTCACCATCTCTACCAGAGTTTGCATTATGTGATGATAATGCATGTTTCAAGATATATTTTGCACTACTTATATTTGATGGTGCATTTGAAAGTCTAAACTGAGTTACACTAACAACTTCACTAACAACATAATCACCTAGATTAGAGTCATTTGTATCAAGAACTCTAAATTTAGATCCTTTGGATAATCCATGTGCTCTTGTTGTACTAATAGTAGTTACTTCATTTGAAGTAGATGGGGTGCCACTAACTTCAGCAACAGGTCCAACACTAACAACACTCTGACCATGTAGAATAGTTTCTTGTCCAGATTTCTTGATGTTAATCTTATTGGTTGCTGGAACATCTTGGATTCTGAAATAATTATCAGTACCAGTGGTAATACCAGTTACCTGAACATAATCACCTGTTGCAAGTTGAATGTTAGAATCGACAATAGAAATGTTCGCACTAGGTGCTCCACCAATACCACCATCTTCTGGAAGTGAGCTATCAAAATATAAAGGTGATAGTGATGAAGTATATCCCGAACCAGGTTCTTCAATCTTAAAGTTAGTAACAGATCCACCATTAACTACTACAGTAGCAGTTGCACCTTTCCATACGGCAGATGCAGGAGCAGAAGCGTCATCAAAGATCTTTACATTATAATAAGTACCATCAGTATGACCACCACCACCAGTTAAGCTGCTAGCAGAAACTAAACCATTTAAAGTATGCTCTCTATTAAATGTTAGAATAGCAGAAGTAGTGTTGTCAATAACATCAGAGATTTCATTTGCAACATCAAAACTACGCAGTAGTTTATTAGTAGACTCTCTGGTAATACTCTTCTTGAGATCGTTAGTTACAACATCACCAATCGGGAATCTCTTAGCATAGCTAGCTGCTTCCTGTGGATTATCATTGAGGTTATCTCTATCAAGTTCTGGATAAAGGTTTACAACATTCTGATTATACTTTGAAGTAGTAAACTCTTCCTCAAGGGAATTGCCACCATTTAGAACATACAGGTGGAAGACACCATCTTGAGCACCTTCAATATAAGGTAGGATAGTCTCTGTTCTATAGATGAATAGATTTTCTTGGTTATTGTTCTTCTCAAATCTAGGTAGAGCAGTTGTTCTTGCAGTAGTTGGATCATTAGTATATGCACCAACAATACGAGAGTTACCTAAGACATCAGTAGTTACATATTCAAAGGTCTTAGAATTTAGAACATTAGTTACAACAAAAGTACCGTTGAAACCCTTATCACCTGCACCTGATGTGTTAACAGTATCAATAATATTCTTTACAATGATCTGATCACCAATTCTTAGATTGTGATTTTTATCGGATCTAATTCTAGCAACTCTAGTTGTGCTGTTATAGAATAGATGAGAAATAAATCTTGGATTTCTATTAAAGTCATAATCAGTAGAACCAATAGAAGTTCTAGTGAAATCAGAATCAAATCTTACATTGGTGAAACTAGAGTCTTGAATGATGAAACTATCATTAGGATCTCTAGAGTTTTGCAATTCTTTTGGAATTACATAGCGAACTTTGAATAGTTTGTCATCTAAACTTCTATCGTCACTTCTTCTCTTAATGTATGGAATATCCTCATTAGTATCATCTAGTTGAGCTCTATTAGTATAGATTTCATTAGATGCACCCTGAACATGGATGAACCAGTTACCAGCGGTAGAATCAAATTGAATTGGGTGACCTAGTTCTCCAGGTTTTTTATCAGCTACTCTACTGATAATCTTTAACTTACCAGCAGCAGGATTGGAAATAGTTTTTATGTATACTGGAGTGGTTCTCTCAGCATTGGTTTTAGAGGATGCAATCTGAATTTCATAATCAGTAAGACCAATGTTATCAGTTCTTGTGGAGTTCTTCTCAGAAGTAATTGCATAGTAAGTTCTATGTGGATCTAATCCTTCTGGAAGGTCTCCATTCTCTGCAATGATTCTGATAGATTCACCATTATTCAGATCATGCTTTGCACCAGCATCATATAGATTAGATAGTGTAATTTTATGAATTAGTGTTGCACTACCTTGAGTAGTATCATTATGAACACCTTCATAATTCTTCTCAGATGTTACATTTACAGTCTGAGTTACACCACTAACTTTCTTAGACATCGAAATGATGGCTGATGGTGTAATATCATTACCACCACTATCTTTTAGGTCAACGAAGATTTTTTCACCAACTCTTGCACCAATTCTGAAACCCTGTGCAATTTCGGATGGTAGGTTGTTTACATTGTTTTGACCAAGAAGGAATAGTTTTTCATTGGAACCAACACTATTGATGATAGCTTTATTAAACTGTCCTAGTTCAACTTCCGTTTCACTACTTACAACTGCCTTAGGTGCGATAATAGAGGTAATGAAACCTTTATCATCCTTATCAAAAGATTCTTTCTTAAATCCCTCAGCAACTAGAGCAAACTGACCAAAGTTGGAGTTTGAGTTGGTGATAGAAGCATCACCACCAGTGTCTGCAAAGAAATGTCTATGATAACCAATAGCGAATACCGAAACGATCTGTAGAACAGCATCGTTTGTAATAGCAATGTGTGAGGTTTTCCACCCATCTCGATACACTGCATCTTTATCTAAGTGATAGACAGTTGCAGGGTTTAGTGAAGATGCCTCAGAAGATAATCTTTCACCAACTTGCTTTTGATAACTGATACCATCAAAAGATCTGCTGTTGGGGTTATACTTGACAAAAGCACGGTCATCTTTTTGTAGAGAGATACCCGTGAACTGTGCAACAACCATAGAGCGGAATCCAGTTGCCTTAGCACCGTCCGCCTTCATGCCTTGCATACCTAGAACAGATCTCAAGGAGATGTTAAAGATATAAGGTGATGCACCAGTAACAGTATCAACTTCAACACTGACTTCAGCAGAACCAGCACTTAGACCACCAGCAGGACCTGCTTTCAAGTTAGGTGGTACAAATGGTAGTAGATAAGTAAACTGAGTCTCATTTAGTACATTCTGTACTTTAGTTGAAATATTGTAAGTAAGATCGTTTACACCCTCAATTTTAATAGGAGTGCCACCACTTAATTGGTGAGGAACTGCTGTAGTTACAGTAACTACTTGACCAGCAGTATTACCATCACCAGAAATAATATTTTGAATCTGTAAGCGGTCAGAAGAGAAAGCACCAACAATCTCAAATTCTGGTCTTTGCTTTGCAAATCCACCATCCTTATCAGGGAACTTCTCATCAATGTCTCTGATGGATGCTCTGTTATATGCATTAGATAGTTTACTATAGTAAACATCCAAATCTGTTAGACCACCAAACTTGTCTAACTTGTTTACACCATCAGCATACTCAAAGCAAGTAACTTTATGGTGAGAGAAAATAGGTTTAGATTGATTAGTCTCGTCAAAGTTGGTAGGATCTGTATATACTAACGCAGATTCGTTACCATCAAAGATAGAGAACTGCCAGAAATAACATGCACCAGTTACCCTAAAGATTGCAGTTGGTTTTGCATTATCATCAGTTGGGTTTGGTACATACTTAGGTCTAATTTTTGTCTTTCTTAAGTCAAGACCAACAATAGACGTACCTCTGGGAACAATAACACCACCTTCGGTACTATTGAACTTATAGAGAATATTATCTTCCTGGGTTAAATCAAAGTTTGAATTTAGTGTTAGAGTTAAAGTATTCTGAGCACCAGATTCTGTACTACCTGGACTGATAGCAGTAGCAGTGCCGTTTACATCCTTAATACCAAATCCTGGGCGGTTATCAACTAAGTGTTCACCTGGGAATAATAAGATAGTAGTTTTTTCGGTAATATCATTATCATTACCCTTCAAATAAGAGAATCTAGCAGATTCAATTAACGCTCTTTGAAGCGTTTTGAATGGTTTAGTTAGAGAGTTGCCCTGGTTTTCAATTCCATCCGTGGCATCAAGGTCATTGGGATTAACATAAAGAATACGACCTTCACTATTCTTTATAAAGTTCTCCAGCTTATTAAGAGGCATCTTCTTATACTACTGTCCAGGTGGATTTCTATGTTTTATTTAGCCACCCTATTACGTACATAGTACCAGGTAACAGCAACTCTTTTTTTCCCTTTTGTAACTGGTTCTCCAGAATGTGGATAGCACCAATTAGATGGAAATATCAAAGCATAACCTGGAGATGGTTTAAAACCTGCATGTGGGAATAATGTTCCACCACCTTGTTCAGCATTTTTTAGGTAAGTAATAATCGATATTTTTCTATGATACTCTGGTATATTTTCTGATGTTGCTGCATCATGATGAAAATTATATTTTTGTCCTTCTTGATATTCTAGAACTTGCAATCCTTCTCTCCAAGATACTGTATCTTGAGCTCCAATCATTGGTGCATAACCAAAGTTTGGATGGATTTTTTGACACCTTTTCTTATATTTAATTAAAGCATCATTCATTGCATTATGTAAGATGTGAGTTTCCTCTGCATCTTCACTCATAGCAGATCCTACACTAGATCTAATATCTTCATTTACTCTGGATGGACCATCATCCTTACCAAATACTGAATTTTTATTAAAATCTAAAGTATCAACATACTTGTTAATTTTATTGACCTCATCCTTAGATAAGATCTTCATCACTTGAATTAACTCTTCCATTAAAATAATCAATATTACAAGTCCTAGGACTATATTATATCATGCTTTCATAATAAAGCACAGAGCATAGTAAGGTGGTAAGTTTGCATTTGTCGCAGAGGAACCTTGTGTGCTTGTTCCTCTATTATTTGGATTGCCAGTAGTACCACTAACACTAATGCTAACACTATCACTTCCACTAAAACTAAAAGCAAAAGCGTGTTTGTGATTTTGGCTCATGCCAGCAGTAGTTCCACTGTGGGAGTGCTGTCCTGCTTGCTTGGTATTATAGTTGTAATTTCCAACCCAATCAGCAGTATCTTTAGGACCAGAACCACCTTGATCATCTGTTCCATCACCAAAATCCATACCATGTCTATGGTTTCCTTTACTGTTTGTAGAGAATGTATGAGTATGGTTAGAATCTCCACTTCCAGTTATTCCACTACCAGTACCAGAAATACTAACTGAATCACTGCCACTACCACTAAAAGAGTGAGTGTGATTATTGATAGTATGAGAGTGAGATACAAGTGTGGCATCAGCACTACCACCAGTATTGCCAACACTGTAATTGCTACCAGCGCCAACAATAAATCTATTTCTTAAATCTGGTGTGCCGTTGCCACCATTACATAGATACCATCCACTGGGAATATTGCTTGATGATCCAGACCACATTGTAATTACTCCTGCTGGAATACCTACATTAGGACCAGGAGGACCAGGCGGACCAGCAGGACCAGGAGGACCACCAGGACCAGGAGAACCTTGAGGTCCACTACCACCAGGACCAGGAGGACCAGAAGGACCAGGAGATCCCTGAGGACCTGGTGGACCAGTTCCACCAGGATCACCATCATCACCTTTAGGACCAGGAGGACCCTCAGGACCAGGAGGTCCACCAGCGGGTCCAGGGGGTCCAGGAGGACCTCCTGCAGGACCAGGAGGACCAGCATCACCTTGAGGACCAGGATTACCAACGGGACCAGGAGTACCAGTAGGACCAGGAGGACCCTCGGGACCAGGAGGACCTGGTGGACCGTTTGGAGGACCAGGAGGACCAACGGGACCAAGAGGACCAGCAGGACCAATAGGACCCTGAGGACCAGTAGGACCCTGAGGACCCTCAGGACCCTCAGGACCTGGTGGACCGTTTGGAGGACCAGGAGGACCAACGGGACCAGGAACTCCAGGAGCACCATCTGAACCATCAGAACCGTTTGCTCCAGGAGCACCATCTGCTCCAGGAGGTCCAGATGGACCAGTTAATCCTGGTGGACCATCTGGTCCTGCAGGACCTGGAGCACCAGGATCTGCTATTCTTTTCCAAGCAGTTCCAGACCACCTCCAGCTAGAACCACCAAAGGAATATACATCACCGACATTTGGATTTGATGGAAAATTAATCCTAGACATAACTTATTTTTTACCTCCCTTATTCATTATGTATCATTATTTAATTTGACTCTAATGATTCTATTCTGGATAGAAGATTTGCATTTTGTGCTTGCAACTGAGTAATCATCTCTTGTTGCTCCTGAATAGATTTTATCATAGGTGCAATGAATTCAAGATAAGCCAGAGATTGTATTGAATCTGGATCATCTTTATCTTCTAAACACCATCCACCAAATCCTGTTGATCCAACTCCAACAGCGTCAAGAGCTTGTTTTACTTCTTGAGCAATCAATCCATAATGCTCTCTTTCACCTGATCTAGCAGTGAGATTAATCTCTCTACTATCTTCTTTCCTTGAGATTGATCCATCTTCGTTTTTGTCTATTTCATTCGATGCATTTTTTAATCTGTATGAAACAGGTCTTAATCTGTTAATGAAATTTAATCCAAGAGAAGATGTTGTAATACCAACTTTTAATCTTTCATCAGAACTACTATTCAAACCTCCACTATACCAAATATTTCTCCATCTATAGTTGCTAAATCCTAGATCATATGATCCACTTGAATGCCCAATAAAATGACCAACAGCAACATTTACTGCAGATTCTGCTGCTAGACCTAAATTAGCACCAGTAAAACCTCCAGTTTGACCATCAGTATTTAAATAGATAGCACCAGGTGCAGCTTGATTCTCATAAGTAATTGACCAAAGGGGAACACCATTATTAAATTCGCCCTGAATAAATGGAGTTATTCTGTTATGACTACCAGAATTTCTAGCAAGTCTTAGACAAGTATTACCAGCATTATGATTTACAAAATAGTTTGTGTTAAGAAACGCTGATTGATATCCCGTAGATCCACTTGGCACATGAACTGGATATGCTTGGGTATCACCGTTATTACCATTTGTACTATTGATGTAAATTTGGGTAGGTGATGTTGTAGGACCAGGAGGACCAGGAGGACCAGCAGGACCTGGAGGACCGTCGCCACCATCTCCACCATCATCACCTGGAGGACCTGGAGGACCAGCGGGACCTGGAGGACCATCACTACCAGGAGTACCAGCTGGTCCTCCTGGTCCAGGAGGACCAGAGGGACCAGCGGGAGCAGGACCCGTGCCACTAGTCTTATATGAAAGACTGAATGATCCTGTTGTAAAAGTTTGACTACCAGATGAGTGATTGGCGAGTATTCTTATTCTGGTTATATCGCTGCTGCTACTGATTGATTCTACATTACCAAAAGTTTGGCATGAACTAGATACATTCTCACCATTGCTAGAACTTGCATATCGCTTAAACTGTCCAATCTGCGTATAAGTCTTAGATGGACTTGTTTGGAACAACTTGATAATCATGTTACCAGTAAAACGATTACCAGTAGAAGTTATAACATTTCGGTTGTGGATTGGGTATCCAGAAGTACTAGCAATATCATAGTTTCCATTTTCTGCTTCAGAAGCAGCGTAATAGTTACTAGTAATCCAACTGGAGCTTGTTCCCAATTGTACTAACAAATGATTACTAGTACCACTAACACCAACCTCACTAAGCATTAATGTTAATTCTTTTGCATCTGCGGAGATGCCAGTGAATTCTACTGATGATCCAGTTGCTGATTTTGCTGTCAATAATTCAATTCCACCACCACCTGGGGGACCAGGTGGACCATCAGGACCTGGCGAACCAGTTCCGCCAGGAGTTCCATCATTTCCAGGAGTTCCATCATTTCCAGGAGTTCCAGCATCACCTGCTGGACCAGGGGCACCAGCATCACCAGAAGGTCCTGGAGGACCATCCGAACCAGGAGTTCCATCATTTCCAGGAGTTCCAGGAGTTCCATCTTGACCAGGAGTTCCAGGAGTTCCATCTTGACCAGGAGTTCCAGGAGTTCCATCTTGACCAGGAGTTCCTGAAGGACCAGCATCACCTTGAGGACCAGGGGCACCTTGATCACCAGCGGGTCCTGGGGGACCAGGAGTACCAGCATCTCCTGCTGGTCCAGGAGGACCAGTCTCTCCATCATCACCTGCAGGACCAGGAGGACCTGGAGGACCTGGAGGACCACCAGGGGGTCCAGGAGGACCAGGAGGACCACCTGCAGGACCAGGTGGACCCTCGGGACCAGGTGGACCCTCAGGACCAGGAGTAGTTGATCCAGGACCAGGTGGACCAGGTGGACCATCAGGACCAGGAGGACCACCTGCAGGACCAGGAGGACCATCTGGACCAGGAGGACCATCGGGACCAGGAGGACCATCTGGACCAGGAATCGTTGAAGGAGGACCAGGTGGACCATCAGGACCAGGTGGACCATCACCACCTGGGGGACCAATATCACCTTGAGGACCAGGAGATCCTTGAGGACCTGGTGGACCAGGAACAGTTGAGGCAGGACCTTCAGGACCAACAGGACCAGTGGCACCATCCGCACCAGTAGGACCAGTAGGACCTTCAGGACCAACAGGACCAGGAGGACCACCTGAAGGACCTGGCGGTCCAGGAGATCCAGTTGGACCAGGAGGACCTTCTGAGCTGGCAACAACTGTTACCCACTGTGCAGTATTTCCATCATCATAATAGATGTATAAGTCGCCTCCAGTATCTTCCCACCACAATTCTCCGTGATTTGGTAGTGCTGGTGCATTAGAACCGATAGTAACAGGTATAACAGTTACTGTTGCAGCAATACCTGGATGACCTGATGGATTCTGAACACCAACTCTTGCTGTTACAGCAGCACCTTCAAAATTGAGTTGAGTAATACTATTAGCACTACCTACAAGACTAGCTTCATCGTATACGCTAATAGCTCCTGGAATTAGACCACCACCTACAGGAACCCAATACCTTTTTCCTGGAAATCCTGGAACAGCAACTAATTGATATTGTGATCCAGCAGGAACTGGAGGTCCAGATAACGGATTACCAAGATCGGGTTCTGCATCTTCTAATCCAATATAACGATACGGATCATCTTGAGTTCTATTTCTTTTTAATTTTCTACCGCTTAGATATCTAGACATTACTATTCTCCAAAATACTCAAGGTCAATTCCATTTCTAGAGGAGCAACAAAACCTCCAGAATATGATTTACCAACATTAACTGTGAATGATTTATTTGCAACAGCTACTGCTAAAGGTATAGCAGTTCCACCACCAATTGGATCTGTTGATCTAGGATATGGATGCTCACTATAGTGATTATCCATCGTACAAGTAAACACTAAAGTTTCATCTAATATTTTTATAGTATCTGTAGTTGATAATGAATTAGGTCCTATATCCACTACTAATTCTCCAGTTACACCATTATAGGTTGCGTCGTTCACATTGAATTTTGTTCCAACAGGAACATTGACACTAGAAACAACTTCTATGGCATCTCTCTTTGCTCTAACAAATCTATGTTGTGCTACCTGATATACATGAGGATTACCATTTGCTCCACCGATGTCCATGGTGAATTTCTTTGATGTTCCAAGAGCATTGTCATCTAGAACTTCACTTACGACATATGATCTCTGAGGATCTGGGAAAATATTTGTTGTGATGCCAGAATATGTTGGGCAAGTAAAATAGATGCCACCCATGGTAATTGGGTCACCACTACTTAAATTATGCTTGGATAGAGTTGTAACTGTAGCAATTCCAGATGGTTCATCATACTGAACATCAGTAATGATACCCACATTTTGTTGAGTTCCTTGGATATAAAGACTATCAATAACGATTGGAGTTTTTTCTAAAACGACTCTACCATCAACCATTATCAAAGCATCGTTTGGTGGAATTTCACCATCTTTGATTATTCTATTATCACTAGTACTCTTTGTACTTCTTTGAGTCCTTCTTGTCCAAAAAGTTACTGTTGGAAAAGTATCACCAATCGCCACATTGGCAACTTGAGCAAATAGGACTAAAGAAGAAGTTCCAGTAGGAACCTCATACAATTTTTGAGCTCCTGGTGCAACAGGAACAGATATATTTACAAACCTATTGACTGGTGCAATTGCCATTTTATCTCAATGCTAGTATCAGGGGTGTTAGTTGTGCTTGGATCGCTCTATTGAAATCTCTTCCCCTAATGGTCGAAGTAGTTTGGTCAATAGTTAGACCATCACCAATTCTGAAGTTACCTTTCTGATCCGTACTAGTGAACGGAACTTGCCCTCCATTGATGGCAACAACTTCATTCTCTGGTTTTGGTACTCCACCTTGGAAGGGATTTGATGTATTTATATCTGTACCAGCACCTATGTACTCAAAAGAATGTGAGCTAGTGATGATTCTACTCAATCGGACAAACTCAACTTTTGTATTTGCTGCTATTGAATATGGAATAAATTCATTAAATACAACTTCCGCAAGTCCATTTGGATGATTAGCAGCATCGGATGAACTATCCACAGTATATAATATTGGATCCATATCTGCTGTTGCTGAAGCAGATCCACCACCAGAAATAGTAATAACAACATTCTGGGTTGGTAAGAAGTTTCTACCACTTGCAATGACATCAATAGAAGTAATTGTACCAGCAGCACTTACATTAGGAGAAAATTCAGCAATAATCGACTCTGGTCCCTCAGGAAGTGTTGCAGTAACAATCGGTGGAGCAGATGCTGAATATTCTCCTGGATTTCCACCATTAGTTATAGTAACACCTCTGATTAATTGCATTGGTGCTGTAATTGATGCATTTGAAATAACATCTGGATAATTACTCATATCTAGATGGAAGTATGCACCTTGACCATCAAATGGTGTTCTATTGTTATTTGAAGTATCTTGAGTATTATTTACTTTTACAGTATCAGATTCTGCAGGAGTAAATTCTAGTGTTGTACCATCAAACTCTACAGCACCAACACCATCAGCAACTAAACCAAAGTTACCAAATGATGAGTTTGAGTTTGTTAAGTCACAAGAACCACCAGTATCACAATAGATACCAATATCACAACCAATCGTAAAGATAGAAACTAACTGAGCATATGCATTATTTGTAATTGATACACCAATACCATTTTCATTGTATTGAGTAAATGCATCACATACCATACTCTTTAGATCCTGACCAAGGTCATTAGTGCCAGTAAATGCAGCATCAACATGATTACCATCAATCTTCATACCAGTACTACCTGTCATGAAATTTGTACAGTTACGAATATATGGAGATCTCCATCTACCACTTGAACCTTCGTTTGCAGGACCAAGACCAACATACCCTGAAACTGCTATATCTGAAACATCTGTTGGTGGGAAGGCAACAGCAGCACATTCATGATGGGTTTCTAGTACAGTCTCACCAGCGAAACTAACATTTTCAATCAAACATCCTCTTCTTACATGGAAGACATCTTTACTCTTATTTTCGGGAATAATTGTAACTAATCGTAGATCTTCACCACTAATAGCAACATCAGTTCTCAAACCAACTGGATTATTTTCATAATAAACACCAGATCTAACCTTAATAGTATCTCCTTCATTGGCAATCGCTGCAGCAGCGGCAATAGTATACTTTGCATCACCTTCTAACAAACCACTATTGGTATCGCAACCATTCTTAGTAACATATAATGTTCTCTTAGTCTGAACACCAGAAGGTCTCCAAGATACACCAATACCAGTGGGGCTATTAAATGTAGAAAGTCTATAATCTGTCTTGCATATACCAACACCAGTCTGATTGAATTTATCAATGATTGCATTTTCTAACTCTAGTGTTCCTTCTAGTTTAGTATTTTCTCCAACATTTAAGTTCTTCTCGATACCAACACCACCTTCAACAACTAACGCACCCGTATCTTTGTTTCCAGATTGCGTGTTATCCCTAATCTCAGTAGGTCCGCATACATTAAGTCTCTTTGCAATACCAACACCACCTTTAACAACTACAGAACCATTTTCACACTCTGTAGAATCAGTTGTATTTTCAAAAGTTGCAACACCATCAACATAAAGTCTCTTACCAATACCAACACCACCAGCAACAATTAAAGCACCAACATTTGATCCTGTTGATTCAGTTCCATCCTCAACTTTTGTAATTCCACCAATATTTACTTTCTTGATAACACCAAGACCACCATCTATCTGAACTGAACCCGATGATGGTGAAGAAGAGTCTGTAGTATTATTAAATGTAGCAAGACCATCTACATCAAGAGTACTATTGAGTGTGGTTGCACCATCTACATTTAATGTTGAATCAAAATCAACTGAAGAAGTGGCATGAACTGTTCCAGTAATATCTAAATCAGCACCTGGGTTATTATTTCTGATACCAACTTTTGATAGTCTGTAAATTGATGAGTTGTTACCACCATCAACATGACCCCAGAAATCTTTAGACTGGATTCTCGCAACTGCAGTTGGATTTGCTGGATCTGGTATTGGAACGATATTATCTACACCAACGCCACCACTGTTAATTTGTACAAAATTAATTCTATTGTATAGTTGTGATGCTCCAGATAAGGGTAGATCAATACTCTCATCCTGAACATATATTCCATCTAAATCAACGGGCGATGCATTAATCCATCTAACACCACCACCGTCTCTTGCTAAGTAATATCCATTAGAACCAACAGATTCGGCAGAGTCAACAATGTTTCTACCAATTCTAATTGTTCCAGAGACATTTAGTTTTAGTTTTCCTTCCGTAGGACCACTTGTATATCCACCAGTTGATGGTACATTTAGGGGATCTAATACACCAAGACCAAGAACACCATCTTCATTTATCGTTAGCGTATCTAATTCTTGATCAAAAGCAGTATCAAATACATTATTAACTTGAAATACTTGTGCAGGATTTGTAACACCAATACCAAGAGATGAAATACCAGTAGGTTTATCTACTGCAATCGATATCCCTTGCTCATTTTTACCAAACTGTACCGTAGCTTTAGGTACAGTAGTTCCTACACCAATATTACCAGATTTAGCAACAAGAAGTCTGGTTTCATCGGCAATATTATCAACTAATTCAAAATTACCAGTTGTTTTACCAACCTCAAAAGAATATTTGCCACCAAGTGGGCGATTATCAAATAGTTGGAGTGTTGGATGGTCTACTGTGGTTGGGTAAGGATCATTATCAAGTAAAACTGTCCCATTAACATTCAGTCTTTGCTTTGGTATAGTAGTTCCAATACCAATAGCACATGGATTAGTACTAATTACAAGACATTCTGATCCAGCAAATCTCTCTCCATCTAGATTATATTGAACTTGTCCAGGTTCACCTGCTGGTTTTCCTCCAACATTATTAATATTGTTGATAGTATTACCATCTAGGGTTCCAACTAGATCAGCATATAACTTTCCATAAACATGGACATCATTATAGAATTCAGCAACATTACTGACTCTAAAATTACGCCCATCATTTATATCCTGAAAATTATCCATTAGAATCCAAATTCTCCGATTTGTGTACCCAGGAATGATGTAAACATAAATCCAGCGTCCCTAACTTGGACATCACCAGGTCTATGATTACTCATCAATCTAACAGGATCTGCAGTTAGTTCCCTAACAAAAAAGTGAACCTTATCAGCATCAAAGGTTACTTTACCATCAGTTTTAAAATCAATACTCTCAGTTCCTTCAAAAATTAATTTTTTAGCATTGATCTTGATGGTTCCCTTTTCAGATGTGAGAGCAATTCCACCCTCTTTAGATATTAATTGAATACCTAAACCATCTCTAGGAGGAGCATCAGATGCTCCACCAACAATAGTTATTGTCTGATCAACTAGGATATCATAATTACCATTCTCAGCTAGACCAAGACTGGCATTTCCACCCTCACCCTCAGCGATCATGGTGTAAACTCTAGGTCCAGCTAAACTTTGGACAGGAGAACCATACTCTATCTTAAGTCTTCCAAAAGAATCAACCTGCCTTCTTTGTCCGCTTATCTGTGTCATATCCTAGTAACTTACAATATTATTTATTTCAACTAATACAATCAATAGATTGTTTGACTTCACCCTGATAATCAGGTCTTATTGCTAACCTAGGTTTAATGATTGCACCAAATCCAGTGGAAGTTCTAATATTAATTCTTGGAGTCTTATTATATACCTTTGTATTCGCGAATGTTGTGCTTGGAATTGTAACACTAGTAATTCTACCACTATCATCAGTATTCACAGTATATGTAACAGGATCATCATCACCATCATCAATAACAATGGTATCTTCTGGATCATAACCAAATCCAGGATCAACAATGACTATATTATCAATGATTACATCGTCATCGTCACTGTCTATTGCAGTTCCTCCTTCATTCACTGGATAATCCCCACCACCAGAAACAACAACAATATCAATAACTTGCCCAAAAGTATCTGATTCATCATCATAATCAATAATTGCTTGACCTATTGCACCATATCCAGACTTACAAGTATCTTTAATTTCTACAAATGGTGGACTGGTATATCCAGATCCACCATCCTGAACATCAAATCCAATGATTGATCCAAATCCTTCAACCGCATCTCCGACTTTATCACCAAGAATTGCTCTAGCTGTGGCACCAGTTCCATTAGAACCAAAAAGATTAACTTCAATACCAGCACATTTGAGTGGTGGTCCAGCATAACAATTGCCTAAAGCATTTGCTGCTGTAGATGGATCACCAATACTTGGATTCATAAAATCAAACAATCCAAGTGATGATTCTGGAAGTAAACTCTGTACTCCAGCAGCAAGATCTTCTGCTAAAGAATTAGTGGTGTTTGCAACTGTCATGATTGCATCAACAGCACCATCAAGTAATTTTGCAGGACCCAATCCAACAACTATCTTTTGAACTTCTTCACCTGTGCTAGTTTCTTTATCATCACATTTAAATAGGTTTGCAATCTTTGCTAATGCTTCGGCACCTTTTCTTAATGCACCACCAACTCCTGGGAACCCAGCAAGACCTAAGATTTTGGAAACTAAACTTAGAGGACCTTTTAAGAAATTAGTTGCATGTCCAATAATGCTGTTTACCAATCCACCAACAAACTGCTCTGCAACACAAGTAACAAAATTTGAAACATTATCAACCAAACCATTGATCATCGTTGATATTGTATTTCCCAATCCTCCAATTACATTATTAATAACACATCCAAAATCCCCAAATATTGACTTAAGTGGTCCAATAAAAGCTGCTTGTGCATTGGTTCCTGCCAACTTTGCGGGTGCCATCTTGCCTACAGCAGCAAATACTTTTCCAAAAACATTATCATACAGAATTTTCAATCCAGAATTTGCAAATCCTGCAAGATCTTTCTGAAAATTGCCCATCATAGTCTTTACAACACCACCACTTAAACTTGTGATGTAATCAATACTACTACCAATCTTTAATTTTGCCAGTTGTTTTGCTGCACCAGTTAGTGCTCCTATCGGTCCTCCCTTAGTGATGTCTTGTATTGACCCAACAAGATTACCAATTTCACCAAATATTTTGTTGATACCTTGAGCACCATCCCCTGCTGCTGTTGCAAGAAGAATTTCTTTACCAATAATACTATGCGATGATAATACTTTTCTATATTCGGATTCTGCTCCACCTAAAACTTCACCTAAAGCAGATGCAAGTGACTTATCAGTCTTTTCATTTACTTTATCAGCAGTTTCTTTTGGAATAGCAGCAGGTATAGTTTGTGCTGTTCCAGACTGGTCACCCGTTTCAGTATTTAAAAAGTATTTACTTGGTGGATTTTGACCCGTATATCCAGTAAATGGTACAAATGGTGATTGGTATTGACCAGATAGACTGCCATTCTTTGCTCTACCAAAAGTTCCAAGAATTACTGGTAATTGTGCATCATCACCATCAAGAAAAAATCCAAATACACTATCTCCAGGAACAATTCTAACAGATCTGTGTAGACCACCACCACCCGATCCATCAGTAGCACCAAGTAAAATCTGTGCCCAGGGAAGATCTTCATTTTTCAGTTCTTCTTCATTCTGGGGATGATACCCCATGATTCTAACTTTAAGTCTATTGCCCCAAGAATCACCAGTTTGATTTATTTGATCACCATGCGATTCTTCAGGTGGAATCTGTCCAATCCACCACCTAAATCCATCTCTACCTATAAAGTTACTTTGTAAAACTGATTCTTCTATCATTTATTCTGTGGACCGAAAGTGTCTTTAATTAGAGTTAATGAAGTGTATGACCCCAGTGAGTCAAAATAATGGCATAGTTCCTTAATCATATATAGTCCACTTTGCTCAAGATCTTGGATATCATCTTTAGATACTAAGGGAAAATCACACTTTATAAGATCACCAGCTTCTAGATTAGTGTTAGAAGGAATAGTCATAGACATAGTTTGTGAGAATACACTATTGTATCTCATCATAGTTTGGGATTGTATTTTAATTGGTTCTGCATTTAATTTTTTTGATACCCCCTTTTCTACCGTTCCCCTATCAACAACTGCCGTTATGTACCTACTTGGGGAAGATGCTAAGGTTCCTGGTAATGAAGCATCTTTACCAAGTGTTTTTGCATTTCCTTTGTAGTCTTTTAATCCAAATTTTCCTCTAGACGGATCAGTAAATCCAAAAGTTAATGGATCAAAGAATATTCTTTGACTTGAATATGCACCTTTCTGCAACTTTCCCAACACATCTTCACTATAATTTGTATTGTATTTGAGAATTTTAAAATCGTTACTAACACTACTATCAATTCTTTCATCGTAGTAATATTCGCCAGAAGGTTTTTCTGAAATCAATCCATCAAGAGATCTAAACTTATATCCAGATTTCGTTTCAAAAAACAGATACCCAGCAGTTGAATCTTTTTTACCTTTTGCAGGAACAGCTTTAGATGCCAACCACATTAATACCGTAAATGGTTTTCTCATATTTCCAATGAAACCATATGGATTCTGGGTTTCTTCTGCTTTTACTTTCTTATTAGTTTTTAAATATTTTTCTACAATCTCTTTCGCAGAATCTGATATTTTTACAGAAGGGGCATATTTTTTTCCAACCCTACTAGTTTCATTTGAAATCGCTTCTCTAGAAACTAGTTCTAATATAAATGATTCTGTTCTTTTATTTACAATAACATTTGATACTTTTGAAACATATAAATGAGTATCTGGTTTTGTAGAAAAGTCCAATCCAATATTGTTTTCGCAATTTGGTTTTATCTTTATTCTGACTCTCTCACCACCTCTCAAAGGTAAACCATTATAAATCGATTGTAAATTTCCATCCTCACCTTCTATACTATATCCTTCGTTAATTACTTGCAATTTAGCAGTAACTGTGGGAGAAAAAATATCTTCAAAATATTGAATCATGACAACGCCACGGGTAATATCTACAGATTTAGACCCATCTGTAGATAATATAGAAATTTCTTCGTACTGTGACTTATCGAGTGCTGCCATTTAAGTATATGCTGCGTGTAGGGCTGCTAGTTTTATGTATAAACCATCTGCACCACTAGCAATAAATGGTGGTATAGATTCTTCAGATGATGAAGATGCCATAATTACTGGTTGAGTATTTGGTTGGGACTGCTGCTGTAAAACAATAACAGGACCATTTTTATCTGTTTTTACTTTTGGCATGGTTTTCTTGCCAGTGTAAGTTATATTTGTAAATGTTTTTATATTAGTAGAACTTACTTTAGGATCAAAATTATATGGTGCTGCACCTTCTGGTCTTTTCGCATCTCTAGGACCAATCAAGAATTGATTATCTCCACGACCACCACGGTAGATACTCTCTGGTATTCTTCCAGTAGTTCCTATTTCTTCTATATTATTACTAGGATTGTCATCAGTATTCGCTTTGCGAACACCATCGGGTGATGCCCTAAACTCCATTGCACCTTTAACAAATTCAGCAGAATCTTTTACATATTGTGGATTTGTAAGATCATCTATCCTCCTTTGAATTTCTTCAACTGTTGTATTTGCAAATGCTGCAGCTTCTTCTGCAGTTTGTATTGCTACAAATCTATCTTGTCCTCTATCAAATACTCCCTGGAACTGATCATCCGCTGCTAATAAACCAGTATAAGAATTATCTCCTTTATATCCAGTGTATCTACCAGATGCTTTTCTGTTCGCAAGAACTTGCATAACATCTGTAGTTGCTGTTCCACCACCAGCTTCAGTAACCATGGCAGCAGCAATTCGATACAACTCTGGAGTTGCTGTCATAGTTCTAGATGAAGATGCATCACCTTGTTGAGTAGATGGTGGAGTATCTCTGCCACTCATGAAATTTTGATACCATTTATTAGCATCTTCTTGCGTTTCTGGAACTTCATTTTTTTCTCGTTTTAAATCACTGTCTTCCAATCCATAAGTTTTTGGTTCTTGAAGTGCATTAGTGTCATTTACAACATCTTGATCTATCTTCGACAAACTTCTATTACTCTGGTCAAAACCAGATTGAATCGATCTTTCTTCTGGTGAAAAATCAATTCCAGTAATATCAGAAAGAACTTTTTGAGTTGCCTCTCCAAAATTTGTCAGTTGCTCTCTTAATCCACTAACCCAGTTACCCATAATACTTGTCACATCCGTTATTCTTTTTATTATACCCTGAATTGCTTTAATTATCTTGGGTACATTAAGTACAATCCATCCAAGGAAGACTATACCAATAAAACTTAATAATCTACCTAAAAATCCTTTTGCAGTATTCTTAATTGTATTACCAGTAGATCTTAAGGCACCTTTTATACCACTTGCTTCAATTAAACCTTCTCTTCTTTTTCTAAGAAAAGATTCTCTTCTCTTTACAAAAAATGTTTGTTCTTTGGAGATAATCTTTTTCTTTTGAACATTACTTGCCTGAATAGTCTTAGCAATATCTCTAGCAAGGAGAGTAGATGTATTAAGACTTTTACTAAAGGAAGTTAGAGTCTTACTTATGTTTCTAAGACTCTCCGATGATCTAATTAGTGGTTGATTGTTAATCATCGAATTAGCAAGGTGTTACTTGATAGAGTTTGTAAGCAAGGAATGCATACTTATTATCAAAATTTCTGGCAGGTATATTTGGCACAAAACCACCAGTTTCTGCTCCAGAATTAGTTGAATTGTCTACTGGTTGTTGTTGCTGCTCTGGTTCTGGGGCAGGTGCCATTATAATAGTTGGTTCTGCCTCTGGAGTTTGACTTATCTGCTCATATACCTCAGAAGTGTTTGATTTAAAAGGTACTACCTGAAGCTGTATTGATTTTGGTTGTTCTACAGGTTTTGCTTTTACTTCAGGTGTTGCTTCTACTTCAGGTGTTGCTGAAGAATAGAGAGGTACATCAGAATAATCACTTTTAGGGGGTTCGCCCTTCATATTCTTCATAGATTCAGCAAATTCTGCCTGCACTTCAGGTGATATCTCAGCCTGATTAGAAGGATTAACAATGATTGTTGGTGCAACCATTTGTGCTTGCTGTCTAAACTTAAATCTTCTAAATTCTAGCATCGCTTGAGCAGCACCAACTTCTTCAATCCTTTTATCAAGACCAAATTTTTCCATCAACTCTTGATGCTTTTGTGTTGCATCAATCGTTTTGATATTATTTAAAGATTCTAAAATTGGAAGACCAATAGCTTCTACAGATTTTCTATTAATAACAAATTCTCCACCTTCAGCATTAACATTCTCACCACCTTGAGAATGTGATCTACCTTCAACAAGACCACCCTCTTCAAGTTTTTGATTTGGGGCAGGAACGGGAAGAATTCTAATATTCTTCCATACCCAATTCCTCATTTTAGAAATCAAACTAACGAAGAAATTCTTCAAAAATAGTAAAGGTGTTCTGAGCAGACCACGAAATGCAATTGCTGCTAATCTAATTCCAAGTCTACCTACAAGCAGACCAATCCCCGCTAATCCAAATTTAAGCAGTAAAAATGTCCCTGCTATAATCAGCAATCCTTTAAGTATATTACCTTTTATTTCTTCTACAAGTTTTATATTACCATCAGCATCTGCTTTCAATAAATCAACAATTTTTAAAGTCAACCATCCCCCAGTAAGTATGAGGAAGAAGTTCATTAATCTACCCAATCCAAATTGTATCTTTGATCTAACTTTCCTAACAGGTGCCATTAAAGCTGCCTGAATTCTATTTTCTATCCCCTGCTCTTTATCGTCCCTTAGACCTTGTTCTGTAAGATTTCTCTGCCTCTTTTCTTCCGCAGCAGCCCTTTGTTTTTCTAATGCAGAATCAGCAGCAATATTAGATGCAATTACTTGTAGTGAACTACTAAGAATAACTGCCTGATTTGATACAGTATTAAGTTGATTTTGTACTCCTTCAAGTAGAGTAGAATTTCTTGCTGCTAAAGAGTTTCCTATACCATTATTGGATTGCAACCAAGATGTAAAGACAGGATCCGATTCATTAGATCTTCTGAAAAGGCTTGAAGGAACACTAGTCCTTACTGCGCTAATTCCTCCTGATATCGGTGATCTAACCATTTTGTTGTGCCTTTAAGTTTTCTTCTTCAATATAGTGTTGTAGAAGTGCGAGATAGATTTCTCTTTCCCACGGTATCATATTTTCTAACTCTGTTAAGCTGTATTTATGATGCTGCATTAAAGCAAAGTTGATTTGATAGTATGACGCAAGGTCTTCATGCGACATACTTACGCGAAAAAATTTGCTAATCCCTCAAGAACAACCTCACTTTTAACACCAGTATTGGGATTTGTTACTTCTACTGTATGTGATAGTTTTGGCATAGTTGCAAAGAAATTCTCTACAAGTTTAAACTGGGCAGAATTAAATTGCTCAATAAATTCATTTAGTTCTTTTTGGGTACAGTCAGCAGAAGTCCAGGATTCTTCTTCAGAGTAAACCTGATCAATACAAGATGCAATCAAACCAAAGGTCTCATCAACATTTACATTCTCTTCATTTGAGAAATTTGATTTAACAAATTCATCCATCGAAGGATACTTCATTCTAACTGTATATTGATCATCCAATTTAATATCTGGTGAATGATTCTCTGGGAATTCGACTTTAATAGTATCAAGACGAATTACAGCAGGTACTTGAGTTTCGCCATCATCTGGACAAGTAACATTAACTTCTAACTCTTCCCCAACAGACTTACCACGAATGTTTAGGAACAAGTATTCAATGTCAAAAGTTGAAAGTTTCTCAACCTTTACACCTTTAGATACAATACAAGCAGAAAGAACATCTTTGATTGCATTAGCAATCTGAGTATTGTCCTGACTTTCCATCGCAATAATTAGAATCTTTTCTTCTTTAACTAAGAAGGGTCTGAATCTAATTTTCTTTTTGGATGAAGGAATTACCAACTCATATGTAGGAGTCGAAATCTTTGGTAAAGGCATAATATGCTCAATTCAGTAAAATTATTTATAGGGGTAAAATCAATAAAGTCTGCCTTCACCTATGGTGAAACCAGTTGCATTATACATTGACTGACTAAAATCTTTGGCAAAGTAACTATCGGCATTTAGTAGATTAGAGAATCCATTACCATCAGCACTAAGACCTTTAAAACTTTCTGCAGATAATGATGATGAAAAATCAATAAGACTATCTTGGTTATATACACTAGCTGGATCAAAACCAAAAGGTCTATCAAATCTTGCTTCTGATTTATTCCTATCGGTGTTAGTTGCTTCTGCTATAGATGATCTCTCACCACAAATATATCTTTCAAAAGAAAAAGCACAAGTTGCTTTTAATACTTGAGAATTTTGATATGTAACTCTAGTAGAATTTAATGCAATCGGGAACAAATTAATAAAATTATATTCCAAATACTGTCTGAAATTCTTTTCAAATTTAACTATTTTTGTTGAATTTGATTTAAATGATGAAGGATAATTCAACTGAAATCTATATGCAGGATCATTGGGATTTGCAGAAGATCCTCCAGTAATATACTCCATCCAATGCTCTAAAAACTTCATCGATTTATATTGATTATCGACATAGAATTCTAATGAAATTCTAGTGAAGTTTCTAGTATGCGGAACAGTTTCAACAACTCCTTGAAATTCTCCAGTAACAACACTGTTTGCAAATGTAGATCCAGGAAGTACAGCAGAACTACAAAGTAGACCAACATCATCTAGATGAAATCTATCATCAACGCCTCTTGATCTTAAAAAACTTCTCAAACTACCAGATCCACTAGAAGAAGCTGGTGGTAGACCAAATCTTACTAGGTAATGAGATGTTTGTGCAACATTCTGAAATGTGGGCATCATTTCAGACATTTTCTTAGGAATTGGTGCTGGCACTCTAAATAGTCCTATTATATCATTTCTATTTAGATGGGATCTTACAAAGGAAAATATTATCCAACCCACCCAGAAAAGTATAAAGGTGATCCAACTGGAATTGTTTATAGATCATTGTGGGAAAGAAAGTTTATGGTCTATTGTGACAAAAATACTAACATACTTGAATGGGCAAGTGAAGAAATAGCAATCCCATATCGATCACCAGTGGATAATAAAATTCATAGATACTTTCCTGATTTTTATATGAAGGTCAAAGAAAATAATGGAGCGATCAAAAGATACATTATTGAAGTGAAACCTAAAAAACAAACTCAACCACCAAAGAAACCAAAAACACAGACTCAAGCATATATTCGCGAAGCATATGAATATGCAAAAAATCAAGCGAAATGGAAAGTTGCTAGAGAATATTGTGAGGATCGTATGTGGGAGTTTAAAGTAATTACTGAAAAAGAACTAGGCATCAAATGAATAGAGTTTCAGACATCCGCAATAATCTAATAGGGACAGAAGATGCTGATGATCTGATGGAAGAACTTATCGGTGTATTATCTGAAGGTGGTAAAGTTCCTTCGGAGGGAAAATTCTATATTTTCTTATATAAACCAAAAACTCCTAATATTAAATACGATCAACATCCTCTCGTAGCTGTTACTGATATACTTCCATGGGGTTTCCGTGGAATTAATTTTCATTGGAATGATTTTCGCCAATACACATGGAGTGAAATCATTGGTGGATTGTATGAAGTCAACCAAGAAGAATTAAATGATTTAGATGGAATTCCATTTGCCCACTTCCGTATAAATAACTAAAAAATTGTATCTGATGTCTGCTTCTGGATCACCAAAAATAGAACTTAAAACCATTGGTAAAAATTATTTTGCCCTGATGGATGATTATTATCTACAGTATCCAGTACAAAGATCTACTGATGGTGGAGAAGATAGTCTTTTAATTCAGTGTGTAGATTATAAACCCCCTAGTGCAATTCCATATGATGTTAAAGCAAAATATCAACAAAAATATGATGACCTTAATGATAATGATGTAAAAGACGCTAATGAGAATTTTGTAAAAGATAGTGAACCTACAACTAGTTTTGAGATTGATATTTCAGAATCTGGGATAAACTCAACAGGTGGTATTTACGATACACATAGTTCTGAGTATAGTGGAAATGATTTTTCAACTGAAACACATTTTTATGTTGAACTTCCTATACCTCAAAGCGTAAGAGATGCTAATGGGTGTGTATGGGAAGGGAACAGTATGAATATTTTTACGGCTGCTGGATTGGCACTTGCATCAAATATGATGGAAGCTCCTGGAATGACAATCTCAACGGCAACACAAGTAGTTCAGAATGCAATGTCTGGCAGTGGTAGTGGCAACCTAATAGAACAGGTAGCATCTGCTGGAGGAGTTTCAACTACAGATATTAAAAATAATCTAAGAGCAGCACTTGCAGGTCTTGCAGTTAATCAGTTTGGTGCAAATGTAACACCAAATACTGTAATGGCTAGATCAAATGGACAGATTTTAAATTCAAATAAAGAACTGCTATTTAATGGTACAAAACTAAGAGAATTTGCCTTCCAGTTTACATTTACACCAAGAGACGCTGGAGAATCCGAACAAGCAAGAAAAATTATAAGAAAAATGAAACAAGCAATGTCTCCAGGTATGGGCAAAGCTTATAGCGAATCTAAAAAACAAGCATTATTTCTCAATTCACCAAAATTATTTTTATTGAGATATCTGAAAGGGGGAGAAGATCATCCTTTCTTAAATTCCTTTAAACCCTGTGCTCTTACAGAATTTGCAGTTGACTATACAGGAACTGGTGCATATGCAACTTACGGTGATGGTACGCCAGTACATATGAAAGTTTCTATGAAATTCAAAGAGACCAATCCAATTTATGCTGAAGATTATGATAAAGAAAATCTATCTGGAGTTGGATACTGATGGCATATTTAAGAAGTTTACCTAATGTAAGGTACGAATCATTTTTACCTGATAAGAATTCTTCAAAAGAATTTATTCTGATTAAAAATTTATTCAGGAAAAATAAAGTATTAGATTCTATCAAAACAGAAACTAATCTTTTTGATGCTTTTCTTGTTGCAGATGGAGCAAGACCAGATAATGTTGCTGAAGATTTATATGGTAGTGCTGAATATGATTTTGTTGTAATTATTAGTTCTGGCATAACCCATCTTAAAGATGAATGGCCCTTATCAAGTAAAGAACTATACGAACATGTAGAGACTAAGTATGGTCTTGCTGGTATGGGAGAAACTCATCATCATGAAACTTTAGAAGTCAGGGATGGGAACAAAAAACTGATTCTACCTGCAGGTCAAATTGTTGAGCATGATCCTGCAAATGGATTGCCTTTTGAAATTTCTGGTCCTTCTTCAACATTTGGTGGTTCTGGTAACAACTGGTATGGAATAGATGGTACAGTGTACTCTGGTGAAAAAATCTCTCCAGTTGTTGCAGTTACTAACTACGAATATGAAACTAAATTAAATGAAGAAAAAAGGGAGATTCATCCCCTAAAACCAAGATATTTGCAACTATTCTTGACTAACCATAGAGAGATCATGACCTATGGTAGAAACAGTCAATACTTAAGTGATACTCTTATCACTACAGAAAACTTAGGTACTGTCGAATAAAAAAAGGGGGGTGATTAACCCCCCTTCTTAATATCAATCTGCCGCTAGTTTAGCGAAGTACGAAAGTGCATCATCATCCTCATCGGTAGATTTGGGTGTGATATCAGGATCGTTGAAACCACCACTTGCGGATTCTGAAGTAGAATCACTGAAGTTGGGTTGAGAAGACTGGAAAGATGGTTGGGAAGAACGAGTATACTCTTCTTCTTGTTCCATAGTTTCAGCATCTTCACGAACTTGCTTGGTTCCAAGAACAGAACTTAGGCGAGTTTTTAGTTCATCATAGGTCTTGAACTGATCTGGAGCAACGAGTTCTGCGAGAGAATACTCTTTCTTCCAGATTGCTTCCATAGCATCATCATCATCCAGTAGTTGACTGGTAGATGCAAACTCTGAAGAATCGTAGTTGCGATAACCAGCAACATTCTTTGCCTTCAGTTTGAAGTTAGCACCCTGCCAGAAGTCAAAGGGATCGATTGCCTCTTCATCCTCAAACTCGGGTTGCATTGCAGCAGTGAGTTTATCAAAGATCTTCTTACCATACTTGTATAGGAAGACTCGACCTTCATTTTCGGGATTAGCAGGATCCTTCACAACATAGATGTTGGACATGTAGGTAAGTTTGCGCTTTTGCTTACGCGCAGTATCTTTACCAGCATCAGTACCATTGTTCCAGAGTTGAGAGTTGTACTCAGAAACAGGGTCTTTCTGACCAAGGGTAGTTAGAGAGTTTTCAATATACCAACCACCAGGACCTTGGAAGGCGTGAGAGTATAGTTTTACAAATGGTAGATCTTCACCATCAGGTGCAGGAAGGAAACGGATAACGGCATAACCATTGCCGCCTTTATCTACTTCTAGTTTCCATAGACGGTCATCTCCTGAACCGCCGTTATTGTTCATCTTTTCTACTTCTTTAACCAGTTTAGAGGTTAGAGAACCTAGCTTAGATTGCTTCTTGAGATTTGCGAATGACATTCGGATTTCCTCGGATTAGTTGGATGTTTTGGATTTACTTGGATATTATAGCAGGAAACTGATCAGGGATCAACCTTCTGCCTTAAAGATTCGATTGTGTTGGACATACCACGGAATAACTGAGAGACATCAGTTCCTGCAGGGAAACCCAACAGAGTAACTGATTTTTCAAGTTCACCTTTCATCTGAATAGCTTTAGGATCATCTGATAGAGATAGTCTCGTATACATGATCTGTTGCTTTTCTAAGAGTTGACTTAGATTATCAATATGTACCAATCTTTCATCATTTGTCATAGTGTCAAATGAAAAGGCTTTCTCATAGATTTTTTCTTGAAGATCATTGATAATCTCTAGTTCTTCCTGAATAATTTCAGAATCGAAAAAATCACTCATGTAAAATACCTCTCAAGACTGATTTAAATTGGAATACATTAATATTTATGAAAGGAATATATTTTTTCAATTTCAAACTTACGGTTTCCCACACGGGATCTGTTAACTTCTTATCAAAGTTTTTTTGAAATGAAAATACTTTTTCCCAGATAGAAAAAGTCTCTAGTGAGATTTCACCACCAAGATACTTTTTCAAGATAATTGGATGACCTTTTGAGCATTCAAATATTTCTTCTAACTTATTTTCAGTTAAAAGTCTTTCCGATTGCTCTTTAAACTGATAGGTTAAACTCTGTTGGCGTTGCTTCCAATCAGAATACTTTCTATCTCCCGTATTGATGATTTCACCAATCCATAGATTTTGTGGATTATCTACTGCAACAAAATTAGCCACAAGAAACTCTACAATCTCCTTATCAGAGTATTTTCTTGAGGTTTTTTCAAACCAATACTTATCTTTTCTCTTGTTAAAAGAAGTTACGGTAGCTCTTGTTTTAGCACCGTAACGAAAGAAATCATATTTGGGATTTGTAAAGTGATTTTTTAATGACAAATAATGTTGGTAGGTTTCAAATGGAGTCACTTTCATTAAGTAGTTAAGTATCTTGTATCTTTGTTTATTATATCCCAACTTGTTCTTTTTTGGTTAAGTGGGAGATCATAATAAAAATATTGCCTACCATACCGTGGCACATCAGTAACCCATTGTCCCAATGGATTCAAAACACCACTCTGAGACGATGTTCGATATTTGTCAATACTTTCAACATTACCATCCCAACTCCATTGAACACATGCATCAACAGTAAGAATACTACAAACTCCTCTAAATGCAGTTTGTCTTAACCAAGCGTCTGTCCAAGAATCTAATACTTTTCTTGCACATTCTCTTGATTGTGTATGCTCGTCATCATGATATTTGTATGCATTAGTTGCATGAAAGAGAATATCTACATTACCCTTCACTACACCATCAAATAGTGATTGTGTGGGACGATATCCTGGAAAACCAGAGTCATCAATATTACCCCACATATCATTGCAGATCATACCAACTCCAATATAATCTCTTTCATGTTCTTGAGACTCAACATGTCTCATAGCAAAAGATTGGCAAGGAGTAAAACTTGGAACTGCATTGCCATCTGCACCTACAGTGTAAGTTTTATTAGTTACTGCATATATTTTACCTTCTCTATTGTAATGGCGAATTTGATTTCTTTTAGTAAATCCTTCAAGACCAGAAGATAAAAAGTTAGTTCCCAAATGAAGACCTACACCACATTTTGCTTGATGATCTTCAACTTCCTTTAGAGCATCCTGTATTTTATCTAGATTCTCTTCCCAATAACAAGAATAATATCCAGATAAAGATCCTTCAGGTGTCAATAATTCATCAACACCATTTTCTTTTGCCCAATCTAGTGCCTTGATTATCTCTAGTTTATTAACATCTACATCAAAATCATATACTGGTATTTGGGCACCAGCAATTCTCATGGTCTTCATAATCAGAGAGGTAATTTTGCTCTAGATGTTTTCTTCATGAAGTTGAGACGAATTGCATCCCACTTCAATCGTTCTTTTAGTGGTTTTGAAATTAACTTAGTTACAGACTCTACTTCAATATTATTGATTTCACAATAATAACAAATAGCATCAATATAATTCAGTTTTTCTTCGACTACAATCTTTTCAATTTCCATCGAAAACTTAGACGGAGTCAAAAACTTACTCTCTATCGCCTTTTCTAGTTCTTTATTGGGTTCCATAGAGTTCCAGTTTATCTTTAACAAATTTGTTAATGTATTCTCCGAGAAGTTTGATGTATTTTGCTTTGTCGTATTCTTCATAAACTACACATTCTCCATTTTCACAAGCCATTATAATTACAAGTTTTTTAATTGAGATACCTGTCATCTCATACAGCATACAACCATATGCCATGCATTGAACAAAGTAGTGTTCAATCCAATCTCTTGGTTTCGGTTTTTTAGATGTTTTAAAATCTATGATCGCTAATTCGCCATTGTATTCTGCAATACAATCAACAGTACCAGCGACTCCTAACTGTCTACTATATAGGGGACCTTCCAGAGCATGAATATTGTTAATATTGTTTAACTCTGTTTTGGAAATTTTAAATAAAAAATCTGAAATTGGTTGAACTTTAGGAAGTTCTTCGTTTTTTAGATAATGCTCAGTAAGAGTGTGCATATCTGTACCACGACTGGTTGCTTTTTTTGTGATACGATCT
>MDTC01048756.1_pt1 | contig 46434 bp, 47 predicted proteins | sample 811181 | NCBI WGS metagenome assembly MDTC01 (sample SAMN05326644, study PRJNA326480) | marine metagenome | isolation source: seawater | place: Pacific Ocean: North | collected 2011 | reverse complement strand
TGGTGGCTCTTTAGAAAAAGATCTCGTTGATAAATACAAAGAACCTACAGCTCAAGCGTTACTTGAATCTGCTATGCGCCATGTTGATATTTTACAAACGATGCAATTTGATCAGTTCAAAGTCAGTGTGAAAGCGTCTGATGTCTTTTTAGCTGTCGATGCTTATCGTATGCTCTCCAAGCAGATAGATCAGCCGTTGCATTTAGGTATTACTGAAGCAGGTGGTGAACGTGCCGGTTCTATTAAATCAGCTATTGGTTTAGGTATGCTACTTGCTGAAGGTATCGGTGATACTTTGCGTGTATCTTTAGCAGCTGACCCCGTGCAAGAAGTTAAAGTGGGTTTTGATATTTTAAAATCGCTCAAGTTACGCTCTCGCGGTATTAACTTCATTGCTTGTCCCTCGTGTTCAAGACAAGAGTTTGATGTGATTCAAACTATGAATGCGTTAGAGGAACGTCTAGAAGATATTACAACACCTATGGATGTATCTGTGATAGGTTGTGTGGTCAATGGTCCAGGTGAAGCTTTAATTTCAGATGTAGGGCTAGCTGGAAGCCATAAGAAAAGTGGTCTTTATATCGCGGGGCAGCGAGAAGGACGGCTTGATAATGACCAGCTCATTGATCAGCTAGAACAAAAAATACGTGCACAGGCTTTGAGAATACAACAACGTATTGATATTCATGAAATCTAGTGTATCAGAGATAGAGCTTTGCTTTATCTTGAAACAGAATATAGCTGTAATAAAGCGAGCAGCAACTTTAAAGTCTACTTTACCGAGTGTATAGATAAATTTTACCGATAACTATTGCTGTGCAGCATGAAAGAAAAGAGATAAAAACGTGACAAAAAATATACAAGCCCTACGTGGTATGAGTGATATTTTGCCTGCTCAGGTTGGGCTTTGGCAGAAGCTCGAAACAGCGATTCGTGAGTTAACATCGAGTTATGCGTATCAAGAAATCCGAACTCCGATTGTGGAATCAACAGGATTATTTCAACGCTCTATTGGTGAAGAAACTGATATTGTCGCAAAAGAAATGTATACCTTTGCTGATCGTAATCAAGAATCTATAACACTTCGACCAGAAGGCACGGCTGCAGTTGTTCGTGCAGGTCAGCAGCATGGCTTACTCTATAATCAAGAGCAGCGATTATGGTATGCAGGCCCTATGTTTCGTTATGAGAGACCACAAAAAGGCCGCTATCGCCAGTTTCATCAGTTTGGTGTTGAATTTTATGGTGTTGCATCTGCTGATGCGGATGCTGAAGTACTGTTGATGTCAGCACAACTGTGGAAGAAACTAGGCTTGTTCGAGCATGTGAGTTTAGAAGTAAATAGTATCGGTTTAGCCGCTGAGCGAGAAGCTTATAAGCAGGCTTTAATTGACTACTTAACGCCTCTTGCAGAAAGACTTGATGAAGACAGTCAAAGGCGTTTACAGACCAATGTGCTACGTATTTTAGATAGTAAGAATGAGCAGACTCAAGCTTTACTTGCTGACGCTCCTGTTTTATCTGATTTTCTCACTGAACAAAGCCAAGCCCATTTTGCACGTGTATGTCAGCTACTTGATTATGCAGGTATCACCTACAGAGTGAACCCGCGTTTAGTTCGTGGTTTGGATTACTATAACCATACGGTTTTTGAGTGGGTGACGGATCAACTTGGCGCACAAAGTGCTATTTTGGGTGGTGGGCGTTATGATACGCTTGTCGAGCAGCTCGGAGGGCGTCCAACACCTGCTGTGGGTTTTGCTATGGGTGTTGAGCGTATTGTGTTGCTTTTAGAGCAGCATGCTTTTGGCCAAGATACAGTGCAATCTGCTGATATTTATATGATTGCTTTAGGACAAAATGCAGAACAGGTTAGTTTTCTTTTAGCGCAAAGTCTAAGAGATGCATTGCCTTATGCGCGTGTACTGCAACATTGTGGTGGCGGAGCGATGAAAAAGCAAATGAAGCGAGCAGATCGCAGTCAAGCTCAATTCGCTGTGATTCTTGGTGATGATGAAATAGCTCAAGAACAGGTTATTGTGAAATCACTACGAGGTCAAAGTGATCAAGTTGTATTGGCTCAGTCGGCTTTAGTATCGTATTTAGAAACACATTTGCATGAGAACAATAAAGGATAAAAATCATGACATTTTTTAAGAGTATGAAAACGGAACTCGCTGAATTTTTTAATTCAGAAGAACAATCAGAAGAGACTTTAAAACGCTTGTGGAAAGAGTATGGTGTCACGCTGATTATATCGATTATTGCAAGCATGGCTCTATATTTAGGTTTTAAGTCTTATCAAGAGCATGATTTAAAAGAAAAAGAAGATGCATCAAATCGTTATAATGAAACTTTAGCTTTGAAAGATAAGCCAGAAGATTTTATTTTAGCTGTAGAGAAGTTTGATACCGAAGTCAATCATAAAGCCTATTCTAGCTTGTTGCATCTTATGGTGGCTAAGATTCATGTAGATCACCAACGTTACGAAGAAGCGAAGCAAATGCTACAGCAGTTGATAGGCAATTCTGACTCTATTTTATCTCAAACAGCTCAAGTACGTTTGGCACGGATTCAATTTTATTTAAAAGAGTATGAAGCGGCACTTACCACTTTAGGTCAGGTGAAAAGCCCATCTTTTATCGCCGCATCTGAAGCATTAAAGGGTGATATTTATCTCAATCAAGGTCAAATAGAAGCTGCACGTAAAGCCTATAGTGCTGCGATAGAGCAGTCTAAGACATTTAAAAATAAAGCAGCTGATCCGGTTGATCCATTATTACAAATGAAGCTTGATGACTTAACTCGAACTCAGTAAAAATAAGGATATTATGATTGTGAAGAGTGTGCATAACATCATTAAAGTATTATGGATTTCATGCCTACTGCAAGCTTGTTCATCGGATGGTTATGTACCTGAAGAGCCCGCAACATTAAATACGTTTAAGCAAGTGATGGAAGCTAAAGTGGATTGGAGTGAAACCATTGGTTCAGGCGTTGGAGACTATTACTCTAGACTCAATCCAGCTATAGGTTATGGCAAGTATTTTGCAGCGGATCGCTACTCCAAAGTCATGGCTTTTGATGAACAAAGTGGTGACGTGGTTTGGCAAACAAAAATATTAGATGTCATAGAAAAGGCACCGCTCAATGATGTGAATAATGCACGTCTTGCAAGTGGATTGACTGTTGGCTATAAAAAGGTTTTTGTTGGCAGTGAGCATGGCTTGATTACTGCGCTCGATGCAGAAACCGGACGTCTGTTGTGGTCACAGAAGCTTGCAGGAGAGCTGTTATCCAAACCTGTTCTGGCATTGAATAAAGTCGTGGTACATGCTGCATCGGGTATTATCTATGCTTTTGATGTAGAGACAGGAAAAAAAGTATGGGATTTCTATAGTGCTTTACCTGCATTGACATTACGTGGAACCAGTGAACCTGTTGCTGAATATGGAGCTATTATTTTTGGCACAGCTGAAGGTAAATTGGTTGTGCTCGATGCTCAAACAGGTTTGCCTGCTTGGATGTCTCAGCTTACAGTACCTCAAGGCACTAACGATTTAGAACGCATACGGGATATTGATGCTAAAGTCCTCGTTGTCGATCAGAGTCTCTATGTACTGGGTTTTAATGGTCATCTTGTTTCCCTGAATGTGCGTGATGGTAAGGTGATATGGAAGCGTAATTATTCCGGCTTAAACAATCTTGCTGTACAAGGGAATACATTGTTTTTAACGGATGCACGTGATAATGTGATTTCGGTAGACAGGCAGACAGGCAAAGAGTTGTGGCGTAATAAAAACTTAACACTTCGACAGCTCACAGCGCCGGCTGTGATCAACGGTGTTGTTGTCGTAGGTGACTTTGAAGGTTATGTTCACGCTCTAGATGCTCGAACAGGAGCTTTTGTGGCACGTGTACGAGCAGATAGTCACGGCTTGTTAGGACAGCCTATTGTGACAGATGATAAGAAGTTTCTATTTCAGAGCCGAGATGGCGATATCGCACGGGTTGTTGTGAAACAATAAAGTAGGCTTTGAATTGAAAATATAAAAAAGCCCTTATCTAAGTAGGGCTTTTTTAATGCAATGTAGCAAACAAAAGAGGTTTTAACATGTTACCTGTGGTAGCTTTAGTGGGTCGACCTAATGTAGGTAAGTCGACATTATTTAATCGATTGACCCGAACAAGAGATGCTTTAGTTGCAGATTTTCCAGGTTTAACTCGAGATCGTAAGTATGGCCAAGCTAGCTTTTCTGGCCAGTCTTTTATTGTTGTGGATACAGGTGGTATTGACGGCACAGAAGAAGGCATTGAGATGAAAATGGCTGAGCAGTCTTTAGCTGCGATTGAAGAAGCTGATGTCGTCTTGTTTATGGTGGATGCACGAGCTGGACTTAACGTTTCAGATCAAGCCATTGCTCAGAATTTACGCCAATCAGAGAAGAAAGTATTGTTGGTTGCTAATAAATGTGATGGGATTGATGCTGATTCAGCTTGCGCTGAATTTTATGCTTTAGCATTGGGTGATGTGTATCAAGTTGCAGCGGCACATGGTCGTGGATTGCATCGCTTACTTGAACTAGCTTTACCTGAGCACTTTGCCAATTTAGATTCTGATACAACCGATGAACCTGACGAAGAAGCTGTTTCAAGTGCCTTTTTAACCGAAGAAGAAGCAGATGTAGAAGCGGCCAAGTTTGCTGACTTACCGATTAAGCTTGCGATTATTGGTAAGCCCAATGTAGGCAAGTCAACGTTAACAAACCGTATCTTGGGTGAAGAGCGAGTTGTCGTGTATGACATGCCTGGCACAACGCGAGACAGCATTTATATTCCCATGCAACGTCATGATAGAGATTATGTCTTGATTGATACTGCAGGTGTGCGCAGACGTAAAAAAGTAAAAGAGACGGTTGAGAAATTTTCAGTCATTAAAACACTTAAAGCTATCGAAGATGCTAATGTTGTACTTCTTGTGATTGATGCGCGTGAAGGTTTAGCTGATCAAGACTTGAGCTTGTTATCTTTCACTTTGAATGCAGGACGTGCTTTAGTGCTTGCTGTGAATAAGTGGGACGGCTTAGATCAAGATATAAAAGAAGATATCAAATCAGAGCTTGAGCGTAGATTAGGCTTTATCGACTTTGCTCAGATTCATTTTATTTCAGCTCTGCATGGTAGTGGAGTCGGTCACTTATTTGATTCGGTTAATGCCGCTTATGCTTCAGCAACGCAGCGTGTATCGACTTCATCGTTAACACGTATCATGAAGTTAGCAGTTGATGATCATCAGCCACCTTTGGTTAATGGACGTCGTATTAAGTTAAAATATGCTCATGCTGGCGGCTATAATCCACCGATTGTGGTGATTCACGGTAATCAGGTTGATAAGCTACCTGACAGCTATAAACGATTTTTAACCAATTACTTCAGACGTGCTCTGAAGATGGTGGGAACGCCTTTGAAGTTGGTCTTCCAAAGTTCGGAGAACCCTTTTGAAGGGCGACAAAAGTCGTTAACGGTCAAACAGCAGCATAAGCGTCGTCGTATTTTAAAACAGATTCGAGGTAAAAAATAACGTCGTATTCTGTCAAAAAAGGACTCATAGAGTCCTTTTTAGTTTCAACGATAAGCGAGGGTGACGAAAAAGTTTTACTTTCATGACGTTGCAGTTCGATACCAGTTCTCTGTACTTGTGCGCGAGTGCATTAATTGGTTTTAAAAGTCGACACAGACTCTTCCAAATTATGTGCTTGACCCGAAACAGCATCCACTTCAATCATACATTCTTTAGCGGACTTCATGTTCTGATCTGAAATTTGGCTAAACTCTTCTACCGATTCATTGACTTGACCCATGACGAGTCCTTGTTGTTCAATAGCTGCTGCAATGCGTTCGGAGTTAGTTTGTATCGCTTCCATATCTGAAATAATACGCTCTAAGCTTTCATCCAACTCTTTCGAAGTTTGCATTGTAGTTTGGCCTTGTTCATTCGAATGATTAATTTCGTCCACAACAGTAAACATTTGCGCCTCAATGGCGGATACGATATTGGTGATCTCTTGAGTTGAATCACGTGTACGGCTTGCCAGTGCGCGTACCTCATCGGCAACAACAGCGAAGCCTCGACCTTGCTCACCTGCTCGAGCAGCCTCAATAGCGGCATTGAGTGCAAGTAAATTCGTTTGTTCGGCAATATCTTGAATCAACAGAACAGCTTGACTAATTTTGTCGACCTGAGCATTGAGCGAGTTAATGGACTCTTGGCTATGCTCAAGATTTTCACCCAGAGTTTGAATGCTCTTCACAGCAACTTCAACTGTATTACGGCCATGGTTGGCATTTTTTACAGCTTTATGCACCCCCTCAGCTGCAACAGAGGTACTATTGGATATTTCATTGATCGTCGATACCATTTCACTCACTGCTGTTGCCATAATGGATGTCTTATCAGCTTGAAAGTTAAATTTCTCAATCACTTGGCTCAGTTCATCATGCATGGTGTTGGTGCTTTTTAAGAGCTCTCCTGATTTAGACTGTGAGCTTTTAATGAGTGTTTCAATTTTATCTAAAAGACTGTTGAAGTGTTCACCAATAGTCACCAGTTCATCTTTACCTTTAAGATGGCTACGTAAATAAATAGCGTTCGTATCTTCTATTTCTGAAATAGTTCTCAGTAGGCTAGAGAGCTGCAAGTTAATGACGCGAGCCGATTGCAAAATAGTGAGAAAGATACTGACTAAGAAAAATAAAGAAATCATTAAGTTAATATAATGAATATCGGCATGTTTTGTCTCGGCAGCTTCGCCAATATTGGCAGTAAATTCTTTTAGGTGTCCTTCAATCTGACGCGACTGTCCACGTACTTTACCTTTTAAACCTTTGTTGTATTCTATGCCTATTATATTTTGTTGCTCAACTACTTTTTTTGCGGCTTTAAGTAACGAGAAAGGTGCTGAAGTGGGTAGGAGTTGACTTTTAACTTGAGATTTTTGCCTGATATTGATGTCGAAGATAATAAGGTTCAGTAGAGCTTGTGAGCTTGATTCAGTTTTAACTTTGTTATAAATACGGTAGTATTTACCCATTAACCCCTCAGAACTTTTTAAGCCTAATTTTTGATAAGCGGTCACTAGGTTGATAAAGCTTTCTTGGTACGATTTTAAGTTATCTCTCAAGGAATCTAGTTCAAAATCATACTTGTTTAATATTATAAGTAACTCTGCTTCCTTGTTTATGAATATCTCCGAGTTTTTATTAAATTTATCTAAGTATTTTGTATCTTTGCGTAGCAAAAAATCTTTCTCATTACGACGTAGATTAAGTAATCGAATTTCTAGATCTTTAACTAGTTGCACAGCATAACTTAATTCGGTACTTTGATTATTTAGATATCGCCCTACAAATAAAAGTAGGATGATACCTGCTATGGTAATAAAGCATAATAAATAGAGTCTTTGCTTGATAGTCATCTTGTGTTATCTCGATTGAATGAGTACCTTTTACCTACTTCGAATAAAACAATGCAAAAAGTGTGACACTTTGTGCATCGATATCGATTTATTTATGAACGAATTTATAGGTTTTTTTGATCTGTGCTATCGAGCAGAGTAACGGACAATATAAGAGATGGAGCTGCTCCACCGCAGAGCAAGAAGATACAAGCGATGGAGCATGAAGACTAAGGTGCAGCGTTAAAGCTTACGAGATAATACTCTTTCTTAGATGTTTCGTTTTCTTTGCGGGGAGAGTGCATAGCAAAAAATACACGCTCGCCTTCGGAGGTGATATACAAAGAACCTTCTCTATAACTCCAAGGATGAATCGATTTTAAACTTTGCTCTCCTACAAGCAAGAATTGATCTTGGCTCTGGTTATATTCAAAGAGCTTCACAGATATACCAGTGTGGATGACAAGGCGATTACCGCTTTCAGATAAGACTGCATCGGGTCTCTGCCAATAGGTGTTTATAATCTTTTGTTGGGGTAAATGATACTGTTGACCATTTTTGATGACGGTCACACCAAAAACCATAGTGGAGTAATCTCCTTTTTCATTGTTTTTAATGACACTTATTGCGATGCTTTGATCGTCTGAACTGATGCCTGATAGTTTAAAGGTATCATGACCTTTGCCATTATGGTCTCTTTGCGTGAATGGATCTTCAATTTTATCTATTTTGTAGGTGGATTGGAGTTTTGAGTCGTTATTTGCTGTAGATGATTTTACCCAAATTTGAAGAGGATCTTTGGATTTCATACAAGCATTTATGGCATAAACCTTGGTTCCCGTTTCAGGGTTCTGCATCCAACTTTTATGGTCTGGATTGATAGGTTTGTCAAACCGTCTTTTTGCACCATGTTGACATTGCGCTTCGTGTATTAACGACATAGGAACTGGTGTGGACTCGTAGCTTATAGGAGCGTATCTCCAATTGTGATGATAGAGTTGTTCGATGATGCTTTTTTCTATCTCTGCTGTGTACCGTACATGTGATAGGTCATCTTTGGAGCACTCAAGTGCTGTAAAAGGAATGTCTTTTTCATTTACAATAAAGCTGATCTCAATATCAATATTACTCTCTTTATGTTCTCTATGTTCAGCTTGGTCTAATCTGATTGCATTTTTTGCCCATGATATGATTGTTCGCTTAATACTCGAGTTCTCAGGTAAGGTGGCTAAAGGTGCTTCACCGGATGGAACGAAATCCCTATCACCGACTTTGACTTTTTCTAACGTCCATTGCTTGTTCTTTAAACTGACTTGGTAGAGGTTGTTCAGATAGTCTTCTTTTGAAGGTAAATTTTTAGGGAAGAGAAGTAACTTATGCCAGCGACTTTCATGATGGTTTTCGCAAGTAATTTTGTATTGAGGCGTATTAGAATCATTAAGGGGTTTTTGAGCAAAAGTGTGGACACTGATAGATGCTGTAAGGGAAAGAGCGAGCATCGAAATCTTGTCTGGGAACATCTTTATTCTCCTAGGAACTGAGTTATTTGAAAGGCGCTTCAAAGCAAAAGTGTTGAAGCTTTGCTAGCGGTATCAAAGAGTTATTTAAGACTGTTTTCTAAACAATCTTATTTAAATTAAAAAAATTAGCTTGCTTAAGTCAAGTCTTTTAGATTGATATTTATTTTTTTAAAATGATATTAAACATCATGCAACATATTTGATTTTTAAGATTGAATCGAATTTTAGGTATCGACTTTTTGAGTGTGAGAGGGTGTAAAATGGGTTGAAACAGGACATAAGAGTACTTGAACAAAGAGGTTCAGGTTATATTAAGCTGAGATTCTTTTACGCTATTTTAAGATTCAATCTTGCAGCGGATGAGTCTTGCATTATACAATCAAGAACACGTGTGCAAAACTCAATTGCTCGTGTCGATTTCATTTTAGTTCAGCATATATTGAAGACAAGGAGCTGGAATATGGTTCACCTACTAAAACAGATAGGGGTATTCGTGCTCATTATCTTGTTGAGCAGTCAAGTTTATGCGGCCACTGAGCAAGCATATCAAGCTAAATTTATTCAGGCGCAACTTGCCAAAGGTTACACCCGTGATCAAATTGATGCGTTTCTGAAGCCAGCTAAAAAAAATGCTTTGGTACTCAAAACAATAAGAAGACCTTGGGAAGCTCAGCCTTGGTACAAGTATTATCCTATTTTTCTTACCGAGAAAAGAATACAAGCGGGTGTTACATTTTGGAAAAAGCACCAAAAAGCAATAGAAAAAGCAGAGAAAGAATTTCAAGTTGATGCTGAATTCATTGTAAGTATCATTGGCGTAGAGACTTTCTATGGGCGCAACATGGGCTCTTTTAATACTCGAGATGCTCTGTATTCTTTAGGTTTTTATTATCCACCTCGCTCTAAGCTTTTTCTAGCAGAACTAGGTTCCTTCATGGATCTGGTTGAAAAAGAGAAACTCGATCCGGCACAAGTGAAAGGTTCTTATGCAGGAGCGATGGGCTATGGTCAGTTTATTTCTTCATCCTACTTGCATTATGCTGTTGATTTTAATGCCGACGGTAAACGTGATTTATATCAACCTGTGGACGCTATTGGGAGTGTTGCCAATTACTTGAAGCAACATCATTGGAAGTGGCATGCACCTGTTGTTTATCCTGCACAGATCAAAAATGAAAAAGATGTGCAAAACATGCTGTGGAAGAAGGAAAAACCAACCATGACAGTACAAGGTTGGTCTAAATATGGCGTGGCTTTAGATAAAGAAAATTTAAAACATGTTGCAGCACAAGACCGAGCTTTATTATTTAAACTCAATCAGAACAAAACAGAAAACTACTGGTTAGGCTTGAACAACTTCTATGTGATTACGCGTTATAACCATAGTCAGTTGTATGCGATGGCTGTATATAAGTTAAGTCAAAGTATTAAGCAGGCTTATCTCAAAAGTCTTCCATAAGTTTCTAAAGAGGATACAAATTACATTATGGGTTATATAGGGCAAACTGATTATCCCCATGAAGCACCGCAACCCAAGCGTGCTGTACTACTGTGCAATTTAGGTACACCTGACGATACCAGTACCTCGGCTTTAAGACGTTATCTAAAGCAATTTTTAAGTGATCCTCGTGTGATTGAGGTCAATCCTTGGTTATGGAAGATCATTCTCAACTGCTTTATTTTACCCTTCAGGCCGAAAAAATCCGCAGCTATGTATAAGAAAGTGTGGACAGAGCAAGGCTCGCCTTTGTTGCTACATAGTTTAGAGCAAAAAAAGAAATTACAACTTGCACTCACCCAACAGTTAGGTCAAGAAGTTATCGTCGAGCTTGCTATGTGTTATGGCGCACACTCTGTAGCAGAAGCTGTAGCAAGCTTGAAAGCACAAGATGTGCGAGAAGTGGTCGTTTTACCTTTGTATCCACAATACTGCGCGGCGACGACGGCTGCAACTTTTGATGCAGTGGCGCAAGAATATATGCGTTATCGTTGGGTGCCGCAACTGCATTTTATTCACGGCTATCATCAAGAGCCTTTGTTTATTGAGGCGATAGCGCGGTCGATTCAACAACATATTACTGCACACGGCCAGCCTGAAACTTTGATTTTTTCTTATCATGGCACGCCTAAATCGTATCGTATGCAAGGCGACCCTTATGCTTGTTTTTGTTTGCAAACAACGCGATTAGTATGCGCCCAGCTCAAGTTATCAGATGATCAGGTCATGACGACTTTTCAATCCCGTTTTGGTAAACAAGAGTGGCTGAAACCTTATACAGACGAAGTTTTGGAAGATTTAGCACAAAAAGGTACCCGACATGTTGCTGTGATTTGTCCAGGTTTTTCAGCCGATTGTTTGGAAACTTTGGAAGAAATTGCTCAAGAAGGACGAGATAGTTTTCTTGAGCATGGTGGTGAAGTTTATCACTATATCCCAGCGCTCAATAGCACTCAAGAGCATATTGATTTTCTGGCTATGCTTACGATGCGATCTTTTTCGATTCCTTCACTGCGCCCTGTCGTTGCAACCAAGACAGTGGAAGAGTCTGTCAGTTAACCTTATGTAATCGTCCTGTAGAAGACAAAGTGAGTTGATAAGGATCTCCTGTTTGAGGACGAAATACCCACGAACCATTGCGTTGAAAAGCATGCTCTGTGAAGGTCAGAGGGAGTGTTTGATTCCATGTGATTTTTATAGCGCTTTGAGGTAAATGAAAGCGCTTTAAAATTACATCGCTTGAGGGTTCGAATTGATGACTCTCATTACTATCAATAAAAATCACAATTTCTTGTTTCCAGTCAGGAAAGCATGTGTTGTTTTTGACGGGACAGAGCGCAATAGCTCGTTGCCACATGAGTGCTTGAGTCTGAGCCCATTTAACATGTTGCTGAAGTGCAAACCTTGTCTGTTGGTTTTCTTGTTCGGCGCGAAAAGTGACCATCGACGGTAAGATCCACTGACTCAATCCTCCGAGTACAGCGCAGCATACAAGAAGTTGTAACAGAGAAAACCCTTGTGTTGTTGTGCGTCTGGAAAAGTGCATAGCTAAGTTGAGTATGATAAAACGATGATCATGAATCAGAGCTTGCTATGAATCAAGTGATAGAGCTTATATTTAGCTTGCTTTATTGTGTAAGTAAACAGGCTCACACTTAGAACATCTTGGTTTCACCTGTTACGCATGTTTTTTATCTAAGTCAATGGCAGCTTGCGAAAGTTAATTTCTTGCATGGCTTTAAGCTCTGCTTTTGTAAATTTGTAGTATTCAAGTATTTTGTCTCTCTCATGTGCGTGAGGATACTTCCATAAGTCGAGTAAATGAAATTTCGCATAGCATGAACCTTTTTTAATGAGCTTGGCGGTATCTGAAAGTTCGGCAAAGCTTTTACCTGTATTGAGCTCTTTGACTAAATCAATGGTTGTGCAAGGTTTCCATGTTAAATGTTTAAAAATATAGTTATTAATTTCATTGTAATGGCTGTACCACACATCAGAGATAATATGGATCGGATACTTGGTGAGCAAAATGGTTTCATAAAGCGATGCTTCTTTGATTTTTTCAGCATCTCTTAACCATCTTGACCAACATTGCTCAGCACTTTGCGAGGCAATCCATAGCAGAGTACTGGCGCCAGTATTGTGCAGCACAGTTGCGAGATACAAAGTATCCACAGGAATTTTGTGCAGCCTTGCCAGGCGTCTAACAGCAAGAGCGTGGGAGGTTTGGTAGGCAAGAGTACGCTTGACTGCGCGATGTAACCGAAAACTTTTTAATGGAAGCCAGCGTCGGTTGCATAAGTATCCAATCCATAAGCGTATGTTTTCTAAGCCCATATAGTGGATAATAAGCATAGGATCTTTTACTTCAACCGATGCATCCTGTAAATAACCAAAGCGGTGAAACACTTGGAGTAATTCGTTTTGCATCCAAGCAATATTACGGATACATTCGCCTATAGCGTGCGTGTCAGTGTTGGAGCTGATCAAAATTTGAAATAAGTTGATTTCACTTTGGGTAATAGGTAGCTCTGATCCTTTATCTTTTAAGTGGGAGACCTTGTGTGCTAGCGTGGAGACCAATTCTTTTTCTATGCGTTTATGAATTGTACCTGCTATTTTTGCATCATGTTTGGCTTTGTTGACACGCTCTAACCAAGCAACGCGCTCACTTTCAAGTTTTTCATTTTGTGTGAAGCCTTCAATGATGTCTTCTTCTGATTCATGGAGATCATCCGAGAGCATTTGAGTTAAGAAGTCTGACTCGAACTTCATCACATGTTCAGGCTTTGTTTTTTGAGCAAGAGGATTGACCAAGAGCTTATCTCCAGCAAATAACATTACTTAAAATATAATCGCATTTTTGTATTTTTTAAATAGTACGATGCAGTTATCTTTTTAAGTTATGTGCTGAGCCAAATGAGGCTAGCTTGTCGTCCTGTAATTTGCTGTTTGCGATAAGAGAAAAAGAGGTTTGAATCATGATATGTACAATACTGTCCGCCATAGACCTGAGTGACCCCGATAGCTTGTAGGCGTTGCTTTGCCAAGGCATATAAGTTGGCGTGAAAGCGATCACCTGAAGGGGTGAAGGCCTTAGCTGCGTTCGGATTCACTGCTATAAAAGCATCACGCACCTCATGGCCTACTTCAAAAGCGCGCCGACTGATAGCAGGTCCAAGGTAAGCCATAACTTGGGCAGGTTTTGGATATTGGGCGACAGTTTGTTCAAGAATACCAGCACATAAGCCTCGCCATCCTGCATGAGCACAAGCGACCCAAGTGCCTTGTTGATCACAAAAGAGAACAGGTAGGCAGTCAGCTGTCATGACAGCACAGACTTCATGTTTATGCGTACTATAAAGCGCATCAGCAGTAGGAGGTTGCTTTGGAATCTCATGCGTATGAGCTATAACTTGCGTACCATGAACTTGGTTGAGCCATAATGGTGACTGAGGTAAGTCTAAGTCTTGTATTAATTGTTGTCGGTTTTGTTCTACTTTATTTGGCGTATCGCCTACATGCTGGGCAAGGTTGAAATGATAAGTCTTTGAAGAAGAGGCGGAATGTTGACGTGTAGTGCAATAAGCTTTGACCTGCTTAGGAGCAGGCCAGTTGGGTATAAGATAGCGCGTAGCACTAGTCACTGATAAGATCCTCCCGCAAGCGCTCAAGTAGTTGTAGCATATCATCAGGTGTAGGTGCATGCCACGCCATGTGCTCTTGTGTTATAGGATGCTCAAAACTCAGGTGAGCAGCATGTAGTGCTTGGCGTCTAAAGTTTTGAATGGATTCAGTGAGTAATGGATCCATACCTTTAATAGGACGCGGCCTGCCGCCGTAACTTGGATCCCCTACAAGAGGATGATTGATATGTGCCATATGCACACGTATTTGATGCGTGCGACCTGTCTCTAGACGTAATCTTAAATGTGTATGTGCTCTGAATTTTTCTGCAATACGGTAATGCGTGATGGCTTCTTTACCTTGAGGTGTAACGGCCATGTGAGTGCGCTTGGTGGGATGGCGTCCAATTTTTTGATTCACTTGTCCACCTGAGGTCATTAAGCCTTGAGCTATCGCCTCATACTCTCTTACGATATGACGCGCTTGAAGCTTTTGTACGAGATATGTTTGTGCGGCAATTGTTTTTGCGACGACCATGAGTCCTGTTGTATCTTTGTCTAATCGATGCACGATACCTGCTCGAGGTAAAGCTTCAATAGCTGGAACGTGATGTAGCAGGGCATTGAGTAAGGTACCTGTTTGGTTGCCTGCACCTGGATGTACAACAAGGCCTGCAGGTTTATTGATGATAAGAATGTGTTCGTCTTCAAAAACACAGTTGAGCTCAATGGCTTCAGGTTCTTGCTTAACTTCATCTTCTATCACAGCATGAATGGAAATTTGTTGTCCAACAATCACTTTATCACGTGGTTTGGTCACCACTTGATCATGAATGCATACATAACCTGCAAGAATCCATGCTTTAAGGCGGGAGCGTGAGTAGTCAGGATATTGTTCGGCAAGTGCTTGATCAAGGCGCATGCCTGTTTGGTGTTCTGGTATCTGATATGTGAGTTCAATATATTGTGTCATAATAGGTCGCTGAAAATGCTTGTGTTATTTTTATATGTATCTGTTAGAATGTATTTTTGATTATACATTGAAATAGAAATTAACTAAAATGAGAAAGACAAAAATATCTCGCTTTTTTGATGAAATACAGGTTCACAGTGTTCTTTTTGCCGTAGTCAGCACATTCATTTTAAGTTCCTGTAGCAGTGATGTTCAGAAAGATGCTGCGCATATTGTATATAATCAAGCCAAAGAAGCAAAAGAAAATGGAGATTGTTATACAGCACTTCGTTATTTAGAAGATGTTGACGCTAGGTTTCCTTTTAGTGCTTATAAAGAGCAAGTTCAACTCGATTTGATGTACTGTTATTATCGGATGCAAAAACAAGCTCAAGCTGAAGTCGCTGCTGAACGCTTTTTGAAGTTTAATCCTCGCCATAAGAATGTAGATTATGTGCTGTATATAAGCGGCTTAAATCAATCTCAAAGTCTGCATACGCTTACAGAATCTTTATTTAATGTTGATCCAGCAGAAAAAGAAATCTCTGTAGCTGTTAAAGCTTTTGGTTATTTTAAACGCCTTGTTCAAGAGCATCCTAAAAGTGAATATGCAGTCGATGCGCGTTTACGCTTAACTTGGTTAAAGAGCTTCATGGCACGCCATCATCTTGCGATTGCGCAGTATTACTTTGAGCGCGAGGCTTATGTTGCAGCATCAAGTCGTGCCCAATACATCGTTGAACATTATACGGGTACAGAAGCGATGAAAAAAGCGCTGGAATTGATGTATACGAGTTATGGACGTTTAGGTGAGGTGCGTTTACAAGAGCATACTGCTGAAGTATACAAGGCAACTTATGGTCGTTTACCTGAAAATCTTCAAGCACAGCAAGTTTACTCTGTCGAACTTGGCTCAGCTAAAGTGGCGATTTAGTTTTTTATATACAAATATAAAAACAGAAAAAGTACGCAAAAGCGTGCTTTTTTTATAATTGGAGTTTGTTTGGTTACCTGTTTTTAACATGTAAAATTGACTTTTTTCTTGCTTTGCATGGCAAGGTGCTTTTTAATGTGGCAGGAAAAAATTTATTCATATATCCAATGAGCCGTATAAATTTTGCGTTGCAACAAGGAAGCGAAGTGGATGTTCGCGGATTATAAACTTACAAAACGTAGTTAGGGAAAGCAACAATGAAGAAACCCCAAAAGATATCAAGAGCTGTCTTTGATGAAGTCATGGTACCCAATTATGCACCATCAACGACTATTCCTGTTCGAGGCCAAGGAAGTCGCGTGTGGGATCAAGACGGAAGAGAGCTGATTGATTTTGCAGGAGGCATTGCCGTGAATAGTTTAGGCCATTGTCATCCTGTGGTGGTGAAAGCTTTGCAAGAACAAAGTGAGCGCTTATGGCATGTGTCAAATGTCATGACCAATGAACCCGCATTACAACTCGCCCAAAACCTTACTGAAGCCACTTTTGCTGAAAAAGTCTTCTTTGCCAGTTCGGGTGCTGAGGTCAACGAGGCGGCCTTAAAATTAGCACGTCGTTATGCTGTAGATCATTTTGACAGCGAAAAGAATCAGATTATTGCCTTTACTCAAGGCTTTCATGGTCGTACTTTTTTTACGGTGTCTGTAGGTGGGCAACCTATTTATTCAGAAGGATTTGGCCCCAAGCCTGGAGCCATTACACATTGTGAATTTAATAATTTAGATGCGCTACGTGCTGTGATAAGCGATAAAACCTGTGCCGTGATGATAGAACCTATTCAAGGTGAGGGCGGCGTCATGCCTGCAACAAGAGAGTTTTTGAAAGGCGTAAGAGCATTATGTGATACACATCAAGCGCTCCTTATTTTTGACGAAGTTCAAACAGGTGTGGGACGTACAGGTTCTTTATATGCGTATATGATGTATGATGTGATACCTGATATTTTGACTACAGCTAAATCTTTAGGAGCAGGGTTTCCCGTAGGTGCGATGTTAACGACCTCTGAAATCGCTGCAAGCCTGAAAGTGGGAACGCATGGCTCAACTTTTGGCGGTAACCCTTTAGCCTGTGCTGTAGCACAAGCTGTTTTAAATAAAATAAATTGCCCTGAAGTTTTAGCTGGTGTGGCTGAACGTGAACAACTTTTCCGTCAAGGTTTAGAAGCTATCCAAGCTCGATATGATATTTTCGCCAATATTCGAGGTAAAGGCTTACTTTTAGGATGTGAGTTGAAAGAGCCTTATCGAGGTTGTGCTCGAGAGGTACTTCAGTGTGCTTATGGTGCAGGGTTGATGATACTCGCTGCTGGGCCTCATGTAATCCGCTTTACACCTTCTTTAGTTATTGAACTGGAAGATATTCGTGAAGGCCTTTCTCGTTTAGAGCAAAGCGTGAAAACATTTTTGGAAAGTAGATAGCGAAACAAACTTAAATAAGGAAAGGAGGCTCTATGTTTGTTATTAGACCTATATTATTGTCGGACGAGCAATCACTCTATGAATTAGCTGAAGTATCAGGTTATGGCTTCACATCTTTGCCCATGGATAAAAAACGTTTGATTAAAAAAATAGAACGTTCAGTCGAATCCTTCGCGAAGCCTTTGCGTGAACCAGGGAGTGAATTTTACTTGATGGTTCTGGAAGATACCACAACAGGGCAAGTCATTGGTAGTACAGGGATTGCTGCATCGGTAGGACTGGATGAAGTGTTCTATCATTATCGTCTTACTTCGGAGTCACATCACTGTCGTAGCCTTGATATTCATAATGTGGTTGAGACGCTTCATTTATGTAACGATTACACCTGTAGCGCTGAACTGTGTAGCTTATTTTTGCTCGAAAAATTTAGAGGTAAAAAGCAAGGCTCTCTTTTATCTCGAAGTCGCTTCTTATTTTTGGCGAATACGCCTGAGAGGTTTGGTCAAAAAGTGATTGCAGAGATGCGAGGTGAGTGCGATGAAAAAGGTTATTCTCCCTTTTACGCATGGCTGCAAGAATTGTTTTTGAAAATTGATTTTCCTCAAGCTGATTATTTATGTGGCATAGGTGATAAGTCTTTTATTGCTGAGCTGATGCCAAAGCATCCTATTTTTAAAGCCATGTTATCGCAAAAAGCACAAGATGTTATAGGACGAGTCCATGAAAAAACAAAACCCGCTTTAAAAATGTTAGAGCAAGAAGGTTTTACCTATCAAAGTTACATTGATATCTTTGATGGTGGACCGACCATTGAGTGCGAACTATCACGTATTAAGTCAGTAAAAGAGAGTCAAGTGCTTCAAGTTGAGATAGCACCTGAAGAGGGTACACAAGACTTGATTTTATCTAACCTCAAACTTGCAGGTTTTCGTGCTGTCATGGATAAAGCTAGAATTCATCGAGATAAAAATACAGTATATATTTCAGAAAAAATAGCGCGTCATTTAGATGTGGTCACGGGAGATAAAGTAAGGGTTGTAGCATGAAAGTAAAGCCAGAACAAACACATTATATAGCAGGAGTGTGGTACGAAGGACAAGGAGAGTCGATACAGTCTGTCAGTCCTGTTAACAGTGAAATATTATGGATGGGACATAGTGCCACATCTCATCAAGTAAATGAAGCGGTATGTGCAGCAAGAGCCGCACAATTTGATTGGTATGCATTGGGTTTTGATAAACGAAAGGATTACATCTTAGCTTTTACACAGAAGTTGCAAGAGCAAGAGAAAAATATCACGCATCTTATCGCAGAAGAGACAGGTAAAACACTGTGGGAAACAGCAACGGAAGTGAAGGCGATGCAAGGTAAAGCGCAGCTTTCTATTCAAGCTTATCACGAAAGAACAGGTCAGCATCAGGAAAGTCTACCTCTAGGCGATATGGTGATTCGACATAAACCACATGGCGTGATGGCTGTTTTTGCACCTTTTAATTTTCCAGGCCACTTACCTAATGGTCATATTATTCCTGCTTTACTTGCGGGCAATACTGTTGTACTTAAGCCTTCTGAGCTCACGCCAAGAGTGGGGCAAGTGATGATGCAATTTTGGCACGACATAGGCTTACCAGAAGGCGTATTGAACTTAGTTCAAGGTGATGTAGAAACAGGTAAAGCCTTGGCGCAGCACCCTCAAGTGGACGGTATTTTATTTACGGGCAGTTCTCGTGTAGGTCATATGTTGCATCAGCAATATGCAGCTCAACCACATAAAATTTTAGCACTGGAGATGGGGGGTAATAATCCGCTGGTGGTTAAAGGTGTACAAGATCATCAAGCAGCAGTGCATGATATTATTCAATCGGCTTATATGACTTCGGGTCAAAGGTGTACTTGTGCACGAAGACTTTATATCGAGCAAGGTCAGCAAGGAGATGCCCTGATTCGTGATTTGATTCGTGCTGTGGAGAAGGTCAAAGTCGGTGCGTTTGATGCTGAACCTCAACCTTTCATGGGATCCTTGATTTCAGAAAAGGCAGCTTTAGCTATTGTTGCTGCACAGGAAAAATTGGTAGGTTTAGGCGGTAAGCCTCTGGTGTCTGTGACTTCTATTAAAGCAGGCACAGGTTTGGTGCGTCCAGGTGTCATCGATATGAGCGAGGCCACTTCTTACCTTGATGAAGAGTACTTTGGTCCCTTATTACAGATCTACCGCTATACTGACTTTGATGAAGCTATAGCTTTAGCCAATCAAACCGCTTATGGTCTTTCTGCGGGCTTGCTTGCCGATGATCGTGCTGACTATGATTACTTTAGAATGCGGATTCGTGCTGGCATTGTAAATTGGAATAAGCAAATTACAGGTGCTTTAGGTCAAGCACCTTTCGGCGGTGTGGGCGCATCAGGCAATCATCGAGCGAGTGCTTATTATGCCGCAGATTATTGTGCTTATCCTGTGGCCTCTATTGAGCAAGAAAAAATACAGCTACCAGAACAAATTGTCTCTGGATTAGACTTAACGTAAGGAGCATACTGATGCGACAAGCTATTGACACTCTCTTTCAAGCGCTATGGTCTGATTATATTGCCATTACACCATCAGCTTTGAAAGTGCATGAGCTCTTGCAAACATCATCTACGATTGTTAATGATCATATTGCTTTGCGTACGCTCAATATCCCTTCTGTAGGCTTACCTAAGTTGTCACAGCATTTTGAATCTTTAGGATATGTCGCATCAGGGGATTATACGTTTGAGAAAAAAAACCTGATTGCAAAACACTTCGAGCATCCAACTGAGCAAGCTCCCAAGGTTTTTATTTCTGAGCTGGTGGTTGATGCGTTTTCAGAACCAGCAAAAAAAATCATGGCTAACATGGCTCAACAGATCACTGAAGATAAACTGAAAGAAAATAAGTTTCTCTATTCTGGTCGTCATTGGTCTTTAGATTTTGATACATATCGAACGCTTCTTGCTGAAAGTGAGTATGCAGCTTGGCTTTATATCTGGGGCTATCGCGTGAACCACTTTACTGTTTCGGTGAATCATTTAGCGGACTACCAGAATTTAAGCGAGGTCAATCAGCGTTTAAAAGACGCCGGATTTCGTTTAAATACTGCAGGAGGTGAAATCAAAGGCTCCATTGAAGTGGGCTTAGAGCAATCATCGACTTTGGCTGATCAGATAGAAGTGGACTTTTCAGGTCAAAAACATACAATTCCGAGCTGTTTTTATGAGTTTGCTTTACGTCATCCTGTTGGAGATGGAGGCTTGTATCAAGGCTTTGTTACAGCGTCAGCGGATAAAATATTCGAAAGCACAGATGCTCAATCTCAAGGAAAAGGCTAGACTCGATAGAGCTAGCCTGATGTATCAAGACTTATCGTGTACCGTAGATAACAATGGTTTTACCTTTGGCGTGAATCAAGTTTTGCTCTTCAAGCATCTTTAAAATACGTCCCACCGTTTCCCTTGAGCAGCCTACAATTTGCCCAATTTCTTGGCGTGTGATTTTAATCTGCATGCCATCTGGATGCGTCATTGCATCAGGCTGCTGAGCTAAGTTCAACAAGGTTTGGGCTATTCGTCCAGCAACATCAAGAAATGTCAGGTCACTGACTTTTTGACTGGTATCTTGTAATCTTTTTGCCATTTGTTCGGAAAGCTTCATCAAGATATCAGGGTTGACTTGGATCAACTGTTTAAATTTACTGTAAGGTATTTCAGCTATTTCACAAGCGACTTTAGCTTTGACCGAGGCTGTGCGCACTGAGTCTTCTTCAAATAAGCCGAGCTCTCCAATAAAGTCACCTTGGTTGAGGTAACTTAGGATCATCTCTTTGCCTTCATCATCTTTGACTAGAACGACCACAGAGCCTTTGATGATAAAATATAAAGTGTCTGCTTTGTCTCCTGCATGAATCAGATAGCTCTTAGCAGAGTATTTATGTATGTGACAATGTGAAATAAACCATTCTAACGCTGGATCTGGTTTAGGTCTGCCTACTAAGGCCATGAACAATACCTCTATTCCTGTCAAGCGATCGATAGATCTCTAATTCTTATATCAGATAGAAATTGAAAAACTTGAGTCGATCTTGTTATATTTATCCATGAAAATGCGTTTATGTATCTGTGTAGATACTTTAAACGACGTCCTGTATAGGGCGTATCATAACAGAATTATGCTCTTCAGCATATTCTATAATGAGATGACCACGCTTAATGCGCTGCAACACTTCGGCATGTGCACTTTGAATGTACTGTGTCGTTCTACTTTCTAGGTTACCATCTTCTATTTGCATCACTAAAAAAGCCTCGATAAGGTTGTGTAGTGCTTCTTGTGAAAGCTCTTGATAAGGAATGAGCATAGCTTATTCCTTCGATTCGGCGTTAAATTTTTGACGAATAAGCTCTATATCTTCTTGTAGCGTTAACCACTGAAGCTCATAGGTTTCAAGTTGTTCTTGTACAGTACGTTGTTGACGATGCAGTGTTGCAAGTTGTACTTTATGTTCTACTTGATAGAGCGTGGTGTCTGCGAGACTTATTTCTAGATCTTGTAATTGTTTTTCACAATCGGCGATATCTTGTTCTAATCGACTTTGCTTTTTGGTCAGAGGTGAGAGCTTTTGTCGCAATTGTGCTTGTATTTTTTTCTCATCTTTACGCGTTGTTTTTGCAGTTGTGGTTGTGGCTATCGTTTCAGGTACTGCTTGAGCTAGTAGCCAAGTATGGTAATCCTTTAGATCACCTGAGAAAGGTTGTACTTTTTGTCGATCGACAAGGTAATAGGTATCGCAGGTTGTATTGAGTAAATATCGATCGTGCGAAACAATGAGCATTGCGCCTGAAAAGGTTTGCAGCGCCAAGGTCAGTGCTTCACGCATCTCTAAATCGAGATGGTTTGTTGGTTCATCGAGTAAGAGTAGGTTGGGTTTTTGCCACACAATCAGAGCTAAGGCTAAACGTGCTTTTTCGCCGCCTGAGAAATGGTCGATAGGTGTGAGTGCTTGGTCACCTTGAAAACCATATTGGCCTAAGAAGTTGCGCAGAGGTTGCTCTTTCTCGTTCGGACTTAGCTTCTGTAAGTGCTCAAGAGGACTTGTGTTGGCATATAGTGTTTCTAGTTGGTGTTGGGAGAAGTAACCTATTTTCAGCCCTTCACTAGGCTCATAGAGGCCTGTGAGAGGCTGAATCTGTCCAGCAAGTAGCTTTATCAGTGTTGATTTACCTGCGCCATTGCGCCCCAGTAGGCCGATACGTGCTCCAGGAGTAAGATTAAGCTTGATGTCTTTCAAGATGATTTTGTCACCATAGCCAAGGCTTATTTGCTCCATAGTGACCAAAGGCATGGGAAGCTTTTCAGGTTCCAAAAAGTACATGGAAAAAGGGTTGCTTTGATGGACGGCCACCAGATTTTCCATACGGTTGAGTGCTTTAATGCGGCTCTGTGCTTGCTTTGCTTTACTGGCTTTGGCTTTAAAGCGGTTAATAAAACTTTCGATATGAGCGCGTTCTTGTTGTTGCTTTTCAAACTGAGCTTGTTGTTGGTTGAGTCGTTCTGCCCGTATGCGTTCAAAAGAAGAATAGTTACCTTGGTAGTGATGTAAGGCTTGCTGTTCTATATGCACGATCTCATCGACAACCTGATCGAGAAAATCACGATCATGGCTGATTAAAATCAGTGTGCCTTCATAGCTTTTCAGCCAGTTTTCTAGCCAGATGACTGCATCTAAGTCTAAATGGTTCGTTGGTTCATCAAGCAGTAATAAATCAGAGCGGCACAAGAGCGCGCGAGCAAGACTAAGTCGAATACGCCATCCACCGGAAAAAGAGCCGACAGTTTGTGCTTGAGCATGCTGAGAAAAACCTAAGCCAGCTAGAAGTGTGCTGGCTCGCGCTTGAATACGATAACCATCTATAGCATGCATCTGCCCATGTAGTTCGGCAAGGTTTTGACTCTCTTGCTCTTGTGCTTGTGCTATGTTGTATTCAAGTTGACGATAGTCTTGATCACCGTCGATAACATATTCAAGTGCTACTTGTTGTAGCGCTTCTTGCTTGATATCTTGTGCAATTGAGGTGACTTCCCAAGACTCAGGATAACGTACATCGCCTTGATCTGGTTCTATTTTGTGTTGTAAAAGTGCGAGTAAAGATGATTTACCGCAGCCATTTGTACCGACAATACCAATTTTATGTTTAGGAAAAAGGGTCACACTGGTATCATTGAGTAGTACTTTGTTTTGACGAAGGAGTTGGATATCTTTTAAAACTATCATGATAAGAGGTCCTGTAAAAGAGGATTTTTATTTTAACCACAGTCATTTGATGTGAAAAGGGAAAATGGTCAAAAAGCAGAAAAAACGCTTCATTGCTGGAGCTAAGTGTCCTCAATGTGAGGGACATGACACTTTATACGTATCTGAGAAAAATGCGATTCAGGTTGTATCCTGTGTCGATTGTTCGTACCAAGATAAGCATAAAGAAAACAAAGATACAGAGCATAATTCTGAGCATATTATTGGCATATTTAAGCCGGAATCTCATGATTGATTTCAACATACTAAAAAAGGAGCTTTAAGCTCCTTTTTTTGTAAGGCTATGATTATAAACCAAAGAGTGAGCGCTCTTTGATTTTACGAATTTCTTTTTCATCAGACCATTCGATAAGACCTGTTTTTAAATCCATGAGGCGCATTGTCATTTTGTAGTATGCATTACGATCGCTACCACTTTGCTTGATGATACTTGATAAGTTACCATACAGCATGTATTGAGCGCCGACTTGATGACCAAATTGAATGGCTTTTCTTGTGTCTACCATACCAGAGTTATTTTGATAATCGAGCTGTTTACGTACTTGCTCGACACGCGTCATATCGATAAAGCGAAAACGTCCAGAGCGTAGTAAACGCGAGCTGATACTATCGGTAATCGACTCGGTATCGATATGCTCTGAAGTTTTATTTTTGATATCGCTTACAAAAATGATAGGGCGAGATTGCTTAGTCAATGCCACAACAGGTGGGAAGTTGAGCATGCTGTCTACCATTTTGTTCGTGACACTTTGTAGATCTGTTGAGCCGAAATCTGTATTGACGGTTTCCACCGCATCGGGATCAGAATATTCAACATGTGACACACAGCCAGATAAGGTCAAAACAAGACCTGCAAGTATAATGCTACTGATTTTATTCATGATTCATATTTTCCTATTGATGTATTAGAGCGTGATCGTGTGGTATTGCATGTGGGCACCCACTTGAATCGCCCAAACTAAAGTTGTTTTATTTTTCGTTATTTTTACTGTATGTGGTTTTTGTCGTATGCTGATAGTGTATGTACCTGCATTGACATAGCTGCGTCCAAGCATGGTTTGGCTTGGAAGCGTGAGCCAGCTTCTTAAATCTGCTTGTTCGGTGACGAGATTAGTCAATTGGAAAACACCGCTTAATTGAGATGTATCAGGCTTATTATTTATATTGTATTTTGCAATAAGCCTTCCTATCTGTCGAAGTATAATGCCTGTATAGCGTTCTTCGAGAGATTTAATAGCCAGTTGATTAATATCGGCCAAAGGTTCACAAAAAAAGGCTTGAGGCAAACCCGCTACCGTCACTTTTCGCTGCGTTGAATTATACTTTGGATAGCTCGGAAAAGCTACTGATTGAACTTGATCTTTGATTCTTAAAGGGATAAAAACCTGCTTTTTAGGTAAAACGAATCCTTTTTCATATAAAATAACAAGTTGACCTTGATTTTCCTGCTTTATTGGTGAGGTTCCCCATTTCTTTTTGAAGGTTTTATATTGTGGCATACCCAGTTCGCGAGCGAGCCGAACCAGATCTTTTTGGATATGTGTATTGCCCTTTGCGATAGCTGCTGCTTTACGGTAATCGATGAAAGCATCGTTTTCTTGTTGTGCTAATTCATGCAACAAGCCTGTTGTATAGAAGTTATAAGCATTGAGAAAAGAATTGGAAATGTTGCCAGAACTGTCTCTTAGAAGCTTGATCTGTCGAGATGCGACACCGCGCTCGAGCTTTTGTCCTGCTGGGTTTTCAGCAGAAAACTTTTTTTGTTCTATGCTTTGGAGTTCGTTAGCACGCCGAGTTTCGACTAAGGCTGAATCAAGGCGACCTAGCATGACATAGTTCATAGCTTGGTATTGATGCAGTAAAATGCGCTCAAAACCTGCTCCTCGATAAGCAATAACTTTATCATTGATGGCTAGACTGCCTATATTGCTAGAGATTTCACTGGCTGAAATCAAGGCTTTCATATCCCCAGCATTATAGGCTGCGATAGCTTGTTTGTAGTAGGTTAAGCTGGTTTTGAAGTCTCCTTTGAGCTGAGCTGCACGACCTAATTCTTGAGCATAAAGAATACTATCTTGTGTATCAAGCTCATCTTTAAGTACTTGATCTTTTTTTGTTTCCTGTTGCTGCATCAGTGCACTTTTAATAGGCTTCATGGTCTTAGGATGGGAAGTGAAAAGACCTTTTAAGGAGACAGCGCAGCTTGAAATACTCAGTGCTGCAAGAATAAAGAGGATGTATCTAAGGTTTTTTCTCATACGTAAACAATTCCATGTAGCCATTAGTAGTGAGGCGGAGGGGTTTCTTCGGCTTCCGATGCGAGTTGATTCGGTGTGAGTGCAGCAAGTTTTTGACCCAGAAATTGAATATATTTCTGTTGCTGCTGGTAATAATGACTGATTTCAATAACTTGTTGATTTAACTGTTCAAGCAAATCTTCTTGGAAAGCTTGTTTGCTTTCTAACTCATCAATACGTTGTTGTAGCGCTTCATAATTCATGTGATAACCTCTCAAAAACTATGAATATCATATCACAAGCGTGCAGAGCGTTGAATATTTATCAAGAAGATCTGAATTATATTTTGACTTACATCTTCGTTTTTAGAATCGAAGACCTATAGAGATGATGAAAATAAAAAAAGAGGGGGTTTCTTGCTCGAAATTGAAGGTTGTTGCCGTCGTACCAGGTGTGGTTTCAGCCCATGCGTTGTCTTGACTATTAATGACATGTTTCAATTGTGCTGAGATAGCTAAATTGTCTATAGCTGTTTGTATGCCTGTTTGGAAGCCATAAGCAAGTCCAGCTTGGTCTTTTTTAGCCCCTTTGCTCAATTCTGAGCTATTATCATTGTACTCTATTGATTCGACTTTAGTAGATTGGCGTCCAAGATTACCCCCTATACTCCACGACCACCACTTGTTCATAGGGTAAAGAAAATCGACATCAATGTGGGTATAGGAGTTGTTGAGCGTGACATCAACATAACCATAGTTTTCACCAGAAAGCACATAATCGGCTTCTTGAGTATCCTCGGTTGTGAGGATAAGGTGCCTTAATGTCATCCTAAAATAACGGGAAAAATGATAAGATAAGCTAAATCCATAGCCCCAACCACTGGCTTTGATATCATAAATCATATGTTGCTCATTATTGGTTGTATCTGTGAGCTCATAAGTTGCTTCTTGTAAAAAAGTGATCCCTGAATCCATAGCAAGAATAAAAGGTCGATCGAGTTCCTTATTTCTTGCCAGAGCAGATGTGCTTGATATGAGATAAATGAAGTAGAAAAGAAAAACTAAGGTTTTTGGCATCGCATGATCGTAACAAAAGCAATTTCCTTAAATATAGAGGATATTAATTTAAGCTACCAGCTTTTATAACAAAGAAGTGTTATAGGGAGATGCAATATGAGGATGGAAATAAACTAGATGCTCAGTATGAGCATCTAGTGTTGAGAAGCAAGTAGGCTATCTTGTGCGCGGGCAAAGCTCTGTTTCTGTGAAGAAAAAAGAAATTTCGCGTTGAGCTGACTCAGGTGAATCAGAGCCGTGAACAGCATTTTCTTGAATTTCGCTTGCAAAGCGTTTGCGTATTGTACCTTCAGCAGCCTCTTGAGGGTTTGTTGCTCCCATGAGATCGCGGTTGAGATACACAGCATTATTACCTTCTAAAACCTGTACCATGATCGGGCCTGATGTCATGAACTTAACAAGGCTTGCAAAAAATGGACGTTCGTTGTGCTCGGCATAAAAGCCTTCAGCTTGTTCTTGTGATAGATGTACCATTTTAGATGCAACAATTTTGAGTCCTGCTTTCTCAAAGCAAGAATAAATTTCACCAATATGATTTTTAGCGATAGCATCAGGTTTGATGATAGAAAATGTTCTTTCTTGCGACATGATTCTCTTCCTTAAACAGACAATAAAATAACAAATGCTGATTATACGCTAGCCGTATAGATTTGGTAAAGCTCTGTTTTAAGGCCGAGAGTTGTTGAGGCACAGAAAAAGAGGGTGCACAGCTCAAACTTCGTTGAGCCATGCTTGTTGTATTGCTTCTAAGATTGTTTCACTACAACGGCTCGGATCATCGTCAAAGTTTTCAAGATCTAAAACCCATTGATGTAAATCGGTAAACCGAATCGATAACGGGTCGGTATCTGGAAACTTATCGAGCAGCGCTAAGGCTATCTCATAAGAATCTGTCCATTGTAAACGCATCCTTGTGTCTCCTTGTTGTGCTTGGCGGTTAGCCTTTCTCGGAAGCTAAGTTAATGTTATATAAAGGTATTTCAACAACTAAATCTTCTTTGCCTACACAAGCTTGGCAAGATAAACGACTTTCTGGTTCTAAGCCCCATGCTTTATCTAGCATATCATCTTCAAGTTCATCACTTTCTTCAAGCGAATCAAATCCTTCACGAATGACAACATGGCAGGTTGTACAAGCGCATGATTTCTCACATGCGTGTTCAATTTCAACGCCTACTTTATAAGCACATTCAATAATGGTTTGACCCTCTTGTGCTTCATATACGGCTCCATCTGGGCAGATGGTATCATGAGGTAAAAATACAATTTTAGGCATAATTCAACTTATAACTTATCTACAGAGTGACCCTTGAGAACTTGCTTAATGGATTCATCCATGCGACGAGAAGCAAAATCTTGAGTCTGTTTATCCAAATTTACTATAGCTTCTTGTAAAGCTTTTTCATCTTTCGTCTCTAAAAGCTGCTCTAACCTTGCCATATCACTTTCTATTTGAGTCAGTTCTTCATTTGTGAGTAAGGCTTTATCTTGCTCGAGAGCGTTTGTAAGCGCCTCTAACACACGCTTGGCTTCGACTTGCTTCTCAACCAGCATACGTTCAGCTACATCATCTTTCGCATACTCCATAGAAGCTTTGAGCATCTTCGCGATTTCATGCTCTGTGAGACCAAAAGCAGGCTTTACTTCAATAGAAGCTTGGACTTGTTGTGTTTTTTCTAGGGCTGTGACACTCAGCAGTCCATCTGCATCGACTTGAAAAGTGACTTGGATTCTGGCGACGCCTGCATTCATAGGAGGAATGTTGCGCAGTTCAAATCGTGCTAAAGAACGACAATCTTGTACCAACTCACGCTCTCCTTGGACGACATGAAAAGACATTGCCGTTTGACCATCTTTAAATGTGGTAAATTCTTGAGCACGAGTGATGGGTATCGTAGTATTTCTTGGTATCACTTTCTCAACTAAACCGCCCATAGTTTCAAGCCCTAGAGAGAGCGGAATGACGTCAAGAAGCAACAATTCTGAATCAGGTTTGTTACCAGCAAGAATGTTGGCTTGAATCGCTGCACCCGTAGCAACAATTTGGTCAGGGTCTAGATGTGATAAAGGCGTTTGTTGAAAGAAATCAGCTGTCATTTGGCGCACCAAAGGTACGCGGGTCGAACCACCGACTAAGGCGACATGATCGATATCAGCCACTTTAAGTTGAGCGTCTCTTAAGGTTTGACGACATACTTTGATGGTTTTTTTGACCAAATCTGTAATCATCAGCTCAAATGTTTCGCGACTGATAGAAAGCTCTGTGACCTGATCGCCTAGATCAAATTCAAGCTTAACATGGTCTTGCGAACTGAGTTGTTCTTTAATAGAACGTGCCTGCATCTGCAATTGACGGTATAAGGCAGGATGAGGCTGTTTTATATTGAGCTGTTGCTGGAGATAATCAATCAGAGTTTCATCGAGATCATCGCCTCCTAAAGCTGTATCTCCACCTGTTGCTAAGACTTCAAAAACACCTTGATGTAAGCGTAAAATCGAGACATCGAAGGTACCGCCTCCTAAATCATAAACGACAGTAATACCTTCTTGCTTTGAATCGAGACCGTAAGCGATGGCAGCAGCTGTTGGCTCGTTGAGCAGCCTTAGAACGTGCACGCCTAACAATTTAGCCGCTTCTTTTGTGGCTTGACGTTGTGCATCATCAAAGTAAGCAGGAACAGTAATAACTACACCATGCAAATCACCACCGAGTGTATCTTGCGCACGCTGAATAAGAGGACGCAGAATTTCAGCCGAAACTTGAATCGGGTTGAATGTGCCCTGTGGTGTTTGAAATAAAGGTAAACCTTGTTCACTTTGATCCAATTGATAAGGCAGGTGAGGGTATTGTTGCTGAATGTCAGCTAAAGAGCGACCCATGAAACGCTTTACGGAAATAAGCGTATTGCTTGGGTGTTCGCTGGCCTGTGCATATGCTTGGTGGCCTACTTCAAGTTGATCCGCTTCAATGCGCACCACAGAAGGGAGCATGAGACGGCCTTGCTCATCGGGCAAAACACGCACCGCACCACTTTGTACGGTTGCAACCATAGAGTTGGTTGTACCTAAGTCAATCCCTACAGCAAGACGATGCTGATGTGCTATGGTGCTTTGACCTGGTTCTGATATCTGAATGAGTGCCATAATATATACTAATCGAGTAAGGAATCTTCAATCTTTTCAAGCTCTTGCTCGAGTTTGAAGAGAAATTTGAGTTTAAAAATCCATGTTGTTGCATCATGCCAGCGCTCTTGTTGTAGTGCTTGCGCTAGAGCGTCAATTTGAGCACGTTTGTCTTGATGAATTTGCGCTTGCATGCGTGCTAGTTCAGATTCGGGCTGTGCTGCTTGGCGTAAGGTATCGAGATCTTCGCGCCACTGCATTTGCGCCATCAAAAATTGTGTATCTTTAACGGTTGTCGCTTCATCTTCAAGCTCAATACCTGACAGTGCAAGGAGATGCTCTGCACGACGTATAGGGTCTTTAAGACAAGCAAAAGCATCATTGATTTGCGCTGATTTCATCACAGCTTGTGCTTGCTCACTTTGGCTACCATGACTGAATCGATCAGGGTGAACCGCATGTAAGAGTGCTCTGTACCTTGTTGTGAGTTCATGATTTGGAACCTCAAACTGAGCCTCCAAACCAAAGAGTTCGAAATAATTTATAACCATGGTCGTTATTATCTTATGCATTCATAGGTTTGTGTAGCTTTAGACGGTGAAGCTTTCTCCACAACCGCATTCACCTTTTGCATTGGGATTGTTGAAAGTAAAGCCTTCGTTGAGGCCTTCTTTCACAAAATCCAGCTCAGTACCTTGGAGGTGGATAAGACTTTTCTGATCAATGACAACCATGACATCTTCGATATGAAATGTGACATCATCTTCATTGACCTGATCGACAAACTCCATCACATAAGCTAAACCTGAACAGCCAGAGGTACGTACAGCCAAGCGCAGACCTATGCCTTGAACTCGATTTTCGAGGAAGTGACGTACTCTTGTGAGAGCAGCTGGTGTCATGGTGACGGCCATAAAAAACCTCTCTTACTTCTTATTTTTATTGTTGTAGTCGTCTATCGCTGCTTTAATAGCATCTTCCGCTAGAATAGAGCAATGTATTTTCACTGGAGGCAATGCAAGCTCTTCAGCGATAGCTGAGTTACTAATTTGTCCTGCTTCTTCTAGCGTTTTACCTTTAACCCACTCTGTGACTAAGGAGCTTGATGCGATAGCGCTGCCACAACCATAGGTTTTGAATTTAGCATCTTCGATCACGCCGTTATCGTTAATTTTTAATTGTAGTTTCATCACATCACCACAAGCTGGTGCGCCGACCATACCTGTTGCGACATGTGGATCATCTTGATCAAGAGAGCCGACGTTTCTTGGATTCTCATAATGATCAATGACTTTTTTACTATATGCCATGAGATTGCTCCTTTACAGCTTTTAAATCGTGAATTAGTGATGCGACCATTCAATAGAGTCTAAATCAATACCTTGTTTGAACATGTCCCATAGCGGTGACATATCGCGCAGTTTACCAATTGAGCGTTTCACCAAATCAATGGTGTAGTCAATTTCTTCTTCTGTTGTAAAACGACCTACAGAGAAGCGAATAGAACTATGTGCAAGTTCATCATTGAGGCCTAGTGCACGTAAAACGTAGCTTGGCTCTAAACTCGCAGATGTACAAGCTGAACCAGATGAAACAGCTAGGTCTTTTAACGCCATGATGAGTGATTCACCTTCAACATAAGCAAAGCTGATGTTCAAGTTTCCACAGTAACGCTGTTCCATATCACCATTGATATACACTTCTTCAATATCTTTGAGGCCATCATGTAAGCGATCTCTTAAAGATGCGATGCGTTTGAGATCTTCTTGCATGGATTCAATAGCAATCTGTGCCGCTTCACCAAAGCCAACAATTTGATGTGTTGCTAGCGTGCCAGAGCGCATACCGCGTTCATGACCACCGCCATGCATTTGTGCTTCAAGACGAACACGTGGCTTACGACGTACAAACAATGCACCAATGCCTTTTGGACCATACATTTTATGAGCAGAGATAGAGAGTAAATCAATTTTAGTTTGCGTCACATCAATGGGGAATTTGCCTGCACTTTGTGCTGCATCAACATGAAAAAGAACTTTTTTGCTACGGCATAAGTCGCCGATAGCATTAATGTCTTGGATGACACCAATTTCATTATTAATATGCATAATAGAAACCACAGTGGTGTCTTCGCGAATTGCCGCTTCGAGTTCTTGTAAGTCGACTAAGCCATTTTTTTGTGGCTCAAGATAAGTGACTTCATAACCTTCACGCTCAAGTTGACGGCAGGTGTCTAACACAGCTTTATGCTCTGTTTTGAGTGTAATAACGTGCTTACCTTTTTTATGATAGAAATGTGCAGCACCTTTAATCGCGAGGTTATTCGATTCCGTAGCACCTGATGTGAATACAATTTCTCTAGGATCAGCATGAATCAAATCGGCTATCTGGTTACGAGCAATATCAACAGCTTCTTCAGCTTGCCATCCAAAACGATGTGAGCGTGAAGCAGGGTTACCAAACACACCATCTAAGGTGAGATAATCGGCCATTTTTTTTGCAACACGGGGATCCATTGGACAGGTTGCTGCATAGTCTAAGTAGATGGGTAATTTCATCTAGGTCTCCGTCAAAATTATCGAGCACTTATTTATAGGGTGCTTATATATCGAGTTACAGTTCATGTTTTCAAGTTATCAATCAGCTTTAAGATCTGGCATAAGATTTAATGGCTGCTTACCTTGTTGTCGCATTAAAATTTGTTGTACGTCTTGCTTGTTCATTAAATCAGCCAAGGAAATATTGGCGAGAAAAGCGCGCATACTTTGACTTAATTCACACCACAAAGAGTGGGTTAAGCATTGTTGTCCATGTTGACAGTTACCCTGACTTTGGCACTTGGTGGCATCCAAGTCCTCGTCAACGGCTTGAATGATGTCATCAATAGAAATTTGGTCTAAACTCGGCACGATGAGATAACCACCACCTGGACCTCGAACACTACTTACTAATTGTTGTTTACGTAATTTAGCAAACAATTGTTCTAAATAAGGTAAAGAAATGGCCTGTCTTGTCGATATTTCTTGCAACCGAACAGGGTGTAAATGAGAATTAATTGCAATGTCTAGCATAGCTGTCACAGCATAACGACCTTTTGAAGTGATTTTCATGGTGTGACTCCTCTCTTTTACTTAAAACAGTGCGAATTTCATCATACATAGACTCAGGATTCAAGTCTTTAACCAACTATTTTACTCAAGTATTAAGGGTAAACGTCGAGCTAGCCAGTTTTAAGCCTATAAATAGGCTTATTTACGGCTTAGTTTATCGATAGAGCTCAAAATGCCCCTTAAAATATTGAGCTCGGCGACTTCAGGCCGTGCTCTTTGGAACAGCCGTCTGAGCTTACTCATGATTTGTCCAGGATGATTTTTAACAATAAAACCCGAACTGAGTAAGCTACTTTCTAGATGGGTATAGAACTTCTCCAGATCTTCGTGTAGAGGATAAGGAAGTGGCTCAGGAAGAGGCTCTTTTTGGTGTTCAAGATAAGCCATACGCACTTCATAGCTCAACAATTGTACCGCTTGAGATAGGTTAAGGCTGCTGTATTGCGGATTGGCGTCAATTACCACATGATAATCAGAGAATTGTAATTCTTCGTTGGATAGGCCACTGCTTTCTCGCCCAAAAACAATAGCTACAGCTTGCTCTTGAGAGGTACTTACGAGCTTTTGTCCAGCCTCTCTGGGATTGAGAGTAGGCCAGTCTAAACCTCTCTGACGCGCACTGGTCGCGACAACGAGCGCACAATCGGCGATAGCTTCTTGTAAGGTATCGACTTGTTGTGCCTGTTGAAGGATATCACCTGCTCCCGCAGCAAGTGCCATGGCTTTGCCGTCAATAGATGCTTGTGGATTGACCAAAACAAGCTCTGAAAGCCCCATTGTTTTCATGGCTCGGGCGCTTGAACCTATATTACCTGAGTGCGTTGTGCCTACAAGCACGATTTTGATACGATTGAGCATATGCTGTTCCCTTAAAATAACCTCGATATTCTAACATAAAAGTGCGCTACCTCATAAAATAGTCAATTGGTTAAAAAAGCGTTTGAACTGCCTCTTTATTTTGGTAAAATCTCTTTTTTATCGTTCTTTTACAAATGTGGGTTGATTTATGCGTCCGATGTTAAATATCGCAGTGCGTGCTGCGCGTCAAGGTGGGTCTGTTTTGTCTCGAGCTTATGCCGAACATGATAAAGTTGAGGTCTTCAAAAAAGGTCATGATTATGTAACAAAAGCTGATTTAGATTCAGAAAAAGCCATTATTGCATCTTTGCAAAAATCTTATCCAGAACACGGTATTCTTGCTCGAGAGTCAGGTGTTATCAATCCTGGTCATGACCATCAGTGGGTGATAGACCCATTAAGTGGTACGATGAACTTCATCAAAGGTATCCCACATTTTGCAGTATCCATTGCGCTTCAGGTTAAAAATAAAACAGAACTTGCAGTGGTCTATAACCCTATTACAGACGAATTATTTACTGCCATAAACGGTGCTGGAGCACAGTTAAATGACTACCGTATTCGCGTATCTCAGCAAAAAGATCTTACCGATGCCTTGATTGGAACAGGTTTGCCACATAAATCGCGCCAGCACACAGAAAGCTACATGAGTATGTTGCAAGAAGTCTTTATTCAAGCTAGTGATTTAAGAAGAGCAGGCTCAACTGCGCTAGATTTGGCCTATGTTGCTGCAGGAAGGTTCGATGGCTTCTTTGAAGTCAGTCTGAAGCCTTGGAGCTTAATATCAGGGGCATTAATTGCTCGTGAAGCGGGTGCCATGATGACCGACTTTGTGGGTGGGCACCATTATTTCAAGAACGGGCATCTTGTAGCAGGTACACCTAAAATCACACAAGGTCTGTTGCGTGCGATGCGTCCATCGTTATCGGATGCGCTTAGAAAATCTTGTTCTTGATAGAGAGCTGAGATTAAAAAAAGGAGCAGATGCTCCTTTTTTTGTATCTTGAGATAAAAAGTTTTATTGCTTAGCTGCTACTTGAGGCTGTGCAACTTCAGCGACTTTCTTATTTATAGCTGCTTTCTTCACAGACTTAGCTTTGTCTTTAGACGAGCCAGCTTTCTCAATAGAAAGAAGTTCAACTTCAAAGATAAGCGTTGAGTTTGCTGGAATATCTCCTGCACCATGTTCACCGTAAGCAAGGCTTGAAGGAATCACAAACTTATACTTTGAGCCTTTTGTCATCAGCTGAACGCCTTCAGACCAACCAGGAATAACTCGTGCGAGAGGGAATTTTGCTGGCTGCTTACGTGCATAAGAGCTGTCAAATTCAGTACCATCTATTAAAGTACCACGATAATGTACTTCAACGATATCTTCTAGAGCTGGTTTTTCACCTTTAGTTTCTTTAAGGACTTCATATTGTAAGCCAGAGCCAGTCGTTTTGACGCCTTTTTTAGATTTGTTTGCTTTTAAGAATTCATCACCTTTTTTAAGGTTTTCTTTAGCTACTTCTTCAGCCTTGACACGACGCTGCTCAGTGACTTTCTTGTCTAAACCTTGTAAGATTTCTTTTATTTCTTCTTCTGTAAGCTGGGTATTGTTTGCAAGACCTTGTTTAAAACCATGCATGATCAGCTCATTATCCAAAGTTAAACCAGCTGTTTTCTGTTCTTGGAGTTGTTTAGAAATATAGCTACCAATCGAAGCGCCTAAGCTGTAGGCTTCTTTTGCTTCTTGAGTTTCCAGATCAACTTTTTCTGCAGATTGATTATTATTACATGCTGTGACACTCATCACTGCGATAGCTATTAGCGAAAGCTTTCTTAGGGATTTCATCAAACTTATCCTTTTCATGATTAATTGTATAATTTTTCGATTGTATCGTAGCTGAAACTTTAATCCAAGCCATTATTGCAACTTAACAGTGACTTTATCTCCGTTGAAGATGAAAAAGGCAGCAATATACTTGCCAAGACAGTTCATCTACCAAGACAGCTCATCTATTCAAAACCCGAAGATTTATGATTTTTGTGTATTGAAATAATAGATGAAAAAAAATGGCGTCGCTTTTTTTTTTGTATCTAAACTCACTATATCTAGCAAACTAGCAAATATTTTCAACTTTTGTCACTCATGGATAATTACTTATGAAGTCGATTCAGCTTTTTGTGATGTGTTTAGTGTTCTTTATTTCAAGCACCCATGCTTATGCTGAGGTGGAAAAGAAATGTAGGTATTGATAGTCCTCTCAGTGCAAGTCTTAGAGTCTCCTCCGAGCAAGAACTTGGTTCTTTTGATACACGTTATGACAATGGAGCGAATTATAAACTTAACTTTGGCTATTACTTTTCTGACGCGCATAGGATTAATTTAAGTTATCAATTTGTGGATTTGATTTTTTAGGGAGCCAGCATAACAGAAATTGCTAATGTAGAGAGATATGCCGAATTTGAACTTGATATAAATGCACATTATCTCAGTCTAGGTTATGACTTCAATCATGCTGTGAGTCAAAGATGGAATTTATTTTTAGGGTACGGCTTAGGGTATCAGTCCACCGAATTAAAAGAAGAACTCGGCACATCAAATGGTCAAACAAAGGATTTGAGTTTGAACGAGCTTATAATGATGGTTCTCAACGTACTGAAACTTTTAATTTTAAGCAAAGGTATATACAAATGTTTTATTTAGGTTCAGCTTATCGTTTTTAATCTGCAAGATTAGACCTACTTACCTTGATAAAAAGCTCATTGTAGAGCTTTTTATTTTTTAAGCACAAATGGAGTGTGCTAAGTTAAGGCGTAGGAATAGGTTGTCTTTTATGTTGAGTTTTTAGATAGGTATTGATGATACATTCCTCGGCTTGAGACGAGATCGTTTTCCCTTCCAAGAAGTCATCAATTTCATGATAAGTCACCCCAAGAGCGAGCTCATCGGCTTTGAGAGGTTGATCGTCCTCTAGATCTGCAGTTGGCGTTTTATTGACAAGTGCTTCGGACGCACCTAAATGTTGAGCAATATGTTTAACTTGGCGTTTATTTAAGCCAAAAAGAGGCGCAAGATCGCAAGCACCGTCACCATACTTAGTGTAAAAGCCCATGAGGTTTTCAGCGCTGTGATCAGTACCTGCAACCAAGCCTTGATATAAGGCTGCAATTTCAAATTGTGCACACATGCGTAAACGTGCTTTAGTATTGCCTTTAACAAAGTCTAGTTTTGAGTTATTTGGCTTGGGAAAGTGATCAGGTGCGGCGTTAAGTATCGTTTCATGTAAAGCATCTACGCCTTGCTTGATATTGACCGTAAAGACAGCATCAGCTTGTATAAAAGCCAAAGCATTTTGCGCATCATTTTCATCTTTTTGTATACCATAAGGCAAGCGTACAGCAATAAATTGATAAGGTGTTGTCGGATCTTCTTGACGTAAACCTTCTACAGCAAGCTGACATAATCGTCCGCACGTACTTGAATCAATTCCTCCGCTAATACCTAATACGATACAGTGCATCTGTGCTTGTTTGAGCTGGTTTTGAATAAATGCAATGCGAGTACTGATAGCTTCTGTCACAGAAAAATGGGGTTGAACCTTCATTTCTTGAAGAACGCTTTGCTTGATTTTTTCAGAAGACATAATGGAAAACCTTGTTATTTTTAACTCTCGAACATGGTTTTGAGGTATTCAACAAAAGCCAAGTATGCTTTTGAGGTTTGGGGTATACCTTGACTGAAGCGGGCAACAGGATGGCGCTCACACTCAACTAAATCCATGATCATATTTATCTTTTTGTACTTTGAAAAACCACAAGTTAAGGTTTCGCGAAGTCCAAAAATAAGATTAATTTTATCATGGTAGTTATGGTAAATATTTAAGAGGTGTGTATCAAGATCTAATTGATCACTGATCATAAGATATTTTCTTTTTGGATCGATACCAAGGCCTTTATAATGCTCAATAATACGCTCAATAAAAGGAATAGGATCTTGAGCATTGATGCGGATACCATCGTAGAGCTTAGCGTAAAAAAGGTTAAATTTTTGCAAAAAAGCATCAAAAGAAAGCGTTCCTGTAAGCGCAAGCCCTGGATGTCCTTGAAAGACCTTGACCCAATTGCTTAAAGCTTCGCATTGGAATTGGTGTAATACAGAAAGCTGTTGGTGCGCCATAAACCATTCGTGTCCTTGTGAGCCGATACAAGGAATATTCATTTCACGAGCAATGTGCAGGTTGCTTGTACCTATAAAAGATTGCTCAGGTAAAGCTTGGCGTAAGTAATCTAAAACACGCCATTGTGTTTGATAATTGAATCGGTTGCGTGTGCCTAAATCACATATCTGGAGCGCGCTTAAATCTATCTTTTGCTTTTGTGCTGCTTTAATAAAATCTTTGACCTTGCGATCTATGTTTTGCAGAGCTAAATCAGCATCCAGTTTGGGGTAGTGCCTTTGATGATAAGATTGCTGTACAATGGTTAATATAAAAATTTGAAAGTGCAAAATATCTATCCAAGAGCCTTTCACATCGACAAAAAGCTGGTTTTGATTGTTCACACTTAAAGAACATTTCCGTGAAGATAAGCGGTAATGCTTGAGGTAGCTCAGAAAATTAGACTTAAAAAAAGAGCTTTTATGATGCTGTGTGCGTCCGAGTTGACTTAAATACCAGATATCGGATTTTTCAAATCGAAGGTCTTCGAGTTTTTCTATTTCTTCTTTGATGTAATGTAAATCGAGTCCTAAATCATTGTCACTAAAACAATGAAAAGCAACTTTCGCTTCAACACCATGATAAAGATCAAAAATCGCCTGCTGCATCAGATATTTATAAAAATCTGTATCAAGCAGAGATTGTATAACACTATCGGGTTGAAAAAGCCCTTGCATAGAAACCACTCTTATGTCGTTATTAAATCAGAGTATGAATGAAGCTCCTAAAAATCTTTAATAGAATCGACTTTATTTTTAAGAGGCTGTTTCTTTAAGAAACGCATATAATTTTCTTCGAATTGATCGACCACATCTTGTATTTGACTTTGGGCTGCAACACGAGGCGTAATTACTGCGTTAGGGCATTGCCAAAGAGGATTGGTTTCTTTTAAAGGCTCTTGATGATGTGCATCGAGCACAGCAAGGTTGGCAGGGTTTAAAGATAAATGAAGCAATAAAGCTTGATGATCAATGAGGTCGCCTTGACCTATGTTGATCAGTAAAGCTGTTGATTTAAGGTGCTTGAGCCGTTCAGCGTTGAAAATATTTTTAGTTTCTTTTGTTGAAGGCAAGCAGCAAATAATAATATCCGCTTGAGGTAGAACCTGATTGAGCTTGTGCTTACTCACAGCTTTTTTGAATGGAGCGGGACAGTTACCATGGCGGTTTACGCCGATGACTTTCAAATTAAAATGGTTTGCTGTTTCACACAGGGATTGACCCACCGTGCCCGTACCTAGAATTAATGCAGTCTGCTGTGATAATGGCTCATAAGAGAGAGTTTGCCAGCGTCTGTGATGCTGGAGCTGACGATAATGATAATGCTGTCTATTTTTAGCAAGAATATAACTGAAGACATATTCACTGAGCATAGGGATGAAGTTTTGCTGTACGCGTGTGAGCTCAAAGGTGATTTTTCGAGGCTGTTTAAACAGTGCATCAATTCCTGCGTAAGTTGATTGCATCCAGCGAAGAGCGTTGCCTTTGTTCATGAGTGGCGCAGCAATATGAGGTTCTGCAAGCCATATATCAGCTTTGCTTAGATTTTCTGAAGATTTAGGAAGAATCTTAAGCTTGGGGAGTTTAAGCTTAGCTAAAGCTTCCATGTAAGCAGGAGAACTGTGACTTAAAACAAGTAATTTATGAGTCATAACAACAACCACTTTTATGCTTCTACTATTTAAAAATTTAGATAATTTTTAGTCGTTTTACAAGTTTTATCTAGATAAAGTTAAGTTTGCTCTAGCCTTTAATCGAGCCATCTGGCGATATCTTATTGTTATGTACATGCAGCTCTAACTGTGGATAAGCGATTACTACATTGTTCTCTTTAAATTTTTTATGAATATTGTTATGTAGTTCATGACGTAAGGGCCAGCGCATATTCATTTGCTTTGCAAAAGCTCTGACTTCATAATCTTGTGTGTGTGAACCAAAGCCGGCAAACCAAATTTCAGGCTCAGGTGTTTTTAAAGCGTAATGGCATTCTTGAATCGCTTGGTGTAAGAGTGCTTCAACCAAGGAAGTGTCAGAATCTCTCGCTACGGATATCGTGGTGGTAATACGTGTAATAGGATCTGAAAGAGACCAATTAATCAGCTGTTCGGTAATAAAGGCTTTATTTGGGATAATGACTTCTTTCCGATCCCAATCGATAATCGTTGTCGCTCTAATATTGATTTTAGAAATGGTGCCTGTTAAATCACGAATAGTGACTGTATCTCCAATACGAATAGGCTTTTCGAATAAGATCATTAGCCCTGAAAAAAAGTTGCCAAAAATCTCTTGTATTCCAAAACCTAAACCAAGGGTTAAGGCTGCAAGTAACCACTGCATTTTTGACCAAGAAACACCTAAATAGCTAAAAGCAATAATAACTCCCACAATAATGAGTAGATATCTTGTCGTGGTCGTAATGGCAAATTTATTTGCTGAAGACAATGTTGTTTTTTGTAAGATCATCAGCTCAAGTAAACTCGGTAAGTTTTTGACAAGAAGAAAAGATACACCGATGATCAATAAGAAAATAAGTACTGATTTTAAAGTCACATCATCAGTTTGTTGAATACCATCGACTATGGTTGTTGTGCTCCAAAGGGGAATTTCATCTAAAAAGTATAAAATGCCAGCTTGTGTCTGAGACCACAGAGCGATAATACTGACAAGAAAGCTGAGAACAAGCAGTGAGCGAAAGAGCTGCAAAGCATGCTTAGAAATTTCATCTAAATCACTGTTTTGCTCTTCTTGTAAAATTTCATCTCTGAGTTCTTCCTGAGGAGATAAAGGTGTACCTTCTTCTTGCTTTTTGCTTAAATATTCTTCACGCTTTTTCTTTGCCATTTCAAATGTAATTTTGCGACGTTGAATGATCATCCAATGCCGAATAAAGAAATAAATCATCAAAAATAATGCAGCAATCAATAGTGAAAAGTGCAATTGCTTCAAAATTTGAAAAGCACTGTAATAATAGCCATCCAAGCTTAAAATAATACAGGCTAAAGGTGAAAGACCAATCACGGTTAACACTATTTTTTCTAAGAAGTTAAATTTAAATTGAGATCTTTGATATACGGTATGGTGATAAGATGTGTAAATCTTAGAATACATAGAGCAGTAGAGGATGCATACAACGATAAAGCTTGCTCTGCCTAAGGTGTTGCGTATGAAAGATGAATCGTATATTTCAGTAAATACAACGAGAAAAATAAAAGGTAAACTCGTACAAGTAAACTTAAAGAGAATACGCTGTAGTTTATGAATAAAATCTTGATTTAAATTGAAATGATTAAGAAAGACACCTTTTGGCAAGGATAGTTGCTTGTAAAGACTGTAAAATAAGATAAATAAACTGCTTACAAAAAGTGCTCGGCCGACTCCAGTAGTAAAGTTGGCTTGATACATAGTCAAAATTAAACCTGCTGTAATTAGAGGGATGCATAAAATCGTCGCATAAGCACATGAACTTAAAAATAACTTCACTACCCGACTAAAATGCTTTTTTTGCAAATAATTCATCTGAAAGCTAGGTTTTTCTAGCATTTTTTTATAGGGTTTTTGTACCAGATCATAGATCACAATAATGAGCGTTAATAAGATCATCCAGTAATACCATAAAGTATTTTCTGAAGGTTGAATGTGGATATCATTCCAATAATCATTATGTATTAACCAATGTATAGAAGTGGAGAGGCTGCTAAACCAGCTGGTATTGATGGGCGGTGTATTGCGAATCCAAAATAAGTGCTCATTAATAAGATTCTTAAGCTTTTGGTTGACTTGAATAATACTCTCATATTTTATTTGTAACCTTGCCATCTCGGTTGCAGCTTGGGTGTAGCGCGCTATGAGCTGTGTGAGTAACTCTCGTTTTGCGGTCAGAAAAGGCAATAGATCGTCTTGGTACTTCTCGAGATTCATTTTTTGTGATAATTCACTTTGCTGTTGTTCATATTCGTATTTATTCACTTGTGTGTTGGCAAGCCGTGTTGCGAGCTCTTCTAAATCAGGCACACTCCTTATTTTTTGTAAGCTTTGTAATAAATTTTCTCCGAATACGGTATTCGATGCCATCCAAGTAATTTGTTCTTCGGTACTTTTTAATTTTCTTGTTAGATCTTTAAGTTCTTTTTCGGCCTGTTGTTGTTGATCGGTCGTTTCACTGATCACACGTGTGATGCGTTTGAGTTGAATCCCTAATGTACGATTCTCACGAATTAAAGGCATAAGTGTGGAGCTTGAGGCATTGTCATCATCTGGCAAAATGTCTTTAATGACTTGATTCGTTTTTTCGTTGAGGTTTTCTTTCTGTCTTTGATTGAGGTTGTTGATATACGTTTGATATTGATTTTGTTGTCGGTTAATGAGCTCTTGACGCAGCATGATCAAATGCAAGCGCTCATTTTGTGTATCCTGCTCTATCTGAAGTGTTTTAACGAGTTGTTCAAGGTAGGCTCTTTCTTGGGTGCGCAATATATATTGACTATCTTCTGGATTGAGCTCAAGGCTTAAGTGCTTTTTATAATTTTCTGTGGCATCTTGCAATGCTTTGGGCAAGATTTTCTGTTGACGCATTTGGAGGAGATAGCGTTCATTGGCAAGGTTAATAGATTGCTTATTCAGTTCGTCGAGTGTCAAGTAGGCTCGATTCACTTGAATTTCAATGGGTTGAGCCGAAATGGAAAGGTTTTTTTTGGCTTGGTTGAGCTGTTGCTGTAGTTGAGTGAGTTCAGTGTCAAATCCACTTGCAGCTTGCTCAAAAGCTTGCTGTTTCACTTGTTGATTTTCGGTAAGTTTTTGTAATTCTTGATAAGAATAAGCTTGTGGCGCTTGATTGACTTGTTCTTTTATTATCAAAGGATTCGCAGACACAGAAAAGAAACAACTTAAGATCAAGTAGGTTAGAATGAAGAGGTGACGTAGATACAACTTACGCAACATAGCGTGAAATCAGGCCATAAAAAATACTTCTATTCCTTAATAGTAGAGTCTATGTAGCTGGGTTGTCTAGTTTTTGCGCGATATGAGATGGATTCCGGTCACGGTGAACGTGACCGAAATCAAATATTTTAGACGGTCAGCGCATCGAGTTCAGGCGCTTGTTGAATGGTCTCTTCGGTTTCTATTGATACTTGCTGCTGAGTTTGAAAGCAAGCCATAGGTGTGCCCAGTCGAGTGGTTTTCTCAGGCGCCATACTCTCATTAAAATGAATTGCATCTTCACCAAATAAAAGAATTACGGTACTTCCTAATTTGAAGCGTCCCATTTCTTCACCTTTCTTAAGGTGAACGGGAGTTTGTTGGTCATAGTTCCAATGCTGTACTTGCTTATGAGGAGGTGTAATCGTACCTGCCCAAACTGTTTCGATGCTCGCAACAATTGTTGCACCAACGAGAATCATAGCCATAGGTCCAACAGCTGTATCAAACCAAGCTATAACACGCTCGTTACGAGCAAATAAGTTAGGAATATTTTGTGCTGTAAGCGGGTTAACTGAAAACAAATCACCTGGCACATAAGTCATTTTGGTGAGCGTGCCATCTATCGGCATATGAATACGATGGTAGTCTTTAGGAGCAAGATAGATGTTGGCGAACGCACCATTTTCAAATACTTTCGCGTCGGAGGCATCGCCGGCAATCAGATCTTTGAGGTTAAAGTGATGACCTTTAGCTTGGAAAATGCGATCAGTATCAATAGCACCAAACTGACTGACGGCACCATCTACAGGATGCGTGAGTGTTTGAGCATCAGAGTCAATAGGACGCATTCCAGGTTTTAGTTCACGTGTGAAAAAGTCATTGAAGGTTTTGTATTCTTGTGGATGCTCTAAACGTGCTGCCGACATATCCACTTGGTAGCGCTTAATAAACCAAGATATAACTTGTGTTGTAAGCCAACCCATATTCTTGTCGGCTAAGCAGCCAAGCACTCTTGACAAGCTATGTTGTGGCAAGAGATATTGCGCGATGATTTTTATTTTATCCATGATAGGCATGATCTATAGTCCTCAATATTAATCAAATGGCGTGTTCTTGATATGTCGACCATCTTTTTGCTCATCCATACTTTGGATGATTTTAAGGTAGTTGGCATAACGTGTTGGATGAATTTTGTGATCTTCAACGGCTTGGCGTATTGCGCACTTGGGATCATCTTGATGCGTGCAGTCTCTAAATTTACAGTGACTCATGAAGGGTCTAAATTCAGGAAAGCACCAAGTAACGCGCTCTGGATGTAAATGCCATAAGCCAAACTCTCGAATACCAGGTGAGTCTACAATGTGGCCTGAGTCCGGTAAATCAAGTCGTTTTGATGCGGTGGTTGTATGTTGACCTAATCCAGATAAAGTAGATACTTCACCTTCCACTAGATCTGCTTCAGGTAAGATAGCATTAATCAGAGATGACTTGCCCACACCCGATTGTCCAACAAATATACTCGTTTGATGATGCAGTTGCTCTTTGATGATCTCAATGCCCGCTTGATCTTGTTTGTTGACATAAAAAATAGGGTAACCCAACTTCTCATAAGGTTCTAATTCTTGTTCTAGTTGTGCTTTGCTTTGTGCATCAAGTAAATCTGTTTTGGTGATAATTAAAATAGGTTTAATTTCTACATCTTCAGAAGCAATCAGGTATCGATCAATAATTTGAGACGAAAAAGTAGGCACGATAGAGCTGACAATACAAATTTGATCGATATTTGCGGCAATGACTTTGACGCCATCATAATAGTCAGGTCGAGTGAGCTGAGATGAGCGAGCTTGTACAGCTTCAACAATACCGCCTGTATCTGTTTTAGAACGCCTGATGATCACAAAATCACCTGTGACGAGGCTCCCAATGTTGCGACGTATTTGAGCGCGTATCATGACTCGATCTTCGGTTTGCACGTCGGCATGTTGCCCAAAACGAGAAATCACGACAGCAGGCTCACTTTCCATGAGCTGGGTGTCGTCCATATCGGCTTGATGCAAAGTATCAAGTTTTTTCGTTCTTTGTTCTTTTATACGCCGCTTTTGATTTTGGCTTAATTTTTTACGCTTTTTCACAAAAAAAGGATCTTTTTCTATTCGTTAATTCATCTAATATTGATTATGATACTACGTTATGACTTATAAATCTTCATATGTAAGTGTATTATATGTGTGAATTCACTTTTATTTGGAACAAATTATGAGAGATGTTGACGAGCAGAACCTCGTTTGGCTTGATTTAGAAATGACGGGGTTGCACCCAGAAGTAGATAAAATTATAGAAATTGCGACATTAGTGACGGATAAAGACTTAAATATTATTGCACAAGGCCCAGTTCTAGCGATTGCTCAGTCTGATACTGTACTGGAGCACATGGATGAGTGGAATCAAAAGCACCATGGTGAGTCGGGCTTAATTGAGCGTGTACGTCAAAGTCATGTCGATGAGGCTCAGGCTGTTGCTCAGACTCTTGATTTTTTGAAAGACTATGTTTCTGCCGGTGTATCACCGCTCTGTGGTAATACTATAGGTCAAGATAGACGCTTTTTAAGGCGTTATATGCCTGAGTTAGATCAGTACTTTCATTACCGTAGCATCGATGTATCGACGGTTAAAGAATTAACTCAGCGCTGGGCACCTGATGTTTTACCTCTTTTTACGAAGAAGAATACACACCAAGCACTTGATGATATACGTGAATCGGTAGAAGAATTACGTTTTTACAGGCAACAAGTCTTCAAAATTTAATCATCTAAACAAAAAATGAGCAGTTAGACGGTTTTTTGCAGTATAAAGCTTGCAGTGGCTTAAAATATCCTTATAATCCTCCTTCGTTGTTTCGATGTTTTGAGAAGCAATACGTGAATTGTGCGAGTATAGCTCAGCTGGTAGAGCGCGACCTTGCCAAGGTCGAGGTCACGAGTTCGAACCTCGTTACTCGCTCCACAATCACGAACCCTTAGGAATGCGAGTATAGCTCAGCTGGTAGAGCGCAACCTTGCCAAGGTTGAGGTCACGAGTTCGAACCTCGTTACTCGCTCCACATTCCTAAAGCATTTCAAAG
>MDTC01166151.1_pt1 | contig 46489 bp, 54 predicted proteins | sample 811181 | NCBI WGS metagenome assembly MDTC01 (sample SAMN05326644, study PRJNA326480) | marine metagenome | isolation source: seawater | place: Pacific Ocean: North | collected 2011 | reverse complement strand
CAAAAGCTAAAGAGCAAGCGATACTTAAGTACCGTGAAATGTACGGAGATGAAAATTGTCAATTAGCAGCAAAATAAAACAACACCTACCACATAATGAATTGAGTGTTAAGTTGTGGAAAGAAGATAAGCTAAAACCTGATATTAGAGAACAACTGCTTGAAATATCCGATGCTTTCGTAGACTACCTAGGTATTTCCATAGACGTCATTGACGTGACGTTTACAGGGTCATACGCAAACTACAACTACACACCTTATTCAGACATTGACCTGCATATTATTGTCGATCCAAAGTCTATTAATCGTGATGTGGATTTAGTTGAGGAATTCTTAAAGGCAAAGAAAAAACTATTTAATTTTCGACACGACATTCGTGTATTGAACATTGAAGTGGAGTTATTTGCACAAGATGTAAATATGAAGTCAGTTGAGAGTGGTGTATATTCAATCAAAGATGACAAATGGTTAACAAAACCTAATAAGTTTCGAAAAAGTTTTGACAAGCAAAACGTTTTAAAGAAAGTAAAATATCTTAGAAGACAAATTAATATGGAAATTGATGAAGCTAAAAATACTAGAAACACTGCTGACCTCGATAAACTTATAAAAAAGATTAATAATATGCGCCAGGCTGGACTCGATAAAGGAGGCGAAATGTCTGACGAGAATATTATTTATAAGATACTGCGTAGCGAGGGAGATATACAAAAACTTTATGACATGCGCGACAATGTTTTTGATGTTGACTTAAGTTTGTAATTACTTCTTCTTTTTCTTTGGGCAAGTTTTACGTTTCTTTACTGTTGCCCATGATTTACTTGGGTTTGCTGAATTAACACGTGCATGAGCCCATTGATGTGCTGACATACCTTTTCTAGAACCTGACGATAAGTAAGCAGCTAGTCCTTTTCTAAATTCTGAATATACAGATCCTCTTGTTAGACATCTTCGATCAGCTTTTTTATCAAGAGACTTTTTAACTGCAGCGGATAATCCACCACCTTTTTTCTTCTTCTTTTTCTTTTTACGTTTACGCTTTTCGTCTAGATGTTTTTCTAGATCGTTGAGCATTTCGTCTAAAAGTCTTTCTTCAATCATATCATTGATTAGTTCATTAAGTTCGTTAATTTGTTTTGATTCTGTTATAGCAGTATCAGCACGCTTTATATTCTTATATCCCTTTTTACTTCTCTCTTTCTTTTCCATATTTCTTCTAATCCTAGCTGCTGTTGCAACGTCTCCTCGTTGATATGCTCTTCGTGCTCTATCAAGCTGTGAGTCTCTTTTCGAACCTTCTGGAGCTCCATAATTTGGGTCGTGTTTTACTTGTTTTTTCTTTCTCTTTTTTGACTTCTTTCTTTTTTTCTTTTCATCTAAATTTACATTATCTAAAGGTTCATTACACATTTCACAGTTTGTGTCATCACCTTTTGAAACATGGCCACATGCTGGACACTCTTCTCCCTTTTTTTCATCTAAGTCTTTATCTTTAGCTATTTTTCTTAAAACTTTGTCAGGAAGAAAGTCCATTTTAGTAACTTTAGGATTATTATCTGCGCCTTTTTTGACACTTCTCATTCCATCAGATTTCTTTTTTTCATTTAATTTTTGTAAATCTTCTAAAATTATCTTAAATATTTTATTGTCGTTCATAACAAATATACCTTTCTTTATTCTCTTTATTAATTATAATTATATAAGATAAAACTAAGTATAGGAAAAATTATGTCAGTATTTAAGAATCATAAAACAGTTGCTGATCGATCAGCTTCAGATAGAAGAAGGCACAAAGAAAAGATTGAGAGAGCAATTAAAGAAGGCATACATGATATTGTCGCTGAAGAAAGTATTATTGGTCAAGATGGTAAAAAGAAAATTAAAATACCTGTTAGAGGTATCAAAGAATACCAGTTCATATATGGAACGGGTAATGGTACTAAAGGAGTTGGATCAGCACAAGGTCAAGATATACAAAAAGGTCAAGTAGTAAGAAAACCTAATCAGAAAGGTAAAGGTAAAGGTAAGCCAGATAAACCCGGTAATGAAGCAGGAGAAGAATACTACGATGTCGAGGTTTCATTAGATGAGTTAGCAAAGTACTTGTTTGATGATTTAAACCTACCTGAACTTAGTAAGAAACAGAATAACACTGTGACATCTGAGAGGATAAAAAGAAAAGGGTATCGTTCAAAAGGTATTAATGCCAGATTATCAAAGAAAGAGACGCTTAAAAACAAGATACGAAGAAAAAGTCAATCAATTAAAAATGGAACATTTAATCCAGATGATGAAGAAGCTAGATTTCCTTTTCATGAAGATGACTTAAAGTATAAACACATTGAGGTAACTAAAAAACCAATAACTAATGCAGTAATATTTATGATTATGGATGTTTCTGGATCAATGACAAAGCGCAAAAAATTCTTGGCACGATCTTTTTTCTTTTTGCTTTACCAGTTTATTAGATACAGGTACCAGAACATAGAGTTAGTATTTATATCTCATACAACAGAAGCTAAAGAAACAAATGAAGATGACTTTTTTAAAAAAGCTTCATCGGGAGGAACACATATCTCATCAGGTTTAGAAAAAGCTGAACAAGTAATACAAGAGAGATTTAACCCATCAAGTTGGAATATTTATACTTTTCACTGTTCAGATGGAGAAAATTGGGTCGAAGATAACAAGAAAGCTCTAGATAAAATGAGAAATTTAATCAATATAAGTCAACTTGCTGGCTATATTCAGATTAAAGGTTCACAAGAATCAATGTGGGGAGAAGAGATGGCTAAAGTTTTTGAACCTTTAACTTGCGATAAATTTAAAATAGTAAGATTGAGAAATAAAAAAGATGTATGGCCCCAGTTTTCTAAACTATTTGGAGGTAAATATGAGCTTATCTGAGTATACAACAAAAGATTTAAAAGAGTGGGATGATAAAATATGTAATATTGCAGAGGGCTATGGTTTAGACTGGCATGAAATTACATATGAAATCTGTGACTATTATGAGATGATTGGACATATGTCATATCACGGAATGCCTAGCCACTACAATCATTGGTCTTACGGAAAAACTTTTGAAAGAACACATTTAAACTACAATATGGGACAAAGTGGTTTACCTTATGAGATGATCATAAATTCAAACCCGTCGATTGCGTATTTAATGCTTCAAAATCCACTTTACTTGCAGATATTAATTATGGCACATTGCGTAGGACATAGCGATTTCTTTAAAAACAATAGATGCTTTAAAGATACTGATCCTGAACATATCGTTTCTCGAATGAGAAATGCAAAAAAGAGAATACAAGGTTATATTGAGGATCCTCTAATAGGACAAGAAAAAGTAGAATCCTTTTTGGATAATCTCCACGCGATAAAATACCAGACAAATCGATACGGTGTACCAAGACAAACACGTAAAGAAATAAAAGACAGAGAGATTAGAAGATACAATGTATATAAAGAAAAGGGTATTTTATTGGACTATGAAGGATTAGAAAATAGAAGATTACTAAAACCTGATCATGATATGCTTTCTTTTTTTACAGAGTATTATCCGGACAAATTTAGAAACTGGCAGTTAGACTTATTAGAAATTGTAAAACAAGACAGTTGGTATTTTATGCCACAAATACAGACAAAAATATTAAATGAAGGTTGGGCATCTTTCTGGCATTACAAAATACTTCATGATTTAAAATTACCAGATTCAATGCACTTACCGTTTTTAAAAATGCACAATGCAGTCGTCAGGCCACATCTAGGTGGTGTTAACCCATATCATGTAGGTTTTTATATTTTTCAGAAAATGGAAAGAGAACACGGTTTAGAAAAGTGTTTTGAAGTAAGAGATAATCACGACGACGTAGCTGCTTTACGAATGTTATTAGACGAAGAAGATTTTAGAGAATTAAATTTCTTCGCATATGAAAATAAAAAAGATGGCAGTGCGGTTGTTTCTGAAGTAACAGACCATGACGATTGGAAGACAGTTAGGAATGAAATGATTAGAAACACCGGTATTAATATGATACCTCACATATACGTCGACAGAGTAGATAGTGACGGTGCATTAGTTCTTAAACACGAACACGATGGAAGAGACTTAGACTTAGACTATGCAGATAAAGTAATGGACCATATTAGAGAAGTTTGGGACAAAGAAGTTAAACTTTTTACAATTATTGAAGAAGAAGTTTGGGAAATTTAAGTATTTTACACCCAGAACGTATTAATTAATATATGAAACAGGAGAGGTATATCTTATGGCACGCAAAAATGAATTGTTAAAACTCATACAGAATCAAAGAAACAAAAAAAAGAAGGAAAAATTTGAAGGTACATTTATAGAGTATTTAGAATTAATTAGAGATAATCCAGATAAAATAAAATTAGCGCACAAAAGATTGTATGAAACAATTTGTAGTCATGGTATCGATACTGTAGATGTCGACTCAGATGTGTATAGAGATATTTTTAATGGTGATAAAATAAGGACATACGATTACTTCAAGAAAGAATTCTTTGGAATGGAATCGGTAATTAATAAGTTAATGAGATTTCTTAAGTCAGCTGCACACAAAGGTGAAGAAAGTAGACAAGTTCTTCTTTTAATGGGCCCAGTAGGCGCCGGAAAATCAGCACTCACAGAACATATTAAAAGCGCGCTTGATGGCCAAAGATACTTTCATCTAGAAGGAGATCCTCAGAGAGGTGAACCCCTGCAGTTAATTCCTAGATCTTTACGAAATGACATGGAAGATATTTTAGGGGTAACAATAGAGGGTGACTTAAGTCCAGTTGCTAGATGGAAGTTATTAAATGAATACGAAGGTAAATACGAGAATTTTAAAGTTGTTGAATCTACTTTTTCTCAGAGGGGTAGGAGAGGAATTGCTGTAGTTCCTCCTATGGATGCCAATTCACAGGATACTTCTGTATTAATTGGAACTGAGGACATTAGTAAACTAGATCTTTATCCTGAAGATGACCCACGCGTACTCTCCTTAAACGGTGCGTTTAACGTAGGTAACAGGGGTATTGTTGAGTTTGTTGAAGTGTTTAAAAACGAAATTGAATTTTTACACACTATGCTAACAGCAACACAAGAAAAACGTGTTCCAACGCCTGGAAAGCATGATATGGTTTTTTTCGACGGAGTAATTCTCGCTCATTGTAACGAAAGTGAATGGAATAGATTTAAATCTGAACATACTAATGAAGCAATTTTAGATAGGGTTGTTAAGATAAATGTTCCTTATGTGCTAGAGTTAGATCAAGAAATGAAAATATATCAAAAAATGATAAAAAGGTCAGACTTTAGAAATGCACACATCGCCCCGCATACTTTAAAAGTAGCTTCAATGTTTTCAGTTATGAGCCGGCTCCAACCTTCTAATAAGTGTGACATGTTGACAAAAATGAAGATATACAATGGTGAAGCAATTATTGAAAAGGGAAGAGTTAAAAAGGTTGACATTAGAGACCTTAAAGATGAAGCAAAGCATGAAGGGATGGAGGGCATATCCACAAGATTTATTATGAAAGCTTTAGATTCAGCACTTTCAGATTCTGACAACGAAATGATCACGCCTATTAATGTAGTAGACTCTCTAATTAAACAAGTCAAAGAACAGATAATTGACGAAGACGCGAAGACAAGATATCTTGAAATTCTACAAAAAGTTATTCGCGAAGAATATTTGAGAATTCTAGAAACAGAAATAGCAAAAGCATTTATTACTGCTTATGAAGAACAAGCACAATCGTTATTTGATTCTTATTTAGATAATGCTGAGTGTTATACAACAAAGACTAGAGTTAAGGATAAAATCACTAGGGAAGAACGCGATCCAGACGAAAAATTTATGAGAACAATAGAAGAAATGATCAGTGTTACAGGATCTGCTAGAGACGGATTTAGAAACGATGTAACTGCTTATATGTTTTCTAAAATGAGAAAAGGTGAAACAGTAGACTATAAGTCTTATGGGCCACTTAAAGAAGCAATTGAACAGTATCTAATTACATCTGTTAAAGATATAGCGCGTATTGTGACACGTTCAAAGTCAAGAGATGATGATCAGAAAAAGAAATACACAGATATGATTGGTACTTTAATTGAAGAATATGGTTATAACGAAAGTTCTGCTGAGGAGATATTAACTTATGCAAGTAACAACCTCTGGCGAGATTCATAAAAAAGAAGTATTTATTGGTAATGACGACATTGCATGTATTTTTAAAAAACAGAAAGACGACTTCTTAAATTTAATTGACAAATCAAGTGTTTTATATAATAAAGATGTTGTTATTAATGATACTGCACTTAATTACTTAAATATTATACCAGAAAACAGCCTGGAAGAGTGTTTAAAAAATATAATACTTAAAGAATACTATAATTGCGAAAAAATGTATCCTTACTTAGGGGACTATATGCTTCACAAATTATTTCAGATAAAACACACAAAGATCAGTGGTGGGAGTTTTATTTTTTCAAAAAAAGATGAGAATAAATTTATCAGTTCTTTAAATTCAAATGTGATTGAAAATATAGCAAATTGGTTTTTTTCAAATACAAATTTAAATAGAAGTATTAACATTGAAAAATACCGCGGTGACACGTTTCTAGTAGAATGTTTATCTGACTTTATTTTTAATATTGATTATGACTTTTCTTTTTTTAGTAAAATCAAAGGTCAAGATATTAAAAACTACAGATTCATTATTATAAACGGTATTATTGAATCGATTGGTGAGATTCATCATTTATTATATAAAGCTAACAACACAAAAGAACCGTATGTGTTGTTTTGTTTTGGAATGTCTGAGGAAGTAAAACAGACAATATTGAAGAATAATAATATGGGGAGATTTAGAGTTTTACCAGTGTGTTTAAACGTTAATGATGAATCATCCTTAAATATACTCAATGACATTGCTGCAATACACGATTCAAGTGTAGTAACAAGTGACCTAGGTCAAACGATATCACAAGAAGTAAGCAAGGACTTAGATTTTGGAAAGAAAATATCTTTTTTTAAAAATCACATCGCAATTAACCCTGTCGCGAGTAAAGCAAAGATAGAAAGTCATAGAAAGTTTCTGAAAAAAAGAATTGAAGAAGCTGAAACAAGGCCTGATGTAAGAATTGATGTGTTACAGAATAGGCTTAAAATGTTCACAGGGAATCGCATAAATTTTTATGTTCCGGAGCAGTTATTGAGTGACACAAATTATTCTAGAAGAATTGATTACTTTTTTAGGTTTATTGCCTGTTTAAAATTAAAAATGAGAATCGTCAATCTTAACGACCAAAAATTTTACATACCCGACCATTTTATTAATATTGTAGAGAGCAAAAGAAAAAGTTTGATAAGTAAATTTACTAATATTCATGCAGCTATTGTCTAGGAGAGAAAAAATGCCAGCAAAGAAAAATAAGAACAATACAAAAGTTATTGATCGATCAAATGTTATGACTTCAGTAGCTACCGTTGTTTCTTTCATGAAAGAACAAGTAGTTACAGATCTAATTGAAGCAAAAAATAAAGGTGCTGTTGATATATCACAAGATGATTTAAAAAAGATATGTTACTATATAGAAACTAGTTTAACAAATTCTTTTGTAAAAGCATCAGGTCAGATTGAGAATGCACTAAATTAACAATGCCCGGACAACGTCATTTAATCGAGTGTCACTGTGTGTTACCATTGTACAAAAATACAAAACCTGTAGTGTACCATAAATTTGCAGTTTATAGTTTATTTGATGAAAAAACATCAAAAGTGACACCAAAGTATGTTAATTGTAACAATTGCGGCGTAACTCATTATGTTGAAGAGTTTTGCAAGTCTAAAATAAAGCTAGGTAAAGAAGACGTTAAAAGTGTCAGATCTATAAGTGAAGTTTCTTTAAGTTTGCCTGAAAAATTGACAAACTTGCTGAAAGAATACAATTCAACAATTGACATATATGAAGAATCTGAGGAAGTTATTGATAATCATTTATTTCCTAAAAGTATCATTATAAAAAGAGAAATTATTGATGACGTCCATCATTTAAAAGTTTTGACTTTAAACAGTGAGGACAAATTTAAAATAGCATCAGAGGTTTTAAATAACACAATAGTTGGAGAAGAAATATGAGTTATTCTGTTAAGTTAGAAAAATTAGCAAGAGAAAAACAAAAATCTAGAGAAATAGTACAAGAAATAATTAATTTTGGTGTCACTGAACAACAAAAATATGATATCATTCACGGGATTTGTTTAAGCTTAGAAAATAACGAAGCACTAAAAAATATAGTTGAAACATTAAAAAAATATAGAGAAACAATTAACAAAGACGAACAAGCAGATAATAATGTAAAGGACAACAAACCAAAGATTATTCTAGAGTAGGAGGAAGGTATGTCAATGAATGAAGCGCTAATTTCGCAGTATGAAGAATTAAAAGTTTTAATTGAAACTTTACAAACAGACGTTGTAAAGAATGCTCAAGGAAACAAGTCAGCCGGCGTCAGAGCAAGAAAGGGTTTGCGTCAAGCAAAAAAACTAGCTTCTGATATCGTAAAGACTTCTCTTGACACAAGTAAAGAGTAAATTAAGTTTTTTATACATTCAATATTTTAAAAGTCACACTTAGTGTGACTTTTTTATTATTCAAAGTTAGAAAATTTATCTTTAAGTTTTTTAATTGCAATTTTTTCTATTTGACATATCCTCATTCGAGTAACCTTAAATATGTCACCTATATCTTGCAGCGTAAATTTTTCTATTTGTGAATTAATATTATTACTACCACTGGAAGCGATTAAGCAACAATTTTTATTAATTTTGCTATTAATCCAGTATCTACAGTTATTTTTACTACAATTTTTATTGTTTTGATTGTTGTATTGAAAACATTTCATTATTATACAGCTCCATCTTAATAATTAATATTATATATCGATATGTCCAAATTAACAAAAGGTGATAGATGAACGAAAGAAAAATTTTTATTATTGATACTAGTGTTTTATTGTACGACTGCAATTCAATTCATTCTTTTCCAGAAAATGATGTTTTAATACCCTTAGTTGTATTAGATGAACTAGATCGTTTTAAAGATAAAAAAGGTCTGGTCGGAGAAAACGCAAGGTATATTAATCGATATTTAGATGACTTGCGAAAACAAGGTAGCTTACACAAAGGCATTGAAATCGATAATGGGCAAACTATAAGAGTTGCCTTAACAGGTTTCAATCAAGTACCCGTTGGCTTAGATCCAGAATACGCAGACAATAAAATGATATCATTAGCGCTAAATTTGCAAGAAAAAAATTCATCAAAAGTAATCTTAATTACAAAAGATATTAATTTTAGAGTGAAGTGTGATTCGCTAGGAATTAAATCAGAAGACTACTATAAAGACAAAATTGTTTTAGAAAATTCTGAAGTCTTTAAAGGCTTTTTTGACATAAACACTGATGATGCAAGCATAATAAATAGATTATATAGCTATTGTATGGGTGAAGAAGGTGATGTTCTAGAAGAGTTCGTAGATCTATGCGAAGAAAAAATAGGTAGAAAACCACACGCAAATGAGTATTTTTGCATAAAAAGTGGCAGTTCTTCATTTTTAGGAAGGTGGGATCAAGATAAGATTGAAAAAATTAATCAGCCTAAAGAATTTTCTGAAGATTTCCAAAAATTAGGAATATCACCCAAAAATAGAGAACAACTGTATGCTCTAAATTCTCTTCTTGATGTTTCTTTACCGTTAGTAACAATTTCAGGACTCGCCGGCAGTGGAAAAACATTTATCACTTTAATGTCAGCATACGCACTGGTCACTTCCGGATACTATGATAGAATTGTAATAACACGTAACATTACACCTGTAGGAAGGGATATCGGATTTTTGCCAGGTACTGCAGATGATAAGATGAGCCCCTGGTTAGCGCCAATAATGGACAATTTTAGAGTGGGACTCAAGGATAATAACTTATCTTTATTTAACTCCCTAAAAGAACAAGGGATTATTGAGGTTGCACCTTTATCTTATATTAGAGGAAGGACCTTTAATAACAGCATTTTAATTATGGATGAAGCACAAAATGCAACAATCCATGAATTAAAAACAGTAATTACTAGGATGGGTGAAAACTCTAAAATTATTTTATTGGGTGACGTTGACCAGATTGACACACCATACATTGACGCATTGTCTAACGGTTTAACAATTGTTTCTGAAAAATTTAAAAATGAAGATTGCGCCTCACATATCGCGTTGAAAAGAGGCGAAAGATCATACTTATCTGCTGTAGCAGCAAGAATTATTTGAGGTAAATAATGGCAAAAGCACATATTTTTAAAAAGCGTGATGCAAATAGGTTTAGAAAGGTATACAGTTTCATAAGAAGAAAACCAATAGACCAATTCGTATCAAGCACAAACTTTAAAATGGTTGTTGGTGAAGTAACATTCACAAATTCTAGTGGTCCTGTGACCTTCACATACACAACAGCCGATCCAACGATTACTTTTTCAAATGCACCTGTCATCACTGCAGTAGCAGTTGATAACCTTTCCAACAGCACAGCAAATGTAAATGTTTTCATAACATCGATAACTACGTCGTCTGTTTCTTTTGAAACAAGCGCACCATTTACTGGTAAAGTTAATTTTCAAGTAGTTTCACAGGACCCGTAATCATGTCAACATCATTACCTAGGATATTTACATGTAGCGATGCAATCAACAATGTTGATTACGTTGATATAAATTATGGTACGTTAGGTTTAATTAATATACCCACAATAACTGCATCAGCTTCTGTTGATGTAAATGTTTTTATTTCTAATAAAACAAAGACAACAGCTAGAATTAATTTTTCTCAAAAATTTATCGGCACATTGTATTACACTGTTATTGGATTCAACTAAGGATAAAAAATGGCAACAAAAGATTTTAGAGCAAGTCAATTAGAAACTAGTAAAATAATCGGTACAGGAAGTCTAGCCGGCACATCAGCAGGTATTGCAATGTACAGTGGTTCCATTGCGTCAAATCGTGAAGGCGGAACTTCAGATTCAGCAATGTTTAACAATGTAGGTTCTGATGTCTTCCTATTTGTATCGGGAAACATTAGTAACAATAACAATTCAAGAACTAACGCAACACTTTTTGGTGGGGATGTAGTAGTTTCTGGTACATTATATGCTGAAAGACAAGTAATAGAGGTAGATTCTGTTGCTGACGGTGACTTTTTTGTAACAGGTAATATGTATGTAGAACCAGATACTAATTCAGATGAATCCGCAGTTTTTAGAAAAGCAGATGGTACTGATGTACTTAAGGTAAATACTAACTCACCAAACGTAAACATTAACGGAGATTTGATTTTGACAGGTAATATTCACATGTTATCTGATAATTTTGACGGCGTTAATATTGAAACAGAAAATACTTTTGAGTTAAAAGCACAAAACAATATTGTTATGAAGTTAGATTCAGATAGTGATAATAGTGGAAACGGATCTTATTTTGGGATCCGAGATGGCGGAGGCAATTACAAGTTAATTGTGTACGAAAACGCTGCAACCACTGTAAACTTCGACATGTCACCCACAACTGACTTTGTTGTAAAAGGAGACACAAACCACTCATTGATATTTGTAGATGCAAGTGAAGAGGCAGTTGCTTTAGGAAGATTTTTAAGTACAGATTTTGGAACACAATCAGGTGTTGGTACTGATGTCAAGATATTGTTAAGCGGATCAGGAGGTTCAAGAGGTGGATCAACTCGAGGAGTAACCTTAGCCGCCGGTGATCTCGTTACAAGTGGTTCTAGTGTATTGTTAAGTGGTGTTGATGTAACAGGTGAAGCAAGAGTTAACGGTAACTTATTTGTCACTGGTAATATAAGAATGCAAAGCGATAATCTCGATGGAATTAAAATTGAGGCAGAAAATAACTTCGATATAAACGCACAAGGTAGTATAATATTAACCATCGACGGCGATAGTGATTCCTCTGGATCAAGGTTTTTTGGAGTAAGAGATGGCTCCGGAACATACAGTATTGTTGCATATGAACAGGGTGACGTTGTAATTAACAATAGTCTGTTAGCAACAAATGACTTTTTTGTAAAGGGTGACACAGACCACTCATTGGTATTTGTAGATGCAAGTAAGGATGCAGTTGCTTTAGGAAGATTTTTAAGTACAGATTTTGGAAGTGAACCAGGGGTTGGTAATGATGTCAAGGTATTACTAAGTGGTACAGTTGGTAGTCGTGGTACTAGTACAAGAGGTACAATATTAAATGCAGGTGATTTAGTTGTTTCCGGAGCTTCGTACTTCTCCGGAGATGTGACCCTCGAGGAAGGTGCTTCTCTGATTACTCCTAGCGGCATCGCGCACAAGAGCGATACCAATACCAATATTACGTTTAATAATGATAGAATTCGTTTAATCGCTAATAATGCAACAAATGTTGATATATCAAGCACTCAGGTTCTTGTCATACCTGGCGGAGATTCTACCTCTTCAGAGACTTCGGGGGCAGATATCAGCTTTTACGTTTCCGGATCTTCAGGCAGTAAAGGGACATCAGAAAGAGGTACATCAGTATTTGGTGGTGATTTAGTTGTAAGTGGTAACATTTTTGACGGTGCAGGGAATTCTGTTGGTGGTATTACTATTGATAATGATGTAAACAACAGAATATTGACAGCAAAAGGTGCGACAAATAATATTAACGGAGAAGCTAATTTACTTTTTACAGGAAATATACTTCAGGCCAATGCTTTCATTACTGCTTCTAATGGATTGCAAGTTCAATATGCTAAAACATCTACAGTAGGTGTCACTGTAGGAAATAGTACCGACTCACCGCCAGTTGTTTTGAATTCTGTCTTTGACGCTGACATTAGATATGAAACTCCTGCAAACACATATGGAACCGATGTAGGTGTTTTAATTAGCGGATCAGCTGGATCAAAAGGTGTAACAGCATCAAAATCTGTAACTTTAGTATCAGGTGACTTAGTCGTAAGTGGAAATATATATGATAAAACTAATAAGTCCGTTTTTAAAGACGTTAACAGGGGTGGCGCGCGACTAAATTTGTCAAATACTACAGAGCAATTTTTAAGTACAACCAGTGGAACAGAGGGTTCAATATCATCAGGGGATAACTTTATTTTTGTTTGTCCTTTTAGCGGTAGTTTTGACAAACTAACTGTAAGAGGCTCCTTTAACACAGCACTCTCTAGTGTTGGCAATTTACTTGCAAAACTTTACATCTTTGCTGACGAAGCTGACGCCTCGACACCAGCAAGTGCATACTCAGTTGAGCACGTTCTTGTTTCTGATGCCAATGTCAATGCAAATAAAAATATTAATTTTAACTTCTCAGGCTCCAACTATAATCCAACTGATGCTTTTATCATAAGCTTAACACCTCAAGGAAACTGGAATGCCGGAGGAACTTGTCAGTTTAATTGGGTGTCTGTTAATTCCTTCTTGTATGAAACGTAAGACACTAAGAAATTTGCTCATTAAAGTTTAATTTATCAACAAATAGATTATAATTTCTTACAAAGTAGGAGATTGTATGGAAAATTTTAGTAGTGCTGATGTTGTATTTGTTGCTGATATGTTTCTTGAAGATTATGGTGGCGGTGCTGAGAGAACAACTGAAGCGTTATTCGAAGTTTCACCGTATAAAACATGCAAAATAAAGTCAAATGAAGTAACACAAGAAGTAATTCAACAAGGTGCAAGTAAATTCTGGGTATTTTTTAACTACAGGGGTATGGATCACAGCCTTATACCTTTAATTGTCGCAAACTGTCATTATGCAATCGTAGAATATGATTATAAATTCTGTCAGTATAGATCAATTGACTTACATAAAAGAGAAACTAGTAAAAATTGTGACTGTAATGATACACAACTAGGAAAAATTATTTCTGCTTTTTTACACGGATCTGAACATATCTTTTGGATGTCACAAAGACAGTCTGAAATTTATCATGAGAGGTTTTCTTTTTTAAAAGACAATAAACAGACAGTGCTAAGTTCTATTTTTTCTGTTGATGACTTAGAATATATTGAAAGGCTTAGAAATTCAAGAGAAACGAATGGTTGGAGTAAAAATCATTGGGCAGTTATAGATGGAAATAGTTGGATTAAAGGAGTTGAAGAGAGTTCAATTGCTGTTACTGAAACGTTTCCAGAAAGTACAGTAGAAGTTCTTGGAAGCTTATCCTATTATGATTTATTAAAGTCCTTATCAGAGTTTCACGGATTGTCATTTCAACCACTTGGCGGTGATACGTGCCCCAGGACTGTAATTGAAGCTTCACTTTTAGGTTTGGAATTGTTACTTAATGATAATGTACAACACATGAATGAAGATTGGTTCACAAGTGACATTGACGAAATCGAATCGTATTTACTTAGTCGACCCCAAGTTTTCTGGGATAAGATATCTAACTTTATTGATAGAGACATAATGTTAAGTGGATATACTACTACGAAGAATGTGATATCAAGTGATTATCCTTGGGAAGCATCAATTCAATCTTTGTTAGCTTTTTGTGATGAGGTAGTAGTTGTCGACGGTGGCAGTACTGATGGCACTTGGGAAGCACTCGAGTCTTTGGCGATGGTAGAAGAAAAGTTAAGAATATATCAGTTTAAAAGAGACTGGGATCACTACAGGTTTGCAGTTTTTGACGGTCAGCAAAAAGCCGTTGCACGTTCATTATGCAAAGGAGATTGGTGTTGGCAAATGGATATTGATGAGGTTGTGCACGAAAATGATTATGACAAAGTTAAAAAGCTTGCTAGACAGATACCAAAGTCTGTTAAACTTGTATGCCTACCTGTAATTGATTACTGGGGTAAGGAGGATAAGGTTAGAGTTGATGTAAATCCATGGAAATGGAGATTATCAAGAAATGATACACATATCACTCACGACATTCCTGCACAACATAGAAGATATGATGAAAATGGAAACGTATTTTCTCTAGGTTCAGACGGATGTGATTATGTACATACAGATAATTACCAACCAATTCCGCATATGAATTTTTATACACCCCAGCACGAACAGATAAGACAACAAATATTAAATGATAGAAACTTTAGAGATAAGAATTTAGAAAATTATAGTAACTTTATTAATTCTGCTGCTAGAGAATTGCCAACTGTTCACCACTATTCTTGGTTTGACATTAAAAGAAAAATATACACATACAAAAATTATTGGAGTAAACATTGGGCAAGTATTTATAACAAAGTAACTGATGATATTCCGGAAAATAACATGTTTTTTGACAAGTGTTGGTCTGAAGTCTCAGATGAAGAAATTGTAAATTTAGCAGAAAAAATGAATAATGAATTAGGTGGTTGGATATTTCACAACAGAATAGACTTTAGCAGGCCCACACCTTGGTATAAAATAGAATCAGGACATCCTGATTTGATTAAAAATTGGCTTGAGGAGAGAAAGTAATGCAATCAGAAAATTTATTTCAAGTTTTTTCACAAGTTTTTATACAAAGTCAGCAATCTTTTAACAAATGTGACGTTGAATTAAGAACTAAATGTAGAACATTAGCAGAGAAACTTAACAAAGTGGTAGACGAGTTAGAAAAGGATCCTTTTTTAGCAGACTTGAATTTAATATCTACACTTGAAGAAGATACTCTTCATATATTAAGAAGTACTTCTGAATTAGAAAGTAGAAGAGAACACATTAAAGAATCAGTAAGGTCACTCCAAGATTCTACACAAATTAAAATCGGAAGGAGAAACTAAATGAGAAAAACAGTGTGTTTTGTAACACCAACTTATAATGCATCTTTTCACCTCGAAGAATGTTATGAGTCTTTAAAAGAACAATCTAACCCTAATTGGGATTGGGTTATTTTAAACGACATGTCGACTGATGATACATTTGAAATTGCTAATAAAATTGTACTTGCTGATGAGAGAGAAAGAGTAACAGTTATTAATCACGATCACAAAAAATTTGCGCTAAAAGGTATTTATGATTACTTGAAAAATTACAACAAATCATCCCAACAGATAATTGCAATTCTTGACGGAGACGATTCATTGTGTAATGAAAACACTGTTGAATTAATATTAAAGTCATATGAAGAAGATAAAAATTTAGACGCATTGTGGACATCTCACACGTGGGATATTAACGGTATGAATATATCGAAAGAACTCCCTGATAATTTAAACCCATACCAATACCCATGGGTAAGTTCGCATTTAAAAACATTCAATGTAAATGTTTTTAAAAAAATTAATCCACGCAATTTTCAAGACATGGAAGGTAACTGGTTCGAAAGAGGCTATGACCAAGCACTCTTTCTTCCTATTCTTTACTTGGCAAGAAAAAGAATGTTTTTAGATGAAATATGTTACTTGTATAGAATTAACTCTAACTCTCTAAAAGTAAGAGATTGGAAAGAAAAGAATCAAATGGATGCAATACGCTTGGTAAGAGCTAGAGGATATATCACTTGAAAGTTTTCACTCACAATTTCAACCCTGAATCAAATAGTGGACCAAATAAATTCACCAGAACGCTTTTCAAATCTTTAGTTGAGAAAGATAATGTAACGTTTAGTAATCAAGAAGAAGCCGACGTTGAATTCTGTTTAATTCAACAGCAGCTACCTAAGGTTAAACCTATGCTGCTACGCTTGGATGGAATATGGTTTAATTCTGAACAGGAATATAATAAGCAAAACGCAATTATTCACTATTCCTACAATAACGCAGACGCAGTAGTTTTTCAATCCCAGTTCAATAAGAAGCTAGTTGAAGCTTGGTTCGGTATTCACAAAAATAGTCACGTAATTAATAATGCAAGTGACAGTAGGTTAATAAATTCTGCGAATAAAAGGTTTTGGGATAAAAGGTTCGGTAAAAATACAGAAGTTTGGAGTTGTGCTTCTAGCTGGAGACCACACAAAAGATTGAATGAGAATATTAGATACTTTTTAGAATTCGCACCTAAAGATGCTATTTTTGCAATTGCGGGCGCAATAGGAATGGACGACGCCAAAGCAATAATCCCAAATGATAAACGGATAATTTTAATGGGTGAACTAGACTATATGAGTTTACTATCACTGTATAGACGTTCTTCTACATTTGTTCACTTGGCGTACCTAGATCACTGCCCTAACGTAGTTGTGGATGCACAGTCTTCCGGCTGTCAAATTGTATGCTCTAGTACTGGTGGAACAAAAGAGGTTGTCAATGATGGGATATTAATAATTGAAGATGAGTGGGATTTTAAGCCCATCGCATTATATCGTCCTCCACCTATGGATTTTTCAAAATCAGTTAAGATTAAAACTAATAATAGAAATAATTTTCAAAAATGTGTAAGTAAATATTTCAACATAATGAAGGAATTAAAGTAATGGGTCTTGGTGGTTATTTGACTTGGACAGCAGCAGCTAGAGAAATTAAAAAAGTTGTTGCCAATAACAATGTAAAAATGTTACCAGTAGAACAACACGGTAATTTTTTAAAATTAATTAAAAGTCCTTCCTTTTATAATAATTCTGATTTTTTCCAAGGTGATAGCGATGATGAAAACGTTTTTTTGTTTCCTCTTATTTTGAATAATCCTCACGCAAATTACTGCAAAAGTGACACACCAACAAAAGCTCTTCATAGGTATGATAAGCATATAATTGAACAAATTTGTGAGTGTTATGGTATAAAAGAACCAGAACTAAAATGTGTTGTAAAATTAAGTGACTTAGAAAAAGAATGGGCAAGAGATTACCACAATTCTATTTTAAAAGGTGAAAAATACATCACAATAGAACCCTTTTCAAAAGATAATTACACGCCAAATAGAAATTATCCGTTTGAAAAATGGCAAGAAATTGTAAATGCAGTCCACAATAAAATAAAAATCGTCCAGGTCGGTAACGCAGGTACCCCTGTCTTGAACAACGTAGTAGACTTAACAGGACAAACATCATTTAGGCAGGCAATATCAGTAATTGAGAGATCAGAATTGTTTTTGGCAACAGAAAGTGGTTTAGTGCATGCAACAACAGCTGTAAATACAAAGTCAATAGTTATAATAACCGGTTATCAGTCAGAAAAAATGGTGGCTTACCCGCAAAATATCAATGTTAACATATCTTCACACGGTCCGTGTGGTTTAAAGACAGAGTGTCCTGATTGTAAAAAAGATGCTGAAAATTATGATCTAACTAATATCGTGCGCTTAATTCAGGAAGAATTATGTCTGGAAAAATAATTTTTACTAACGGCTGTTTTGATGTTCTTCACAGAGGACATATTGAATTATTAAAATACTGTCATAGTTTGGGTAAAGTTGTAATTGTTGGATTAAACAGCGATGCTAGCGTAAAACGGTTAAAGGGTGATAAAAGACCGATAAACAACCAGCAAGATAGAAAACTAATGTTAGAAAGTATAAAATACGTTGACAAAGTAATTGTATTTAAAGAAGATACACCTTATAATCTAATTAGAGAAGTTAATCCTGATGTCATAGTTAAAGGTGGTGATTATAAACCCCAAGATGTCGTAGGAAAAGATATTTGTGAGGTAAAGATATTTAATAATGTCCCAGGTTATTCAACAACAAAAGCCATACAAAATATTACTGGTGGGTGAAATATGCCAAGATGTTTATGTTTTTGGAGAAGTCAATAGACTTAGTCCAGAAGCTCCAGTACCAGTATTGAAAAAGTCAAGAAAAGAATACAGGTTGGGAATGTCTGGAAATGTGCATAAAAACATACAGGAGATGTCAAGTAATACGGAAGTTCACTTTTATTGTAATTCAATTAAAAAAATTAAAAAGATTAGGTATATTGATGAAAAATCAAAATATCAAATTATGAGATATGATATTGAAAAAGAGTTGCTTCCTCTAGATGTTTCTGAAATAACAGATCAAGACTACGATTTAATTGTAATTTCAGACTACAATAAAGGTTATTTAAGCGAAAAAACAATAACTTCTTTGTGTGAAAAATTTAAAGATTGCAAAATTTTTGTAGATACAAAAAGACAAATGTTATCCAGTTTTCAAAACTGTGTAATAAAAATTAACGAAATCGAATCAATCTCGATGAAACATAAAAGTAAAACGGCTGAGTTAATAACAACATTAGGCGCAAGAGGTTGTACTTATCTAGGTAAAAGCTATCCTGTAGATAAAGTCGAAGTACATGATGTTTGCGGAGCCGGAGATGTATTTTTAGCAGCATTAGCAGTAAGATGGCTAGAAACTAAAGATATTATTAAGTCGATAAAAACAGCTAACAAATGTGCTTCTTTGAGCGTAACAAAATTAGGTTGTTATACAATCACAAGGACAGAATATGAAAACTTACGTGTTTGACATTGACGGAACTATTTGCACATTGATAGAAGGCGACTACTCAGAAGCGAAACCAATCATTGAAAGAATTAAAAAAATTAATAATCTATACTTAGCGGGACATTATATAATTTTTCAAACAGCAAGAGGTATGGGTAGATTTAAAAATGACAAAGAAAAAGCAACAAGTATGTTCTATGATTTCACAGTTAAACAATTAGACAGTTGGGGCGTAAAATATAATGAATTACATTTAGGAAAGCCAGCAGGTGACATTTATGTAGATGACAAAGGGGTTAAGGATGAAGACTTCTTCAACTCAAAAAATTAAGTTTGTCCCAAAAGGGTGGGGCTTTGAAAAATGGATTGTGAACAATAAAGAATATTGTGGTAAACTTTTGTACTTTGTGAAAGATAGAAAATGCTCTTGGCACTATCACATTAAAAAAGACGAAGTTTTTTACATTCAGTCGGGAAAAATAAAAGTTTATTATTCTGACGATGATGATATCAACTCAGCAAATGTAACTATATTAGGTCCTGGCGATAATTTTCATGTTTATCGAGGCTTGAGACATCGTATGGAAGCATTAGAAGACACTGAGTTGTTTGAATTCTCAACACAACACTTTGATAGTGATAGCATTAGAATAGAGAAAGGAGATTAAATGAGAAAAATTATAATTCAAGAAAAATTAAAAGAAATGGGTGTTTATATTGAAGACATTGTTATGGGTGACTTTGATGTAATTGGTGAGTATACAGCAAAGAAAAATAGAACACCAGATAAGGAGTCATACAAGTCAGCCGGTTGTTTTTTTAGACCTAACTACGAAAGAGGCATACTGATGTACTATTTGACAAGAAAAAATGAATTTAATTCTGTTTTGGAAATTGGTTTTGGTCGTGGATACGCAACAATGTGCATGGCAAAAGCAATGTGTGATCATGGAATTGACGGTAAAATAACAACGGTTGATCCAAACTTAAATGAAGATTTTCTAAAACAATTAGCACAAATATTCCCCCAGGAATGGTTTCAAAAAATAGAATTTATAAAATCAACTTCTGAAAAATTCTATACTGATAACCCAGATAAAAAGTTTGATTTTGTCTATATTGATGGTGATCACCGTTATGATGCCGTTAAAAGTGACTGGGAATATGCAAAGAGTAACTTTAATAAGAAAGTTCTATTTGATGATTATATTTTTGGTGATAGACAACAAAAAGATATCGAATGCTCTCGTGCAATAAATGAAATCGAAGGTTACGATAAAGAAGTCATTATTATGGATAGAAGAATGTTTTTCGATGACAGAGGGAAAACAGACGAAGATATAGATTATGGCCAAGTACTTATCAGTAAAATAGAAGAGGAATAAATTGATTAATCAAAATGAATTATTTTACAAAAACGGTATTGTTGAAATTGATTTTGTAGATGAAAACCTCGATAATCTTTTATTAGAAATATTTAATGGAAAAGTAAAAACCGGCTTTGAGTTGAGAACAAAATACGCAAAGACATACGATTTACGACCAGATGTAATAAGTTACGACGAGGTATTTCTTAATGCACTTATCAAAAACAAGTCTAGTGAAGTCATAAGAGCTTACACGCTTCGAAATATGGCACTGTCACACGTCCAGATTAGAATCGTAGAGGACGACAAAAGTTATATGAATTGGCACCGTGATACATACTACAAAAATGATGGAACTTTAATTGGTCAAGCACCTCACGGAGTAAAAATAATATATTATCCTTCTTTTAATGAGGAAGCTGAAGACAGGCTTTTGTACTTACTTGGATCAAACCGTGTACTTTTCCCCACAAGTGCTTTTGACAATCAGTTGTTTAACATTCTTAAGGTTCAAAAAATCAAATCAAAAAAAAGCAAAGCAATACTTTTTGACACAAATGGTTTGCATGCTGTTGTCCCTGAAGCACCTGGGAAACGATCAATAAGACTAATTTATAATTTTTTAGAAACAGAACAAATTAAAAATATTTCAAAAGAAAAAAATAATATTCATCTAAGAACGATGGCAGCGTATGAAAATCTTTTTAAAGCACAGTAAACAATGAAAGTATACTTAAATAGAAAACCAGTATCAGGTCCGTGGGGTGGCGGAAATAAATCTTTAACCTTGTTAGACAAATATCTTACTAATGATGACAATATACAGTTAACTTATGATTTAAAAGAAAGTGATATTGATGTAATTTTTTGTATTGATCCAAAACCAGATGATAGAGGGGTTTGGTATCAAGATTTTATAAACTATAAAAATAATTCAAACAAAAAAGTAAAAATAATACAACGTGTTGGTGACTTAGGGACACATCGTGGTGTTGAAATAACACAACTCGTATCACAGACAATTAATTTTTCTGATTTTCTAATTTTTCCAAGCAATTGGGCAAGAAAAGCAATTGGATTTTCCAAGAAAAATTATGTCATAATACAAAACAAACCAATGTCAATATTCTATGAAAATAGAAACACAAACAATATAATTGACAGTAATAAGATACGAATTGTTACTCACCATTGGTCAGACAATCCTAAGAAAGGTTTTGACATATATCAAAAATTTGGAAAAATGATTAAGGGAAGAAAAGATATTGAGTTTACTTATATAGGGAGGTATAACTCTAGTTTTAGTTCAGAAGGAATCATCATTAATAAACCTATTGATGTACAACAACTATCGAAAACTTTACCAGAATTTGACATATATTTAACTGCTTCTGAGTTAGAAGCAGGTGCAAATCACGTTCTTGAGGGTCTTGCAGCAGGTCTTCCTGTCATCTATAAGTCAGGAGGTGGAAGTATTGATGAGTACTGTTTTGATTATGGTGTCGAATATTCTGGAGCTGAAGATATTGAAAACGCCCTAAACAGTTGCATTAATAACTTTGATTTGCTTAAAAGTAAGGTAATGAATTTTAATGGTAGTCTTGAACAACAAATACTACAGTATCTTGACGTAATAAAGCATGTGGGAAAAATAGAGTAAGAGTTATGAAATCAAAAACATATTTAAGCTATTACAACCCTGAAAGGTTCAAATTTTATCATAAAAATTTACTAAATGACGATCGGATCAAATATACAGGTTCAGAAATAATTTTAAAAACAGCAACATTTGTTGGTAATGAAAAAAATGTTTACATTGATACTTCTGACGGAGTAAATGATGACCTTGAGATTTTTGAATACTGTGGAAGGGTTAGAAACGTTGTCGAACATTCACAAGGAAAACCATTTGTTTATTTAAAATCAGCATATTCTAATAAATGGTCGAAAAATATTGTAGATTATGCTCAAAGAAACAATGGGTTTGTTGTCCCCTTTTTTAAATGGTCTTTTAATAGTAACTTCTACAATTACGTATACGAAAAAAAGAAGCAAATTAAAGAGAAGTATGATTCCATTGAGAAAAAATATGATGTAGGTGTTTTCTTTAGCGATAAAAAATACCATTACCCTAAAGCCAGTTCAGTTTTGCCTGACATTTCACATACAGACCATGATACATTTAACATACCTGGAAGAAGTAAAAATACTGGTTATTATGATAACAACTCGAGACAAAATTTAATTAGCAAATTAAGAAAATCTAATTTAAAAGTTTTACACACTTCATGCTCATATGAAGATTATATAAAACATAGTTTTGAGTGCAAAGTAATCATTAATCCACCAGGAATTGGTGAATACACATCAAGAATGGTTGATCAAAGTTATCTAGGTAACTGCATCGTAATGAGAAAAAATTCATATGACAATGCACACAGCTGGAAAAAGCATATTCCTGAAATAGACTTTAATAGTGTCAACTGGGAAAACGATTTATCTGAAATTGTACAAAATTATCCTAAATATCAACAGCAGTGCGAAGAATATTATAAGCTTTATTGGACACCAGAAGCGATCTGTAAATATTTAAATAGATACTTAGATTAGTCTACAGTTCTCAACCTAAACATCAAGTTTTTCTTTTGTATTATTAGCATAGACAGGTAAATATGAGCTTTTTAAATTCAAACAAGGTTTTAAATCATCCTAAAAAATATACAGAGTGGTATAATAATGCTGATACATCTGGTCCAGTAACTGTAAAAATAGATCTAACAAACGTCTGCAATCATGATTGTCCTGGTTGTATTGATTATGAATTAATCCATAATGATAATAATAGTCTAAATTTTGATTTATTTGAAGACTTACTCGACGGACTCAAAAGGTGCGGCGTTAAAGGTATAAACTATACCGGTGGTGGTGAACCAACTACACACAAACAATTTGATAAAATCATAGAACTAACTCACGCCAAAGGTTTTGAGATTGGGTTGATTTGCAACGGTTCGATGTTTCACAAGTGGAATATGACAAAGTTGTTACCTATGTTCACCTGGATTAGAATATCCTTGGATGCATATGATAAAGAAACGCACAAGAAGTCTCATGGAAAAACAGCTAATTTTGATAGAACTATTAAAAATTTAAAAATGTTGTCTGGGATCAAGAGGATGTTTAAACTAAAGACAACCTTAGGTGCCGGTTATATAACAAACCAATATCCCGAAATGGATCGAAATATTCATAAGTTCATTGAAGTCTGCAAAAACTCTAAAATAGATTACGCTCAGCTCCGACCAAGTTTCGGTTTTCTTTACGATTACAAGTCAGTAGACGCTAAAGAACTTAATGAATTATTTAAAAAAGCGAAGTCTTATGAAACAGATAAATTTAAAGTAATAATTGATGAAGGAAAATATGAAAAAATTCTGAGTGGTAAAGGGACTTGTAGATCTTACAATGTCTGTCACGCACAGTCTTTTAAATCTACCACGATAACCGCAACCGGAGACGTGTACATTTGTTGTTCATTAACGGGTAACAAGGAGGGTTGGATTGGAAATATTAAGTTTAAAAAATTTGACGAGATATGGAATGGTAAAACTCGTAAGAAAATTTTAGCTAATCTAGATGTGCAAAAATGTCCTCACTTATGTGTAGGTGATAATTTAAATGAGTTTCTTGATAAGATAAAGAGCAAAACTCACCCTAATTTTTTGTGATTAACATGGGTGAAGATTTTGTAATAATGACCTTGTTTTCACCTGCAAAATCATTGTGGGAAAATTTATTGAATGAAATTAAACAAAAATTTGTTATTAAAGAAGCGTACACAGCTGTACTTAATGATAAAAATTGGCACAATTATTTTTCTGATTTCTATAGTATTCAAGATCGATCAAGCAAGAAAGATGCAAGAATTATTAAAAAAGGAAAAATAATTGAAAAGTTTGGTACGGAGATGCTTGTAATATCTATTCTTTATAGCAATAGGGAAGAAATTATAAAATTTAAAAAATCGATAAGAGAAAAATATAAGGTTTTATTAAACGGTGTTAAAATAGTAGAAAAAAACCCACTAGCGGAAATGTTGGGAATTAAAAATGTTCCGGGTGAAATCACGATTGTATCTAGCTGGATAATAATTCACTCGTTTGAAAAAGGCACAGTCTCAATGCAAGCAAACGACTTTATTAAAAAAAAATGCAAAATAAATTCTATAGAGGTTTAAATGAAATATGATTACTTAGTTATCGGCGCGGGAATGTTTGGTTCAGTTTTTGCTAGACAAGCAAAAGATGCAGGCAAAAAGGTGCTAGTAATTGATAAAAGAAATCACATAGCAGGAAATTGCTACACAGAAAAAATTAAAGATATTGAAGTACACAAGTATGGTCCTCATGTGTTTCATACAAACAATAAACAAATTTGGGAATATGCAAATAGATTCACAGATTTTAATCACTTCACATACCGTGCAAAAGTAAAGAATAAAAATAGTATTTATTCCTTCCCAATCAACATGATGACTTTTCACCAACTTTGGGGTGTTATTACTCCCCAAGAAGCAGAGAAAAAGCTTGAAGAAGTCAGAGTAAAAATTGAAAATCCACAAAATTTAGAAGAATGGATATTGACACAGGTTGGTCATGAAGTATATGAAACTTTTATAAAAGGATACACAATAAAACAGTGGAACAGGGATCCCAAGGATTTACCTGCATTCATCATTAAGCGACTACCTATTAGATTAACATATGATGACAACTATTTCAACGATCGTTATCAGGGGATCCCTGTGGGTGGTTATACGAAGATGTTTGAAAGAATTTTAGACGGAATCGAGATACAATTAAATGTTGACTTTTTTGAAAACAAAAATTCACTAGAAAAGCTAGCTGATAAAATAGTTTTTACAGGCAAGATCGATGAATACTTTGGTTATGATTTGGGAATACTTGAATACCGCACAATTAATTTTGATCACAGAATAATGAAAGGAGACTATCAAGGTAACGCTGCAATCAATCACACTGAAGCGAGTGTTAAATATACTAGGACAATCGAGCACAAACATTTTGAGTTTAAAAAATGCGAAGACACAGTGGTGACATTTGAGTACCCAGATGTTTGGGATAGATCGAAGATACCTCTTTATCCAGTGAACAATGATAAAAATAATAGCTTATACAAGGATTACAGATCAATTGCAAAGAATAAATGTAAAAATGTGCTTTTTGGCGGTAGATTAGCAGAGTATAAGTACTATGACATGCATCAAGTAATAGGATCGGCGCTTAGTAAGTCAAAGAAATTATTGTAGGAAAGAAATGAGTATAGTTTTTGTTATTGACAATTTAACAGCAGGAAATGCTTACATAAGGGGTATTCTCCCTGCAATGGGCATGCAAAATGAAAAAATAAATGCAAAGTATTGTGTTGCAAACAATTTTAACCCAAACAGTGTAAGTGCCGGTGATACAGTTGTTTTTGTTAAATACGACCGATTAGGCCAATCAAAAGCAGTTAAACAAAACGGTGCCAAAGTAATACTAGATGTTGTTGATTCAAAAAAACATTGGATGCAACATCGTGATAACTTAGACGCTTTAATTGTAAACACTGACTCATCTCGTCACATTATTAAAAACATTCATAATTTCAATAAACCTATGTTTAAAATACCACATATTTTAACAAATTTTGATAAAGACTTTGTAGGGCAAAAAAGAAAAGATCTACCAGTATCACCTGAGACGATCGGTTATTTAGGAGTGGCTGATACTTTTACTGATGATAATTCATTTATTGATTTTTGTCACCAAAATAATTTACAATGGTACCACCGGCAACCAACTATTAATTCTAACGAAGAATCAACTTTAAAAATAGATTTAGGTTGCATTAGCTTCACGCATGAAAAAGAAAGAATTGGTGGCACGTATACAATTACAAAGCCAAGCGCAAAACTTTTAAATATGTTTTCGTACGGAATTCCAGCACTTTTCTCTCCTTATGAATCTTATATTGACGCAATAACAGCACACAACTATACAGAATTGCTGTGGTGCGTCTGCGGGTCAAAATATGCAATGTTAGATAAGATAAAGATACTAAAAAATGATAAAAGTTTGTATTCTCATCTTTCGAATTTGTCATTTGAACTTTCTAAAAACTTTCATATAAGTAACACTTGTAATATTTATAAAGAGTTACTAGAATTTTCGGGTATAAAAAAATGAACACTATATGTTTAATAACACCTCCATCTCCGTTTTTACTTGATGAAAGAGTATTTATGCACATTGGCATACTTAGGGTCGCCTCTTCTTTAGAAAGTAGAGGTTTTAAGATTGATTTTTTAGACCTAAGTGGCGTTGACAATTATTTAAAAGTCGTTGAAGACTATTGTAAGGAAAATACACACATTAAGGACTTTGGGCTAACAGCTTCAACACCCCAAGTTCCTTTTTCTGTAAGTATTGCAAAAGTGATAAGAGAAAACACTGTCGATTGTAAAATAATATTAGGTGGGCCTCATGTAACACTAATGAATACAGCAAGCAAAAGAGAAATTAAAAAAGGCTTAGATAAAAGTGACAGGGCGACGATTGATATCACTAATTTATCTAATATATTTGACGTCCTAGTGTGTGGTGACGGTGAGTATACAATATTTGAAGCATTAAAAATAGACAAGGGTGTGATTGATGCAGATGATCGTAAGTCTCCTTTCTTTTTAACAAATCAACAGTTTTCAGAATTGCCATTGCCGGCACGTCACTTGGTTGATGTTGACTCATACAAATACAACATTGCAGGTAAAAAAGCAACAAGCTTAATCGCACAACTTGGTTGCCCATTTAAGTGTTCATTTTGTTCAGGAAGAAACTCACCGTTTCTCAGGAAAATTAGACAAAGAAGTTCAGACTCAATTGTAGAAGAAATGAGACATCTTTATCATTCTTACGGATATACAGGGTTTATGTTTTATGATGATGAACTTAATGTGAACAAAAATTTAATAGAGCTGTTGAATAAAATAACAGATCTACAAATGGAACTTGGTGAGGAATTTAGACTTCGTGGTTTTGTGAAGGCAGAGTTGTTTAAAGACGACCAGGCGGCTGCAATGTATAGGGCAGGATTTAGATGGTTATTAACCGGTTTTGAATCTGGCGATGAAAGAATACTCAGAAATATTAAAAAAATGGCTAAGCGTGAAGATAACACTCGCGCAGTGGAAATTGCAAAAAGGCACAACCTTAAGGTCAAAGCGTTAATGTCAATCGGACACGCTGGAGAAAGCATTGAATCAATAGAGAATACAAAAAAGTGGTTGTTGGAAGTTGAACCTGAAGAATTTGATTGCACAATTATAACAACATACCCGGGATCACCGTATTTTGACGATGCAATTAAAAAGGATGACTATTATGTATACACATCAGACCTTACGGGGGATAAACTTTACCAATCAAACATTGATTATCTTACAGAACTAGACTACTATAAAGGTGATCCGAACGGTGGTTACATTTCTTATGTGTGGACAGACCACTTAAAACCCCAAGAAATTGTTCAAGCTAGAAACGAATTAGAAGAAGAAGTTAGAGAAAAGCTTAAAATAAAGTTTAATCCTGCTCGTCCCGGTATAAAATATGAACATTCAATGGGAATGGGTAATATAAAAATTCCTGACTTTATTTTACGGAAAACAAGTTGAAACATTTATCTAAAGTTAAATATGAAGATTTTTTAAACAGCATAAGTAAACAGAAAGTAATTACTGTGAAAAAGAAAAGAGAACGCGCTGTTTATTTTCTACCTGAAAGTAACAAGTTTTTTAAATTGTGGGTACCTAACTGGACGCAAGGCTTGATTACAAGTTTTTGTATTGAACAAGAGTTTTATAATGCTAATAATGCACAATCAGTAATTGAATTGATCGAAGACGAGTCTGGACCACGTGGGTATGTACAAATTGCAGGTGTTTCAGCAGCTGAGCCTGGTAAAAGTGATAAAGACTGGTCGATGTTTAATCGCATGACCTCGCTAGATAAAAGAAAAACTTTTATACAAAATGTTTTTAGAAAATCTATAGAGATAGGTGGGACATATACAGACTTAGCACCGTGCAATTTAATATTTTATAATGATACCATTAACTTTATTGATTTAGAATCGTTTAGAAGTTTTGATCTCATATACGAAAACAAAAGAAAAGATTATGAAAAGTTTGATCTAGACGCGTGGTGGAAGCCGCACGAAACTGCAAAAAGAGATGTTAACAAGTATTTAAAGTCTTATCTCTCAGAATGTCTCGGGTTAGATCTTCAATTTGATATAGATTCAAAAGAAAATTTTAAGAAAACAGCAGAGTTGGTGTATGATTGTTGAAGAAGTACCGGTAGTAATATTTGAAATGGAAGAAAGAACGAAAGAACTTTCAGTTTTGTGTTTTAAAAGTCTAGGTTTTAAAAACATTATTGTACTAGATCAAGAAGAATCATTTGCTGACAAGATGAGCAGATTTTTTAATATTGCATTGTCAGATGAGTTTAAAGAACAAAACCTCTTCATAAGGAGTGATGCAGATAGACTAGTTTTTGATGGAATTAAGGAAATGGTAGAAAAATCGCACGAAGCTTTATTAGCAAGTGATAATGGCTTCGTGTTAAGTGAAGGGTCAGGCTACGAGTGCTTTATGAAAAAACTCAGAGGCGCAACACCTCACGTTTATTCAAAAAACTTAATTAAACACATCATTGAAAATCAAGATACTTTGGTAAAAGATATACAGAAACCTGAGAGTTATATAGGCACTTATTGCAAAGAGAAGATAAACTGTTTTTATTTTTTCGACTTATTGACAAATTTACACGAGTTCGAACAATACCCTTCGAAAATGTATAACGCTTTTTTAAACAGAATTCATAGAGGCCATTTAGGATATTACAATTTGAACGAAATAACTTCTGATAATTTTTACGGACAAGCAATGAAGTTGGTAATAGATAGTTTTAGCAACAATTCAAAGGAAGGATTATCACTTTCTTATACAAAAGATGATCTTAAAATACTTCTAGAAAAAGATGAAGAGTTAGGGCCAATCAATAATTTAGAACATGTGTATGACCATTATAAAAGACAGTATGATAATTTAAAACAGCGATATTTTAAAAATGTATAGTTTTTTTATGTTTGGAACTTCAAACTTCCAGGATATGTTGCCTGTTTTATTTGAACATTTAAGTCAGGATGATGACTGCTGGGTAAGCTTTTTTGATTGTTTCAGTAAGAAACGTCAGTTACACGGTTATGACATTAATGAAATACAAAAATTTTTTAGTGAAAAGTGTCAACAATACAATTTTAAAAAACCTATAATTACATTTTATCGACACGATGATCGCGATCAGTATTTGAAAGATTACAAAGAATACAGACCGACTGTTGTGTATGTACAGGAGATTAATCCAAAATATCCAGTTTGGTATCCTAAGATTTTAAATGATGCTAAAATAATACATTTTGCCTGGTGGGATGAAGTAAAGCATTTAAAAGATCCCCAAGTAAAACCAAGGGTGTCAATATTAAAACAAAAAGACGATGTAAAATACGGTTATGATAAGTATCCACACACGTATTTGGGCAATTTAAGAATGGATCATTTAAAGTACGCAGTTCGAAAAAAGGATAATGTCAAAAGATGTTTTATACCGGAAACTTACTTGCGAATGGGTCAAAAAGATAAAAATGACTCTCTTAAAATTGCTAAATTTTGTGATAATCTAATAGAATTTTTACACAAAAATAGTTTTGAAATCATATGGAAGAAACGAGAAAAAGGCTACCCGAGAGAAAAATGGTGTAGTCCACTTGACTTAATGAAACACAAACCAGACGTTATTATCGATAGAGACTTAAGATTCCCGTCAAGCCTATGTGAACATGCTTACATTTCAGACTGTTGTATTGTAATAAATGATAGTTTTGCTTTTTTTGATATTATGCATATGAATACAAACTGTATTATTTTAACAACGGAAGGTGGAAGAAAACACAAAATAGACGATTTTTTTAGAGAAGACTTCTCAGAAAACATTATTGACATGAAAAACGAAGATGGTTGGGAAAAACTCCAAATCGAAATTGAAAAACAAAATAAATTTGAGTATAATTCTAAACAACAAGATAATGTTTCTAATAAAATAATTGAGTATGTTAAATCGTTATGAAAAAAGTTATTATAATCCCAATTAAAACCAATAATCAAAGATTACCCGGCAAGAATACTATGCTGCTAGCTGGTAAGCCTTTATATCAATATCTTTTCGACACAGTCAAAAATATCGGTATTGACGTTGTTATAGACTGTTCCGATGATAAAATCATTCAAATTGCTAAAGACTTTAATTTTAGTACAATTAAACGTGATCCTTCATTAAACTCACCAGAAACTTCTGGTAATGATTTAATATTGAATCAGATTAAAAGTTTAAACTTAAGTGAAGATTGTTTGTTAGGTCAGTTTTTCGTAACAACTCCTTTTTTAGAAGCCAATACAATTAAAAAATCTTTTAGTTTGCTTGAATCACATAATAAGACAAGCTGTTTTGGTCTATATAAGGTTTATGATAGGTTCTGGCACCAAAGACAACCAGTAAATCACAATCCTAAAACGCTTGTTGGTACACAGTATATGGAACCACTTTTCCGCGAAGCCGGTTTTTATACATTTAAAGTTGGTGCTTTTTTAAAAGAAAAATCAAGAATTACAGATAGTTTTGTAAATTTTGATGTAGACGAAACAGAATGCATTGATATTGATACGTATGTTGATTTTATGTTTGCAGAGTCATATGCAAAATCGAGGCAATCGTGATTATAAAAAAATATAGATTAGAATATAGTCAGGAAGATATTGAATTTGTAAAGAATGAAATTGAAAAATCACTTAAAGTTGGGTATTTGACTGATGGTGGTCCTAATATTGATCTTTTTGAAAAACTTTGGTGTGATTTTAATAAATCAAAATATTCAATTGCAGTAAGTAATTGTACTACTGGTTTGGAGTGTATACTTCGTGCACTCGATATCAAAGGACATAGTGTTGTAGTACCCGCTTACACGTTTATAGCTTCTGTCATGTCAATCTATAATTGTATGGGAATACCAATATATGCTGATATATCACGTGATACTTTATCGCTGTCACTCAAAAGTATTAAAAAGTCTGTAAGGGAAGACACTAAAGCTGTTATGATAGTGCATGTAGGTGGAGTCATAACAAATGAAATTTCTGAAATTAGAAAATATTGTGATGAGAACAATCTTTTTTTAATAGAAGACGCAGCTTGCGCACACGGCGCTGAGTTTAATGGTGTAAAATCTGGAAACTTTGGTCATGCTGCGTGTTTTTCTTTTCATCATTCTAAAGTTCTCACGTCAGGTGAAGGTGGTATTATAACAACAGACTCTCTTGAGTTGAACACCAGGATTAAAAGAATAAGGGCAATAGGTTTAGATAGAAGCATTAACAACTATGAATCTTTTGAGATTGGAAGTAACTCTAAGATGTCAGAAATAACTGCTACGCTTGCCATATTGCACACTAAAAAAGCTGATAGAATTATAGATGAGAGAAGAAATATTGCTAAAAGGTACGATACAGAAATAAGATATAATAAAAAATTAGATAGATTTAAAATACCAGATAAAACAAAGTCAGGTTATTACAAGTATTTTGTAGTAGCTAGTGACAATAAAGTTAAAAGTAAGTTTTACAAATTCATGAAGTCTAAAGATATTGATTTGCCTCCTGCTGCTTACGAATACACGTGTGACAAGCAAGACATAAGCAAAAAAATGAACTGTGTAAAAGGCGACAATCTTTCAAACTCTTATTTCATGAAAGATCATAATGTTTGTCTACCCATGTATAATGGATTGACGCAAGAAGAAATATCCTATATAATTGAAAAAACTAATGAATTTATTGAGAGTTTAAGCAATGTTAATAACATCAAGAATTAAAGATTATAGTGTATATTTTACAAGCGATATAAATTTCCAAGAAGACTACTTTTTGATAGATAGAAAAGTATATCATTTGTATCCAATATTATTTCAAAATATTGATAGTCAAAAAATAGTATTTATTGACGCTATTGAAAGCAATAAAACATATGCATCTTGTGAAAAATATATTACTAAATTAATTAGTCTTGGATTAAAGCGAGGAAATGTAATTGGCGCAGTAGGTGGTGGAATAGTACAAGACATTGCTGGGTTTGTTTCGAGTATTATTTACAGAGGTATTCACTGGAACTTTTATCCTACAACTTTACTCGCACAATGTGATAGTTGTATTGGAGGAAAGACATCAATTAATTTAGGCGATTACAAAAATTTAGTTGGGAACTTCAACCCTCCAGGCAGAATTATAATTGACAAAAACTTCCTAAACACTCTTGAGTACCAAGATATAAACTCCGGGTTAGGTGAAATTATAAAAATTAGTGTGGTAGACAGTAAAAATAGGATTAAACCTAAAAAGATAATCAATTGTCTAAACAAAACTAGCGTTGATGATGAAACAATACTTCACGCACTCCAAATTAAAAAAGAAGTGATAGAAATAGATGAGTTTGACACTGGACATCGAAACATCATGAATTTTGGTCACACGTTTGGTCACGCAATTGAGTCAATGACTAATTTTAAAATTCCACACGGCGTCGCAGTGGGTTTAGGTATTGATATAGCAAATAAAGTTGCATTAGCTTCTAAGTACACAAATAAAGACTTAGACGAAGATAGTGTCATTTCAATTTTTAAAAATAAAAATTTAAATCATTATGTGACGTTTAGAGATAATTTTGATGTTGAGATATATATCAAAGCTTTAAAAAGTGATAAAAAGAACAAAAACAAAGATGAAATAAGGTGTATACTAGCAAAAGAAAAAGGAGACTTAAATATGGTTTCTTTTGACGAACACAGTATAAGAAAGATTTTTAAAAAGATAAATATTGACACGTTATGAATAATTTGATTAGACCATTTAAGCAAATAAGGATTGAGATAAATTCAGACTGCAATCGTCGCTGTGTGTTCTGTCCAAGATCAAAAGATGAAACGAGATGGAAGATTAACGTCGCTGGCAAGAAAAAAATGATTGATCTTAAAATGACAGATAAACTAGTTTATTCAATTCTTGAACAAAATGTAAGTCAGGGTTTTAACGCTTCTGTCGGTTTTGACTTTTATAATGAACCAACACTTGATCCCAGACTATTTAAATTTTTAGATAAAGCAGTAGAGTTAAAATGTCATACTGAAATTGTGACAAATGGTGATACACTTAAATCTGATCGCCAGTATGCAAAAGAGTTCTTTTCTAGAGTTTCCTATACAAACATTTCGCTGTATGATTATAAAGATATGGAAGGTAGAAGAAAATTGTTATCTTGGTGGGAAAATTATCTAAGCACATTATCCATACCTAAGTCAAGGTATAATTTAGTTGGTGAATACTTTAACTTTGGCAACCGGGCAGGAACTGTTGATAGAAGAAATAAGTTTATGGGCGGTGCACATTTAGACAGTAAAGTACCATTAAAGTCTAATTGTAAAAAAATACACTCAAAAATGAATATTAGATATGATGGTGAAGTTCCAATATGTTGTGAGGATTCCTTAGTCCAGTACACACTAGGTAATGTAAATGATAACACATTGGAAGAGATTTGGTACGGAAAAAAGATGCAAGAAGCAACGATTCTTCTTGCAAAAGGAAATAGAGATAAAATAAACCCGTGTAACAAATGTGTTAAGGGAATATCAGCAGTAATATTATAATTGGAGAAATAAAATGGTAACTGATTTTGAAAGTATTGAAAGTAAATTTAAAACAACAGTTGAAAGTAAAAACTATAACGACTTAGTGCAAAAAATCACAAAAGCGAAAAGAATATATATCATTGGTAACGGCGGGCTTCATTTTGTCTCGAGTCATATGGCCACAGACATGTCTCGGCTTATAAAGGGTAAAGCATTTTATTCGTTTGATAGCGTAGGGTATATCACTTCTAATTCTAATGATCACGGTTTTGCAAAAGTATTTATTAGATGGTTAGATACCATTGCAATGGTTGACGAAAAAGAGGAAAGCTTAATTTTAGGCTTGTCGTGTTCTGGTAATTCATCAAACATCATCGGATCTTTGCATTGGGCAGATGAGCAAGGTTTTATGACCCATATGGTTTCTGGCCAAAAGTCAACGATATTAAAAGACGACATTGATGAAGTAATTCTTAATTGTGAATATTTCCATACAGTTGAAGTTCTTTGTCTTATGCTGCTTTATGATCTAATACATAAGGCAGGAAGTCACTGTCCGTCGATATCAAAGGAAAAAGAAAGAATGGGTGACTCGTATTTGAGAAGTTTACCCGGAGAGGAGTAAATAAAAATGAAAATAGGAATTATAGGGAATGGGTTTGTAGGTTCTGCAATTATGCATGGATTCATACTTCATGTAGATGATATTATGATTTACGATAAAGATCCAAAAAGGTCGACACACTCAATGAAAGATTTAGCGAACAATTCAGATGTATTATTTGTTTGTGTTCCAACACCGATGTTTGAGTCAGGAGAATGTGATCTGTCAATTGTTAATTCAGTTGTAGAAGAATTAGCCCAGTATGAATGTATGAAACAGAAAGTAATTGTTATTAAATCAACTGTAGTGCCTGGAACTACTGAAAATTTAGCAGCCAACTTTCCAGAACTAAATTTTGTGTTTAATCCTGAATTTTTGACAGAAAGAAAAGCAAGGTTAGACTTTATAAATACTTCTAGAATTGTATTGGGAAGCGACAACCTGTTGGCAAACAATATTGTTGAAAAACTATATAAACTAAGATTTCCATACACAAAAGTAATTAAGACTGATTTTGGTACTGCACAATTAATCAAGTATATGGCAAACTGTTTCTTTGCAACCAAAGTATCATTTATGAATGAAATGTATCAAGTTTGTGAAGCAATTAATGGTGACTGGGAATCAGCACTAGAGGGGTTTATAACAGATGGAAGGATTGGGAATTCTCATATTGACGTTCCTGGGCATGATGGTGATTTTGGTTTTGGAGGCAAATGTTTCCCCAAAGATTTAAATGCAATGATAAAGCGTGCTGAAGAACTTGGCGTTTCACCTGATGTAATGAAAGGTGCTTGGGAGAAAAACAAACAAGTAAGAAAAGATCTAGACTGGTATGATATACCAGGCGCAGTGAGTACAAGTAAAAAATGAAGATAAGTTTAGTGACAGGTGGGTGTGGCTTCATCGGAAGTCACATTGTTGACAAGCTCGTATTATTAGGTCATGAAGTTCGTGTCATTGACGACTTGTCAGCAAACGAAAACGCGAGGTTTTATTACAATGATCAGGCAGTTTATTATGAAAAAGACATATCGAAAGATAATTGTAGCAGCATTTTTAGTGACGTTGATTATGTCTTTCACCTTGCTGCACGCAGTCGCATTCAACCTACCATTGGTTCTCCTAATAAATGCTTTGAAGTTAATGTTGTAGGTACACAGAGGGTTCTAGAATGGTCTAGATTGAACTCTGTTAAAAGAGTAATATATTCAGGTACATCTTCCTTGTATGGTAAACAGAATTCAATACCGTTTGCACCAAATATGCCTGCTGACTGTCTCAATCCATATTCAATGTCGAAGTGGATGGGAGAACAGGTTTGTAAACTTTATAATCAATTGTATTGCGTTCCTAGTATTGTTTTGCGTTATTTCAATGTTTATGGTCCAAGAGAACCTATTAAAGGTGAATATGCTCCCGTGATCGGTCTATTTAAAAAACAGTATAGTTCGGGAGAAAGTATGACAATTGTAGGTGATGGAAGTCAGCGAAGGGATTTTACTTATATTGATGACGTTGTTTCTGCAAATATTTGTGCTATGAATTCTTCAACACAAGAAGTACCTCACAAAGTATACAACGTAGGTACCGGTAAAAATTATTCAATTTGGGAAGTTGCTGATATGATAGGAAATAAAACAAACTTTATACCTGAAAGAGTAGCTGAGGTTAAGGAGACGTTAGCTGACATCGAAGACACAATTAATGATTTAGGGTGGATCCCAAGGTATGATTTGAGAGATAAAATTAATGAGTACTGATAAAAGTCCGGGTGTAAAAATAGGAATAGTTGCAGGTAATTTTGATGTAATCCACCCGGGTTATGTCAAGCTTTTTGAAGATGCGAAAGCTAATGCCTGTAATGTCTTGATAGTGGCACTGCAAGGTGATCCAACAATTGAAAGACCATACAAGTGCAAACCCGTACAGACTATTAAAGAAAGAGAATATATTCTAAAATCTTTAAAGTACGTTGACGATGTAGTTCATTACAATACTGAGGAAGAGCTTTTAGATTTACTTAAAAGAATAGACTGGGACGTCAGAATAATAGGTACAGACTACAGAAATATTAGTTATACAGGAAAATATTTGGAAACAAAACTTAATAAGAGTGTTTATTACCATAAAAGGGATCATGAATATTCTTTGACAGACTTAAAAAAGAAAATAATGGAGCAGATGTTAGCTCAAAACAAGGATTGATTAAAATGATAAAAACGATATTAAATTTAATTTTTGGGGATGAGAAAACAAAAATTAAAAAGCAGATTGATAAAAAATACAAAGAGGCCATTAACTTTCAAAGAAACGGAAACATAAGACAATATTCTATTTTAATGAATGAAATATCGAATCTAGAGGATGAATATGAAAGATTGCAAAATAGCTGACATAAGTTTAGCAGAATGGGGGGAGAAAGAAGTAGCACTAGCTGAAGCTGAAATGCCAGGATTAATGGAGTTGAGAAAGAAGTACAGCAAGGATAAGATTAAGCCTCTTACAGGCGCTAAGATCGCCGGCTGCTTACACATGACGATTCAAACTGCAGTCTTGATAGACACACTAGTAGAACTAGGTGCAGAAGTGCGATGGATGACTTGCAACATTTACTCTACTCAAGATCACGCTGCAGCATATGTTGCTAGCAAGGGAATACCTGTGTTTGCTTGGAAAGGAATGACCGAAGAAGATTACGAATGGTGTCTAGATGAAGTTATTAAATTTAAAAATCACGAAGGAAACCGGTCTAACCCTAACATGATTCTAGATGATGGCGGAGACTTAACTAAACATCTTATCGAAAAATATCCAGAAGTTTGTCCCGACATTATAGGTGTGACAGAAGAAACAACAACTGGTGTGTTAAGATTAAAAGACTTTGAAAGAGACATGGTTGAACTTCCATTCCCGGCAATCAACGTAAATGACGCAGTCACAAAATCTAAGTTTGACAACAAGTACGGATGCAAAGAATCTTGTGTCGATGCGATCCGCAGAGCAACTGACATAATGATGGCTGGAAAAGTGGCAGTTGTTGCGGGATATGGGGATGTTGGTAAAGGTTCAGCTGCATCTCTTGCGGCAGCAGGTTGCCGAGTAATCGTAACTGAAATCGATCCGATATGTGCACTCCAAGCTGCCATGGATGGTTTCCAAGTTATGCCGATTGATGATGCTGTACTTGTAGGTGATATTATCGTGACAGCAACAGGAAACTGCGATGTTGTAGTAGGGAAGCACTTTGGGTGGATGAAAGATAACGCAATTATCTGCAATATTGGTCATTTTGACAATGAAATTGATGTTGCTTGGTTGCACAAAAATGCAAAAAGTCATGAGAACATCAAATACCTAGTTGATTCATATACAGTCGAAGATAGACGGGGTTTTGGAAATAGAGAAAAGAAAGTAATTCTTTTGGCACAAGGAAGATTAGTAAATCTTGGATGCGCCACAGGCCACCCAAGTTTTGTTATGTCTTGTTCGTTTACTAATCAAGTCTTAGCACAGATTGAGCTTTTTCAATATTCAGAAAAATATGAAAATAAGTTATACGTCCTTCCTAAAAAGCTAGACGAAGAAGTAGCAAGGTTACATCTGTGGTATTTAGATGCAAGATTGACTGACCTTACTGATAAACAAGCAGACTACATAGGCGTAGCCAAAGATGGCCCTTACAAGACAGATGATTATCGTTACTAATGTGTAAAAACGCTATATTTTGTGTAATATTGTTATAACTCTAATAAAATGGTGTAAAAATGAGTAATGATTTATTTCCGACAGGAAAACCTCACATATCTTTTTCTGAAATTAAACAGTGGAAAGAATGTCCGTATAGACACAAATTAGTATACATTGATAAAATTGATACTTTCGAACCGTCTCCATATCTTCATTTCGGAACAGCTGTTCACGAAGGCTGTGAAACACTTTTAGAGACACGAAGTGTTGACCGTGATAAAATATTAGGGGTAATGAAGCAACAGTGGCAGGAAGCTGGATATGAGAATCCAGAGTGGTACACTAAGCAACCTGGCTGGTACAAGCACGAACCTGTAAGTACATGGGAAACTTGGGCTAACAATATGTGGGATGAAGTACTTGGCTTTTTAGATAAAGAGCTTCCTGGTTGGGAGTGTTTTGAGGCTGAGGAACAACTTTACGAAGTAATTGATGATATAAAAGTACCCTTAAGTTTTAAGGGATTTATTGATGGTGTGCTTAAAGTACCTAAGACGCGAGGAAAAGGACATGTATACTGGATTATTGACTGGAAAACAGCAGGAGCTTGGGGTTGGCGAAGAGATAAAAAACAAGACTTAGGAATGACAGCACAATTAATTCTATACAAACACTTTTGGGCAAAAAAGCACAATATTGATCTAAAAGATGTTCGTTGTGGGTTTGTCTTACTAAAACGAGGCGGAAAACCAGGTAGGGTGTGCGAGTTGGTGACTGTTTCTGTAGGGCCGAAAACTTATACAAAGGGTGTAAAACTTATGAGAAATATGATTAGTTCTGTGACCAAAGGAATGTCTTTAAAAAATAGAAATAGTTGTAAGTTTTGCCAATTCCACCAGACCAAGCACTGTACATAATTTTGTTTACATTGAATCTTTAATGTATAAAATTAGAAACAAGATTAAGGCATAATGTCTATAATATTGTACATTAAAAGGTGAGTGAATGGCAGAAAATGGTAAATTAAAAGTGTTGGTTCTATCAGATCATGCTTTGTCAACAAGTGGCGTAGGAACTCAAACAAGACACTTGATTGAGGGATTGTTAAAGAAAAATTGTTGGTCGTTTAGGCAATTTGGAGCAGCGTTAAAACATAGCGATTACAGAACTATTGTTGTTAATGATGATTTTATTATAAAGCCTATTGATGGTTTTGGAAGTCCTGATTTAATACGTGTGACATTAGCTACTGAGAAACCTGACTTGTTGTTTATATTTACAGATCCAAGGTTTTTTACTTGGTTGTTCGACATGGAGGATGAGGTGCATCAAGTTTGTCCTATCGTTTGGTGGCATGTTTGGGACAATTATCCGTATCCCGTCTTTAACAACGCATACTATGAAGCTACTGATATGATAAACTGCCATAGTCATATGACATATACAATGTTGAAAGAAACATTCCCAAACAAAACAAACTTTATTCCACACGCACTACCTGACAATCTTTTCTATCAGTTACCAAGTGACGAAATTAAATTACATAAGAAAAATTTACTTGGAAAAGATCGTGAAGATCATTTTGTTGGTATCTGGGTAAATCGTAATGCAAAGAGAAAAAGACCTTCTGACTTACTAGAAGCTTGGTCGATATTCTTAAATAATCTCGAGAAAAATCACGGACACAAGAAAGCAACACTGATTATGCACACTGAACCAACAGACAAAGAAGGCCCTAATCTATTTAAGGTAACAGAACTGTTAGATATTAAAGAAAACGTATTTTTCTCTAGAGAACGAATTGAATTTGAAAAAATGAATGTATTGTATAATATATGTGATTTTTGTATTAATACGTCATACGCAGAAGGTTTCGGTCTATCAACCTTAGAATCGATGTTGACAGGTACACCAATAATTGCACCTAAAACAGGAGGACTTACTAGACAAGTCGTTAACTGTAATGATGGCACACATAACGGAGTGGCATTAGATATTGATTTTAAGACGCTTGTTGGAAGTCAGGCAGTCCCATATATTTACGAAGACTATGTGCAGAATGAAAAGTTTGCAAGTGGGATAATGCATCTATTTGAGTTAGATGACAAAGAAAGAAAAACGCTGTCAAGGAAAGTAAAGAAATATGCAAACACAGAATTTAGTTATCAAAAAACCATAGATCTGTGGCACAAGACTATGATTGAAACAATTGAAAATTTTAAATCAAGAAAAAATTGGCAAATTGAGGAAATATAAAATGAAAAAAGTATTATTAAGAGCACCCTTGTTAACAAACAGTGGTTATGGTGTTCATTCCAGACAAATATTTAATTGGTTAAGCAAGCGCGAAGATGTAGATTTGCATGTTGAATGTCTACAGTGGGGAAGAACTTCTTGGCTTCTCAACAATAATTATGAAGACGGTTTGATTGGCCAAATAATGAATTGTTCAAAGCCTTACGATAAAGACCAAATAGACATTTCAATACAGGTTCAATTACCTGATGAGTGGGATGAATCAATAGGTAACACAGCTATTGGAGTAACTGCATTAGTTGAAACTGACAGATGTTCTAAAAGCTGGGTTGAAAAATGTAATAAAATGTCACATATCGTTGTCCCATCCACGTTTACAAAAAATGTTCTTAAGCGTTCTGGGATTCTCACAACACCTGTTTCTGTGATCCCAGAATGGTATAACTCAAACGTTACTAATAAAAGTCAAGTTTCTAAAACTTTAAATGATGAAAGATACGATGTAATATCTGAAAATTTTTGTATACTAATGATTGGCACTCTTACCAGTCAAAACCCACAAGACGATCGAAAAAACCTAGTAAACACTATACAGTGGGTTTCTGAAGAATTTAAAGGGCAAGATGATGTAGCAATAATTTTAAAAACAAACTTCGGTAAAGGTACAACGTCTGATCGAAGCTTATGCAAAGAATACCTTAACAATTTTAAACAACAGTTAGGTCCAAACAAACACCCTAAAATAAAATTACTTCACGGAAATATGACCTCAAAAGAAGTTGCAGCCTTATACAGTCATCACAAAATTAAACTCTATGTCTCGGCTACACGAGGTGAAGGGTACGGTTTGCCACTTATAGAAGCTGCTGCCGCAGGCCTTCCAATTGTAGCAACAAACTGGTCCGGACATTTAGAGTTTTTAGATAGAAAATATTTTGGGGCTGTTGACTACAATTTAGTTGAGTTGTCGCCTAACAGGGTTGATGACAGGATATTTGAAAAAGGTTTTAAGTGGGCGGATCCTCTAGAAAATAGTTTTAAAAGAGAGATTAGAAAAGCTTACGAAAATTATGACGAGGCAAAATCAAAAGCAAGAAAAATGGCAAAAGATATAAGAGTTAATTTTAGCAGTGCAAGTGTTAAAAGAAAATATGACCAATTATTTGAAAGGTATTCAGAAAAATGATCTTTGAAATAATACTTATTGGATTGTGTTGTCTGTTACTTACTCTGTCAATTTGGCTTGCTTGGAAGCTTTATCAATTTTCGATTGTTTTGATAGATGTCGAGGATGCTATAGAAGAATCTCTCGACATATTAAACGAGAGATACGGTAAAATGAATGAAGTGCTGGAAAAACCGGTGTTTTTTGATTCTGTCGAAATCCGTCAAGTTATTGCTGATATTAGAGAGTGTCATAGAGCAATACTCATAGTAGCTAATAAGCTCACAAGAAACACAGGGATTGAAAGTGGCAAGACTGAAGAAAAAAACAGTTAAAAGAGGTTCAAAGACAACTAAGAAAAAATTATATTTTGGAAAGGAAGCACATGACGCGATAATTGAATATCAGTCTACACAGTGCAGAAATGAAAGACATGTAATATATGAAAAGAAAATAAGACATTCTTTTCAAAAATTAGTTGAAAATTTAATTTTTATTCACGGTTTTGCAAGAGACCCAGTGACTTTTCAGACTTTAAAGCTTGATTGTGTGACATTTTTATACGAAACACTAGAAAAGTTTGATCCTGAAAGAGGCTCAAAAGCATTTTCATATTTTAATGTGTGTGCAAAAAACTTTTTAATAATACAGACTAACAAACGAAACAAAAATAATAGAAGAAGTGTAAGCTTTGATGATTATGCTAGTCTAAGTGTAAGAGATAAAAGAAGTATTGAGGTTTATAGTATTGTACCTTCTCCTGAATCCATAATGATCCAGAAAGAAGATAGAGACCGAATGTTCCAAGTGCTTGGAATAATTGAAGGTCGGATAAAAAATGAAAATGAAAAAGTATGTGTTAAAGCTGTAACTAAACTTTTTAAAAATATTGACGACTTAGAATTACTTAATAAAAGAGCTATATTTGTTTATTTAAGAGAAATATCAGGTCTAAATCCCAAACAATTGTCTGTTGCAATGTCCAGTGTGAGAAAACATTTTAGAGAAATAGTTAAAAGTAACGACGAATACAAGTCAATGTTTAGAATGGGGATATAATGGGAAAAAACAAAGAAGACAAAATTAAAGAGTTTTCTGATTTACTAGAAAGCCTAGAAAATACTGAAGATAAAAAAAAGTTATTGTGGAGGGAGTCATATCAAAATGCAATAGAAGATAGAGAAAGTGCATCAATTCTATTGGATGATTTACTAGTAACCATCCCAGGAAACCCTACATCACACTCGACTCACGGCACATTAGCAACAAAGTATTTAGAAAGAATGTCTAAATGCAATGATCAAATAATAAAGCTAGCTGAATTAATTGCAAAAGAACAGGAAAGAGAAAATACAGTTTCGCCAGACGACATATTTAAGTCTATAGGGGACTAATAATGTTAGACCATCGTTTTGGAAAAAGTAGTACTGGAGAGCGCGCTGGCAGCTCGATTGAAAAAGAAGATTTTCAATACGAAAAATTACCTAGATACAATTACATGACAGGAATTGTTTCTGATGTTATATCAAATCCGTACGAGTATCTTAATAGAAACTACAAAGATACAGACTTTCTTTTAAAAGATGTTTTATCTGGGAGAATTAGAAGTCAAGATTTGCCAGATAAAAAAGACAACCCGTCAACTACATTTCGTCTCGGACACAAAGACTTAATAGACACGATGCCGATAAATTCAATATTTGCGTACATTGTGGACGGATACGAAATAAAAGACAATCCAAAGATTTCAATTTGTTATCCATTTTTTCCTGGTCATATGTCGCTTCCGCTTAAAGCTGGTGAGTATGTTTGGTTGCTTGAAGAAAAAATTGGCAACGTTTCATATTATTATTGGGTTTGCAGAAAAGTAGGTCATATACAACTCGATGACTTAAATTTTACAAATATGGAAAGAACGACAGCCATTACTAACCTAATTACAAACGCCAATAATTTAAAAGGCAATAATAATGTCGACCCAATTGAAGCCTTTTCAAATGAAGGTAATATAAGTGTTAATAGTACAGCAATTGGGCAACGAAGCAATCTTCCTTTAAATATGACACAACTTCTTGCGAGATCATATTCAAATGATGTAGAGTTTACGGGCGAACCGGTGCCTAGATTGTCAAAAAAATGCGGGGATGTTTTAATACAGGGTTCAAACAACGCGGGAATACATATTACAACTGAAAAGTTTACTGATGTATCGAGCAAAAAGGACGTGTTTTATGCTGGTATTGGAGATCCAGTGCCGCCTAACAGGACACCAAACTCATCTGCAATTGATTTGTTTGTAACCAGAAAAAAATCATCTGTGGACGCATTAGCAGCGTTGTCAAGTGGTCTAACAGGCCTGTCTTTTAACGACGAAAGCATGTCACTTAAAGCGCACCCAAACAACACAGAGGGAAAGTATCACGATTACGTTGAAAACAATAAAGTCGCAGACATGATGACAAACGATGTAGAAAAGCGTAAAGACATGTATACATTTGAGTTAAATGATTTTGACTTTGATGCAACTGATGTAGGCGCCCGTCTTTACATGTCCAAGGATTGTTCAGTTGACAATATTTTTGGATCGAGTTTTGACGTTTTAACATCTTATATAGGCCCTTGTATTGTTTCATATTCACAACACAACAGAGTGATTGGTTCTTCAGACGTCAGATTGGCGTCAAGTATAGGACAATCTTTTATTGATTTGGACCCACATGGTAACATTGTTGCAAAAGCATCAAAAGGTGATGGTCAACAATTTTTGAGTCTTAGATCAACTGGGATGTCACTTTTGCATGCAAAAGGAAAAACAAGAATCCAATCACAAGATGGAATACATTTAGCTGTGCGATCAGATCCTACTGACGAAAGTTTAGCTACTGAACCTTATATTCTGCATAGTGAGCTAGCACCAATACTGAAAAAGTTAGGAGGCGATGCTGCTTTTTTAAATAAGATAATAGACATATTACTTGAAGCACTGTCAAAGGTTCCACCAGTTGCTGCAGCATTGTCCCCTTTAATGGAAAGTGTTAAGACCTTGAGAGAAGCAAGAGAATTAAATCCAGCCGGATCCGGAACCCTAACATATAAAACACCAGTATTAGATGAAGATGGTGAAGCCATTCCTGACAATTTTAATGTCAAGAATATCCCTATTTCACTAGAAATTGCAGGTAACAATGTAAACGACGAAAACTTTGCAGACTTTGTTGGTCTAATTGATACTAACATTAAATCGACCAAAATTTTTGGTGAATGATATTTATAGATAAAAGAGGTGGATATGGGTCATTCTCAGTTCAAATTTAAGAGTAGTGGTTTTAACAGAGACGATAGACGATTTGTTGCAAAAAAAACTGTATCTCGACCGATTGGTTTTAAAACACCACTCGAACAAGGTGATGACATATTTAAAATGCATGCCGACCCCGTTAAACAAATTAGTGACAACTTTAGAAATCTCATATTAACAAACCACGGTGAGAGACTAGGTATGTTTGACTTTGGAGCAAATCTAAATTCAATATTGTACGAATATAGTAATTCTCCAGATTTTGTTGATTTAGTCAGTAATTCAATAGTAGATACAACGAGCAGATTTATACCGAGTATAAACATCGAAGATATATCAGCAGTTTTTGTTGATGAAAATGAGAAAAATGACTTAAATCGCGTAGGTTTAACAAAAGTAAGGATCAGGATTAGTTATACTGTGCCAAGATTTAAATCTAGAAAGTTAGGCTTAGAAGTAGATTTAGTTGTAGGAGGATAAATTAATGGCAAGAAACATTAAAAAAGAAGTTAAAAAACAAAAAGAGGTTTCTTACACCAGCAAAGATTTCAGATCCTTAAGAAATGATTTAAGAGGCTACATGTTGACACACTTCAGTGATAACATTGTTGATTTTTCTGATGCAAGTTTAGGGGGAATGTTCTTAGATTTAGGTGCTTACGTTGGTGATGTTTTAACTTATTACATGGATCATCAATTTAATGAAAATAATATCGAAACAGCAGTTGAAAACAATAATTTAGAAAGATTAATCAGGGAAGCGGGTGTTAAAATTCCTGCCGCTGCACCTGCATATGCAGAAGTTGAATTAGAAATAGTTGTACCTGCAAAACTAGACT
>MDTC01089003.1_pt1 | contig 46489 bp, 40 predicted proteins | sample 811181 | NCBI WGS metagenome assembly MDTC01 (sample SAMN05326644, study PRJNA326480) | marine metagenome | isolation source: seawater | place: Pacific Ocean: North | collected 2011 | reverse complement strand
GTAGGTATGGCAACAGATATTCCGCCACATAATATTGAAGAAGTGGTCAGCGCTTGTACCTTACTCTTAAAAAATCCAAAAACTGCGCTTGAAGAGCTGATGGAGCATATTAAAGCACCGGATTACCCAACAGATGCTGAAATTATTACGCCAAAAGAAGACTTGGATAAAATGTATCGCACAGGGCGCGGCAGCATTAAAATGCGCGCTGTCTACGAGCTAGAGCAAGGTGAGATCCTCATCAATGCGTTGCCACATCAGGTCAGTACTGCCAAAGTGTTAGAACAGATTGCAGCACAAATGCAGTCAAAAAAATTAACCATGGTGAGTGATTTACGTGATGAATCTGATTATGAAAATCCCGTACGTCTTGTGATTGTCCCTCGATCTAATCGTGTTGACTGTGAACAGCTGATGCATCATTTATTTGCGACAACCGACTTAGAAAAAAGCTATCGTGTTAATTTGAATATGATTGGCTTAAATGGTCGTCCAGAAGTAAAAGGTTTAAAGGAAATTTTACTTGAGTGGCTTGAATATCGTACTCAAACGGTACGGCGCCGGCTTGAACACCGCTTAGACAAAGTAGAACGACGTTTACATATTTTAGATGGTTTGCTTATTGCATTTTTGCATTTAGACGCTGTGATTGAATTGATTCGTACACATGATGAACCTAAGCAACAATTGATGGAGCAATTTGGTTTGTCAGAAAAGCAAGCTGAATCGATTCTCGATTTGAAATTGCGCCAGCTTGCCAAACTTGAAGAAACCAAAATTCGCGCAGAGCAACAGACTTTGGCAAAAGAAAAAGATGAGCTCACCTTAGTTTTATCTTCAGAACGTCGTTTGAAAACTAAAGTGCAAAAAGAGTTACAGCAAGATGCTTTAGAATACGGCGATGCGCGTCGCTCGCCTTTAGAAGAAAGAGAAGATGCGAAAGCACTTTCAGAAAAAGATCTCATGCCTGCAGAGCCTGTGACTGTGATTATATCGAAAAAAGGTTGGTTACGTTGTGCCAAAGGGCATGATGTTGAACCTGAAGGGTTGAATTATAAATCTGGAGATGCTTTTTTGTGTAGTGCCAAGGGGCGCAGTAATCAATCTGTGATCATGCTTGACTCAAGTGGTCGCTCTTTCACTGCAGATGTACATACTTTGCCTTCAGCCAGAACTCAAGGTGAACCTGTAACAGGGCGTTTTACTTTGGCTGCGGGTATGAACATTGAACAGATGCTCATAGGTTTAGCCGAGCAAAAGTTTTTGGTGAGTACTTCAGCGGGATATGGTTTTATTTGTACACTCAAAGATATGATTTCACGCAATAAAGCTGGAAAAACGCTACTTACGATGACCGAAGGTGCGAATGTACTTACACCTCTTGAAGTGAAAGAGCGTAGTAGCCAAGTTTTGACTATCAGTAATGATGGGCGCATGTTGATCTTTCCTTTAGAGCAATTACCTATGCTGACTAAAGGCAAAGGTAATAAGTTGATGAATATTTCAACTCAAGCATTTCGTGATAAAGAGCAATGGATGTGTCATGTGTTGGTTTTATCTGATCAAAGTGAAGTGACTGTATGGGCAGGTAAAAGGAAGCTCTTACTTAAAGCACAAGATCTGGCACATTATGCTGGAGAACGTGGGCGTCGTGGCTTAAAACTACCACGAGGTTTACAAAAGGTAGATCGAGTTGTCTCAGTAGAAAGCGGTACCTGATCTGGTGTGTTTTTGTTATCATAGCGGTGCTGCATATTATTTTAAGAAAAACTTATTGAGGATAAGCTTATGTTATTGGTACTGCGCTGTCTGATCTTGTTTGTTATGCTTGTTTTAGGATTAGGCTTTGCGATGGTTTACTGTTTGGTACGTCCAAGACATAAAAATCATGTATATTTGTATGCTTCAATTATGTCGTGGTTAGCACCTATACTCGGTATTAAAGTTATTTTGCGCGCAGAGAAGATTTTAAAATCGCCTTGTATTTTTACAGCGAACCATCAAAATAACTTTGATGTGTTCACTTTAACGAAAGCTGTACCTAAATCTACGGTCAGCTTAGGTAAAAAAAGTATCGTATGGTTGCCCTTTTTCGGACAGATATATTGGTTAACAGGTAACATTTTGATCGATAGAGCGAATCGGAAAAAAGCATTTGAAACTTTGGCTCAAACCGTGAAGAAAATGCGTCAACGAATGTTATCCATCTGGTTTTTTCCAGAAGGTACTCGTTCAAGAGGTCGAGGTATGTTACCTTTTAAGTTAGGTGCTTTTTATACGGCAGTGCAAGCTAAGGTACCGATTGTACCTGTGGTTGCATCGTGCCAAAAAAATATTAATTTAAATCGTTGGCGTAATGGTATTGTGATTGTCGAAGTACTGGATCCGGTTTCTACAATCAACTTATGTGCTGATGACGTGAAACAGCTCTCAGAATCGGTACGCAGAAAAATGTTAGAAGCGTACGAGCGTATTTCGCAAGAAGCCATTCAACTACAGTTTAAACCTGCTTGAAGCAGATTAAAAATGAGGAATATAGATGTCATTTGAGCGTCAATTAAATTATCAAAAGCAAGAGAATCAAGAAATTGTTGCTGCCCTCATTGAGGATGGTTCCGATCCAGATGCTCTATATATTGTCGAGCATCATTTTTCTTGCCATGATTTTGATCTATTAGAGCAAGCCGCGGTGGCTTTATTTAAACAAGGTTACGAAGTTGAAGACGCAGAAGAGCTACAGCTTGATGATGGAGCAAAAGTATTTTGCTGTGATGTGATTATAGAGCAAGAGCTTGATGTTGCTCGTTTAGACGAAGATTGTGAGAAGCTGATGCGTCTGGCTGAATCCTTGTCCATTCACTATGATGGTTGGGGAACCTATTTTGTGGATATGAATGATGCCGCTAAGCAGGATGAGTAAGATCGAGATTTCTCTAGAAAAGGACGCAGAATGCGTCCTTTTTTGATGGGTGTTCTTATTTATCTACGACTCGAAAAAGAGGCCTTTGGAGAAGAAGAAAATAAATACGGGGAATATTTGCTTGCATTGATCAGATAGCTTTTATCTGATTTGATCATGAGTGTCTGAAGTTTCTGAAAGAGATCACGAAGCTTCCATCCAGCATTTATTTGTTTTGTTTTTATGGGGCTTAATACTTTCATTTTTATTTATTCTCCTATTACTTCAAGAAGTGCAATCAACATTGAAAGCCATTATTAACCTAGAATAAGCACACAGTCTTTATCACGAAAATTGAAGTCGTAGACAGTGACTGATCTAATTTTTCATATTACATCTTATTTGTTTTTATTCTAAATAATAAACTTTATGTAAGGAAAATACAAAAATCTATTTTTTTTGCGTAATAAGTTAAAGCTTTGTTGAAATTTTGACTTTTTTTCTAGGCGATGGATGCCTTGTGCTTTGTTTAGAGTAACTATTTTGTGTGGATTAATGATTCAGTCGCTGATTAGGGGGAATAAGCTCCCATATTCCTTAGGGAAGGCGGAGCATGCCGCCTTTCCTGCTCAAGCGTCTTATCTATCTAAAATTCTAAAAAGAGTAATGTGGATAAACAGGGAATGAATAAGGAGAATATTTCTTCGAGTTGGTTAGATAAGGTTGATGTATTTTCATCATCAATTTATGGAACTTAAAAAGGAGATCACCAGGCTTCCATCCTGCGCTGACTTGTTTTATTTCTACAGGGCTTAATACTTTCATACTTATTTATTCTCATGCAATGTCAATGAATAGGTTTTATGCTAACTGATGTTATTAAATTGAGAATACGCACACTATTTTTTATGACTATTCACTCATAGAGATGAAATTGCACACTGTGAGCTATCTAGTTTTATATATAACATTTGTATTTTAAATTACAACCAACCTTCAAACAATACTCCTTTTCTTATTTAAATTAAACTTATTATATAAATAAGCATAATTGTTTTTTAGTTTTGGCGAGATATTATAATTCAAACCCAAAAAATTAATTTATGCTTTGATCTATGGATGATATTTTTTGTAGCTCTTTATCTGATTTAGGGATAAGTAAAAGAATAAAATAGTACTCGTTCTTTCGAACGCACGGACTGATGGATGATAACAGATACACAGCCAAGTGTGAATGAGAGTTCACCGGTTATAGGTTGGTTGACATATGTCATACACAGGATGATGAGTTTGGGATAAGTGATGCTCATATCTTAAATAGCCTTCCGACTCTCTTAGTTATAGTAAAAGTAATATTATTGTTGTATTTAGACTATGAGCATTTCAAAGAGGAAAAAAGGAAAAATTTTTTTTTCACGGTAAGTTGTTAAAAATACAAATAAAAATAGTTATCATTTGCAATTGTTGTTAAACTGCTGTTGCTTCAATGATATATAATTGATAAAGTCGACACAACTTACTCATTTTATTGCACGGAGCACATGATGTTGACATCTTTTTTCACTCTATTTTTCCACTGCAATGGTCTTTCAAAAAAGCATATTTATCTAATCTTATCTGTTACAAATAGAGTTCTTAGTGACTTTTTTAATCAAAAGCCAACTTTTATATGCTCATCTCTTTTGTTAACAACTTAGGTTGGGTTACAAGGCTCAATTCAACACTTTTAGTTAATACTTTATCGATTTTATAGATCGATAGTTCATTTCATCATTAGAGCCACAGAGTTCTGATTGTGTAATGAATTTTTTCATCGCATGAATTTGGAGTACAGTATATATGAATCAATTATCTGAAGAACTTATACCTTTAACAGAGCAAGAAAAGTCTCATAACGAACTCATTCATAAATTGAGGGATGAGCTAAATATTGATTTACAAAAAACAGATGACTTTGCCGACTTCCCTTGGAAAATGACTGGAGATCAGCTTCAGAGTACGCTCTTTTTCTCTGAAAAAGATCTGCAACACATTGATTTGATTTTGAAAGATGGTTATCAAAGGCATAAGGCGAAACATGTAGCTTTGTTGTTTCGGAAAATGCGCGGGCGTAATGCACATAACTTAAGTCCTTTAGTTCGAGGTGAAGCGGGACCTGCTTTCGTTTTCGATGGTGGTGATGATACAGCGGTTGCTCTAGAGTCTTCTCAATTACCAAAAGAATGGTTACATTCGGTGCTAGCTTTTGGTTTATATCCAACTTTTATGGCTGTGGTACATAAAGGTTGGCTTGGTGCTCAAGAAGAACGTATTGAAAGTGCGGAGCAGTACACGGCACTAAAAGATCATATTAATCGTTTGAAATCTGAGCTTGTTGCAACGCTGCAAACGGATCAACAATTCTCCGAACGTATTACTTTGATGAGTCACAAAGAAAAAATAGCCTATCTCAGGGCGCATACCGAGTTTCAGAATCAATTCCAGAGTGAATTAAAAGCACTAAATATATCAGAAATCAAAGAGACTGATTATGGTCAAAAATTAGATCAAATCAAAAAATTAACGTCTGATTTAGCTCATCACCGTGAAGATTTACACGAGATACATGGCTCTGTTTTAGATGCAGCATTGAGGTTTGATCCTTATTCTGAGCAAACACAAAAGATTATGCAAGACATGAATGAGTTAAGCGATGCGTCTGCACAGAAGTGGACAGCATTTATAGAAAGTCGTATCGCATCAAACTTCACCGAGTCAGGTCTTGGATCGATGTATTGGGGAATGACTGTATTTGAAACGAGAGCTCTTGTTAATTTAACGTCAGATATTACGCATATTCCATTAGAGACTGTGACCGAAACAATCGGCAAAGTTGGAGATCACTTGAATGCGATGGGCCAAGCACAAATGGTTTTAGCGGGTCTTGCCAAATCTGGTATAGGTATCAAAGAAGTACGCTCACTTAAAGAGTGGCTTAAAGAAATAAAGCATTCATCTTTTGGTAAAGATAATGAAAAGCTTGCACATATCAAAGAGAAAATCCATCAATTTAATACAGACAAACGTAGTATCATGATCAAAGATGTTGTGGGCAATATGACGCTTACAGCAGGTCAATTGGGTATGGTTTTAGGTGGTTCATTGTGTCTGAGTGCGAACCTACTCCTGTATTCTGGCGTTGTACTGACCATTTCTGGAGTGGTTGCAACACAACTTGTAGCACAATATATGAATGGTCAGTTTAATTATATCGATTCATTGAGTGAGAAAGAATTAGAGATTTTAAAGAGTAAAGGTCGATCAGGTGAAACATTAGAAGAAATTATTTATCACCGTGCTGAGGATTTATATCAGTATGCTCGAGATCAAGCGCCTGCTCGAATATGGCAGAAAATTTACAAACAAATATTTGCTCATCCAAAGTTATCAGGTCAAAAAATACTGTCTTTAGTACATAGTTCGATAAGTGATGATGAAAAAAGTTATAAACAACTTTATCATGAAGTCTTGGAAAAAATTGCCCCTGATGATCCCAATTTAACCAAAGCTTTAAAACGAGCACATTCGAATCGTATTGATGATCAGTTGAACTTACTGAATCAGGTGGGTGACCATTTAGAAGCACTCCATTTAAATCAAGACTATGATGCTGCCACGAATACATCAGAGCATGCGATGCAAGACCTTTTCAGAGCGTCTAGATCTTTAGGCATTGAAAATGAATTAGAGCGGCGTTTAATTAAAGAATTAGTGAACCATAAAGATAGCTTCAAAAAAGATTATAATATCGATATCCATGATTTCTTAACAGAAATTAAAGTGATGAAGAATAAGCAGCCTTGGAAAGTACCCAATCCAATACAACCATTGTTCAATACAGCCGAACTTATTGGAGTTCCTCTATGGAAGATAAATATTGGGCAATTAATACACTTTGGTAGTAAAGAAGATAAAATATTTTTGTTGAACAAAGGTGCACTCTACACAAGATTAGGTGAAGAGGGTAGATTTAGCGGAGATCAAAAGCGACCTTTAACTGAGATTTTTCTGAATAAAAAAAGTTGGGCTAACTTTTTTGGTCGAGATAGACGCAGTATCTTTTTACAATCTTTACATGGCAAAGGAAGACACATACTGCGTTCAAACGTCATGCGTCCAATAATGCATGCAACAACACAGCAAATCGAATTGAGCAACAAAATGCAAGGCGTGATTCAATCTGAAGCAGTGTATACGACACGTCTTGGGCTTGATAATAATGAACTGAATCATGCTTTTCTAGCTACAGCATCAAAGGGGTTAAGTCAAACCGAAGCGTTTGTTGAAAATCAACTCAATCTATCTCTTCTGCGTATTTTACCTGATACACAACATCCTGATGCTTTGATTAAGGATCGGTTTGTTGAGCAAGTTAAAGCTATTTCAGAGCAAGCTTCATCAACGGCGAATGAGGTGGCGTCAAGAGGATTCATCCATTATTTAACGAATACACCGAAACAAGATTATGTGGCTACATTTCTGCTTAATATAGGTGATCAGAAATATGCTTTAGCTCTAGAAGGAAATAAGTTGTTTCTTTACGAGAGTGGTACAGGCACGATATATTCAGCTCAAGGTGTCACAAAAATTAAAAAGGTGATGCAGAGACTGAAAAATAAGCAGAGCAGTGCTAGATTATGGCAGGTGCAAAAAGTGATGTTTAACGACTCTGAAATGTTAGATACTCATGTCAATTCAATCAGCCAGACTCTGGAAACGAGTGACTCTATTTTGCATCAAATCGATCAATCACAAGGTTTTGTGGAAATCTTTAATCACCATGTTTCTCGTTCAATGTTACTCAATTTGGGGCTGAGTGATCCACAGACAGGTCAGTTACTTTCTATCGAGCAATTGAAGAGCTTACATAAGATAACCGAAGGCTCTTCGTATAGTTTGAATACAGATTATTTTAATCTCTGGTTAAAGTCAGCATTCCCAAGAAAAGTAGAACAGGTTTCAAAATGGCTGCAATATATTAAGCACTCAGAAAATATAGATTTGAAACTCATTGGCGATACCGAATCGATAAAAAGATATGAGGCATCGATACAAGAGTCAAATCAGGATATAGATATCTTTGATCATACACCACCACCAAGTATTGACATGCAGCGTTTGAGTCGTGTCTTAAGTCGTATCAATATGGGGTATGCTGGATTGATGATGCCAGGCGGTATCTATCAATTTAAACAAAGCCTTGATCAGGGCGATACCTATGAAGCTGTGAAAGGTGGCTTATCTACAGCCGTCGATACAACCGATATTGTTTTGGATTTAATTGCCAATAATACAGTCGTTAAAAGTCGGATGATGATAGCGGGAAGATTAGGTGCTTTCACGAACTTCCTTGGTGCAGGATTGAGTACTTGGCACGCTGTGGATGCTTTTAAGCATAGTCAAAAGGCAACAGGCCAAGAGCGAACAGATTATTTGGTTTCAGGATCTTTGGCTGTAGCAGGTACTTTGGTTTCTGTTGCTACAGGTATCGCATCCATGATTACCTTCACGGCAGGCCCGGTAGGTGCTGCGATAGGTTTAGCGATTGGCTTTGCGCAAGGTACTTATAATGCTTATCGTGCTACACGATATTTAAAAGTGGTTGGGATATCAAGTTTTGATCGCTTTAGAGCAGGTGCTTGTGTATTTTTTGGCTTTGATGTGCCTCAAGGTATACAAGATAAAGCTGCTGTAAATCAGATTATCAAAAATAATGAAAACTCTAAAAGAGTAGCTTTAGATTCAGAACATTGGATGAAACAAGGCATAGATAAAGTAGTTTATAGCGCGCCTGCGGTACATTTGGATGATCCTGATTTCAACATCTATGAACGCCATGATTATTATCATGTAGCTCAACCAAAAATGAACACAAGTTTGTCTTCCATGCGTAAAACACGTCAAGTTGATTCGACTTTAAATCAAAAATTTGATTCAAGTATTGCGCAAGCACACAGCCTAGAAGTAACACGCGATACCCATAATCTTTATCATAAAAATGCAACATTATTTATCTTGGGTGATGGTCATGATACGGCTCTGGGCGATCAAGATAAGCGTAATATTTTTAATATTCATGGCTGGGGTTATAAAAATTATACAGGTGGTCGCCAGGCTGATACCTTTCAAATTGAACAATGGAAAGAAGCAGGCTTATCTCATTCGGTGCTTGATGGAGCACAGGGCTACGACATAGTTGATTTGACGAACTATGAACAAAAAGAGCAGGAACAACAGGTTGGAGTAAACATTGACTTATTGGAGCAGAAACTTAAGTTATCAGAGTTTGATCAAGCTCAACTACTTCATATTGAAGGTGTTTTAGGTTCTCAATATGACGATCATATCGTTGGGAGTGATGTGAGTAATACGCTTACAGGTAATGCGGGTAACGATAAAATTTACGGCAGAGATGGTGATGATACACTCTCTGGAGGCAAAGGCCGAGATTTACTCAAAGGTGGATCAGGTCAAGATTCTTATATCGTTCTCGTCAACGACTTTCTACCCGAGCACACTCCAGAATCATCAATCTCAATGTCGGATATAGCTCAACTAAGCAGTGATTTTGATATTATTGATAACTCGATAGACGTATGGCCCACGCTTTATGATGCGGCTCTTTTAGAACAAGATATGTTGAATACGGATATCAAATATTTAGAGTTATCCCAAGAGGATGATCATTTACTTGTTCAAACCTCGTTGCAGTGGATCAAGTTTCAGAGTGTGCTGCGCGATATTCAGATTGAGCTCAATGAGCTTCAGAAAGTCATGTCTGTTGAACCGACTTTAAAGTATCAAATGCTCATTGCAAAACCTAAGCTCGATCAATTGAATTTTGAAGGAGGTTGCAGCGTGCAAGATATAAAGCATATTATCGCAGCATTGGAGCAGCCAAATAGCCTATCAAGCCAACAGGTAATCGATGCTATGTTTAGTAAAATACCTGCATCGGATGAATTATTTACGATCGCTAAAGTAAAACATTATTTTAAAGGTCAGATACATCAGCACTTATCTTTTCTTGATATGTTTGGCAATAATTACACGGTATCGAAAAATCACTCCGGCAACTGGATCGTGGGCGGTGTAACCTTATCTTCTCAATATAAAAGCGGTGTGAAGATGGACTTATCTAAACAGACTTTGATAGATAGTCATGATGTGACACATCGGTTGTTAAGTTTACATATTGATGATGTTTTGGCGACAGATGATAGTGATGTGATACAAGGTAATAAAAACGATAATATTTTAGATGGTGCTGGTGGCTTTGATAGCATTAAAGGTGGTGCGGGTGATGATATACTCAGAGCGGGTCAAGGTGGTGCTTTTCTTGATGGAGAAGTAGGTAACGACAGGTATGAGATTTCAACAGGTCAAGGTAACATTGAAATACGTATGAGTTCTCATGCAACCGATAGCGATACATTAGTTTTTTGTAATGGATTACAAAATCTCGAAACTCAACTCGATCAGGGTGATATACAACTGCGTTATGCTGACACAACTGTCAGGCTGCTCGATGCCACACATGCAGACGTCAATCCAATGTCTGTTTTGGTTATTAATGATCAAAAGAAAGATCGCAGTATGCTAGGTTTGACTTTGAACCAAGAAGGCTTTGATTTACACAGTATCGACTTAGCCAATGAAGAAAAAACAAATTATATCGTCAATTTAAGAGACCAGTTTTACGCTTATAATGGGCGGAGAACTGATTTATCAAACTACATGAAGCAGCAAAAACTAATCGCTGTGAAGATGACTGACGACGACGATATTTATCATGCGCGACAAGGTCAGAATTATGTAACAGGCCAAGGAGGAGAAGATAAATATGTTATTGACGAGACAACGACAGAAATCACGATTGATAATTATGATAAAGCTCAAGCATTGGATACTCTGCAATGGCAAGACGCAACTTTTGAAGATGTTTGTGTGGTAAGAGCGGATGCAGATTTAGTCATGTATAATGCTTCGCACTCAGAGCAGAAGGTGGTGTTATTTAAATATTATGAAGATACCGCCTATCAACACTTGCAGGTCAAGCTTGATAACTTAAATCACACCATACAAGTCAATGAGTTGATTCAAAGTATGGCGGGGTTTGAGGATAACGAGTATGACATGATGAGCTCGACAGCGAATTTAAGTCATCCTCGACCTTCTAGCCTTACCGTTTCAGATTTATCATAAATAAAAGAAGGTCACTTCATGGGAGGTGACCTTCTTGTTTTAGATCAAATTTATACATTCGATCCTTGCTTGATTACAGAAGTATTCGGCTGAATATATTGATCCAAATATAAAGCAATAAAGTAACTGATGGCACCAATAGACATCATTAAGCCTACGAAAGCCTGATTATATTGAGATAAAATACTGACCAGCATCGGAGTGAAAGCACCTACAAAAATAATAGCGCAATTTATACCTAAACCGATTGTGGAAATGCGATTTTTGGCAAGTGTTGAATTAAATATTGTCGCAGGCGACAGGCTAGTAGTACAGGCAACAAAGAAAGTGATACAGAGTTGTGACAGAGCAAAAGCATACCAATTATGAAGTTCTTGTAATGCATAAACAGGCACGGCGCCAAAGAGAACAAGTGTATAAGAAAATTTGAGTACTTTTTGATAATTAAAATATCGATCGACCCATAAACTCAAAGTTAACGAACCCACAAAAAAAGTGACATTACAAAGTATAGGTAAAATAACTCTTAAGCTTGGATCACTTGTCATCTTTTGAATTAAAATTGTACTCGAAATAGAGTTACCATAGAACAAAATAGATGAGGGAACATATAAGAAAAATATTTTAAGAGTAGGAATTTTTTGTATAGCTATGGATGTCGAGCGCACAAATTTTTTTGATTCAATAAGGTTTTTTCTAAAATAGTAACTGATCATGATATTGCCCACACCTAGTAGTACAGGAATACGCCAACCAAAATCAAGCATTTGCGCATGAGTAAGGTAGGATTCAGTGATAGCAACGACTATAAGAGACAGTGCAATAGAAAGAAAAGGCGCACCCCATAACAAAGCTCCAATACGTGCATGTTCATTTTTATGGGCACTTTCGTATAGATATGCAATTGCAGCAGGATTTTCTCCACCAAAACAAAAAGCTTGTAAAAGTTGCATGATAAAAAAGAGTATAGGAGCAAGCCCCCCGACTTCTGCGTAGGTAGGTAATAAACCCATAACGAGAGTTGCGCATCCTGTTAAGCCACTGGTCAATACCAAGGCCGATTTTCTGCCATAACGATCGGCGTAGAGACCTATAAATAGCCCCCCAAATGGTCGAGATATGAAACGCAATATGAAAGGCAACCATGCAAAAATTGCTGCGTTCTGACCGAAGAGTGTTTCAGGAAAAAAGAGGAGAGCAATATAAGTTTGAATTGCTGAATAAACAGCAATATTGTAATACTCAAAGCCATGTGCCGCAGCAATACCTACACGCTTTATCCATTGTGTCATAATATGATAGTCCATTGTTTGAATGAAAATGACTATATTATATGAGGAAAGTTTTTTTTAAAATTATATCCATCATACTTGTAGTGAAATGGTTTTTATTTAATTTAAGTTGGTGGTTTTGTTGTTTTTTTGTGAATTTTTTTCGTCTAAAAAAATAGATTTTGAAGGCTATTGGATATTGAGATATAACTCAATTTTAGAATTATCTGAAATATAAGTGAGTCACTTGATAGGTATTAGAAATAAGAAATAGAGTATCAACGGTTTACGCTCCGCGTTAAACAAAAGTTAGACTGACTTCGCTTATCTGATCATGAAGATAAAAATAATGATTGAGATCTGGATGTCTTTTTTCTTGGGATTGAGTTGATCAAAACTTGCACTCAAAAGGTTTGAGTTGTGTTGGTACAGGGCTCTAGGTTAAGTCTTAAAAAGAAGAATAGAGCGTTCTTTCGCAAAAAACGTGAGTTGGTTTGCATTTTTCTATCATTTTATAGGTACGCTTTTATAATTGCTGTAAATGTACGCATCGAAAATGCTTTAGGCGATGTGCAGAGTGAAAAAATAAGGTAGAATATAGGTTAGATCTGAACTATTCACCCGTTACTTTTAGCTTTAAATTGTGACAAACAGGCTATAAGCTTGGGAACTAAGGTTATGAATCAAAAATTATCTACACAAAAAACCCCAGAAAAACAAACTATAAACGAGCTAAAATTGCCGCCTCATGCTCATGAATCTGAGCAGTCAGTTTTAGGTGGCTTAATGCTTGATGCACATGCTTGGGATCGTGTAGCTGAAATTTTGGTTGCTGATGACTTTTACACACGTGCGCATAAATTGATCTTCAAAGCCATGCAGCAACTTGCTGATCAAGGTCGCCCGATGGATCTCATTACCGTTTCTGAATGCTTAGAGCAAAATCAAAGTTTACATGATGCAGGTGAGTTTCATTACCTCGCTCAAATTGCTAAAAACACACCCAGTGTTAGCAATGTTGTCGCATATGCTGAAATTATCCGTGAACGAGCTATTGCTCGGGAAGTGATTCAAGTTGCCCAAGATATTGCAGAAATTGGTTTTAAACCAGAAGGTCGTGATGCCAATGAACTTTTAGATTTTGCAGAGTCTAAAGTCTTTAATATTGCCGAGTCTCGTGTGAACTCGAGTGAAGGTCCTCAGTTTGTCCGTGATGTGATCGAGAAGACAGTCGATAAAATTGAGCAGTTATATCAAAAGCCTCATGATGGTGTCACAGGTTTATCAAGTGGCTACCAAGATTTAGATAAAATGACAGCAGGCTTTCAAAATTCAGACTTGATTATTGTTGCAGCCCGTCCCTCTATGGGAAAAACGACGTTTGCTATGAATCTTTGTGAACATGCTATGATGCATAGTGATAAACCGGCATTAGTTTTTTCTTTAGAAATGCCTGCAGATCAGATTATGATGCGTATGCTTGCATCACTAGGAAGAGTTGATCAAACTAAAATCAGGACGGGACAACTCAATGAAGATGATTGGGCGAGACTGTCTGCAACCATGGGACAAGTTCTAGAGCGTGGTCAGCTATATATTGATGATAGTTCTGCGCTCACACCTACAGAATTACGCTCTAGAGCAAGACGTATTGCGCGAGAGCATGGTGGCTTGAGCATGATTATGATCGATTACTTACAGCTTATGCGTGTGCCTGCTGTTTCAGATAATCGTACTCTAGAAATTGCGGAGATTTCACGCTCATTAAAGGCTTTAGCAAAAGAGTTGAATGTGCCTGTGATAGCTTTATCACAGCTCAATCGTTCTTTGGAGCAGCGTGCTGATAAACGTCCTGTTAACTCTGATTTACGTGAATCGGGATCGATTGAACAAGATGCGGATTTAATCATGTTTATTTACCGGGACGAAGTATATAACGAAGATTCTCCAGACAAGGGTATTGCCGAGATCATTATCGGTAAGCAAAGGAACGGTCCTATTGGTCGTGTTCGCTTAACTTTTATGGGGCAGTATTCTCGTTTCGATAACCATATACCTATGGCAGGAATGGATGAGGAGTATTAAGTGGGTATTTTGTCCCCTCGACTTGAAATTAATGGTAAAGCATTACAAGCCAACTTAGCTCAAATTCGTAAGCAAGCCGACGGTGCTAAAGTGATAGCTGTCATTAAAGCGAATGCTTATGGTCATGGTGCATTGGATGTATGCAAATCATTAGATGCTGATATTTTTGCTGTAGCACGCATGAGCGAAGCTATGGAAATTCGGGATATTGATCTCCATAAAAGAGTGATTGTGTTACAAGGTGTACACAACATAGATGAGTTAAAGTTAGCGGAAAAATATAACCTTGAAGTGGTGGTTCACCATATAGAACAGCTGAAAATGTTGGAAAAGGCTAAGTTGTCTCAACCTATACAAGCTTGGATTAAGATGGATACAGGAATGCATCGCCTAGGTTTTTTAGAACATGAGTTTACTGATGCATATATGCGCTTACAAGCTGCAAAGTGTGTTGCACAGCCTGTACATATCATGTCGCATTTCGCTTGTGCTGATGAGATCAAACATCCTCTATCTTTAAAACAAATCGAAGCTTTTTCAAAATTAGTACCTGAAGCTGATGGTGATATTGCTTTAGCGAACTCTGGCGCATTTCTCAATTTCCCACAAACTTATGCAGATTATATCCGAGTAGGTTTGATTTTATATGGGGTTTCTCCTTTAGTTGAAGGGCGACCACAAGACTTTCCATTTCAGCCAGCAATGACGTTGAAGTCTTATCTTATCGCTGTAAGGGATCATAAAAAAGGTGAAGCTGTTGGATATGGAGCAACTTGGAAAGCACGCAAAAATACGAAACTCGGTGTAGTGAGTGTGGGTTATGCAGATGGATATCCAAGACATGTTCCTTCAGGCACACCTGTTCTTATCGGCAACCGCCGTGTACCTGTTGTCGGTCGTGTATCGATGGATATGCTGAGTGTTGACCTAGGTCCGGATGCGATGGAGCAGGTAGGAGATGAAGTGATCTTGTGGGGCGAAGACTTGCCTGTTGAAGACATTGCATTGGCTGCGAATACGATTCCTTATGAGTTGATGACTAAGGTCACACTACGCGTCAAAAGGCTTTTTCATACGTAAATTTTTATTTTTTATTTGAGCGATGTACTATAGTTATTGTGCTCATAACATTATGAGTACAAAAATTATAAAATGCTGAGGTAAAATAAAATGAAAATATTAGATCAAGCAAATAAGCAAAATGTGAAGGGTGGAAATTTAGACATTGCGTGCATGGGTTTGTTTTTGCAACCAGAATGTTGCCGACTTCACCAAAAAAAAAGAACAGGGACTCAAAAAGCTAAAGTACAAGCTAAGCAAGAAGAGCATATCAATGTGTGGATATATGCAACTGCTTTAGATTTTAGATAAGGTTGAGCAAGTTACATAAGAAAAGGATTCAAGCTCATTTTTAATGGTGAAAATGACTATGTCTCGAGAGAAAGTTTAATTGACTGATACCAGACGGTGTCAACTATTTTTGCATTAGATAGCCTCTGGTTGTTATAAATTATGGGGCTATAGTTTACATTTTTATATTTATTGCATTGATTATGCGCATACATATCTTTTAAAATGCACTCCATAATAAAAAAACTCTAGTTATAGTGTGTGTGATTTATTGTATGAACCAATCAATCGCGCATCCAAAGGGTCAAATCATGCCTCGTATACCTCAACCTAAAAAAATACCTCATACTCTTAAAGTTCACGGTGAAACGCGTATTGATCCTTATTTTTGGATGAGATGTGATACTCGTGATGACCCTGAAGTACTAGCACATCTCGAAGCAGAAAATACTTATCAGAAGGCAATGTTAGGGCATACTGAAGCATTACAAAAACAGCTTTTTGGTGAACTTAAAGCGCGTGTTCAACATGATGATGAAAGTGTGCCTTATAAAAAGTCAGGTTATGAATATTGGCAACGTTATCAAGCTGAGCTTGAACATCCTATTTACTTGTATAAGCCACCTACAAAAAAAGAACAGATCTTATTTGATCCTAATTTATACAGTGCAGGCGAAGATTATTACGACGCATTAGAGCCTGTTATGAGTCATGATCAATCGAGGTTTGCCGTAGCAGAAGATAGGGCTGGACGAAACTTATTTCAAATTCGATTTTACGATTTATCGAGCCAGACTTTTCTTAAAGATACATTGATGAATACATCAGGTGATCTAGTATGGTTACCTGATAATCAAGCTGTGCTTTACAATGCAAAAAACGAAGTCACTTTACTGGATGATAAAGTCTATGTACATCGGCTTGGCACGGATCAAAGTGAAGATATTTTGATTTATGAAGAGCACGATAAAAGTTATTACACTTATTTACAGCAATCAAAGTTTAATCAAGAAATACATATTATACATACCAGTACAGAAAGTACTTATGCATCTTTGGTCGCACCTGATGGTTGTCAAGTTAAGCCTTTATTACCTCAAGATCCAGAACTTAAGCATTATATGATCTGCCAAGGTGATCGCTATTATATTTTGACCAATTGGCAAGCGATTAATTACCGCATTATGGAAGCTCAGCGAGAAACTATACATGATCTTGCAACATGGCGCGAAGTTGTACCGCATCGCTCTGATACATTGGTTGAAGATTTCGAATTATTTTCTGATCACTTGGTTTATATTGAACGTGCACATGGGCATCAGAAGATGATAATTCATACTTTGAGTCGTGTGCAAACTCAAGAAGTTTTGTTTGATGATGTTGTGTTTAGTATTGAGTTGGGTCGTAACCTAGCTCAGCAATCAGATGATGTGCGTTTAATTTATAGTAGCTTAACAACTCCGACTACTGTGTATGATGTCAATCTTGTAACAGGTCAGCGGCAACAGCGTAAACAAGCTTTTGCTGGTACAGATTTCAAAAGTAGTGATTACAAAACAGAGCGTTTAGCTATTGAAGCACGAGATGGTACTCAAGTGCCTGTGACGTTGGTGTATCATCAAGATCATTTTACGCACCAAGGTACGCAGCCTCTGTATATTTATGGTTATGGTGCTTATGGTGTGACCATTATGCCTGACTTTCATATGCCTTATTTGAATTTATTGAATCGCGGGTTTGTCGTGGCCATTGCGCATGTAAGAGGATCGCAAATGTTAGGGCGCGATTGGTATTATCAAGGGCGTCAACATCATAAAAAAAATTCTTTTAATGATTTTGTTGATGCCACAAAAGGTTTGATTGAGCAAAAGTATGGCGATCCACTGCGTGTATTTGCTCAAGGTGGTAGTGCTGGAGGTTTATTAATGGGCGCAGTAGTGAATCAAGCGCCTCATTTATATTTAGGTGTGTTAGCTGATGTACCTTTTGTTGATATTGTTACGACAATGCTTGATCAAGATTTGCCTTTAACCACGAACGAATATGATGAGTGGGGTAATCCGAATCGACGAGAAGATTATGAATATATGTTGTCTTACTCGCCTTATGATCAAATTAAAAAGCAAGCATATCCTGCTATGTTGATTAAAACTGGTTTTCACGATTCACAGGTTCAGTATTTTGAGCCGGCAAAGTGGGTTGCTAAACTACGTGACCATCAAACCTCAGAGGCGCCTATTTTATTTCAAGTGAATATGCATGCAGGTCATTCCGGTGACGCTGGTCGATTTGAGTATCTAAAAGAAGTGGCTTTAGAGCAAGCTTTTATATTGGATTTGGCGTTTAAGGATGAAGGCTAATATCTGCTCTATTTAAGGATTCAGAATATAAGCTATTTATGCATCATAGTAAAAGATGCATAAATAGCGTTTTTTTCTAACCCTTATATATGTGCGCTGATAAAAATAAACAAACTCGCTTATTTAACTTCGCAAGCCGTTATGAAAAGTAAGTTGATTTTTATAACCTCAAGAATTCTCATTTCTAAGAAATAAAAATATTTATATCCATAATCTTGTACATAAAAGCTTAATACAGCATATTCAAAAAACGATACACTTTTGAAAAAGTGATGCGTAAAGAGCTCTGCCATAAAAGCGCTCTCTTTAGTGAGAGGAATTAGAGTTGCTGAATCAATCCAGAAACTGTATTATTCGACCTTAGTAGAAAGTGTATCATGTTCATTTAGGCAGCAAAGAAATAAATTTTTGATGGGGTTATGTTGTATGCATGTTTTATTTCAACGCGTATTAAATTTATCGAATATGACATCTTATGATGTGGCTTTAACACATTTGAATTCACTATGGCAATTTCAATGTATACAACCCGAACTTGATGATTTCATAACATTAGAGATGTGTCTCAACGATCTGACTTGGCTCAAGAAACAGGTTGCACAGCTTAAAAAGAAGCAGTGTGCTCCTCGTGATCGTGTTGCTGCGTCTTTATTACATAAGAAATTAACCAAACAAGTCGTGATACCTTTAATGGTTTATTATTTAATGACCAGTAAAGTGCCTCAGTTTTCATATCAAGATCTACATGTCTGCAAAAATTTCACTCACTTGATGCGTTGGTCGGGACAGATTGAGCATACAACACAACAAGATTTTTATACTTTGCTGCAACAACTGTTGTTGGATTTACATCAAATATTTACACAGCATTTGAATTTATCGAACGCTATCTTTTGGACGAATACCGCACTGTTCATGACACAGCCTTGGACAAAATTGAGTCAGAAAACAGAAGATCACCAAGCATTGCTTCATGAGTTTCAGACTTTTCTCCAAAAAGTGGATAAGCGATTAGTACAGCGTATACATTGGCTATCACTTCAACAAGATGAGCAATGGGTGTTACAGCCACGCCGTATGACATGCTGCTTGAAATATACAACGGCAATAGGTAAGTTTTGTCGAACTTGTCCTACAGGCTGTTATAAAGATGTGCCCACCTTATAGTGATTCCTGTTACAGACTTGCATAAGCCGTGTATAGATGTTCACTGTATGCTTTTAACATACAAGCTGCAATGTAACTGCGCCGTCCACTAGAGCAGGTAAAAATAATTTTCTTTTCTTGTAAAGAGGCCATGATATGAGGCTGATAGAGTGTTTCAAGAGGTTTATTTTCTATTTGAAGCGGATTGCTCTGACAGCGTAACGCATATTGAAAAGGTTCTCTCACATCGATAATGCACCAGCCTTGCTCGACTAAGCTTGAAAATTCATCGACATTTACATAAGGAACAGTGTGTCGATTCATGATGAATTGAGCCTGTTCAAGCTTGCTTGAGATCAGTAAAGGGTGATGCTGTTGTATGATTTTAAAACTTGATGTATAGCAATGCTCGGGAACATAATAGGTGCAAGGTACGCTATAGATGTGTTGTTGCTCAAGAACATATGCAAGAGCACCTTGTTCATAGTTGAAATAGAAAAGTTGTACAGGACTTTGTTTATGCATAAAAGCTTCTGCACAGTGCAATCCGCTTTGCTTACAAGCAAGAGCTTGAGAGGGAAGTGTTTCATATTGATGATGCTTTAACCAGTTTTGTACACAAGTATTCTCGTCTTGAGTGAGTTGGCCTAAAATAAAAACGTAGGCGTTCACTCGATAGATGCAAGCTTTATCATGTAAGCGGGTTAAACCTTCTTTTGAAGCATGTAAGTTATAGCTGAGTAAGTCTAATGATGATGCAATAGGTTGTAACACTGTTTCGAGCATTTCTAGCTTCGCAAGTGTATGCTCCATATCTATTTCACTAATATTTTTAGCCATAGAGAGGCGAACTGCATATTCACTACGTGGTGATGTGCCCCACATACTCAGCAGAACATGGCTTGGTTTTTTTTGGTGAGCAGAGCATGCTGAACCTGCACTCAAATACATTTGTGCAGCGTTAAAAATAGAGAGTAAATCATAGCCTGTAAAAGATGGACTTGAGAAGCTTAATGTTGTGGAGACACTCTGCGTATCAATATCGTTAAAAAGAATATCGGGGAATATGCCTTGTAATTTTTTTTTGATATCGTTTTTATATGTGCTGAGTTTTGGGTTGCGTTGTAAGCTTTTCAGTGCGATCAGTAAAGAAGCAATACCTGCTGTATTTTCTGTACCTGAGCGCAAATTAAATTCTTGACCACCTCCAACAATGAGCGGGTGCACCATCTGTTTATTTTTGACATAAAGTGCGCCACTACCTTTAATCGCTCCAATTTTATGGCCACTAAACACAGCAAAATCAGGCTTAATCCTGTTGAAGTCGAGTGTGATATTTCCCAGAGCTTGAACACAGTCATAGATCCAAGTAAAGGATTCTTCTTGAGCATATTGATTTAATTTTGTGACTTGCTGAATATAACCTGTCTCATTATTTACAGCCATCACACAGACTAAAACAGCTTTTTTTCGATAACGTTTTAGGTAGGATTGATCAATTTGGCCTAACTCATCAACAGGTATTTTTTTTATTTTAAGCGGCAAGTTGAGCACTTTGACCCAATAGTTAATCGCTTCGATTATAGCAGAGTGTTCTGTTGCACTATACAAGATACAGTTACGATTTTCTTGGGGATGTGATTTGTAGTTGAGTAGAGTTGAAAAAACAGCTTGATTAATTCCTTCTGTTGCACAGCTGTTGAATAAAATGGTGTCTTCACTTCCTGAGCATGAGTTTAAGCTTAAGTGTACTCGAAGTGCTTGTCGTGTTTCTTGTAGAAGTTGCTTTGCCGAAGAACCTAATACGTTACGACTACTGGGATTACCGTAGGTATTGCGCAGTATCGCATGGAGCTCATCTAGATGCTCATCACTTGGCTTCATTGTTGCATTGTTGTCTAAATATAAAGGATGTTCGGACATCTGCAGTTCTTTTTTTCTTAAGCTCGACTATGTTTAATGTATGACATGAAACTTTGAAATCTTCAAGGGTAGGGTTGATTTATGGCCAGAATAGAAAAAGACAGTTTAGGTGAAGTAAAAGTCGATGATAGTGCACTTTATGCTGCACAGACGCAGCGTGCTCTAGATAATTTTAACATTAGTCAGCATATACTACCTAAACCATTTATTCATGCACTTGCCATGATAAAAATGAATGCGGCATTAGTGAATGCCGATCTTAAATTACTTGAGAAACCTATTGCAAAATCAATAGAGAAAGCAGCAAAAAAGATTTTAGCTGGAGAATATAAAGAGCAGTTTCCTGTAGATATTTTCCAAACAGGATCTGGAACCAGTTCAAATATGAATATGAATGAGGTTTTAGCATATTTAGCAAATGATGATTGTGCAAAAGAAGTACGTGCAAATGATCATGTCAATATGAGTCAAAGTAGTAACGACACGATTCCGACAGCAATTCATGTGAGCTCTGTCATACAAACAGCAGAACATTTACTCCCTAAACTTATTTATTTACAAAAATCAATTAAACAAAAAGCGACAAGTTTAAGGCATGTCGTGAAGACAGGCCGTACGCATTTAATGGATGCAATGCCGATCCGTTTAGATCAGGAATTAATGGCTTGGTGGAGTCAACTTGAGCTTGCAAGAATACAAATTGAAGCTGCGAAAGAGCAGATGTTGCATTTACCTCAGGGGGGTACAGCCATTGGAACTGGGGTAAATGCTCACCCTAGTTTTTCTCAAAAGTTTGCAGCACAATTAGGTAAAAGAACGAAACAGAAGTTTGTCGCTGCAAAAGATCAAATCGCAGGAATTTCGGGGCAAGATAGAGCTTTAATGCTCTCAGCTAGTTTAAATGGTCTCGCTACTGTGGTGATGAAAATCGCAAACGATTTAAGATGGATGAATTCTGGGCCTTTAGCAGGGTTAAGTGAAATAGCTTTAACCGCTCTACAACCAGGCTCATCTATTATGCCGGGAAAAGTGAATCCTGTTATTCCTGAAGCGGCAACCATGGTTGCTGCACAAGTCATGGGATATCACACGACCATCACCATTGCAGCTCAATCAGGTAATTTTCAGCTGAATGTGATGTTACCTCTGATTGCTTTCGATTTGCTCGACTCTATATATATCTTGGGTAACATCTGTGAAGCATTGGCAGATAAAGCGATTAAAGATTTTACGGTTCTAGATGATCGCATTGAAGAATCGTTATGGAAAAATCCGATTTTAGTGACAGCACTTAATCCTATCATCGGTTACCAGAAAGCGGCAGAAATAGCGAAGCAAGCTTATCGCGAGAAACGTTCTATTTTAGATGTATCAGAAGAAAATACAGATTTATCAAGAAAAGAGCTAGAGAAGCTATTAAATCCGAGCTTGCTGACCAAAGGTGGTGTTGCAGGAAGTTAGGTAGAAGTATCAAGGAGCGTGTACTGTGAATTTAAACGATAAAAATGAATTGAATGTTTTGGGTCAAGCTGTGGTTTTATGTCGTGCTCAAGCCTGGCAGTCACATATGATGATGCATTATTATCAACGCAATCGTGCTCTCTTAAAACTTTGGGAGCCTACTCGTTCTATGCTGTATTTATTTGAAGCAAGCTGGCGTAAGCTACTTAAAGAGAGAGAGCAATTATCGCTCAATAAGCAGTCTGCGCACTGGGTTATTTTATCTCCGCAAGAGTTACAAGTAATAGGTTGCATCAATTTAGCACGCTTACCTTTCTCTTTGCCGACCTTAAATTTAGGTTACTCGATGGATCAAGATTGGCAGCGCCGAGGTATCATGAGTCATGTATTAGACTTAGTAGTGGAAGATGCTTTTTCTGAGCTTGAAATTTCAGAAGTTGAAGCATCTTGCCTGCCTGAGAATACGGCAAGTCAGCAGATATTAAAGCGCTTGGGCTTTACGCAAAGAATCAAAGAACATGGATATCGCACTTATGATATCAATGGCATTTCACGTAAGCATATGTGTTTTCACAAAGCAAAATATAGGCTGAGCAGTTAAGTATCGGATGTCTCTTTTACTTGTGTTTTACTCGCTTTCGATTCATCTTGCAGAGATGACTTGGCTTTTTCCGAGTCAGGTTTATTTCGTGTCGGGAACTTAAACTTGGAGCTGTAGCGTAATACCATTAAGTTGCTAATAATGATTCCAAGAGCTAGAAGTATAATCCATAAAACATCCATGTTCATGTTACTTTTCCTTTTTAGTTGTGAAGCACTTCTTCTTGTAAGATAGATTCACATGCTCTGATATCTTCAGGTGTATCGACTTCAGGTGAATCATATTCACTGATGGTCATTTTGATTTGAGCGCCGTATTCTAATGCACGTAATTGCTCAAGTTTTTCTAAATCTTCCAATTGACCTAAAGGCTGCTTGGCGAATTGACGCACAAAACCTCGAGTATAAGCATAAAGACCTAGATGCTTATAAACAGGATAGTCTTGAGTATCGCGTCCGAAAGGAATACAAGCACGAGAAAAATAGAGCGCGTCATAATTTTGATTGAAAACAACTTTGACATGTTTGGGATCGTGGCGTTGTGTTGCATCTGTAATACAATATGCTGAAGTTGCCATACTCAATGTATCCGTTGCGTTGTGAAACAGTGCAACGAGTTGTTCAATAGAGTGAGGGTGCACAAGAGGTTGATCGCCTTGTACGTTAATGATTAAGTCATCATCATTAAGTTGTAGCTGCTGCGCCGCTTGATCGATACGATCGGTACCACTTGCTGCATGAGTGTGCGTGAGAAGTGTTTGACAACCAAAACTTTGCGCACAATCGGCAATACGTACATCATCTGTCGTAATATAAATGGCATCAATACCTTTGGCCATTTTTGCACGTTCGTACACATGTTGAATCATAGGTTTACCTGCAATCTTTGCTAACGGCTTACCTTCAAAGCGTTTGGAGCCGTAACGAGCAGGGATAAGTAAAACAGTTTTCATAATGATCCTAAAATAAGAGTGCTGTCTATCTATAAGCACTCTTTAATAATACAAGGTAAGTTAAATGCGGCGATAAAGTCGCGTTAACATGTCATCAGTGACTTGCTCTTGCCAATGTTCACCGTATACATTTTCCCATAAAGGAGCCATACCTTTGGCAATCTTGACCATTTTAGCAATAGTTTCATCAGGCAAGTCGGCACACACATTTTGTGGTAACTCAATTTGATGTATATCGAGCATTTTTCTAAATTCCATTACACCTTCAGGATAAAAGTCTTCTAAGACATTAAATGCTAAACAGTTGCCAATACCATGATGATAACCAAGTACGTAAGATAGGCCATAAGAGATTGCATGACATGCACCAACTTGGCTGTAAGCGATACTCATGCCGCCCATATAAGATGCCATCATTAATTTATCATCACTGTCTGGATGTGAATCAAGATAAACTTGGCGACATAAGTCTAATGCTTTTTCACCAAAGGCTTGAGAGTATTCATTTAAAAATGTTCCAGTGAGTGATTCGATACAATGAATATAACAATCCATACCGGTATAAAACCACTGATCTTTGGGTACACCTTGAATCAATTCAGGATCCATAACGATTTGGTCAAACACAGTATGATCAGAGTTTAAACCAAGTTTACGCTCAGGACCACAGAGTACCGCCGTACGAGATGCTTCTGCACCTGTACCTGATATGGTCGGAATACCAACATGATGCACCGCTGGATTTTGGATCAGATCCCAACCTTGATATTTGGCTGAGCCGCCTTCATTCGTGAGCATAAGCGCCACAGCTTTAGCGAGATCAAGTGTTGATCCACCACCAATACCGATTACACTAACAGGTAATTTTTGCTTGGCTTTAACTTGTTCTGTGAGTGTGTCTACTTGTACAGTTGTAGGTTCATCCGTTACATCTACCCATAATAACTGATCTTGACCACGTAAAGGAATGCGATCTTTTAAGGCTTTGTCTTGATGTACCTTATCGACAAGAAATACAACAAAATCATCATCTTGTTTGCGCTCTTCACTTAAAATGTCATGAAGCTGGTTAAAAGCACCTCGCCCAAAAATCATTTTAGGTACAGCTTTGAAGTTACGAAATTTCATGGTAGTTTCCTTATTCATTTAAGCGAAGGCTTGACGCATTGACTCGATACGTTGATCGATTTCTTCTTCTGTCCATGAGAGTTTTATCAACATAGATAATGTACGGCTCATGATGTCATCAGATTGAGGTAAATGCACTTGAGTATAATCAGGCACTTGGTCATTGAGCTCGATAGGTAAAGGAGCACAACTGGTCATAGTTTGAATATGTTGCCAGTTTTTCAAGTAATGCCAAGAGTTGACATACCAATAGAAGCAGCCATCTACACCGTGTTCACTAAGCTTTTGATGTATTTCTGCTGTACGTTCTTGCGTAGGTAACATAAAGCTTAAGAAGCTAGCTTGATCGCCTTCAGGATCTGCCAGTTCACGCCATTGAATGTCAGCAATATCAGCTAAAGCAGCTTTGATTTTAGCTTTTGTTTTACGTTGTGTAGCAACGATTTTGTCGAGCTTACGTAATTGTGCAAGACCCATAGCTGCATTTAATTCTGAAATACGAAAGTTCAACCCCATGATAGGGTGCTTTTCTGCACCACGGTCTGAGCCAATATGATCATGACCATGATCAGAGTACATATGCGCATAGTTATAAATTTCAGGGTGATTCGTGATGACCGCGCCACCTTCACCACAGGTAATAGTTTTGACTGAATCAAATGAATAGGTACCGGCATGACCTAGAGTACCAAGAGCTTGACCTTTATAAGTACCACCAATAGCTTGGCACGCATCTTCGAGTATTAAAATGCCATGAACTTCACATACTTTTTTGATGGCGTCCATATCAGGCATTGCGCCACACATATGCACGACATTTACTGCTTTAGTACGAGGTGTGATCACTTTTTCTATACCTTGTGCAGAAATACAAAGTGTTTCATCTATTTCAGCAAAAACAGGAATAGCGCCAGCTGCAACAATAGCTTCTACAGAAGCGACAAAGGTAAAAGGAGGTACAATGACCTCATCGCCAGCTCCTACACCCATAGCAGCTAAGGCTGTTTGCAAAGCTGCAGTACCGCTTGAAACTAAGTGAGCATGTTTCACTTGCATGGTATCACAAAGTAGCTCTTCCATTTCTTTTGCTTTCCAATGGCCGTTACGGGCATGGTCAAAGTTATAACGGAACGTCACACCGTTATCTAAAACGTCCATGACTTCTTTTCTTTCTTCGTGATCTAAAATTTCAAAACCAGGCATGAGGCCACCTTTATTTAATATCAATATCTCCATCACTTTGGATAGAGGTGTAATGTATTTGCAAATGTGCTTATTATAACCTGTAAATAGATTAAATAACTAATTTTTTTATAAAAAGAGTTTTAATTTTTCTTGAAAATGACACAAGGTTAAGACGTAAAAGGAGGGTGATTGATGTTATAAACATATTTTTTCAAAATTTGTGGTAAAAGAGGCAGAATCACCTCTTTCAACTTGATGTCTTTTTGCTCTAACGTTTGATAGAGTAAGGCTTCTGGAAAGTCATGTAAGGCTTGATTAGAACGTGGCGCATAGCTGAGATGCCAAGGTTCAACATGAATACCACCACGCTCAGAGGCATAAGGCCAAAAAAAGTGATAGTTGTGCGCATGTTGAGAGAGCCAGTTGAATAAAGATGCGCAAGGTCCACCTGATTCATATTCTTGTGGAATCAGTTGTAATGTTTCAGGCGTCATGGTTTTCGCATCGTAGATGTCAAAATCAGTGCCCCAATGATGTCTAGAAGTTCCAGGTAAAGCAGACCAATTTAAGATTTCTTCTACCAGCTGCTCTGGTGTCAACTGCTTGATATCTATAGGAACACTATGTATATCTAAAACAGGACGCTGTCCTGTTGCTTTTTGATTCCAAATCCAAGCTTGACGTTCAAAACTGCGATAGCTTGAAACGATTTCGAGTGCAAAGCCATCACGTGCAGCTGCTTCCTGTAATGATGTGAAAGCATGTGCTGTATGTGCATCTAGGCGCTGTTGTCCCATATCGATGATATGGCTATCTTGCAAACCTAAGATTTGTTCTGGATTTAACTCGACGTTGGACATAGTAACTTTTCCAATAACCCTTCATAGCAGTGTGTTAAGGTCACCAAATCATCGACAGCGACGCATTCATTGACTTGATGAATGGTTGCATTGATAGGGCCTAGTTCAATCACTTGTGCACCTGTTGGCGCAATGAAGCGTCCATCAGAAGTACCGCCAGATGTTTCAAGTTTAGGCTTAATCCCTGTTTTTTCATAGACAACTTCGAGACTTTGTTCAACAAGCCGACCTGATTCGGTTAAAAAAGGCTTACCACTGTGACTCCATGTGATATCACATGGCACCTGATGACGCTTCAATAATTTTTCAACGCGCTCTTGGAGTTCCACAGCCGTGACTTCAGTAGAATAACGGAAGTTAAAACTGAAATGAGCTTGGCTTGGAATCACATTCGTTGCTTGCTCACCGGATTGGATATTGATGAGCTGAAAACTTGTGGGGGGAAAGTATGCATTGCCCTGATCCCATTGCATTGCTGTTAACTCTGCCAGTGCACCGGTCATTAAATGAATAGGGTTTCGTGCAAGATGAGGATAAGCAACATGACCTTGAATGCCTGTAACGGTTACATGTCCTGTTAAACTACCTCGGCGCCCATTTTTAATGACATCCCCTAATTGGTTACGAGAAGAGGGCTCACCGACAACAGCCCATTTAATTTTTTCTTGACGCTGTTCCAGTGTTTCTATAACGCGTATTGTGCCATTAATGAAAGGTCCTTCTTCATCACTGGTAATCAGAAAAGCAATCGAACCCTTGTGTTGCGGGTTGTTTTGTACAAAATATTTAGTTGCGACCAGCATGGCAGCGAGAGAGCCCTTCATATCAGCAGCGCCACGTCCAAATAAGTGACCATTACGAATTTCAGGTTGAAAAGGGTCGCTATGCCATTGACTTAGATTGCCAGCAGGTACGACGTCGGTGTGACCAGCAAAACAAAATACAGATTCCTCTTGACCGCGTCTTGCCCACAAGTTTGTTGTATCATCAAAAATCATTGGTTCGATGTGAAAGCCAAGTTGTTTGAGATAGTCGGCAATCACCTTTTGGCAGCCTTTGTCATCAGGTGTGACTGAAGATCGGGAGATCAGTTGCTGAGCCAGATCTAAAACTTCTTGTTGGATTGAAGTCATGAGGTGAGGGTCTCGTAAGTTGCTGTATCAAAGCCAACAAAGATGCCATGTGCACCTTCAAGAACTGGACGCTTCACAAGTGTTGGATGTTCGCACATGAGCTCGACCGCTTTTTGAGCATTTATATCTATTTTAGCAGCGGACGGGAGTTCACGAAATGTTTTGCTACGACGATTGAGTAGGACTTCCCAAGAGGTGTGCTTTAACCAGCTTTGGATCAATGCAGCAGTTAGAGTTTCTTTTTTGAAGTCGAAAAAATTATATTCTAATTGATGTTGTTCTAAAAATTTACATGCTTTTTTAACGCTATCACAGTTTTTAATACCATAAAGAATCATGAGTTAACCTCGTTTATTTATAATTTAAGTTTTGGTGATGCTTGCGCCAGAATAAAGTTGCGCCACAAATGGCTGCGGGCATAATAAAAAGATTGATCACAGGAATCATTGTACAAAATAAAACAGCTAAACCAAAACCGAAGTATTCCATTCGGCAGGATTGAATCTGTTTTATGGCTTGTTGGAAAGAAACAGATTGATGTTCAAAGTGATAATCACTATATTCAATGGCGAGCACCCATGCGCTGAGAATAAAACTTAAAATAGGCGTTAATATCTGGCCTATAACTGGAATAAAAAGACCTACATTGCATAAAAGTAAACGCGGTATGATGTATTTTATTTTTTGCCACTGTCTACGCCAAGGCTCTAATAGCAGGCTTTGCCATGTGAGTGTAGATGTAGGTACAGATTGAGTGAGTATGTATGAAAATGCCCGTTCTGCGAGGAGACTATTAAAAGGTGCCGCAAGCGTACTCAGAAAGAGAATAAATACCGTACTGAAAGATACAAAAAGTAGAAGTAAGACAAGAGGTATAATCAACCAGCTTAGCCAAATTAAAAAGTCAGGCAAGAAACTTTGTACCCATAATAAAAGGGATTCAACTTGTTTATAAATAAATCCATATAGACAAATAACAAGAATTATATTAAGAGCTAAGGGAATAAAAAAGTATTTTCTGAGTTCGGGTTTAAAGCTTAATTGAAAACCTTGACAGAGGTATTGAAAGCCTCGTAAGATAGAACCTATCATCACTGTATTGCCTTTTTATATATTATCATCGCCTAAATTCCCACTTAATTTTTGTTCATATTAACAACCTCTAAGAAAAAAACAAGACCTGTGCGAGCGTATAGTGAAAAGCGATGAAAAGTCATTTTAAGTATTTTAATTTTTTTAAGTTCAAGTGTCGTATCTATATTGTATGAAGGCTTTTTTATGAATATACAACAACGAAAAATATTATGTTTATCTTGTTTGCTGGTTATTTTTGCTCCTTTAGGTATCGATTTATATTTACCTGCGTTGCCTGAGATCAATCGCGTTTACCAACAAAATTCAGGCTTTGTTCTGACTCTTTATTTTTTAGGTTTAGCTTTAGGACAGCTAGGTTCAGGGTTATTAGCAGATAAATATGGGCGCAAGTTGACGATTCAAACTAACCTATTTATCTTTGGCTTATCGGCTTTACTTATAGGTTATACACTAAATTTTGAACAATTGCTCTTTCTACGTGTGGTACAAGGTCTTGCTGCCGGAGGTTTGATTTCTGGTTGGATGATGTTGATTCAAGATTATTTTCCCAAAGCACAAGTGGCTCAACGTTATAGTTTATTGCATGCTGTCTTAAATACTATGCCGGTGATAGGTCCATTACTCGGTAGCTACTTCATTTCTCTCGGATCTTGGCACATAGGCTCTTATACTTTGTGTGCAATGGCATGGCTGGCTTTGTTGGTTTTTCAGCGTGTATACCAAGAAGCGGCATCGTTATCAAAAGACATTTTTGATATGCAATTATGTAGACAGATTCTTTCTCATCCACATTTTTTACGCTATGGCTTGAGCTGTTGTACTGCACATGCTTTTGTCTTGAGTTATGTGACTTTGGCTCCCAGAATTATTATTGAGCAAGGACATGCAAGTCACATGACTTTTAGCACTTATTTTAGCGTCAATGCTATGGTTGTCATGTGTTTATGTTATGCCGTACCTTGGCTCATTCATAAATTTGGCCAAGCTCAAGTTTTTTATGCTGGATTAAGTTTAATGTGGATTGGTGGTTTGTTGTTAATAGGCATATCTTCTTTTAATCAACCTTTGTACTTTATGCTAGCGATTCACGTGGCTTGTCTTGGCTTTGGTTTGTTTTTAGCTCCAGCAAAAAGTTATACCCTTATGCCCTTTACAAGATGTATAGGAGCCTGTACTGCATTTCTTGGTTTTTTAGACTTAGCTTTTTCTTTTTTGATCAGTTCTATGATGAGTTATTTTGATGTGGGCGCTTTTGGCTTAGGTCTATTTTTGATACTCACGATGTCGCTGTGTTTCTATTTAGTTTGGGCTCTCTCACATAAGCAGATGTTATCGATACCCTCAAGATAGAGCGGTCAGTGATGTGTTATCAGAAAAGCACCCTAAGAGGTGCTTTTCTAGTTGGAGTAGATTTAAATGGTTGCAGAAGCGCGATAGTTAAGCCAGTGTATTTGCAGTTTTTCACTGCGCCAAGCATAGTAAAAAATGAAGCCATAACTTATCACAGGTATAATAAAGCTTATTTTTAATGTCCATATATCAGCAACGATGCCTTGCAATAAAGGTACAATAGCTCCGCCTACAATCGCTGTACATAAAAGTCCAGAACCTTTGCTGGTTAATTCTTTGAGTTCATAGATAGCAGATGAGAAAATCGCTGGAAACATAATAGAGTTGCATAATCCAATCGTTAACACAGATGCAATCGCTATTGAGCCTGTATTCATCATCGTGATTAGTAGCAGCGATATAGCAATTAAAGCGTTAAAAGCCAGTACTTTTTTGTCATTGAGGTAACGCATGGCTATAGCGCCTAAGAAACGTCCTACCATAGCGCCTCCCCAATAAATAGATAACATTTGCGCAGCTTGGGTTTCTTGAAAGTATGAATGGGTATCGCTGGTAATATAATTGACCATAAAACTGCCTAAACTCACTTCAGCACCAACATAAAAGAATATAGCCCAAGCGCCTATGTATAAGTGTGGTGCCTGAGACAGTTCAGAGATTGACGTTCTTGTTGTATGTTCTATCCTGTCAAGATCAGGTAGTCTGATAAACTGGAATACGAGCGAGAGGCTCAAAAGTATTGAACCTAATATCAGATAAGGTGTTTGTAGTGCTGCAGAGCCAGAAACTAATCCTGCAGTTAAAATAAGCAAGGCACCAAATTGAGGGCCGATGGCTGTACCTAAAGAATTACAAGATGCCGCAAAAGAAAGCCGACTTGCAGCTGTTTTTTCAGATCCTAATGCAGTGATATAAGGATTGGCAGCAACCTGCATGATTGCAATACCTGATGCTAAGATAAACAAAGCGAGTAAAAAGAGGCTATATACTTGTTGCTGTGCTGAAGGATAAAAGAGAAAACAGCCTATAGAAGACAGGAATAATCCTACCTGTAACCCCTTCTTATAACCAATACGCTTAATTAGATAACCCGATGGTATTGAAACAACAAAGTAGGCCATAAAGAAACAAAACTGGATTAACATTGCTTGGGTATAGTTGAGGTTAAAATTTGTTTTTAACTGCGGAATAAGCATATCATTTAAGACTGTAATAAAGCCCCATAAGAAGAAAAGTGAGCATAAGGCGATAAGGGGAGTATAGGATGTATTACGTATGTTCATGCTTGAGTCTGTCTGTTGATGTGGGTGAAGCATAAATAAATCCTTGTTGTAACTTGAGATAATGTATACTTCTGAAAAAGTGAAAAAGTGAAAAAGTGAAAAAGTGAAAAAGTGAAAAAGTGAAAAAGTGAAAAAGTGAAAAAGTGAAAAAGTAAATGTATTTTTTTCTTCTTATGATACCAAAAAATTGTCTAAAGACAAGAGGCTATATACAGCCTATGCTGTCACTGTTGTTTTTTTTCTGAAATAGTGGAGATTTATCACTTTTTTGGGAGGCTAAAATGTAGTTTTTAGATCAAAATTATGAATGTAAAGTCGTTTTTATTTCATTTTTTTATTCTAAAGCACTGAACGGTATACAAGAATAAAAATTTCACTTTTTTTAAATTTTATTTTTCAAATTTATGAGTATACTGAATGCACTTTTGGGTGCTATATGCCCGCTTTTACGCTATGCATCACACTTCTCAGTGTTGTGAAAAGATAGAGTTTGAGTAGATAATTTGTTAAGATAGTTTGGTTTTTATTCGTTTTCTATACAAGAGTATTCAATTATGGCGCAACAGCTTGAGATTTTTGAGATTCCGAGTCCTTGTAAAGGTATTTGCCAAGTTAATGCTAGAGGATACTGTCTTGGTTGCGCGCGTAGCCGAGAGGAAAGGTTTAATTGGCAAAAGCTAGATGATGGGCAAAAAAGAGAAGTTTTACGTTTATGTCAAAGTCGCTTTGCCCGTGCTCGGCGCAAACAAACCTCCAAACAAGAAGAGAGTTTATTGGATTCAAAAAACTCTCCTATTCAACTTGATGTGCTCGATCTATAAATTAAAGTTGATTGCAATTAAGTGTGCTTTATCACTAGATATCGGGCTGAAAATATGGCTTTCTATTTTTGAAAAAGCGAAACAGGTTTCTATCTATAGTATTTGAGATACGCTTGCCTTGAAATCGGCGATGATAGAATGTATCAGCGTTATTTTTTATTTCAGTATGTGTAAAACTATCGATATTTTCTTTGATGATATTGTATGCCTGTTGTGATGAGTGCAGCATATCATTTATAAATGTACGGATTTGATTGTCTGTACCGTATTCTAAGGCTCGACACTCTATATTGTTTTGTTGGCAGTAAAGCAGTACAGGTCTATCAATATGGGAGCGGCCATTCATGAGAATAACCTTATCATATTTTTTGTGAGCGTAGCATACTCTATTCTCTGTAATGCTTGCTTTGCTTTATTGATTAAATGACTGCGTGCAAAGGTGAAGTAGCAGCTATAACTTTTGACTGGGCAGAGTAAAATATCAACTTGCTCTCCTTTATCTAACTTATCTTGTAAGTAGCTTAAGCTGATTTCCCAGCCAAAGATTCCAGAGCTGAATATAAAAAGATTATTCATGTATTTGTCTTAAGAAAGAGTCAGAAGCTTTAGTTTATTTTTTTTAATTCCTCTGGCGCACTCTTGCATTATTTTCCAGCCTAGAGGTAATTTGATACGCTTATCATTAAGGGATGCTTTTCTTTTGGTATTCATATGAAAATACTTTAACGGCTGTGGAACTTTGAGTAATCGAATAACAATTTTATACGCGTTAACTTTTGGCTTAGGCTGTAAATCACTATGCATGAGTGTATGAAGCTCATCATAGGTTTTAGGTATATAGCAGCAGTCAAAATGCACATGTAAGCCCATGCCAATTAATATTGAGGTCTTACCCCAGAAAGTGGCTTCAATGCCCATGGTACTACCAAAAGATATAACTTGCCAAGCTTGATCCATAAGTGTATAGGATGAAACAGCGCTATCTGGTTTGATGATAATAAAGTTTGAATGTTCAAGCTTATATACAGCCTCAAGATAAGCTTTTTGTCCTGTTGACATGTTAGGGTGAATGCGCACATAAAATTTAAACTTTGTTTCTTGTTTTGCTTTTTCAGATAAGTAAACAAGCCCCTTAATCTGCGAGGAGAAGAGTCCTTTTTCCCATTCAGGAGCAATTGCACATAACTCATCTTCTGAGCTACTGAAGATCACTATATTTTTGGTATGAGAATCCCATCCTTCAGGCAATGATTGATGTTTTTGTTTTAAAGTATAAGATGCCTCGTTCGTTGCAATGCCATGACGACGCTTATAAAAAAAATCAGAAGCAATTTGTTGAACCTGATCTGGATGCATGGCTTTATAAGCTTCATTCGTGGCTTCTATGTTGCTTTTTATGTCTTGTATGAGGACATTTTTAACCTGAAAAACACATGAATTAACACAAGAGTAATCAATCACATCGGTATCTATTTTGTAGGTTTGACAAAGACGCAAAATAGGACGTGAATCATTAAAGCGACCGTTGTAGATAATAGCTCGATCAAATTTATCTTTTTGGCAGATTTGCTCGAAAGCAAGGTAATTTTGTATCCCTGTATTCAATAGTCTATTTAGTATCTTCTTTATTGTTGGATTAAAGTCAATAAGGACTTGGCGCGTTGCAGAAATATAGCTCGATAATGCAGCATATCCCACATCAGCTTCTTTATACTTTAAGGCTTTGAGCTCCTCTACACTATTGAATTCATAGTCTTTGTAGGTGTATTCAACCTGTGTGTTAGAAACTAGACGGTAAGGGCTTTGGAAGAGCTTTAGTCCTAATTCGATTCGCTTTTGACTTAAACGCTGTAATAGCTTAGATCCAAAAATATTATATAAGCATGTATTGCGTCGATCATCGGCTATCATAAAAGTGATCTCATAGCCTTCGTCTGCGAGTGTCTGAGCATAACTTAAAATGACTTCTAAATCAGGATGCCTGTTTCCTGAAGAGAAATAAATAAATGCTTTCATAACTTAATTACCCTTAATATTATTGACTTGTTTCTAGAAAAGCTTCAGCTAAAGGTTCACCGAATGAGATATTCTGAGTCACTTTTTTGCCGATGACTTGGTCAAGATATTTTGGACTCATACCGTAACCTGGCCTTACAGAACGCACATGCTCTGCCGTTAAGACTTCACCAGCTTGGATATCTTTGGTTACAAATAATGAACGCTTAAATTGTCGAGCATTTTTCATTTTCTCTGTTAATTCGTAAGTTACTGAGCCTAGAATTTTTTCTGTCGCTCGAATCTGATCAACTAAAGTTTTGAATTCTGTTTTATCGAGAGAAAACTCAGCATCAGGACCGCCTAAATTTTTATCGAGAATAAAGTGTTTTTCAACTATTTTTGCGCCAAGAGCGACTGCATTTGTGGCAACAAGATGACCAAGCGTGTGGTCAGATAATCCTATTTCGCATTCAAAGCGAGTTTTGAAGTCAACCATCGTTCTTAAGTTAACTTCTTCTAGAGGCGTTGGGTAAGAAGATGTACATTTGAGTAGCGCTATATCCTGATTACCCGTATCGCGGCAAGCTTGTATCGCATCTTCAATTTCATCTAGTGTTGCAAGCCCTGTAGATAAGATCATCGGCTTGCCTTTGCTTGCTGCATATTTGATAAGAGGTATATCGACAATCTCTGGAGAGGCAATTTTATAAGCAGGTACATCAAGCGTTTCCAAAAAGTCGATAGCAGAAAAATCAAAAGGTGAGGAAAAACAAATCAGACCTAATGATTGAGCATAATCCATAATTTCTTTATGCCACGCCCAAGGGGTATAGGCTTGTTGATATAAGTCATGTAAATATTGTCCATTCCATAAAGTACCTTTTAGTTTAAAATAGTCTTTGCGGCAGTTTAGGGTCAGGGTATCTGCTGTGTAAGTTTGGAGTTTTATTGCATCGGCGCCTACCTCTTTAGCTGCTTTGACCGTTTCTAAGGCAATATTGAAGTCTTGATTATGGTTTGCTGAAAGTTCCGCGATAATAAAAGTAGATGTTAGATTTTGAATATTAAGCGAGTTCATTTTCGTAGGACTCCTGCTTGGGTTGAGGTGTAAACATATTTATGACGTAACTTCGATTTAACTCGAATTTCTGAAAGTTAGCCTTAGATTCTTTATAGGTAAAGCAACAAGCCTTGAACAAGGATAAACTACTCTGATTAGATGACTTGATTTGAGCTTGTATTTGAGTGATTTGGGGTTGATCTTCAAAGTAGCGTACTAATGATAATTGAAGAATCGATTGTGATAAGCCTTTTCCACGAAATTGAGGATTCAAGTTGATGCTGACTTCAGCTTGATGTGAAGAGAGCCGATCAAAGCGTACCATACCTATTTTATTTGTGTCTTTTTTGGCGATAAAAAAGCTTTTATCGGGACTCTTTAAGGCTTGCTGATACCAACTTTGATGGTAGTTGAGCTTAATTGGTTCTGGATGGTTCGAGTTGTGCCGAGATATAGGATCATTGCGCCAATTGAGTATATCGATACAATCGTCTTGTGTAGCGTATTCAATCTTGAGTCGAGGACGTTTTGATTTCAAATAATACTGATAAGGAAAAGGTTCTCTGTACGTCAGCTTGAGACATTGGGTCACACTTCTCTGATATACTTTGCTTTGCATCCAGTTTTGAATATGAATTTTGAGATCATTTAAGCGGTCTTTCGGTAAAACAGAAATCAGATTGTTTTTTTGTAATAAGCGAATTGATTCTTGCTGGTTATAGGCTTGGCAAAATGTAATGGTTGGTAATGCCAGCATGCAGCGCTCCCAAGACGTAGATCCGCCAGCACCTACAGCGAGATCGGCTTGTAACATCAGCTTGGCAATATGTTCTGGTGAAACATGTAATTGGACTTGCTGGTGGAGGGTGTTCTGAGCTTGAAGCGCTGCGAGATGAGCAGCGTTCTTTGTGACAATCACATCAATGTGCTTGATCTCAGGTACACGAACGAGCTCATCAACTATTTGCTGTGTGAGATTATCAGGATCAATCCCTCCAAACATCACCAGAATGCGCTCTATCTTGCCAGATTGACGGCGCAGGATGATCTCTTGCTCTGAAATATAAAACTCTTGACGCAGTAGTGCATACTTTAATCCCAAAAGCAGGGTGCATTCAGGATTGACTAAATGCTGATATTTTTCTGCACTCGCTTGTAGATTCTGATCAAGTAAGATATCTGCATGATGTTTTCGATCGCCAAGATCATCAATAACGAACACTCGTGTATGTTTAAAGCAATGCTCCCAAGTTTTATCTAAAGCATAATGATCAACGATCACCCAGTCCACAGGTGCATCGAAATGTTGGGAGAGCGCATTCAAAGTTTGCTCTGCATCATCTTGTTGTGAGCCACCAAGCCAGCTTGCATGATGTAATGCTGCTTGGGTATCATTTTCTTGGCATGTAAGCCAAGCAATGGCATAACCTTTTTCTTCAATGAGTGCCCCAATATGTCCTGAATGTGATTTACACACAAAGAGAATGTTACTTTGCTGTTTAAGGCGATCTGCTAAGGTTAAGCAACGCATCACATGTCCTGTGCCGATATCTGTTGCTGAATCAACTCGGATAGCAATATTTAACATGTTTTTGCCTTATGGACAGCGTATAACTTGATTTGCGTTACAGTATGATGAGAAAGCACATACTCATTTTTAGTGAGCAGAGATTGAGCTTGATCACATCGCTTTTGATGTTCATGACAGTCTGGGTTGCGCATGTTCATCTCACTTTAAAAAGGGGTTGAAGTACATCGCCTTCAAGCAGGTGAAGTAAGCTGTTTTGACTGAGCTCTTGTTTGAGTACCGCAAAGACTTCATCATAAACTTGGCAAAGTTGGTTTATATCCTTTTGTGTGTGTGCATAAGATAAATTATGTGTGCCTATCATCAATATGCCGCGCTTGAGGAGTTCTTGTTGTATAAAAGTTTTGATCTGCCATGATGTAACTTCAGCTTGATCTTTGATAGTCAAGAAAAGCCAAGAAGGGTGCCCTGATAGATGTAATACTTCACCGAGTTGATAGGTTTCAATGAGGTGATTGATTTGTTCTCGCAGCGCCGAACCAAGTTGAGCGAGGTGCTCAATTACAGGTTCATTTTGTAGGGTATTCAAAACGGCTTTTGCAGCAGCTAAAGATAAGGTTTCTCCGCCGAAAGTCCCTGAAAAAAAGATGTCTTCCATCTTCATCATGATATGTTGGCGCCCAACCACAGCAGAGAGAGGATGACCATTTGCTAAGCCTTTACCAAAAGTTGATAAATCAGGTGTGACGCCAAAAAGCTCTTGTGCTCCGCCTTTTGCAAATCGAAATCCTGTAATGGTTTCATCAAAAATCAAGACAATCCCTTTTTGTTGCGTCAGCTCTCGTATTTGCTCCAGAAAACCAGGTTCAGGATAAACGCTATTCATAGGTTCCATCATGACCGCTGCAAATTCGCCTTCGTATTGTTCTAACAGGTCAAGTAAAGAATTGATGTTATTGTATTCAAAGCGATGCGTAAGCTCTTGAACGCATTGAGGTACCCCTAGATTTTTTGCTGTACTGCCGATGTACCAATCTTGCCAGCCATGATAACCACAGACAGCAATACGCTCTTTACCCGTATAAGCGCGTGCTAAACGAATTGCAGCAGAGGTTGCATCGGTACCATTTTTACCAAATCGCACCATTTGTGCTGAAGGAATCATCTCAACCAGCATTTCAGCGACTTGCATTTCTAAAGGATGAGGTAAGGAAAAAGAAACCCCTTGTGTGAGTTGTTGTGTTACAGCTTGGTTGGTCGATTCATCAGCATAGCCTAATGTGACACAAGCTAAAGCATTCACAAAATCAAGATAGACATTACCATCTACATCCCAAACTTGCGCACCTTTTGCTTTTTCGATAAAAAAAGGTGAGCTGCCTACAACATATTGTGTCTTACTTTTTGAAAAAGTTTGCGAGCCTAAAGGAATTGTTTTGAGTGCTTGATTTAATAAAGCTTCTGATTGTTGATAACGATGCGTCATAAAACCTCATCTTTCTGAACTTCATATTGAAGAGATTGAAAGTAGCCCTCATTTCTTTGCCGTTGAGCATCAAACCGAGCGTGATAAGGGAAGGCTTCACAAAGCTTGAGAATATCATCCATCGTGAAGCTCTTGTTATCTGCGTATAAGCTTTGATAAACCCAGTTTACAAAGTCAAAATCTTCTGGATGATCAACCGTCCATCTTAAATTGGAGAGATCTTTTTCATATTCGATATTGAGCATTTTGATTTGATTGCACATCTTATGATAAATATAAGGCGTAACATGCTCTTTTTCCGAGAGCAGCTTGGCATGTTGCCAAGCATAAACCAATGTATCGGCATGGATCACCTCAACATCTAAACCGTCAGGATAAGTAGGCGGACGTGTATTGCAGGTGTAATCACTGCCTTGTGCAAGGTGTTGTGCGACCACGTGATCAATCACGATAGGATCGATTAAAGGACAGTCACCCGTAAGTCTTATGACATGCTCAGTAGGATAGGTTTTTGAGGCTTTATACATGCGGTCGAGCACATGATCGAGCTGACCACGATAACACAACACGCCTATCGCTTCACATAAATCAGCAATAGGCTGGTCAGATGGATCATCAGATGTGGCAACTATAATATCATCAAGTGTATGACAACGTTTGATACGTTCTATTTGCAGTGCGAGCATAGGCTTACCACAAATAGGTTTCAGAACTTTTTGTGGTAAGCGCTTAGAACTTTCTCGTGCTTGAATAATAGCCAGAGTTTGCATGTTATAAAGAGTTCCATTGCGTTGGGTTGAGTAAGTTAAGATGCTCAGATTCTAAATTAAGGTTTAGATCGTTCCATGTCATCATTTTTTGATAGGCTTGCATTATTTCTATTAGCTGTTGCGATTGAATACAGCCAATAATAGTACAGTCAATAGAAGGTTGCTGTGTTAAAACAGAAACCGCAAGCTCAAGCTGTGTTAAACCATACTCTTGTGCCGCTTGATCAAATTTAATCAGATCAGCCTGATCTTGAAATTTTGCATGACGTTGTGTTGGACTTATAGCGAGCAAGCCCTGTAAAAATAAAGAACGGCTATGCACTTCGACTCCAGCGCGTTGTGCATGTTGAAAAATGCGTTTCTCAAAACGTCTATCTAAAATATTTGCTGGCGCTTGGATCAGATCTAAATCAAAATGTTCTAGGGTTTGCTCTGCTTTATCTGGACTATAAAAAGAAACCCCTATTTTTTTGACTTGCCCATTAGATTTAAGTTTTTGCATCACGTCATAAATGTGATGCGCTCTTGATCCAAGAAGCAGATTTTCATCATGTAATAACACAGCATACACGCTATCGTGTTGAAGCTGCACTAAAGAGCTTTGCAGTTGTTCTTCCAAGCTCTGCGGTGTTTCACCATGCACTTTGGTGATGACGGCGTAATCTTGTGACGCGGAACATAAACCGAGACTCGTTTGGCTTTCACCATAAGCTGGAGCGGTATCTAAATAAGTTACATCATACGAAAGACCTAAATCCAGTATTTGCTGTATTTGCTCAAGATCAGCATAGCTTGTGTTGGTGACACCATAATTATGGTTAAATGCTGCGGTACCTAATGCAAACTTCATAAACACCCCAAGCTTTTGCTCAGTGCATGGATAACGGTTTGTTGCTCCTCTAGAGTCAAGTTAGGGTGCAGTGGTAAGCTTAAAGCATGCGCATAATAGTGCTCTGCTTCAGGAAATTGTCCCACATTAAATCCCATGCTTTGATAATAGGGCTGAGTATGTACAGGGATATAATGTAGATTGACACCTATGCCTTGTGCCCTTAAGTCATCAAATACTTTTTTACGTGACACGCCACTTTCGGGCTGAATTTGAATGATGTACAGGTGCCTTGAACTCATGCACTCAGGCGCTTGATAAGGTAAAATAAGAGGGCTTTGCGCGAGTGCTTCGTCGTAGTTGGCTGCAAGTTGGTTTCTCTTCGCTACAAAGGCATCAAGTCGCGACATTTGGCTCAGACCTAAAGCAGCTTGCAACTCGGTCATACGGTAGTTAAAGCCTAAGTCGATTTGTTGATAATACCAAGCACCATGCGATGTACCTTCCATTAAGTCGATGTCACGTGTGACACCATGAGAGCGATAGAGCTGCATTTTTTGCAGCAAGACATCTGAATTAGTGGTCGCAATACCACCTTCGGCTGTAGTAATAATTTTGACAGGGTGAAAACTAAACACAGTGATGTCGCTGTAAGTGCAGTGGCCTACAGCTTCATCTTGATAACGAGCACCTATTGCATGCGAAGCGTCTTCAATGACAGAAAAGCCATAGATTTTGCTCAGTTGAGCAATCGCTTCCATGTCACAAGGTTGACCTGATAAGTGTACAGCAATGACTACTTTAGGGAGCTGGTTTTGTTGTTGTGCTATCTTTAACTTCCCTTCGAGCTTTATCGGGCAAAGGTTGTAAGTTCTGGGATCGATATCAACAAAATCAACTTCAGCACCGCAGTAAAGCGCGCAGTTTGCCGAAGCGACAAAGGTAATCGGTGAGGTCCACACCATATCACCTTGCGTAACGCCCAGAGCAAGGCATGCAATATGGAGCGCTGATGTAGCACTGTTGACCGCAACAGCATGCTTAGCTTGACAGTATGTTGCAACACTTTGTTCAAAAGCAGGTAACACAGGTCCTTGTGTGAGAAAGTCTGATTTTAAAACTTGCTGTACAGCTTCAATATCAACCTCACTAATATCTTGTTTTCCATAAGGAATCATAAACTGTTTCTTCTTATTCTAAGGCTTTAGCTTTAAGACAGAGCTTTAATTTCTTCAATACTCAAAAAGTAAGGATTGTTATGCGAACTGTATTCATAACCTTGCTCGACAGGATAACCTCGCTCTTGTAATCGATTGACAGAAAAATCGTTATCAAGCTGATAAAAAGTGATACTGGGTTTGATGATATAATGATCATCAAATTCTAGTGTGTGATGGGAGTCGTCAGCTGGACACATGGTTTCATGCAGTTTTTCGCCAGGACGTATACCGACTATTTTTATATCAAGATGCGGCGCATAAGCTTGAGCTAAATCAAGAATACGTATAGAAGGTATTTTGGGTACGAAAATTTCACCACCTTGCATACGAGAAAAGTTTTTTAAAACAAACTGAACACCTTGCTCTAATGTGATCCAAAAGCGAGTCATATTCGGATCAGTGATGGGCAGATAAGTTTGCTTTTCTTCTACCCTTTTTTTAAAAAAGGGTACAACAGAACCTCTTGAGCCGACGACATTACCGTAGCGTACAACGGCAAAGCGGGTTTGTTTTTGACCTACATTGTTATTTGCAGCGACGAAAAGCTTATCGGAGGCAAGCTTAGTTGCACCATAGAGATTGATAGGGTTTGCCGCTTTATCTGTTGAAAGCGCGATGACTTTTTCGACGTTATGGTAAATCGCAGCTTCAATAACACTTTCTGCACCATAAATATTAGTTTTGATACATTCTAACGGGTTGTACTCAGCGATGGGTACCTGTTTTATAGCTGCTGCGTGAATAACAAAATCGACGTTTTGCATAGCAATCTTCACACGATCTTTGTCTCTTACATCACCAATAAAATAGCGCATACAAGGGGCATCATATTGCTGTTGCATTTCGAATTGCTTGAGCTCATCTCTTGAGAAGATAATGAGACGCTTAGGCTTGTAGCTTTTTAAGATAGTTTCTACGTATTTTTTTCCGAAAGATCCGGTTCCGCCTGTAATTAAAATAGATTTATTGTTGAACATTTTCAATCCTTGAAATATTACGTTCACACAACTTTACATCAGTTTTATCTTTTTTAAAATATTTTTTTACTTTTTTAGAGAAATAGGTTGTTCTTTTTGTTTTTAGTTTACTTTTTATTTGCTCCTTTGTTATTGAGGTGGTACAACAGCTTTTTAAAATTAAAAAATAATATGTGTTTATATAGGAAGATAAAATATGATCCAGACCGTAAAAACAATAGAACAAACTTTTGAAGATTTAGCTTTAATCCACGAAGATACCTTATCGAGTTTGAAGTACTTATCTGTATATGCTCTCAATTATACGTACATTGACTTTGAGAGTCACAAAATGGTCATTTCTGGTACGGAGTCAGATTGGATGACGCATATGATTCGATTAGGTTTACATCAAGAAGTAGCGCATAGACTACGTGAATACTGTTATGATTGGAGCGCAGAAAGTGAAACCACAAAAGCTTATACGCAGTTTATGACAGAGCATCACCCTGAACTGAAATGGCGTAAAACAGATTTTGGCCTAAAAGGTAAGCATGGTTTTCATTTGCTTGAAATCGGCCATACGCAAGAGTTAGGTATTGAAACGTTTAATGCTATGGCTGACGCATTAAATGAATTTAAGTTCGAGTCAATACGCTTACAGGAAAAATATCCAGCTATGTTGTATGACGTGGAAAGTATGCCAAGCATCCTTGATCTTCAAGCTGTCTTTTTGGAGCAAGATCAAGCGCTACAAGAGTCTATGAAAATCGAATTCGATGATTCACTGTTTGAACCTCTTGAAGAGCCTACACTGTCTAAAGAGGAAGATACGGCTTTATCTTTAAGAGTACAGTGGTATGAAGATGATGAAATAGCCGATCAAATGGCATTATCACTGAAAGAAGTGAAGCAGATTTTTATATCTATCAAAGATAAATACCATCAACCGAAAATTCCGCAACGTGTCTACCTCGCAAAACGCAAAGAACTTTTCCCTGAGCTTTTTAACTAAAAACTTTACAGAACACTTCAACACACTTAAAACGCACCACCTCCCGTTGGACATACATCATCGATGCATCTCCAATGGGTTGGGTTAGAGGTTGATATTAAAGAGTTGATGTGTATCGCCTTGTATTATGTACCAAGCGGCTTGAATGGATAGATTATTCAGTTGATCAATGAGTTTTTGTAGATAACGCAATTCAAGTAATACAATATATTTCTGGTAATTTTGATAATCTAAGTCATGGTAACTCAGTTGACCAATTGCGGTGTAAATTGATTGTGTGTCTGTATTTTTTTGACTGAGCGTATTTTCCATAAAAAATTCTCTGGATTATCAATATTCAAATATCATCATCACGATTCAAGCCACCAGTAATAAGCTACTGGTGGTATTTATTACTCCTAAATACAATTCAAATCTATTTCTTCTTTTTGTTCATATAATTGGTTAAGGTTTTTTGAGCTGACTCTGAATTGACTTCTGCGTTTTGTTTTTGGTGCATCGGTGTCAATGTTTTCCATTTTTATACCAGGGTCGTAATAGATTGTACCGTTAGAAAAAGATGTTAGCAGCAAAATGATATTGCAGTTCTTAAATAGAGAGATAATATGGCCGTAGTGATATTGTTTAATATTGTTGTGCACTCGGTTTATTGAGGGAATATAAACCGCTTTATTATGTTTATTTTTCCAATGATCTAAGATTTTAGTGAAGCTCCAACTTGCGACTACTTTTTGATTTCTATCTACTAACCCAATGTAACCATTTGCGTCTGTAATATCTTTTTTTGTTGAATCAAATCCGTGTACTGTAAACATCAGTTGAGTTTTTTTATTGACTTTATGTGCAGCATGTTTGCCCGTAAAGTCTAACCGATTTGTTTTTTTTGGATTTAAGTATCCGTATTGTTTCATAAAGTTGATGATGCCAGACTCAACGTAGACACCCCCATCAGGTTCTGGTGTCATAAGTGTAAGTGGTTTTGCAGCAAGTGATCCGAAAGATGTCACATTATATTGCTTAACTTCCCAACCATGATAATCAGGATCTTTCGATCCGTTTGGTGTTATTCCTAGTTCTGCTTCTAATGTATAGCCACCACCATTTTGTGCTGTGTACGGTAAGTTTTGTCCTTTTGAGTTCAATCTCTTACTATTGATCCAACCTAATCTATGAATCCTCTGTAATTCTATAAGTAACTTTTTCTTTGATGAAATCGTTAGTTTATTTATTGCAATTTCTTCAAAAACCGATGACAACAAGTTAGGTTCTTTTGCAGTAATAGCTTTAAATATTTCAGAGTGTGGCGTTGCAAAATATGCTATTACTTTGTCACCTTTAATACCTAAAAATAAAACTCTGTCTTTATGACGGCCGTTTTTTTTGGGGCACATCCATTGGCTTAAATTAACATTGGATCCTTGTAAGAATCCAGATAACCGAACTTCTGGATACTGCGGATAGTAAATGAACTGAGTATTTGGTGCTTCATACAGCTCACCATATGGTGACATCCACGACCATTGAATAGGCGCTTTATAAATAATTTTTCGTTTAGTTTGTTTTTTAGATTCAGATGTTGTGCCTGTTACATCACCTGAAGGGATGAAATCTAAATCTGTGAGATGGCTACCAGCATAAATTTGGTTTTTGCTGTTGTCATTTGAAGCAAGTCTTTTGAAAAAAATATGTTGTATGTTGTGTTGTGTGAAGAGCTGCTGTAACTCTTTAATAGTTAAGCTAGCTGATTTTTTTGTATCGTAGATGGAAATTTTTGACATAATGAAAGTGTATAGAGTGAAGTTATTTGTAATGAAGTAAAGGTTGAATTTAACACACAAAAAAGCTTTTATATGATTTTTTTGTTAAATAAAACCTACTTTAGGCTTACTAGAAACTTTAAGGAGCATCACTGAAATTTTTTTTGTTTTAAAAACAAAGGTGACATACAAATAACTACTAGAAATATATAGTTTTTTTATATGTAATATCTTGCTATAAAAATGCTTACTCGGATTATTTAAGATTAATCATGGAACATATCTTGTCATCCGGGTAAAATATGTGTTTATTTATCACTAAATTCACACAGAGAATGAAATGCAATTATCGACAGACACTGAGGGACTTAAGCTGCTTGAGCAAGTATTGGAAGTTTATGACCAAAAGCAAATAGCAAACTATTTGAATCAAAGATCACCAAATAAGTGGAATCGTGAAGCGATTAATCGCTGGCGTAAAGGTAAAGCGCAAGAAAAGCTCACATACGATGAATACAAGTATTTGCAAGACTTGCTTCCTAAGCGCCCATCGCATTACGATAAACCGGAGTTTGATTTCATTGATTTGTTTGCTGGAATTGGAGGCCTCAGAAACGGCTTTGAAAAAATAGGTGGCCGTTGTGTGTTTACAAGTGAATGGAATAAGTATGCTGTTAAAACGTATAAAGCAAACTGGTACGCTGATCCTCACTAACATGTTTT
>MDTC01226577.1_pt1 | contig 46499 bp, 47 predicted proteins | sample 811181 | NCBI WGS metagenome assembly MDTC01 (sample SAMN05326644, study PRJNA326480) | marine metagenome | isolation source: seawater | place: Pacific Ocean: North | collected 2011 | reverse complement strand
CTGCATTGGCTGGATACGGATTTTGCCGTACACGCCGCCAGCGGTATCGTGGTTTGTCCTTACTTTGATTACCGCCAGCTGTCTGATATTAAAATTCAGCGACTGGTGCATATTCTGACCGGCGAGCTTTAATCCGGATTAACAAGGGTTACCATCCGGTGGTGAGAGTCATCTCAGTCTGAATCAGGAAAATACGCAAGGCATACCGCAGACTGAACGTAGGAAGCAGTAAGCAGGAAGCGAGAGAAAAGAAAAAGAAGAACGAAAAGGGAAAACGAAAAACTGAAAACGGTAAAAGGAAAGCGAGAGAAGAGCAGGGAGTCGTCAGCAGCTACTGGCGGATATCAGCTGCGATCAGCAGGCGAGGCGAAAATCACTGAACAGCAGGCAATAAAAAGGGGAGCTGTTGCCCCCCTCACGCATTGCCTTTTTCAGTTGCTGTTTGCTGCCAGCCCGTTTGGCTTTACCGCTTTTTTCATGCACTCCACCTTTACGCATAATGGTCGCACAGGCATGCAGGTTACGGCCGGCTTTCTTCTGGCCCTGTTTTTGGCTCTGTTGTTGGCTCTGCTGCGCATGGCGTTGAGAGGCCGCGATGGCTTTCTTAGTCATGGTATTCCTCAGTATCAATACACATCTGGTTAAATGGGCGAACCCGGTTGTCAGTGGCTGTCTGGCTTGTCCGGACTGAAATATCCGCACCGATCATAATCTGATCAGTTTCAGCCGCTGATGGCGCGAATAATAGGCCGATTGCACCGCTGCGCAAGCGAATTCTGGCATCATTGATACAATTAATCGAATGGCTCCGTACCGGTGGTCTGCAGGTGCTTTGCCGGCCGATTGCGGATAACACTGACTCAGGTCGGAATCAGCGTATTCATAGTTATTCTGTATCAGTATATGCTCTGAGTCAGAGTACCGCTCTGCCCAAACACAAAGTGATAAACGTGACAGAAGCCCAGGCCAAGATGGAGAAGCCCTTATGAGTGAAATCGGATCAATCGGGATCCTCAACTGGATCAGTCTGGCGTGGTTCGTCACCTGCTGGGTCAGCTACACCCAATTCTCTGCTTACCGTGGCAAAACCACCGCGTCTCTGTCTTCTGTACTGCACGTTCACCGGATCAACTGGATGCGCCGTCTGCTGGGGCGGGAAGTACGGGTCGGTGATGCGGCGTTGCTGGCCAACATTGAGCGCAATGTAAATTTCTTCGCTTCGTCCTGTGTACTGATTATGGCGGGTTTGTTAACCGCCATGACGGCGGTTGATAAGCTGGAGATCATGCTGGCCAATGTCTCCTTTGTGATTCACGACAGCCTCTCCACGCTGGAGCTGAAGATGGCGACGCTGATCTGTATCTTTATTTATGCGTTCTTTACCTTCACCTGGTCCATGCGTCAGTTTGGTTTCGCCTCGGTGTTGGTGGGGGCTGCGCCGACCCCGGCAGAGGAGGGTGTTACTGCGTCTGACCGCCGCAGCTTTTCGATCTACGCGGCAAAAGTAATCGATCAGGCGAGCCGCAGTTATAACTATGGCTTGCGCGCGTTCTACTTCTCTCTGGGGGCGCTGGCCTGGTTTATCCATCCATTTGCTTTTATGGCTGCGACTGTGGTGGTGGTACTGGTCCTGTACAAGCGGGAATTTAATTCCAGTGCGCTGTACGCCATGATGGGCGTAGAGAATGTTGGCGAGAAGGTCTTTAAGGATGATAAAGAATTATCCGAACCGGGTGGCCGTCAGTCCTGACCGGCACTGGAATTTCTGACCACAGGCTGGTGGTTTGTTGCCGCCAGCTTCTGCTGTTATTTCTCTGATGGCTGTCGCCTGAATGTTAATCCAGTCACTTTTAATCCTTTTTCTGTGAATCCTCTTGCCGTAAATTCGCGGCCTCTGCATCCAGCCAGTGCAGAATATCCTGAGCAATTTTCTCCCAGCCGGGTTCGGCAATCAGCCAGTGGGCATGATGCGGATAACCACGATATTCCGCGCCGTAGCGCGCGGCGATTTTACGGTGCACTTTTGCTGGCGTAATACGGTCATTCAGACCGCTGACGACCAGCATTGGCAGCGTCACCAGCTCAGCATTGACGGCACTGGCCTTGCCCGGGTCCACTAACCAGAAGCCAATTTCCGCGGCTGCACGTCCACTTTCGTAACGCATGGCGGCCATGGCGGCGGGAATCTGCTCCTGGGGCATTTGATTAAACAGCGCGTACTTTGCTGCAGCAGGGGATAATTTATTGGGCTTTTTCCAGAAACCCCAGCGCGACATTACCGCAAAAAAGCTGCGCACCACCGACAGTGTCAGGGCATGGATGCCCGCCGGGGACGCCGGGCACAGCAGCACCGCTTTTTCTGCCAGACCGCGGGCACACAGCATCTGAACCAGCAGGCCGCCCATGCTGTGGCCAATCAGAATGGGTTTGGCCGGCAGGGTGCGGATAAACAGTTCCAGATCCCGGGCATAGTCGAGCAGGCCGATGGTGCCCGGCAGCTCGTCACGGTTATCTGCCTTATCATGGTGGCGCAACGGTGGGGCGTAACAGGTGAAGCCTTCGGCAGCAAAGAAGTCACGGTAATGGTCGAATACCTCCGGTCCGCACCACATACCATGAATAAACACGATCGGTGGTCGCCTCGGTGCTTGTGTCAGGGTTTGTGCCGGGGCTTGTGTCTGAGCTTGTATAGAGCTGTGCGCTGCAGCGGCCATGGCTTCTCTTCCTTCAGACTGGCTGTGGGATGTTCTGTCTTTTGTTGTGTAATGTGTGCCGTATCCGTATTTCTTCGCATAATATCGTCAACGCGGCTCGCATGAAGTCTGTCTGGCGGATAAAATCAGGCGCAGAACTTAATGACCCCGGGCGGAGAGCTACATGTCAAAAATTATTCTACTCATCGTAATCGTTGCTCTGGTGGTGTACGCCCTCAAACGTGCCGGTGTCGGCAGCAAAGGCGCCGCCGAAAACCGTGAGGAAGGGCAGCGTTTTCTCGATGAGAACAAACAACGCGACGGCGTGACCGAAACCGCTTCAGGCCTGCAGTATGAGGTTCTTCAGCCGGGCTCTGGTGAGCGTCATCCGTCGTCCCGCGACAAAGTACTGGTGCATTACCACGGCACATTGATTGACGGTACGGTATTCGACAGTTCCGTACAGCGCAATCAGCCAATTGCCTTTGGCCTGAATCAGGTTATCAGTGGCTGGACAGAAGGGCTGCAGCTGATGACCGAAGGTGAAAAAGCGCGTTTATACATTCCTGCCGATCTGGCCTACCGTAACCAGCGTGCCGGCACCATTCCGCCGGGTTCGACTCTGATTTTTGAAGTCGAACTGCTGGAAATTCAGAGCTGAGATGGCATCTTTCTTTGCGCGTCTGGGTCAGCGGATCTTCCGCTGGCTGGACGGAGAACCTCTGCCATTACCGCCATGGCAACCTGGCTGGAGTGATTTTTTGCGTGAGCATGTGGTGTTTTATCGCACCCTGTCTGCACAGGATCAGGCCGTGTTTGAACTGCGTATCCGTCAGTTTCTGGCGACCACGCGGGTAGAAGGCGGCGAGCAGGTGGAAGTCACCGACGAAGACCGCCTGCTGGTAGCGTCCGGTGCTGTGATCCCGGTCTGGGCCTTCCCGGACTGGCATTACTTCAATGTGAATGCGGTTTTTCTGTTGCCTGGGCTGTTTAATTCACGCTTCGAATGCAATCGCCCGGATTCAGTGATTTCCGGCATGGTTGGCAATGGCCCGATGGCGGGTAAGCTGGCTTTGAGTAAGCCGCATATGCGTGCGGGCTTTGCCAACAGCCGCGATAAGCAGAATGTAGCGATTCATGAATTTGCCCATCTGGTCGATGGTGCCGATGGCAATGTGGATGGTTTTCCGGAACGCATGGAAAGCTATCAGCAGAGTGAACCCTGGTTTGCGCTGGTTAAACATAAGGTTGAACAGATCGAAACCAGCCGCACCGGTATTTCAAAATATGCGACGGTTAATCATGCGGAATTCTTTGCCGTGGCCTCAGAATACTTTTTTGAGCGCCCGGAGCTGATGCAGAAAAAACATCCACAGCTGTATCAGTGGTTGTCTGAGTTTTACCACCAGAACGTGGCTGAGCAATATCAGCATAATTCCGGCAAAAAAGGCGGAAAGAATAAGAAGAAGGGCAGTTAACTGCCCGGTTATTCAGATCGAATCAGCGCCGGCTTTGCGGCGCGATTTCAACGCTCTTATCACCACTGCCCAGCCATAACACGCCATCCTGAATATTTGCCTGTAATTGCATAGTGCGGTCTGCCAGGCCCTCCAGCTGGGATACTGCTTCAGCGGCGAGGTCAATCACCTGAAGGTTATCAAAGCGGCTGCAGACTTTTTCTATCTGCTCCCACCAGAGGTTAGCGGCGCGGCCGTGGTAGGTGTAAACGATTACCTTCTTCGCGCGATTAGAGGCTTTGCGGATGCGCTTTTCATCGGGCTGGCCCAGTTCGATCCAGAGTTCGATTTCATCACTCAGCGAACGGGCCCATAAATCCGGCTCATCATCTGTGCTCAGACCGCGGGTGAATTCCAGATTGTCTGCCGCATTGAGGGCAAAGGCGACCAGCCTGACCATCATGCGTTCAAGGGTTTCTGACGGATGCAGAGCAATGGTCAGCGGATAGGTCGCATAATGGTGACGGTCCATATCAGAAACCATCAGCTCAGCTTTATAAATCGTTGCTTTCAGTGCCATGCAGATATCCAGCAGTACGTCAGTCAGAAAGGCCGGCATTGTAGCGGGTTTGCTGCGGCAATGCCTGCTTTCCGCATGTGCTTTGCCGCTGTCGAACGGATTACAGGTCCAGTGGATTGCTGGCACTATCTGGCTGGCGCAAGGGGCGTAAGGGGCGTAAGTGGAGCAAGCGGGCGCAGGCGCGCCCTGATATAAAGCCCGACACCTGTTGTTTAAGAAGCATAAGCCGGGCGATGAAAGAAACGCTGATACGCACCTTCGATACTCAGCTTGCCACCGCCGTAGATCACAACCTGCGCCAGCAGCAGTCCCCAGACGACATGCAGGTAGAGTGCTGCGGGGGCAATATCGCTGAGGCTGACCACAGCAACAATATTAATCACCGTCAGCGATAGTGCGGCAAAGCGCGTAGCAAAACCCAGCGCCAGCAGGACAGGGAAGAACAGCTCGCCAAAGGTACCGAGCACGGCAGCCAGTTCAAAGGGTAAAAAAGGCACACTGTATTCTTCTTCAAACAGAAACAGCGTGGTATCCCAGTCAGCTATTTTGGTCAGGCCTGCGGCAAAGAATACCTGCGCAATATACAGCCGCGATACTAAAGCTGCAGGATTATGTAAGTGTGTCAGCCAGGATTCGGCCTGCTGATACAGGTTAACAAGACGAGTGGAAGTTGAAATGTAAGTGGAAGTCATTATGAACTCCTTATATTTTTAATTAACGATGGGTGGGTTAGGGTTATTTATTCGCTGTCTTTCTTTTCTGTTTTCCTTTGCTGCTTTTCTTTGCTCCTTTCATTTTTTTGACGCAATGGTTTCAGCAGCAGATTCAGAGTTGAAAACAGCCGTGTTAAAAATTTAATTTACGTTTTTGTATGCGATTTATCGCAGATAAAACTCTGTCAGCCAGCCGCATTGAATGGCATTGCTCAACCAGCGGGCAAAGTCGACCTGCGGCGTTGCATCAATGACCTCGTCCAGGCTCTGGCCCTGTAACAGGTGCTGAAACCAGTCGTACTCAGCTTCGCTTAATGACTGAATCTGCAGCCCTGCGGCATTCAGCCATAACAGGGAATATTCGTGTTCAGCCCGCTCAGAAAATACATCAAAAACAGCGGATTCTGCCGGCAGGTAATGCTCCTGTAGAGGGCGGTGTAACTGGCGTAACTGCGCGACCGGATATTCACTGACAAATACGCTGAGTGACGGTACAAAACGCACACCCAGCTGCTGCAGTGGATGTGCCGCCAACAACCTCAGGCTGTCAGCGGCAAAGCCATTCAGCGGGCTGCGCAGCAGAGAATGAATACGCCATTCAAAACTGGCCATATCGGCCAGATATGGATGTTCTTCATGCAGCTCGCTGCTGACGATCAGCCAGTCGAGACTGCTGCCCCATTCAGCCCAGTCGCCCTGATGGGGTGTTTCCTGTTGCAGCAGCTGGCGGGCGAGAATCGTCATGGCCTCTGGCCCCAGCATCTTTTTCAACACCGGATAGCTGAGTGACAGAGCGCGCTCAGCTGTCATGATTAAGTTGTTGCGGTATACGTTCATGCCCGGCGGCTCGCTTTCCTGTGGGCTCATCACCTCATCCATAAAGCCACGCTGCTGCTGCAGTCGTTGATTAAGCTGTTCCTGGCTAAGCAGGTGCTGGCTAAGTTGTTGGCTGTCAGCCTGGCAGGCGTGTGCGTTGAGTTGTAATTCAGGCGACATGACGGGACTCCTGTACTTTATTCAGCAGGTTACGGGCATGGCTGGCTTCGGACAGCAGCTCTGGCCAGGAGGGCAGATTGTTATCGCGCTCTATCAGGGTGGCCAGCGGACCAAGATGCGCGATAGCGTATTCATACAAAGCCCAGCTTTCAGCAGAAACCGGCTGAGCGTGATCATCAATGATGAGTGCTCCCGGCTCTGGCTGTGTGCAGCCGGCCAGATGAATTTCACCGACCAGAGCTGCATCCAGTTGCGATACCCAGTGCATAGCCTGAGTCAGAGATGAGGGAGTAAGCAGTGTACTGTCTTTATGACCGCTGCCAGCTGATGGCGAAAAATTACTGGCATTCACCAGCACATTGTTCAGATCGATTAACAGCCCACAGCCACTGCGGTACGCCATTTCCTGCAGAAAATCGGTTTCCTGCATGGCGTCTGCGTTCTGTGGTACATAGGCAACGATATTTTCAATCAGCAGGCGACGGCCAAGAAACTGCTGCACCTCCTGAATGTTGTTAACCATAATATCCAGGCTGACACTGTCCATCGGAACCGGTAATAAATCCCCGGCGTGACGCCAGCCACTGCCTTCTGCTGACCAACAGAAACAGGCGTGATCAGAAATCATTAGCGGGTTAATCGCGTCCACCAATATTTTCAGCTGCTGCAGATAATCCAGGTGAATGCCAGCTGCTGAACCAATACCCATCGCTGTGCCGTGCAGGCTGACCGGGTAGTGTGTGGCGACCTGTTGCAGAAATGTCTGCGCCGGGCTTCCATCAGCAAAGAAATTCTCGCTGTGCACTTCAATAAAATCGGGAGAAACCAATGCGTTCCCGGCATTGTCATCAGGCGCGGATGACAAAAGTACATCCTGATAATGCCCATGACGCAGTCCCACACCGGCAAGTGGTTTCTGCTGCAGAGAATCTGCCTGATGACGGTTTAAGGTATTCATTGGTTTCTCCCTTAACAGTTAAATTAAAAATATGCGGCGGCGGAGGCGTTGCCGCGGCATTTAACGGTTACAGTGGCGTGTTAAAGCACAGCGCTGAGGCTTTTCTGGTATTTGGCTTTGGCGTCTGCTTTGAGCATGCCACCCATGCTTTCACAGGAGCCTTTGGCCACCAGTTTCCATTCGCCCGGATCGTTATCGACTTTGGATTGACCGGCACAGGAATGAGTACCGGCCAGGTTGCCACAGTCGTTCTGACCGGCTGCCGCAATGCCGTAGCATTTTTCTTTCCCGGCTGCGTGGGCTGGCAGGGCAGTAATGGTGGTCAGTGCCATGGTTAATGCGGCTGCTGCCATTGCGTGTTTACTTGTCATGGTAATACCTCGTCTGTGTTTTAAATGCTGATCTGTTGGGTTGTGTAGTGTTGTGTCGAACCCGTGCTGATTGCTCAGCGCCTTATTTCACATTTCAGCTTTAAGGTTCGGGTTCGTTATTTATCGCTTTCAGTCAGTTACCGGATTCGTCCAGATAACGGTCAATCCATTGGCTTAATTCTGAATAGGGAGTCGCCCCTACGGTAAAACTGAGCACTTTTTTCCGGCTGATCAGTACCAGTGTTGGTACAGCACGTACGCCAAACTCCGCGGCCAGTTCCGGTTGATCATCGACATCAATTTTCTCGATGTGTAAGCGGTCCTGGTAGGCACTTTTAATCCTGTCAATTATCGGCGCCAACTGTTTGCATGGCGCGCACCAGCGTGCGCTGAACCATGCAACAGCTAAAGGTTGTGGGTACGAATGCCCGTTGCTACTGAGCCGGATATCTGTGTTATCCATCCGGTTTTACGCGCCTTATTCGGCGTTGGTTTCGGCAACAGACAGGTTTTCGATGCCGTCCCATACGCGGTCTGCGGTGTGAACATTAGCCGGTACATCCTGCAGCCACTTCTTCTGGACATCGGCGTTGTAGTTCAGATAGAGTTTGTCGTCAGCGATGTAAAAGGCTGATGGATCAACGTCCAGTTTCTTGTTCAGTGCTACACCCATTGCGCAGTAACCACCGTATTGTGGTGCGTATTTCGCGGTGTTGGCTTTGAACAGATCGCGGTTTTCAGCGCTGGCAAAGCGGTAAATTGCACCATCATAAGTGGCTGTGTATTTGGCTTTACCTTCGATCGGTTTGTTCATGGTGAAGTAAGCGACCGGGTCATAACCGTGAATGGCTACATCGTTGTCACCGGTGTTTACCGCAGAAGCAAACGACAGGCTGCTGAATAACAGAGCACCGGCCAGACCAGCGATTTTCAGGGATTTGAATACGTTCATATCAGGTTCCTTACAGTTTTTAAGTTTTAATATCGTGATTAAATGGGTATGAATCCGGGCTGTTGTTGCCCGCTCTCCATGCTGTAAAGATTACGTTTGCGAACGAAATAAAAGCGGGCGGATACGCTTTAAAAAATGGCAGATCGTCCATTCCTTATAAAAATTCAAACAAACGGAAGCTCAGCCGGGTCTGAATGGCTGGTACTGAAAGGCTGGCAGTGAAAGGACGAACACGGATATGACGGATTCCTTAAGCGAATTACTGAAAGATATTGATCTCAGCGCGGATGTGTTTTTTACCGGTGGATTATGTGGCCTGCAGGGCGCAGAACGGCTGGAGATGGCTTCGCATCTGCACTTCCTTAAAAGTGGCGCCATGACGGTGCTGTCTCCCACGGATGAGCTGTCGCTGACGGCGCCCTGTGTGATCTTTATTCCCGACGGTGGCGAGCACAGATTGCGCATTGATGGCCCGGACGATGCGGAGCTGGTGTGTGCCACCATTACCTTCAACGCCTGGCAGAAAGCCCGGCTGGTGGAGATTCTGCCGCGCTACGTAACGGTGGATGCGTCGCAGGAGGCCAGTCTGGCAGGCACCATTCATCATTTGTTTGTGGAAGCCTTCGGTAAAGGCGAAGGCCGTGGGCTGATCATCAACCGCCTGACTGACATCTTTATGGTACAGCTGATGCGCTATGTGCTGGATCAGGGGATTATCAGTGCCACCGACCTGGCGGCGTCTTCTCACAATGTTCTGGGGCCGTTGATGGCCGAACTGAAAGCACGCCCGGCGGATAACTGGACGGTGGAGCAGATGGCGGAAAAAGCTGCCATGTCACGTTCCAAATTCGCGGCGCTGTTTAAAGACATCGTCGGCAAAGCACCGATGGATTACCTCACGGATATCCGCATTGGCAAAGCCCAGACGCTGCTGCGCAATAACCGTCCGGTTGCTCTGGTGGCCAATGAAGTGGGCTACGATGACAGTTCTTCTCTGAACCGGGCGTTTAAAAAGCGCCTTGGCACTACCCCCAAGCAGTGGCTGAAATCCCTGTTAGGCAAAGAGGGTTGAAAGAAGGATGGATGAAAAGGGGAAGGATGCGCAGGGATAAAAGCGTCAGCGGCTGAATCCCGGGCTCAGACCGGCCCGGACAAAAACACATACAGACCGGCAGCTACCAGAGCGGCAACGACCAGAGCATTGGTGATGTTCTGACGGCGTTTCAACGCATCATCTTTCGCTTTGATACTCAGCGGCTGACCTGTCTGGCCAGCTTGCCGGCGTAACTGTGCGGTTGAGCCTTTGCGGGCGCTGATGGGTTTGTTTTCCGAAGAATAGGTACTGGCTCTGGCGGAGAGAATTCCTGGTGTGAAGGACTCGTGGAAGGGGTTGGCCTGACCGTTTTCCAGAATATCCGGAATACCGTTGCCATCGTGGTCGGTAAACATCCCTGAATCCAGCATGGCTTTGCGCACGTCATCCGGCAGATCTTTGATATTGTCCAGCGGGCCGCCGTTGAGAATCACTTTGGTATTGCTATTGGTTTTGACGATGCGTGTGCCAGCGGCTTCCGTGATGCTGCTGAGGGCTTCAAAATCGACGTCGTCAGCGCCATTTCTCAGCTGCTCAAGGGCGCGGCGCGCATCTTCCGGCAGATCCTCTGCCCGTACCTGTTGTCCGTTTACAATAAAATGCTCGATCATCGTGTCTTCCTTAACATACTGGGAAACAGCCTTGGCTGTTTTACTGCGGTCGTCTTGCTGCGCCAGCGGTTCTGTATATGTGTCTGCGCATTGGTCTGTATATGTGTCTGCATATAGTGATACAGAGGGTGATAGTTTAGCAAGTTATCACCTGCAGTGCTCAGCGGATATGTAAAGCGGGTGGGGGCCGTGTTAGATTTTGTAATCAGTTGGGGAGTAGTGGGATAGTTGAACGTTTCTTTTCCCGGAAGGGCAGATGACCTGCATTCTCCGGCACACCTTTGCATCACGCTTCATGATGAATGGCGGCCTGATACTAAAGAGAATAGCTGGCTTCACTCTTCAGGAGGTCCTGAATGAAGTGTTGAAATTCAACCTTTACAAGGATCGTATTATCAACTTCCGAACGAATGTTGTTGGTCTTTATATTGCTATGTTGGCCTGTGGTCATGATTTTGGTTTCGGTTTAGTGTAACTTCTGATTGTATATGACTCATAGGGTATGGGATGGGCTGTTACGGACAATTGTTGGTAACGCCACAGGAGGTTTTCTCGGAGAATTCCTGGCGTTCTAACGATGGTTTAGAAGCATCTAAGAGATTTAGCTTTATGTATCTGCTCGGTGATTCGGTTGAGGATAATCATGAGTCAATGAAAGTTAAGTTTTGATGATTTTGATGTGTATAAATATTTTATGAGGTTTGATTGATGGTTAGGGATTTCTTGGATTCATTTAGATTTACTTTGACAGAGAGGTTCGTTAGTCCGCTTAGTGGTGGCTTTACGCTTGCCTGGTTGCTCTATAATCATGAGGTTATTCTGTATTTCTTTTCCGACTACAGCGCTCAGAAGAAGGTTCGTTTGATTCATGAGTATTTATATCCTGATGCTATTACCCTTTTTATTAATGGATTTTTAATCCCGTTATGTATAGCTATGTTTTTTACTTTGATATACCCAATTCCTGCTCGCTGGGTTGAACTCAAGGTATTGGATCATAAACGGCGTACTGCTGAGGCAAGAAGTAAAGCTTTAAAGGAAAGGATGATTACTGTTGAAGAAAAAGACGCTTTGGTTCTTGAGAATTCTAACTTGCGTCGGAAAAAGGAGGAAGAGGCTAATGATCACGCCAAGACGATCAGGGATCAGGACGTTTTGATCGCTGACTTAAATAAGACAGTTAGTGAACAGATAAAAGATGTTAGTCGGGTTCGAGAGCAGGAGAGGATAATATTAGAGCTAAATGAAAAGATAGATGAGTATAAAAAAGCTGAAGAGAAAGCTCGGGAAAATGAAGCCTTGGTTAAAGTCTTAGAGGAACGTATAGATGTTTTGAACAATAAAATTGTGCATGGTTCTTCTAGTTTAATTTCTAATATATTGCCTATAGAAATAATAGCGGATAAAACTGGTATTGGTGAGGATGTTGTTACTGAAATATCTGAATCCCGAGATTCCGGTGATGTTTTTTGGAGGATTTTAAGTCTTTTGTATCAATCGGCTTCTTCTTTAGATATTGATGCTTTGCGCACTCTTGTTAATAGTTATGGTTATGCTCTATCGGATGCAGAGTGCTTGTACAGAATGGATTATTTTGAGGATCATGGTATTGCTGAAAAATTCAACGGAGGGTACAAGCTCACTCCGAATGGTGAAAGCCTGTATCTCGCACTTTCACGCGACCGTTAGTAGGCAGCCCGGTAATTTTGGATATCCATAAAAAAGCCCCGCAAGTTAGCTATTACTAACCTGCGAGGCTTCTAGATTCGTGGTGGCTATGACTGGACTTGAACCAGTGACCCCAGCATTATGAATGCTGTGCTCTAACCAGCTGAGCTACATAGCCACTTCAATCACCTGAGGGCTGTGCCTCTCAAGTGGCGCGTATTATGCCAAGATTTTACGGCCTGTCAAACACTTTTTTCTGAGAATTTTCAAAGAGTTACTAAATTTATTCTGAGCCACTGATTCTCTGCTCATTTTGTACACGCTGTGGCCACTGATCTGGCGGTTTGGCGGCTTTTCCGCTGTGCCGATGTGCAGTCGCGTCACCTGTTCAGAGGCTGTGCCTTGCTGTGCCCCATAAATAGCTGCGCCATATAGATAGCTGCTGAGCCATGAAGATAGCTGTGTCATGGAGATAGCTGTGTCATGGAGATAGCAGAGCAGCGCAAGGGCAGGCAGACGCCAGCAGACACAAAAAAGCCCTGCGACTGAACGTATGCTCAGTGGCAGGGCTTTTGGCCGTCAGCAGTCAGATATTCAGTATCAGATGATACCGGCTTCCTGCAGGTCGGCGATCAGGCTGTCGAGGCTTTCGTTGTCAGCAGCCAGGCTCAGGTCAGCGTGGTCGGCACCACCGGCTACCAGAGCCACCAGGCCAGCGGCTTTCAGGTACGGAGCGCTTTCGTTGCTGGCAACCGCGGCAACGCGGCCCATGCTGAACAGGCGACGGTCCAGAGCTTCAGCAATCGCCTGCGGATCAACGGCGTTGATGGCAACGATGGCTGGTTTCTGGTTAAAGCGGCGTGCTTTTTCTTCAGCGCTGATAACGCGGTTGTCGTCAGAGTCGGTGGCCGCACCGACGATCATGCCAGCACCAATGGTGACGTTGGTCATGCGGTCGATGATGATAAACGCACCGGTGCCTGGAATTTTGCCGTAAGCATCGAACGGGATGGCTTTATCCAGTGATACTTCGGTCAGCGCGATTTCGTTGAGTTTAACTTCATCGGCTTCGCTTTTTTCCAGGGTATTCACGTCGATCAGGTGGTGAATACGGCTTACGGTACCTGCGCTTTCACCGGAAGCGAACTTCAGGCTGTAAGGCTTGCCAGGAATCAGCGGCTGTTCAGTCATCCACACGATGTTGGCGTTCAGCTTGTTGGAAACAACCGGCAGGTCATCCACTTTAACGATAACGTCGCCGCGGCTGATGTCGATTTCGTCTTCCAGAGTCAGGGTAATTGCCTGACCAACAAAGGCTTCATCCAGGTTGCCATCAAAGGTAACGATGTTTTCTACCTTGCTGGTTTTCTGCGATGGCAGCGCCATGATGGTTTCGCCCGGCTTAATGGTGCCGGCGGCGATGGTGCCGCAGAAACCACGGAAGTCGAGGTTAGGGCGGTTAACGTACTGGACCGGTAAACGGAAATTGGTCAGGTTTTTGTCTTTGTGGACTTCAACCGTTTCCAGAATCTCCATCAGGGTCTGGCCGTCATACCATGGCGCGCGCGCGGATTTTTCTACTACGTTGTCGCCGTCGAGGGCAGACATAGGCACGAAGTAGATGTTTTCCAGCTGCAGTTTTTTCGAGAACTCCAGGTAGTCTTCTTTGATTTTGTTGAAGGTGTTTTCATCAAAATCGAGCAGGTCCATTTTGTTCACGGCAACCACAACGTGCTTGATGCCCAGCAGAGAGGCGATAAAGCTGTGACGTTTGGTCTGGGTCTGTACGCCGTAACGGGCGTCGATCAGGATGATCGCCAGCTCACAGGTAGACGCACCGGTGGCCATGTTACGGGTGTACTGTTCGTGCCCTGGGGTGTCAGCAATGATGAACTTGCGCTTGGCGGTAGAGAAGTAGCGGTAGGCTACGTCAATGGTGATGCCTTGCTCACGTTCGGCCTGCAGACCATCAACCAGCAGAGCCAGGTCAGGACGGTCGCCGGTGGTGCCGACTTTGGCGCTGTCTTTGGTGACGGATGCTAGCTGATCTTCATAGATCATTTTGGAATCGTACAGCAGTCGGCCGATGAGGGTGGATTTACCATCATCAACGTTACCGCAGGTCAGGAAGCGCAGCAGTTCTTTGTTTTCGTGTTGTTTCAGATACTCAAGAATATCGGAAGCAATCAGATCGGATTGATGGCTCATCAGAAGTACCCCTCTTGCTTTTTCTTCTCCATCGAACCGGATGAATCGTGGTCGATGGCACGGCCCTGACGCTCAGATGTAGTGGTCAGCAGCATTTCCTGAATGATTTCCGGCAGTGTCGCCGCTTCGGATTCCACGGCACCGGTGAGCGGGTAGCAGCCCAGGGTACGGAAGCGGACGGATTTCATTTCCGGCACTTCGCCTTCGGCCAGTGGCATACGGTCGTCGTCGACCATGATCAGCATGCCGTCGCGCTCTACGACAGGACGCTTGTCGGAGAAGTACAGAGGTACGATCTTGATCTGTTCCAGATAGATGTACTGCCAGATATCCAGTTCGGTCCAGTTGGACAGCGGGAATACACGGATGCTTTCGCCTTTGTTCACTTTACCGTTGTAGATGTTCCACAGCTCAGGACGCTGGTTTTTCGGGTCCCAGCGGTGTTTGCTGTCACGGAAAGAGTACACACGCTCTTTGGCGCGGGACTTTTCTTCGTCACGACGGGCACCACCAAACGCGGCGTCAAAACCGTATTTGTCCAGTGCCTGTTTCAGCGCCTGGGTCTTCATGATGTCGGTGTGTTTGGACGAACCGTGAGTAAAAGGACCAACTCCCTGCTTCACACCTTCCTCGTTGATGTGGACAATAAGGTCCATGCCGATTTCTTCAGCCATCTTATCGCGGAATTCGATCATCTCTTTGAATTTCCACGTGGTATCGACGTGCAGCAGTGGGAATGGCGGCTTGCCTGGATAGAAGGCTTTGCGCGCCAGGTGCAGCATCACCGCGGAATCTTTACCGATGGAGTAGAGCATCACCGGGTTGTCGAACTCGGCTGCTACTTCGCGGATGATGTGGATACTCTCCGCTTCCAGCTGTTTCAGGTGTGTGTGGTTGTAATCAGTCATAGCGTTTGGTCGTTCCCGTAAAGTGTATGTCGGGCAGTTTTAATGGCGGGAAATATACCAAGTTGGCCGGTATATAAGAAGGCGTAATTAATAACATTTAGCTATATGAATATGGGTAAATATCTGGCCGGGAGCGCCGCTCCCTGCTGAGCTTTCCCCAATAATTATCAGGAGAATGCAGCGCTATGGCGCAGGAAAAAGTGATCACAATTCAGGGGCCTGCTGGTCACATTGAAGGCCGCTGGGCGGAAGCAGAGCAAACTGAGCTGGGGGTGCTGATGTGTCACCCGCATCCGCTGCATCAGGGCACCATGAATAATAAGGTGGTGACCACGGTTACACGCACCGCTGCCGGGCTGGGTTTGCCGTCGCTGCGCTTTAACTTCCGCGGTGTTGGCGAGAGTGAAGGTGTGCACGATCACGGCAAAGGCGAGCAGGACGATGTGCTGGCGGCGCTGGATTATGTGCTGAATACACTGGGCTGGAAGAAGGTAATTCTGGCGGGCTTTTCATTCGGTGCCGGTATGGCATGTCTGGCAGCCTGTCGTGCGCCGGATCAGCTGGCGGCTCTGGTATTGCTGGCACCGGCAGTTCATCATTTTGATGCACCGAATACGCTGCCCCATAACTTTGAGACCTATGTCTATATGGGGGATGGTGATGAGGTGGTGCCATTTGATGAGGTTGAGAACTGGGCGTCGCTGGTGATCCCGACACCGCATTTCGAGGTGTTTTCCGACGGCAGCCACTTCTTTCACGGTCGTCTGACCGATCTTAAAGCCAGCCTGATCGATGATCTGGGCCCACTGGCAGCAGAGGTAGCGAAATAGCTGCGGCCCGCCTGATGAACTGTGTGTTATTTGCACTTTCGGGCCATGTCCCATATATTTCGCGCCGATAAAAATCTAAGACTGAAAAATCCGCTGTGACGGGCCATAACGGGCACTGTCGGGCGGGTTCTTCTCCGCAGGAGACAATCCGTGAGTACACCCTGGGAACTGTATCAGGAAGACCTGAAACGTGATGACTTTTCTTACGACGCTGCACAGGAAATGGCAGTTAAGCATCTGCAGCGTTTGTATGATGATCTGGTAGCGCAGGAAAAACAGCGCAGCGAGCAGGGCGTATTCGGCAAACTGGCCGGTAAACTGAGCAAGAAAAAGCCTGAGCCGGTAAAAGGACTGTACTTCTGGGGTGGTGTTGGCCGCGGTAAAACCTATCTGGTGGATACCTTTTATGAAGCGCTACCGTTCAAACGTAAAATGCGTACCCACTTTCACCGTTTTATGCAGCGTGTGCATCACGATCTGACTCAGTTTTCCGGCGAGAAAAACCCGCTGAAAATGATCGCTGATAATATCGCTCAGGAAGCACAGATCATCTGTTTCGATGAGTTCTTTGTATCCGATATCGGTGATGCCATGATCCTCGGCGGTCTGATGCAGGAGCTGTTTGAGCGTGGTGTTTCGCTGGTTGCTACGTCGAATATTGTGCCGGACGGTCTGTATAAAGACGGTCTGCAGCGTGACCGCTTTATTCCGGCTATCAAGCTGCTGAACAAATATACCGAAGTGGTCAACGTCGACTCCGGCGTGGATTATCGTCTGCGTTCACTGGAGCAGGCGCGTCTGTATCATTACCCGCTCAGCGAAGAAGCAGAAAAAAGCCTGCAGGAAAGTTTTCATCGCATCGTGCCGGACAAGCGTCAGGTTGAGCATGATGTGGACGTGGAAGTGCTGGGTCGTGCGATCCGCGCCAAAGCCACCTGTGATGATGTGGCCTGGTTTGAGTTTGAAGCCCTGTGTGATGGCCCGCGTTCGCAGAATGACTATATTGAACTGGGCAGACAGTTCCACGCGGTGCTGATTTCCAATGTGCCGGTGATGGGTGCGAAAAATGACGATCTGGCGCGTCGTTTTATCAACCTGATCGATGAATTTTACGATCGTGGTGTGAAGGTCATTATGTCTGCCGATGCCGCCATTGCGGCGATTTATGGCCAGGGCAAGCTGGAGTTTGAATTTCAGCGTACGACATCGCGGATGCTGGAAATGCAGTCGCAGGAATACCTGGAGCGCGAACCGCGCAGTGACTGATTCCGATCTGTTACTCAGGGCCTGAGTTACGCACAGTTAATAAAAAAGCAGCCATAATGGCTGCTTTTTTATTGCGTGCCTGATACTCTGATCTGGCTGCTAATTAATAAATATAACAAGTATAAAAAGACGCCAGCTTATGCAGATTCACACGCTTAAAGGCTATATCCAGAATATTTATCTGGTTGAGTATCCCGATAAACTCCTGTTACTGGACGGCTGCAGCCGCGCCGATACGGGGATGGTGTGCGACTTTATTCAGACCACACTGCAACGCCCTCTGACCGATCTTAAACTGATCGTGGTAACCCACATGCACCCGGATCACGCGGGTGGTGCACACAGATTACGGCGTCTGACCGGAGCTGAAATTGCCGCTCATCCCGGTACCCGTAAATGGTATGCCGGGCCGGTAGGGCGGGTTGCCCATGCCATTGATGTGGCTTTGACTCTGTGGGTGGCCGGACGCATGGGGCGGGGTAAAAAACATATCTGGTATAACGCGGTACTGCAGCCGGATTATGAATTACAGGACGGTCAGACATTGCCGGGTTTTTCTGAATGGCAGGCATTGTTTACCCCGGGGCATACCGATCATGATGTGTCTTTATTGCATGTGCCGGGTGGTGAGATTTACGTCGCCGATCTGCTGGTAATGGTAAAGCAAAAAATAGTACCTCCGTACCCATTGTGTCACCCAAATCAGTATCGGCGCTCGTTACAGAAAGTGGCGGAGCTGAACGCAGAGCGCATTTATTTTGCCCATCTGGCCCCGCGCAGCAGTAATGATGTTGCTTTTGAAACGCTGCTTTCCAATGCGCCAAAGCGGCCGAAAACCCACTGGTACTCGACCAAAAATAAGATTGCAGGCAGACTGTCGCGCCGCAGCCGAAACATCTGAATTCCGGGTGTACTTTAACCCGGCTGCGAATATGCGGAGACTTTTGTATGCAGACTTACCTGTTGCTGTTGGTCGCAATCGCGGCTGAGGTTACAGCAACCAGTGCACTGAAATTATCAGAAGGTTTCACCCGGCTGTGGCCGAGTGTGATCGTGATTGTTTTTTATTGCGCGTCGCTTTACCTGTTATCCATTGTGCTTAAAACCATTCCGGTCGGTATTTCCTATGCCATCTGGGCGGGGCTGGGCATTGTGTGTGTGACCCTGATCGGCTGGTTTTTCTATGATCAGGCGCTGGACTGGCCTGCTATTTTAGGTATGGCGTTGATTGTTGCCGGTGTCCTGGTGATCAATCTGTTTTCCTCCGTCGGCCACGGCTGATGTCTGTCTGAAGCCCGTCTGCCAGGCCTGCGGCCCCTGGGCGGTGCTTCTGTCTCTTTTTCTGGCTTAAAGCCGTCTTCTGTCGGCACTTCTCACAGCACCTCTTGCTGTAACCGGCATAGCTGACTGACGCTTTCGTAAAACTCGGCATCAGGCTCAACTGAAACCGGCTATCAATCCTCCGCGAAATCCCTCTCAAAACTCTTCGCCAACCCCTTACAAAACCTCCTCACAAACACCCTTCACAAAACCCGCAGTGGTTCTTTTCTGTCGCTGATTTATTTCGAAACCCGATACAAAAACAGATGCGTTTCTGCTGTGCATGGGACGTTTTTTGATTGCTTTTTATACAGTCAGGGCGTGTCTGTTGGGGCTCCTAAGAGCTGTCGAAGGGGCTGAAATTACTTTTTTGGCTGATGAATTGTCCGGAAAATCCATTATTGATGACATTGACAATCTTTCCATTTGTATAGGCCTGTAAGCTTTTTCCTGGCCAGGTTAAGTGTCGCTGCAGTCCGCGTAAATACTGGGTTTTAGCGCTATTTTAGCGATTTTTGACGCTACGTTCAGCGAATGGGTATGGCGGGTAATATGACGGTTTAATGAAAATTACAGTCTTGATATTTAGGGGTCTAAAGGATAGGGTTGAATTTAATTGAACGATCAATCAAAAAAAATATGCCTAAAGTCGGGATAGAACCAGTACGTAAACAACAGCTGATCGAAGCCACCCTTAAATCCATTGAGGTCAATGGTTTTCAGGGGACGACGATCGTAACCATAAGTCGTCTGGCGGGTATGTCTTCCGGGATTATCAGCCACTACTTTGGCGGCAAACAGGGTGTGATTCAGGCGGCAGTACGCCATCTGCTGGAACAGCTGCAACAGGGCTTACTGACCCGCCTGCAGTCAAAACCGGATATCACGCCGATGGAGCGACTGATGATGGTGGTGGAAACCAACTTCTCGGGTTTTCACCAGTCCTCGCCGGCATCCAGTACCTGGCTGTCGTTCTGGGGGCAGGCGATCCATGACCAGGATCTGGCACGCCTGCAGCGGGTGAACCAGCGCCGTCTGGAGAGCAACCTGATGTATTCCTACCGCCAGCTGATCGCTGACCCGGTAAAGGCAAGAGAAGCAACGAACATGACCGCGGCAATGATCGATGGCATGTGGTTGCGCAGCATTTTAAGTGCACCGGATGAACGGGATTTCCGCGAAGCGGAGCGCTTGTGTAAAGAATTTATTTATCTGCAGGCCGAACGTGCCGGTATGGAATGGGAAGGGAGTAAGCAAGCGTGAATGTGCTGAGAAACTTTGTCGATGGCAAATTAATGGCCAACAGTTCCGGCGACACATTTGATGTGGTCAACCCGGCGACCGGTGAGGTGATTTACAAGACAGAAATCGCTGATGACAGTGTGCGCGAAGCGGCTATGACCAGTGCCCAGAAAGGTTTCGCTGAATGGTCTGCCATGACCGGCATGGAGCGCAGCCGCATTTTGCTGAAGGCCGTGGCACTGCTGCGTGAGCGCAATGATGAGCTGGCGAAAATCGAAGTGCTGGATACCGGTAAGCCGTGGCAGGAAGCGTCGGTGGTGGATGTTGTAACCGGAGCTGATTCGATTGAGTTTTTTGCTGGTCTGGCACCGGCCATTGAAGGCAATCAGCAGGATCTTGGCGGTGATTTCTACTACACCCGTCGCGAACCGCTGGGCGTTTGTGCCGGTATTGGTGCATGGAATTACCCACTGCAGATTGCCTGCTGGAAATCTGCACCGGCCCTGGCCTGTGGCAATGCGATGATTTTTAAACCGTCGGAAGAAACACCACACGGTGCTGTAAAGCTGGCAGAGATTTTTATTGAAGCCGGTGTGCCTGCCGGTGTGTTTAACGTGATTCATGGTGATGGAGCGGTGGGTTCCTGGCTGACACACCATGATGACATCGCCAAAGTTTCTTTTACCGGTGAAGTGGGTACTGGCAAAAAAGTGATGGCGGCAGCGGCCACCACTCTGAAAGAAGTGACCATGGAGCTGGGTGGTAAATCACCATTAATCATTTTTGATGATGCCGATCTGGAAGACGCTGTGTCGGCCGCCATGCTGGGTAATTTTTACACCCAGGGTGAAATCTGCACCAACGGTACCCGGGTATTTGTACAGGAAGGCATTAAAGACGCGTTCATGCAGCGTCTGCTGGAGCGTACCCAAAATAATATTGTCGCCGGTGATCCGTTAGATCCGGATGTTAATTTCGGTGCTTTGATTTCTGCAAAACACCATCAGCTGGTGATGAGCTATATCGAAAAAGGTAAGCAGGAAGGCGCGACGCTGGCCTGCGGCGGTCGCGCCATGCAACCAGCCGGAGCCGAACAGGGATTCTTTGTAGAGCCAACCATTTTTACAGATTGCAGCGACGATATGACCATCGTACGTGAAGAAATTTTTGGCCCGGTCATGTCGGTGCTGAGTTTCGCCTCAGAAGATGAAGTTATTGACCGGGCAAACGCCACACGCCTGGGTCTTGCTGCTGGCGTATTTACCAAAGATATCCGTCGTGCCCACCGGGTGATCCATCAGATTAAGGCCGGTATCTGCTGGCTGAACGCTTACGGTAATTCGCCGGCAGAAATGCCTGTCGGTGGTTACAAACTCTCTGGCCTGGGGCGTGAAAATGGTATCGAGACCCTGCGTCATTACACCCAGCTAAAAGCCGTATATGTCGGTATGAATCCACTGGAAAGTCCGTTCTGAGGTAGTTATGGCAACGTACGATTACATTATTGTGGGGGCGGGTTCAGCCGGTTGTGTGCTGGCGGCGCGCCTGAGTGAAGATGCCGATAAACAGGTTCTCCTGCTGGAAACCGGTGGCAGCGATCGCAGCATTTTTATTCAGATGCCGACCGCACTGTCGATTCCGATGAATACCGAGAAATACGCCTGGCAGTTTGAAACCGACCCGGAACCGTATCTTGACAACCGCGAAATGCATTGCCCACGCGGTAAGGTACTGGGTGGCTCATCTTCCATCAATGGCATGGTGTATGTACGTGGCCACGCCAAAGATTTTGATGAGTGGGCAGAACATGGTGCTCAGGACTGGGATTATGCGCACTGCCTGCCGTATTTCAAAAAAGCGGAAACCTGGGCTTTTGGTGGCGACGAATATCGTGGCGACAGCGGTCCGTTAGGTACGAATAACGGTAATAACATGCAAAACCCGCTGTACAAGACCTTTATTGAAGCAGGTCAGCAGGCGGGGTACGACTTTACCGCTGATTATAACGGTATGCAGCAGGAAGGCTTCGGGCCAATGCATATGACGGTTAAAAACGGTGTGCGCTGGTCGACTGCTAACGCTTATCTGCGCCCGGCGATGAAACGTCCGAACCTGACGGTGATGACAGGCGTACAGGTTGAGAAGGTGTTGCTGGAAGATAAAAAGGCCGTCGGTGTCCGCATTATTAAGGGCGGCATTAAAAACGACATAAAATGTCGTGGAGAGGTAATTTTATCCGCGGGCCCGGTAGGATCGCCGCATATTCTGCAATTATCAGGCATTGGCAACGCCGATGTTTTGATGAAGGCCGGTATTGACGTAAAACACGAATTACCGGGGGTTGGTGAAAACCTGCAGGACCATCTGGAATTTTATTTTCAGTTCCGCTGTAAACAGCCCATCACTCTGAATGGACAGCTGGACTGGTTCCATAAAGGCTTAATTGGCGCCCGCTGGTTATTAACCCGCAGTGGACTTGGTGCAACCAATCATTTTGAATCCTGTGGCTTTATCCGTTCAAAGGCCGGGGTAGAGTGGCCGGATCTGCAGTACCACTTTTTACCGGCCGCGATGCGCTACGATGGCCGCAGCGCGTTTGATGGTCATGGGTTCCAGGTGCATATTGGCCACAATAAACCACGCAGTCGCGGCCGTGTGCATGTGCGCAGTGCCAATGCGACCGATCATCCATCAATTTTATTTAATTACCTGCAGGCGGAAGAAGATCGCGAAGGTTTCCGTGATTGTGTTCGCCTGACCCGGGAAATTATTAATCAGCCAGCATTTGATGCGTACCGCGACGGCGAAATTCAGCCGGGCGAAGCCGTGCAGAGCGACGCTGAAATCGACACCTTTATCCGTGCAAATGTTGAAAGCGCCTATCACCCGTCATGCTCATGCAAAATGGGCGAAGACGATATGGCAGTGGTCAACAGCGATACTCAGGTACGTGGTATCCAGGGATTACGCGTGGTCGATTCTTCCATTTTTCCTACCATCCCGAATGGCAACCTGAATGCGCCAACCATCATGGTGGCGGAACGGGCTGCAGACATTATCCGTGGTAAAGGCATGCTCTCACCATCCTCTGCGGAAGTGGGCCTTGATCCGGGCTGGAAAGAATATCAGCGTCCACGCAGCCCTGAAATCAGCTGATTTCGGGCGTGACATTCATGTAATAACAAATGACTAACTTAGACAGCAGGAGTAACACATGAAGACAGCAAGAAAATTGATTGCTACCGCATTAACGACCGCAGCACTGACTGTGACTGCGTCCACCAGTTTTGCCGCTGAGTGCGACACTGTACGTTTTTCTGACGTTGGCTGGACCGATATTACTTCGACGACAGCACTGACTTCCGTTGTGTTGCAAGGTCTGGGATATAAAACCACCACCCAGATGCTGTCCGTTCCTGTGACCTATAAATCGCTGGAAAATGGCGATATCGATGTTTTTCTTGGTAACTGGATGCCAACCATGGAAGGCGATATCCGCCCGTATCTGGATAAGGGGACGGTTGAAACCATTAAAACAAACCTTACCGGCGCAAAATACACACTGGCAGTACCTCAGTATGTTTACGATGCTGGCGTAAAGAGCTTTGCTGATATCGCTAAATACGCTGATAAATTTGACGGTAAAATTTACGGTATCGAACCCGGTAACGACGGTAACCGCCTGATTCAGGACATGATTGATAAAGACGCCTTTGGTCTGAAGGACTTCAGCGTCGTCGAATCCAGTGAAGCAGGCATGCTGTCGCAGGTAAAACGTAAAACCAAGCGTGATCAGTGGATTGTCTTCCTTGGCTGGGAGCCGCACCCGATGAACAGCAACTTTGACATTACATACCTGGCGGGTGGCGACGATTATTTTGGCCCGGATCTCGGTGGTGCCAATGTAATGACCAACGTACGTAAGGGTTACACCGCTGAATGTCCGAACGTCGGTAAGCTGCTGACCAACCTTGAATTCAGCCTGACGCTGGAAAATGAAGTGATGAAAGCCATTCTGGATGACGGCAAGAAGCCGGCTGTAGCGGCTAAAAACTGGCTGAAAGCGAATCCGCAGGTGCTGGATGCATGGCTCGAAGGTGTTACTACGAAAGACGGTAAGCCTGGTCTCTCTGCTGTAAAAGCAAGTCTCTGATAAAGCTAAGACAGTGCAGATATCCGCGAAATACGGATGTCTGTACGCTCTTAAATTTATTTAATTTTAATTAATAACCGGTTTCTGCGGGTCAACCGTACGGGTACTTATGTCTATGGATCAGTATAAATTGCCGTTAGGCGACTATATCGAAATATTCTTTGATTGGCTGGTTTTCTCAGCCTCTGGCTTTTTTGATGCCATTTCCGTTTCACTCGAATGGCTCGTTGTGTCTTCGACTGATGTACTATTATGGCTGCATCCGGTGGCATTTATTGCCATATTGACTGGAATGGCATATTGGCTGCACCGTTCCTGGTCGCTTGTCGTTTTTGTGCTATTTTCGCTGATTTTGATCTGGAACCTCGGATATTGGGAAGAAACCATGCAGACGCTGTCGCTGGTTATCTATGCCACTCTGCTCTGTATTCTCGTGGGTTTGCCAGTCGGTATATACGCTGCGCACCATCCCAAGATGTTTAAATTTATCCGTCCGGTGCTCGATCTTATGCAAACAGTGCCCCCATTTGTTTATCTGATTCCGACATTGACTCTGTTTGGCCTGGGTGTCGTTCCGGGTCTGATTTCCACTATTATATTCGCAATTGCTGCTCCGGTGCGGTTAACGTATCTGGGGATTTCGGAAGTACCAAAAGAATTGGTAGAAGCGGGGCAATCGTTTGGCATGACACAAAAACAATTACTATGGCGCATTGAATTACCAGCGGCTGCATCGAGCATTGCCGCGGGTGTTACACAGTGCATCATGCTGTCACTGTCGATGGTTGTTATTGCTGCCCTGGTGGGTGCAGACGGTCTGGGTAAGCCGGTTGTACGCGCATTGAATACGGTTGATATTGCGTCAGGCTTTGAAGCTGGTCTGGCAATTGTATTACTGGCCATCCTGTTGGATCGCCTGTTTAAACAACCGGAGGCAGTGAAATAAAATGATTCAGATTGAAAATCTCGATGTTGTATTTGGCGGAAATCCACATGCTGCTCTGCCGCTGCTGGATGCTGGTGAAGACCGCGAAAATATCCGTGAAAAAACCGGCCAGGTTGTTGGTGTAAAAAATGCGTCACTTAACGTCGGACGTGGCGAAATATGCGTATTGATGGGCCTGTCAGGTTCTGGTAAATCCAGCCTGCTGCGCTGTATTAATGGCCTGAATCCTGTCGCTCGTGGTGCAATTCGAATTGAATGCGACGGTGATATGGTGGATTTCGTTACTGCAGACGCGGAAACGCAGCGTGGTATCCGTCAGCGTCTGGTGTCCATGGTATTTCAGAAATTTGCATTAATGCCATGGCTTACGGTAGAAGAAAACGTCGCTATGCCGCTGGAAGTTCAGGGCATGGAAAAACCAGAAATAGAACGACGAGTTCGCGAACAGCTGGATCTGGTTGGTTTAACCGAATGGCGACATCTGAAGCCGGGTAAATTGTCCGGCGGTATGCAGCAACGTGTCGGATTGGCCCGTGCATTAGCAATTGAAACTGATATCCTGTTGATGGATGAACCATTTTCAGCACTTGATCCTTTGATCCGCACGCAGTTGCAGGATGAGTTGCTGATGTTGCAAAAGAAATTGAAAAAAACGATTCTGTTCGTCAGTCATGATCTCGATGAGGCTTTGAAATTAGGCAATCATATTGCGATCATGAAGGACGGAGAAATTGTTCAGCACGGTAAACCGGAAGATATTGTTCTGAATCCGGAAAATGATTATGTGCGTGATTTTGTTGCGCATACGAATCCGCTGAATGTTTTGCGTGCGGCATCCATTATGTGTCCGCTCAATAATTTCAGCGCAGAAAATGATGGCTATTGCCTCAATCGACGCGATGATTACTGGCTCTCAGAAGATAAAAAATCAGTCATCGCAAACGGCAGTCGGCAGGAAATTGTTTCCTGGGAAGCCGGCAATACAATACAGGAATTTGGCAAACACCCTGTGAGTGTCCCAGAAGACTTCCCGATGAGGGATGCGATGGAACTGCGCCATCAGACGGGACACGCTGTGTTCGTACACTCAGGTGAAGGGATAACAGGTGTGGTAAGGGACAAAGAGCTCTACCACACCTTGTTAGGGAAGATGTTATCGGAAGATGACTGAATTAATGGATCTGTTATTTAAATAAATGAGGAGAGATTCTATGAAAAAACTTCGACTGCCTCTGGCGATCGCTCTGGCGGCTTCTGCCGTACCTGCGATGGCTTCTGATGCAATCAGCGGTGGTTTCTGGGTAAACCATGCTCTGTACAATACAGACTCTGAAGAGGTCACCTATGGTGATACTAACTACGAAGCTCTGATTCTGTACATTGATCATGCCGATGAAGCATCTGGCTGGAAGTTTTCTTCTGAGTTCCGTTTAGGTAAAGGGGCTTTCACTGATCCTGCAAACAACAACACTGGCGGTCACTATGGCTTCCACAAAGCCTGGATCGGCAAAGACTTTGAAGCAGGTTCCGTTAAGATCGGTAAATCTCAGGTACCATTTGGTTGGAAAACCACCAACTTCTGGCCTGGTGATGAGCTGCTCGGCGGTTACGCAGATCAGATGGACGTAGGTGTTAAGTGGAGCTCTGATGTGAGCAAATTCCACTATGACGTTGCTTACTATCACGTTGATGATTTCGGTAACAGCACCGAAACCATGGATGACGGCGGTCACTGGGGTACTACAGCTGAGTATCAGAAAGGTCAGACATTTGTTCTGAACGGTTCTTACGAAGTTGCAGATGGCCACAAAGTGGGTGCATCTTACCAGGTTGGTAAGCTGCGTGATCTGGCAGGCAATGCTGACCGTCCGATGGAAGGCGATCACAGTGCAGCCGTTGCCTACTATGAAGGTAGTTTCGGTGCAGTTGGTCTGAAAGCTCAGTACGTTATTACTGAACGTGATCTGAGTGGCCTGGCAGCGTTTGCTGGCACCGCTCTGGATGACACCAAGATCAAAAACGACCGTCGCGCTGTAACCGTAACCTACGCTCTGAACGATTTCCTGTTCTACGTAGATTACACCAATGCTGAATCCAAAACTGACGACTACAAAGATACCGTTGGTTCTGCAGACAGCTGGGCACCAGGTTTCAGCTATGACTACGGCCCAGGTTGGTTCTACCTGGAATACGTGTCTAACGATGGTGGTATCGACAGCAACGGTATGGTCTTCAACAAAGAAGACGACTACCTGTACCTGACTGTTGATTATTACTTCTGATTGTTAAATCAGAACCAGGTTAGTTAGCGAAAAAACGCAGCCAATTGGCTGCGTTTTTTTATGTTTGCTGCTTTATCGTGGACTGCGCACGATCAAAGTCGGTTGAGACCGAATTTTTTACTCAGAATGCGATCGCTCAGCGATGTTGGCAGCCAGCGTGCAATCAGCGGCAGAATCCGGCTGCCGTGACCAATACGGATAACGTCATCCGGCTTGCTCAGTAATTGCGCGATGAGTTCCCGGGCAAATTCTTCTGCTGGGGTGGGGTTGTCCTGTGAGGCTGTTGCTCTGGCTTCCATCTGATTTTTCAGGGGTAAATAGAGAGAATCCTTTTTCAGGCCTTTAATCAGATTAGCCAGCGAGTTATCGCCGAATTTTGATTGGATCGCTCCCGGCTGGACCGTGACCACGTGAATACCAAAGGGTGCCAGTTCCATGCGCAATGCGTCGCTTATGGAGTGCAGAGCGGCTTTGGTTGCGCAGTAAGCACCGGAAAAAGGTGTGGTCAGTATGCCGGATACCGAGCCGATATTGACGACCTGCGCCGGTCTCTCTTCTGTCGCCGCGGCGCGTAACAGGGGAACCGTTGCCTGAGTTAACGCCAGTGGTGCGAAAACATTGGTGGCAAACTGTTGTTGCAGCAGATCATGACTGAGTTCGGCCATTGGCCCCATAGCCGCGTAGCCGGCGTTGTTGATCAGGCAATTCAGATGACCGTCTTCTTCAGTGATTATCTTAATCGCAGCAGCAATGTCGTCGCTGTCGTTGACGTCCATAGCCAGCGGAAAAAGCTGCTCATCTGTCAGGTGAGCCAGATTGGCGATATTGCGGGCGGTTGCGTAAACACGGTAGCCCTGACGCAGATATTCCTCAGCCAGCGCCTGGCCAATGCCCGATGAGCAGCCGGTGATCAGTACGTTTTTCCTGTTCATTTCTTCTCTGAGATCCTTTTTGTCCGGCGCGCAGGGCGTGGTTTTTGGCAGATCTGAGTGGCTGATGGAAGCCGTGCTGAACTGCGTTCTTATCGGTTATCGGTTACTGCTTATCGTGTTACAGGGCAGGCCGCCGGTGAAACCATGGGCTGCTTTCTTCAAGCTGTGCTGCCAACTGTAACAGGGTGCTGTCGTCGCCCATCGGAGCAATAAACTGGCTGCCCAGAGGCAGACCATTTCCGGACCAGTAAAGCGGCACAGACATCGCCGGTTGGCCGGTCATGTTGGCGAGTTGAGTAAAGGGCAGCTTTTCCAGATTATCCAGTGCCATTTTCTTCACCTGACCGCTTTTCAGCAGCAGTTTGTGCAGACCCAGCCCATTGATCACCTTCATGGCCACAGCTTCAGCGGGCTTGGGATCAAAGAAACCGACTGGCACTGGCTCGGAAGCAAGAACCGGCGTCAGCAGCAAATCGTATTTCTGGTGGAACATGTGCATGCTTTGCGCCAGCTGATTCCAGCGGCGTTTGGCGTTGACGTAATCTCCGGCACTGATGGTTTTACCAAGGAATCCCAGCAATTTGGTGGTGTCTTCGATATCCAGATTGGATGCCCGGCTGTTGAGCTGAGCTGCCATAAAGTCAATATCGGCGGCGACCTGGCCAAAATACAGGGTCAGATAGCTGTCGGCCAGGGCTTCACCGTCCAGTGCCAGAGTCACAGGTTCACATTCATGGCCCAGCGCAGTGAGAACATCGACACTGTGGCTGACCGCCTGTTCGGCCTCCGGGGATACCTCGCGACCAATAAAAGAACGGCAGGTGTAGCCGATGCGCAGCTTGCGCAGAGGTTGCTGCAAGCTGTCGAGATAGTGTCCGGCAATATGGACCGGGTAGGGCGTTGAGCCGTCGGCGCCGGCAATGGCATCCAGCATGGCGGCACTGTCGCGTACGCTGCGGCTGATGACATGCTCCGTGGCTGCTCCTTCCCAATAATCACTGGCGTAAGGACCGGTCGGTACCAGGCCCCGACTGGGTTTCAGACCAAACAGACCGCAGCAGGCTGCAGGAATACGTATCGAGCCGCCGCCATCTCCGGCAGACGCCATGGGCAGGATACCAGCCGCCACAGCCGCTGCTGAACCACCACTTGAACCGCCGGGTGTGTGGTCTGTATTCCACGGATTGCGTGCAGGGCCAAAGGCTTTGGGTTCCGTTACACCCATCAGGCCCAGTTCCGGTGTGTTGGTTTTACCAAAGATCACCAGACCGGCCTGTTTAAAGCGCTTAACCAACTCGCTGTCGGTCGGGGAGATGACGCCTTTCATGGCATTGCTACCACTGCTCAGCGGCGTGCCCTGCAAGGCAGCGAGCAGATCTTTCAGCAGAAAAGGCACACCTTTGAATGGGCCATCGGGTAAACCGTCTTTAATCTGCTGGCGGGCGTGATCATACAGTGGGGTAATAATGGCATTGATGGCCGGGTTAACCTCTTCAGCGCGTTTAATTGCGGCATTCAGCAGCTGCTCGGGTGAAGCATCTCCATCGTTAACCAGCTGCGCCAGTCCCAGTGCGTCGTAATGCTGGTATTCGATACCGTCTCCGGCGGCAGTCTGTTGGTCGTTTTTTTCGGCTGTCATGGTTCCGCATCTCCCCTTGTGCAGATCTATGCTGTTTCTTGTGCTTATTGTTTTTTCTTTTTTCTTCTGCCGGCAGCGGCGCAGAATCTGTTGCTGCGCTATTTTTTGCTGACTAATGCGGTGATTTCTGCCCGGATTTTTTCGGCATCTGCAGTGCGGAAACCTTCATGCACTGAGTGGATGTTGCCATCACGGTCGATCAAATAAGAAGTTGGCATACCACGCAGCCCAAAGCTGTCCGGGGTATCGCCCGACGGGTCGTGCAGAATGGGAAACGACAGTGGGTGCTGTTGCAGGAAGTCGTAGGCCGGGGCAGTTTCTTCGTCGAGGTTTACCGCCAGCACTTCAAACCCCTGATCTTTCAGATCGGCACGCACGCCCTCAATAAAGGGCAGGGATTTGCGGCAGGGTCCACACCAGGAAGCCCAGAAATCAACATAGACCACCTGACCTTGATAGTCGGCGAGGCTGACATTTTTGCTGCCATCCAGCACGGGCAGGGTGAAAACAGGTGCTTTGTCTGTTGCGCTGTCAGCGGATGCTGCGGCGTTCACTATCAGAGCGCTGATCAGCAGGAAGCTATGCCGCCGGGCGGCGGACAGGAGAGTTTTCACCATGATGTCCTCTGTTCTGTATCAACCGTTATATTGACCTAAATAGAGGGTGCTGAACAGTTCAGTGGTGGCGCATTTCGTCAGGGAGCGTCATGCCTTCCGTGCTTTTTGTCTCGGGAAAACTGACGCCCGGTGCATCACTCAGGCGCTGCGGTAGCCAATGCGGAAACCACCCCAGTGTCTGCCGTTCACATAAATAGGGACAGACAGATCGTGCATAACTTCGCCGGTATCGCGTTTGTAGGTCTGCAGCAGGAATGGGCGGGTATTCGATCCGCAGCGTGAGCCGGTGCGGTCGTTAAAGATGCGCTTGCTGCGACTGTGCACCAGATCCGTTGCAAAATCTCCGGTCGGCGCTTTGGCGAACTTGTTGTTGTGGGTCGGGAAGTAGCCGTTTACGTCCACAGCGCCGGCATAGGCGACGTATTGTAACTGCTGCAGAATAGGCTCCTGAATATCCGGAAATTTCTGATCGGTAAAGCCATCGTAAGCCGTGTTGTATTTTTTCGGATTGGTATTGGCGACTTCGCGGTAATGGGTATCAAAGATCTGCTGTTCGGTCAGCTTACTGTCGCGGATTGCCTGCTCAAAAATGCGGCCGATACTGGCTGCCGACTTTTCTGCCATGGCTTTGACTTCATCGTGCGGTTTGCCCAGCTCGGTGCTGCCAAAGGCTTCGTAAATTTTTTCGGCGGTTTCTGACAGTGCCAGCGACTGGGCGGAAATTGAGGCAATTTCGGATTCGGTCTGCTCCAGGCGTTTGCTGGTTTCCTGCACAATGGAGGAAATATAGCCAATGCTGGTGCTGTTCTCTTTTACGCTTTCGGCCAGCTCGTTGACGTTGCTTTCAATGTATTCCGAGCTGCTGTAAATATCGTTCAGATGGTTGGAAACCGACTGGGTCATACCGACATTGCGGTCGATAGCAACAGTCAGAGAACTGCTGTTGGCCACGGCGTGTTTGATTTCTTCATTGATGACGGTGACGGTATCACCAATCTGTTTGGTAGCATCGGAGGTTTTGGCGGCCAGTGCGCGGACTTCATCGGCGACAACGGCAAAACCACGGCCTTGCTCGCCGGCGCGGGCAGCTTCGATGGCGGCGTTCAATGCCAGCAGGTTGGTCTGCTCTGCGATGTCGCTGATAACGCGGGTTACGGTTTTAATCTGCTCAGATTTGGCTTCCAGCTGAGCGATGAGGCCGGCGTTGGTGTTCACCTCCTCACGGGTGCCCTCCATTTGCGGGATGATGTCATCAACCGCCTGTTTGCCCACCAGATTAACGCGTTTGGCTTCGGTGGTGGCGTCTGCCACGGCCCGGGTCTGGCTGACCATCTGATTTATGGTGTCATGAATCTGCGATGCGGAGGAGGCAATCTGATTGGTGTCTGTCGCCTCTTCGTGAATTTTGGCTTTCATCTGATCGGCGGCGTAAGACATCTCGGCGGCGGCAATCGCGATTTTGCCACCATGAGCTGACAACTTATGGCGCATTTCTGCATAAATCCGCAGCTGGCTGCTTAACTTATCCATTTCTTCACGCAGGAAAGCGGGCAGGGCTTGTTGAGTGGGGACGCTTTCTGCAGAACGGGCTGTCAGCTGGCTGGCAATTTCTGTTTGCATGCGTGCCATTGGCCGTACCAGCAGCTGATAGATGAGAGTCATGCAGATGAGATTGGTACAGATGACGGCTGCCGCGACGGTGGCAGACATTATGTGGGGCATATAGAGCACACTGGCTACGATCAGGCTCAGCACTGTGCTGACCGCCGTCGCCATGAATGTTCTCGCCAGGTATTTATTCATTGTTATCTCCACTCACGCGAATATAAACAGAGTAGACAAAGAAGGCCGGGGACGAATGAAAATTATCGCTGCGGAGGGGAGGTAATGCGTAACTTTTCGCTACTGCGGCTGTGTACATGACGCATCATGAGAAAGTAGCAGTTATTAAAGTGAATATCGTGACTATTTATCCGATCGCACGTTATCGCACGACAGCAGATGCGGGATGGGGACTTTTCTGCGGCATGCAGAAGGACACTGTTGCAAAGCACAGTGATCTGAATAAGTCTGCAGAAAGAAACAAAAGAGGGTTTAAATAGAAGATTTAAATTTGAAAGGATGGTGCCGAAGGAGAGACTCGAACTCTCACGGGCGTGAGCCCACTGCGACCTGAACACAGCGTGTATACCAATTTCACCACTTCGGCATTTCAAATTTTCAATGTACTTTGTTAAGTACAGCACCATCACTCAGAACAGAATGATGGTGCCCAGGGAGAGACTCGAACTCTCACGGGCGTGAGCCCACTGCGACCTGAACACAGCGTGTATACCAATTTCACCACCTGGGCATTGAGGCGCGGCATGTTACCACTTCGCACTTCAGACTGACAGCTCTTTTTTTGCTTGGTACCAGAGGCCGGACTCGAACCGGCACACCCGCAAAGGCGGGGGATTTTGAATCCCCTGCGTCTACCAATTTCGCCACTCTGGCGCATCAGTAGCTCGTCAGTGGCGCGCATATTACCCTGATAATTTTTTGTGTCAACACTTTTTTCTAATGATTTCCTTAACTTAGGGAAGCATCTCCGGTAATCTTGCAGCCCTGTTAAACAACCACTGACTTCTGCTCATGCAGATGGGGTGGACTTCCCATCATAGGGTAAAAATGAAAACCAAAGACTTTGACTTTGACCTGCCGGATGAGCTGATTGCGCGCTATCCGATGGCCGAACGCAGCAGCTCGCGCCTGCTGGTTCTGAACGGCGAAACAGGTAATACTGCGCATCATATCTTCCGCGATCTGCTGAATATGGTGGAACCTGGCGATCTGATGGTGTTCAACAACACCCGTGTGATCCCGGCCCGTCTGTTTGGTGAGAAAGCCTCCGGCGGCAAACTGGAAGCTCTTATAGAAAGAGTAACCGGCGAGCACACGGCTCTGGCGCATCTGCGTTCTTCCCGTTCCCCCAAGCCCGGCAGCATGATCAGCCTCGGCGGAACCGAGGTGGAAGTGACCGGACGTCAGGGCGCCTTATTTGAACTGAAGTTTCTTGATGAACGTCCGCTGCTGAGCATCCTTGAAGACGTTGGCCATATGCCTCTGCCGCCTTATATGGAGCGGGACGATGCAGAAGAAGACCGTGAACGCTATCAGACTGTGTACGCGGAAAAGCCCGGAGCGGTGGCTGCACCGACCGCCGGTCTGCATTTTGACGAGCCATTGTTGGCAGCCTTGAAAGAAAAGGGTGTTAACTTCGCTTACGTCACCCTGCATGTAGGTGCCGGTACCTTTCAGCCGGTAAAAGTCGACAGCATCGAAGAACACGAAATGCATGCGGAATACATTGAGGTTCCGCCGGATGTTGTTGAGGCTGTTAAAGCAACCCGTGCTGCGGGTAAGCGCGTTATTGCGGTGGGCACTACGTCGGTACGCAGCCTGGAGAGCGCCAGTACCTCCGGTGAGATCGAAACTTTCTATGGTGAGAGCCGTATCTTTATTTACCCCGGTTACCGCTTCCGCAGCGTTGATGCCATGGTGACTAATTTCCACCTGCCGGAATCTACGCTGATTATGCTGGTCTCAGCCTTCGCCGGGCGTGATCACACGCTGGCAGCCTATGCCGAAGCCGTGAAAGAAAAATACCGTTTTTACAGTTATGGGGATGCCATGTTCCTGGCCTGCCCGCAAGCGAATGCCGAGGAATCCGTATGACCCGCGAATGTTTTATGAAGTTTGAGCTGATTTCGGAAACCGAAGACAGCGGCAGCAAGGCCCGTCGTGGTCAGCTGACATTCCCCCGTGGCACCATTCAGACCCCGGCGTTTATGCCGGTGGGTACCTACGGCACGGTAAAAGGCCTGACACCCGAGCAGATTAAAGAGCTGGGTGCCGAGATTATTCTGGGTAACACCTTTCACCTGATGCTGCGTCCGGGTACTGAGATCGTCAAACTGCACGGCGATCTGCACGATTTTATCGGCTGGGATAAGCCGATTCTGACCGACTCCGGCGGCTTCCAGGTGTTCAGTCTGGGGGATATGCGCAAAATCACGGAGGAGGGCGTGTCCTTCCGATCACCGGTGAACGGTGAAAAAGTGATGATGACGCCGGAAAGCTCGATGCAGGTACAGCGCGATCTGGGCTCTGACATTGTCATGATCTTTGATGAATGCACCCCGTATCCGGCGACAGAAAAAGAAGCGGCGGATTCCATGCGCATGTCTCTGCGCTGGGCGAAGCGCTCCAAAGATGCTCACGGTGATAACCCGTCGGCTCAGTTCGGTATCATTCAGGGTGGTATGTATGAAGACCTGCGTGATGAGTCGCTGGCCGGCCTGCTCGACATCGGTTTTGACGGTTACGCCATTGGTGGTCTGAGTGTTGGCGAACCGAAAGACGAAATGATGCGCGTACTGAAGCACATTGCGCCGAGAATGCCGGAAGACAAGCCGCGCTATCTGATGGGTGTCGGCAAGCCGGAAGACCTGGTGGAAGGCGTGCGCCGCGGTGTTGATATGTTCGACTGTGTGATGCCGACCCGTAACGCCCGCAATGCGCACCTGTTCATTTCGACCGGTACGCTGAAGATTCGCAACTCGGCCAACAAGACCGATAACGGCCCGGCAGACCCGGAATGTACCTGTTACACCTGCCGTAATTTCAGCCGTGCGTATTTGCATCACTTAGATAAGTGTAAAGAAATATTGGGTGCTACTTTAAATTCGATTCATAACCTCCATTATTACCAGACCCTGATGGCCGGTTTGCGCCGTTCTCTGGAAGAGGGTACATTTGCCGGGTTTGTCGACGAGTTCTATGCCAAGCGGGGCATGAAGACTCCGCCATTAGATGACAGCCCGGCGACAGAGGAATCCGCTTCCTGAGCCAGAGAATACAGCAGCGTGCACAGCGCGCTGCATTTATAAGACTGCTAAAAGACACGAACGACGAAGGGCATGACATGCTCATGTCACAATACATTGGGAGAATCTCTTTATGAAATCTATTCTGGCCGCCCTGGCTTTAACAATGTCTGCATCTGCGATGGCTGAAGGCGGTGCTGCCCCTGAATCCATGGGGGTTATGGGCCAGCTGGTATTCCTTGGCGGCTTCCTGCTGATTTTCTACTTCCTGCTGTGGCGTCCACAGAGCAAACGTCAGAAGGAACACAAAAACCTGATCGGCGGTCTGACCAAGGGTGATGAAGTAGTTACCGCGGGCGGCATGCTGGGCAAAATCGTAAAAGTAACTGACGATTTCGTTGTGGTTGAAGTTTCTGAAGGCGTTCAGCTGCCAATCCAGAAAGTAGCAATCACCGCTGCACTGCCAAAAGGCACGATTAAAGACGTTAAAGCATAAGGCCCGCCCCGGGCTGCAGACGGCCTCTCAATACAGAGGCCGTCTTTTTTTAGAGAAAGGAAAAGGGCAGTTGTATGCTCAATAAATACCCCCTGTGGAAGAACCTGCTGATTGTTCTGGCACTGGTTTTCGCCTGCATTTACGCAGCACCAAACCTGTATCCACCTGATCCTGCTATTCAGGTAACCCCGGCCCGTTCTGGTGCCGAAATGTCAGAAGCAACACTGAAACGTGTACGCGACACTCTGACCAGCGCAAATATCGAATTTTTTGGTGAAGAAGTAACCGGCAGCACGGCGTTATTCCGTCTGACCAGCGCTGATAACCAGTTAAAAGGTAAGGACGCCATTCAGCGTGCCCTGGGTGACGAGTATATTGTGGCTCTCAACCTGGCACCGACAACGCCGGACTGGCTGCTGTCCATGGGTGCCGGCCCGATGACTCTCGGTCTCGACCTCAGTGGTGGTGTGCACTTCCTGATGGAAGTGGATATGGATGACTATCTCAAAGGCCGTATGGAAAACTACCGCGAGGAGTTCCGTAACCGCCTGCGTGAAGAAGATCTCAAGTACCGTCGCATTCAGCTGGATGGTCAGGCACTGGTGATCAGCTTTATTAACTCTGATGTGCGCGCTGAGGGGATGACGTTTGTTGGCCGTAACTACCCTGAATTCCTGATGGATTCTGAAGACGGTGAATACGCTGACCTGCGTCTGAGCATTAAAGAAACCAAAGTTAAAGAATTCGAAGACTACGCCATTAAACAGAACCTCACGACCCTGCGTAACCGGGTGAATGAGCTGGGTGTAGCCGAGCCTCTGGTGCAACGTCAGGGCCGTAACCGTATTGTGGTTGAACTGCCAGGTGTACAGGACACAGCTGAAGCCAAGAAAATTCTGGGTAAAGCCGCTAACCTCGAATTCCGTCTCGAAGCCGAGCCGGGCACCAGTCGCTTCCTGACCGACGAATACGGTTTCCGTAATGACGAATACCGTACCGCGCAACTGCAGAAGAAAGTCATCACCACCGGCGACAGCGTAACCAATGCACAGCCGTCGTTTGATGAAAACGGTTTCCCACAGGTGAATATCGATCTGGATTCCAAAGGTGGCGCCATGATGACGCAGGTTACCCGCAAAGCAGTGGGTAAGCGCATGGCGGTTCTGTTTGTTGAGCGTAAGCCAAAAACAACCTATGAAATGGTTGATGGTAAAGAAACGCCGAAAACTATTCAGGTCGTGGAAAAATCCATTATTTCTCTGGCGACCATTCAAAGCACACTGGGTAACAGCTTCCGTATTACTGGTCTGCAGTCTGCTGAAGCGTCCGAACTGGCTCTGCTGCTGCGTGCCGGTGCTCTGGCTGCACCAATGTACTTTGTTGAAGAGCGTACCGTTGGCCCAAGCCTGGGTAAGGAAAATATCGAACAGGGTATGAACTCTGTGATTCTTGGTCTGGCGCTGGTGCTGTTACTGATGGCCATTTACTACCGCGTATTCGGTATGGTGGCTAACTTTGCACTGCTGGTGAACATCGTGATCCTGATTGCTCTGATGTCCATGATTGGGGCGACCCTGACCCTGCCGGGTATTGCCGGTATCGTGTTGACGGTGGGTATGGCGGTGGATGCCAACGTACTGATCTTTGCCCGCATCCGCGAAGAGCTGAAAGCCGGACGATCGCCACAGCAGGCCATTCATGAAGGTTATAACCGCGCGTTCATTACCATTTTTGACGCCAACCTGACGACTCTGATCGTGGCTGTGATTCTGTTTGCCGTCGGCACAGGTCCGGTGAAAGGTTTCGCGGTCACGCTGTCATTCGGGATTATCACCTCCATGTTCACGGCCATTGTGCTGACCCGCGCCATTATCAATCTGATCTATGGTGGCCGTCGTCTTGAGTCACTGTCTATCGGAGGAAAAGTATGAAAACTCCGGAAATTAATTTTATGAGCATGCGCGGTGCTGCCACCGCGCTGTCAGTCATCATGATTGTGGTGGCCATTGCTGCCATCGCCATGCGTGGTCTGAATCTGGGTCTGGATTTTACCGGTGGTACGCTGCTGGAAGTTCAGTATGAAACCCCTGTGGCACTGGACAGCGTGTCGACTGTGTTGACCGACGCTGGTTACCGCGACGTTACCGTACAGAATTTCGGCTCCGAAACCGATGTGCTGGTACGTATGTCAGAAGCCTTCCGCGACAACCTGGGTAACGAAGTTCTGGGTATTCTGCAGGAACACACCACGGGTAACCATCTGACACTGCTGCGCAGTGAATTTGTGGGCGCTCAGGTGGGTGAAGAGTTGCGTGACGAGGGTGGTCTGGCATTGCTGCTGGCCCTCGCAATCGTGATGATTTACGTTGCTGTGCGCTTCCAGTTCAAATTCTCTGTGGGTGCCGTTGCTGCTCTGTTCCACGACGTAATCATCATTATTGGTCTGTTTGCTCTGTTCCAGTGGGAGTTTGACCTGACCGTGATGGCTGCACTGCTGGCTGTGATCGGTTACTCGCTGAACGATACTATTGTGGTATCGGACCATATCCGTGAGAACTTCCGCGTACTGCGTAAAGGTGATTCAGCAGAAATCATCAACTACTCCATCAATCAGACTCTGGGTCGTACTATTATGACCTCTCTGACCACGGCTCTTGTGCTGCTGGCTCTGATGGTTGTGGGTGGCGACATTATTCATAACTTCTCCGTCGCGCTGATGATTGGTGTGGTTGTGGGTACGTATTCTTCTATTTTCGTAGCGTCCAGTATTCTGATGACGATGAACATCAGTCGTGAAGACCTGATGCCGCCGGAAGTTGAAGAGGTCGATGACCGTCCATAATAATGGGCGATCGTCTGCTGTTTATTTAAAAACGCATCATCCGATGCGTTTTTTTATCGCTGCTGAAAGTCTGCTCAGGCTGATAACAGCGATGCATTTATGGATACAGGAAAGCTATGCTCAGTTATCGTCACGCATTTCATGCCGGTAATTTCGCCGATGTGCTGAAACATCTGGTACAGGTCGAAATCCTTAATTATCTGAAGCAGAAAGATAAGCCATTTGCTTACATTGATACTCATGCCGGTGCTGGTATTTACTCACTGAGCAGCGAAGAAGCGGGCAAGAATGAGGAGTTCCGTACCGGGATTTCCATTTTAAAAGGCAAGCCGCTGGCAGGAACGGAAGATTACCTTGAGGTGGTCGCAGGCTGTAAGCCCGAATGGGATAAAAGCGCTGTGCCGGCTGCTGGTCTGTACCCGGGGTCGCCGCGTATTGCACAGCAGATGTTAAGAGCACAGGATTCTGCTCACCTGTTTGAACTGCATCCACAGGACTTCCGCCGGCTGGATGCTATGGTCGCACGGGATCGCCGCATGCACGCCCATAACAGTGATGGCTTTTCCGGATTACTCGGACTTCTGCCGGTGGCTGAACGCCGCGCTTTGGTTCTGATCGATCCGCCTTACGAAGTGAAAAGCGATTACGACACGCTGGTTGAGACCGTTAAAAAAGCGCACCGTAAATTTGCCACGGGCGTGTATGCGCTCTGGTATCCGGTGGTGGACCGTCAGCGCATTGATAAAATGGAAAAAGCTCTCATAAACAGCGGCATTCCGCGTATCCAGTTATTTGAGCTGGGCGTGGGAGAAGACACCGAAGGCCGCGGCATGACATCGTCGGGTATGATCGTGATTAATCCTCCGTTTACCCTTATGGGCAATATGCAAAAGCTGCTGCCACAGCTGACGCAGCGTCTTGCCGGCGATAATGGCGTCTGGCGCTGTGAAGAGCTGGTGGGGGAGTAATTCTTCAGGCGCTGGTCCAAAAAAAGACAAAGATAAAAAGGCCCAAAATTAAAAGGCCAAAGATAAAAAAGCAGTATGGAACTGATATTCCATGCTGCTTTTTTAGTGGCTGTAAAATGCTCTGCTTATCTGCCGGTTATAAGGCCAGCAGGTCAACTGGCATTCTGTAAACTTCAGTCGTTGCTGTCCACTGAATACTCGGGTTCGTTTTCAGCGATACTGACGTCTTTACCCTGAAACACAACCGGTCGCTGATACGATTTCTGCAGAAGCGATTGGTACTTTGCTTCGATCAGGTGACGCTTTACTTTTAACGTCGGTGTCAGCAGTCCGTTATCTGTGGTCCAGCTGTCCTGCACCACAATCAGGTGATCAAGCACCGCGTGGCTTTCCAGCCGCTGGTTGACCTGTTTCAGCGTCCGTTCCAGGCTGGTGTTAATGTGCGAAGCGTTATGCACTTTGGCTTCCGGTGTCAGCACCAGCAGTGCCACGGGTTGCTTCAGATTGCTGCCGGTGACGCAGATCTGTTCGATGAGTGGATTTTCCATCAGCAGGGCTTCGATCGGCACCGGCGTGACGTATTTGCCTTTCGCGGTTTTAAAGATGTCTTTTAAACGACCAGTGATGCGCACGTAACCATCGCTGTCGATTTCGCCTTTATCACCGGTTTTCAGCCAGCCATCGTCGGTAAACGCTTCCGCTGTTTTTTCTGGTTCCAGATAATATTCAGTCATAACGCATGGGCCTTTGAGCTGAATTTCACCTTCGTCAGAAATACGCAGGTTAACGCCCTCGTAAGGGCGGCCGATGCAGCCTACCTTGTCACTGCGAAACGGAAAGGAAAGGGTGCCTAAACCATTGTTTTCAGACATGCCCCAGCCTTCGCTGATATTAATGCCGATTTTCTGATACCAGTGCAGAGTGGCAGGGGAAATCGGTGCAGAACCTGAGCCGAAAATGCGCACATTTTCAAAGCCGAGTTGTTTGCGGATTTTCTTCGCCACAATATTTTTCAGGATCGGAATGCTTAATAAGCGATTCAGTTTGTGTGGCGGAATTTTTGCCAGTACGCCCATCTGGAAACGGGTCCATAAACGCGGTACTGAAATAAACAGGGTGGGGGCAACCGCCTTAAGGTCATCAACAAAGGTATCCAGGGATTCAACAAAAGACACGTTGCAGCCGATGTATAAACTGGCACCTTCCACATAAACCCGCTCGGTGATATGTGCCAGCGGCAGATAGCTCAGCAGTTTATCGTCAGCGGTGGCATCCAGTGATGCGGCCAGTGTCTGGCAGCTCCAGCCGTAGGATTCAAAGGTATTAATTACCCCTTTTGGATTACCGGTACTGCCGGAGGTGTAAATGATGCTCATCACCTCTTTTTTATCGGGTACCGGTGAGCTGCCCATGGGCTGTTGCTGTAACAATTCATGCCAGCGGTAGCGGGCCGGAATATCGCCGTAGGGGAAAGCAAAGCGAACCACGTCATCGGCAATGGCAGCACACTGATTCTGGGTGTCATCCAGCTTGCCGATAAAAATGGCTTTGCAATTGCTGTGATTAAGGATGTAGCGGATGGTTTCCTGACCGGCGGTGGCATAAATAGGAACTGAAACATGTCCAGCCATCATGATGGCCAGGTCAGCGATAAACCATTCCGCACAGTTCTTGGAAAATATTGCGATATGACTGCCTTGCTCATAATTCTGAGCAATCAGTGCGCTGGCAATGCGGCGTACCTGATCGGCAGTCTGCTTCCAGGTCAGTTCATGAAAAACACCATCAATGGGTTGCCGGAGGAAGACCGTGTTGGGTTTTCGTGCTTCCCAGTGGTACAGCATTTCGAGCGGGGTTTTAACGTCCATGAGAGAATCCTTGTTATTGTTATTCTCTCCACACTAAACGCTAATCTGTTGCCTTTCTGTTAAAAATCGTAAATGACTGAACCAGTGATCAATGAACAGAAAAGCACCAGAAGCGGTCAAAGAGCCGCGTGCTCGGTAATCAGTTTGACGGCTTTGTGGCTGATCTTACGTTCGGCAGACACGGCATAAAACTCCTGCACCAGTTCATCAACTTCACCAACACAGGTGACGTCATACTTGGCGCAGATTTCCTCGCGAATGGCCGATGGCGCAAAGAAAAATCCATGACCTTCTCCGCCAAATGCCTGTAACAGGGCAGAATCGTCGAACTCTCCGCTGATGCGCATGCTGATATCCATGCGGTCGAGCCAGCTCAGCAGCTCGGTGCGCAGACCGGATGCGGTATCCGTCGGCAGCAGCAGGGGTGCATCACGCAGGCATTGTGGAAAATCAGGACTGAATTGCTGCACTAATGCTGGCGCTGCAAAACAGGCCATGGTGCTGCGCCCCAACGGGTGACTGAAGCAACGCACGTTCATACCGCTGGGGATAGGGCTGTCCGCCAGTACCAGATCCAGCCGGTGCACCGCCAGCTCGCCCAGCAATACTGACATCTGCTCTTCGTGGCAGATGATGCGCATAAAGCCTGACCCTGACAGCGCCGGTGCCAGTAAGCGATGGGCAATGGATTTGGGCAGGGCATCAACAATGCCGACACGGAACTCCAGGGGCCGTTCCGTCGTCTCCTGTAGCATGACTTCCTGCAGTTCATCGCCTAAGCGAAACATTTCGCGGGTATAGTCCAGCGCGACCCGGCCGGCATCGGTCAGCTCCAGGCCGCGACCGGCCTTGGCGAACAGCTGGTTGCCCAGTTCATCTTCGAGCAGGCGCAGCTGACCGCTGATGGTCTGTGGGGTAACGTTTAATCGCCGGGCGGCCGCCAGTACGCTGCCTTCCTCGGCAACACAATGGAAGTACTGCAGGTGTTTGTAATTGAGACGTTTCATGACACTTTATGACAAATCGGTAAAATCGAACTATTGGCAAAAGATAATTCGAATATTATTTTGTATTGCAGGCTTCTACAATGTTCTTAACTATCTGACAGGAGTTGAAAATGAGTCGTCCTGATTATCTGAACATGAAATCTGAATCGCAGTCCGAACCTGTGGTGATGGAGGCCGGCCGTCAGGGAAATACCTACGAAGTCGCCGCCGACAGCAGCAAAGTTCTGCGTAACACCTACATGCTGTTGTCCATGACACTGTTGTTCAGTGCCGTGACCGCTGGTATCGCCATGGCGATCAACATGCCGCCACTGGGCATTATTATTACTATGGTGGGTTACTTTGGCCTGCTGTTCCTGACTGAGAAAACCAAAAACTCAGCCATGGGTATCGTATCTGTCTTTGCTCTGACCGGCTTTATGGGTCTGACACTGGGTCCGATTCTGTCTTACTACGTGAGCCTGCCGGGCGGCACGCAAACCGTTCTGACTGCGCTGGGTGGTACTGGTCTGATCTTCTTCGCCATGTCCGGCTGGGTGCTGTCTACCGGTAAAGAACTGAGCGGCTGGGGTAAATCCCTGATGATCGGTCTGATCGTCGCGTTCGTACTGAGCATTGCCAACATCTTCTTGGGACTGCCGGTTCTGTCTCTGGCGGTTTCCGGTCTGTTCATTATTCTGTCCAGTGCGCTGATTGCGTACCAGACAAGTGCGATTATCCACGGCGGTGAAACCAACTACATTTCTGCCACTGTGACGCTGTTTGTATCCATCTATAACATCTTCCTGAGTCTGCTGCAGATTCTGGGTGTGATGGGTTCAGACGACTAAGACTTGCTCCCGCCATTGGTCGTGGCGGGATTGAGGTATTTCTCTGTGCTCGAGAAGTTGGCCGCATCCCCAAAAGGGATGCGGTTTTTTTTGCGTCCGCTGTTTTCAATATCCTGGCCGTTGTTCTCCCTCTGATCGGCTAGACTCAGTGCAGGAGGATGATTTATGACGACCCGTTCCTGTCTGTTGCTGCTGCCATGCCTGTTAGTGGTCTTACCGGTACAGGCGCTCGATCCTTGCCGGGATCAGGCGGCCAAAGACGCCAGTGATCAGAAAGCCCTGAGCTTCTTTGGTAAACAGGGGGAGATTTTTCATCCCGCCAAAGTGCTTAAGCTGCACAGCCCAACCCGCGTAAAAGAAGTCGCCAGCTACGTTAAGTTTGGCGAAAAACGTTACAGCATCTTCAACGTTGTCACACCTGACTGCCGCGCAATCTTCCGTAAACGTACCCGTCAGGGTGACTGACGCTGGACTCTTCCGTCTGACCGTTATAAGTTATGCAAAACCTATACGAAAAGTATTTTTGTTGTATAGGGTGGTTTGTTGCACTGATGTGTATGACACACAGGTATCTGAGCCGGGGCGGAGGCTGCTATGACGATTTCTACGGATGCACTGCGTAAACTGAATCACATAGACAAGATCATCATTCACTCACTGGATATGAGTCTGTATCAGGCTGCCGCGCTGGTGGATGGTCAGGAACAGATGGTGACGGATAAGAAGGGCAAGCTGTTACGGTCTTTCAGTCTGCTGGAAATGAAGGCTCAGTTTGAGGGCCTGTCGGTGCAGAGTCTGGTACTGCGTCATGAAAGCGCTTACGACGAGATGGTCAATCAACCTGGGCGGAGCGTAGAAAACCGGCTGGAGGTTCCACTCAGCCACGTATCGCCGGATAACATTCCGCTGACGCGTCACTGAGGTTTGGCTGGGCTGGTGGTAGTGGGCCCGGTGGTAGAAGGGCTAGTGGCAGAGGGCTGGCGGGGCTGTTTAAACGCCAGCTGAAATGTCAGGTGGCCGCTGCTGCAGGATGTTTCGGCGCGGTCCACATCAAAGCCACACAGATCGCTGAACACGCCAGCTGTGCGGCGATAATGGCGCTGATGCTTGCCGGTAACAGCGTGGATGCGGCCGAGATAAGGCCGGCGATCGAGAACTGACTGGCCCCCATCAAAGCCGCTGCGGTTCCGCCGTGACGCGGAAAATACTCCATATAACAGGCCTGAGTATTAGGCGAGACGGCCCCCAGCATACCTATCGACAAAATCAGTGCCGGTACAAACAGCATCAGGCCGGCGCCGGCCAGTGAAATGGTCAGCAGCAGAATCAGAGCGAAGAACTGCAAGGTCAGTGCCCAGCGCAGTACCTGAACCGGTAAAAAACGTTTAAGCATCTGTCGGTTGGTCAGGTTCATGGCCATCATCATAATGACGTTGGCACCAAACAGCAGAGCGAAAACGGTGGGCGTCACGCCAAAATGTTCCTGATAGATAAACGATGCATGGGTAATGAACAGCAGCATCACAGAAAAGCCCATGGCGCCGGCCAGAATAAAGCGCATAGCCCCGCGGGTTTCGAGTACTGCTTTGTAACGTCCAAGGGCGCTGATATGAGCCTCATGCTGAGGTCGCTGATAATCGCTGAAAACGACCATGCGCAGCAGCAGAATAACGAGGAAGGAATAGCCGCACAAAAAGGCAAAAATACCTCCCCAGCCGGTATAAGTAAGTAACAGGCTGCCAACGCTGGGAGCCACTGCCGGAGCGACCACCATCATCAGGCCGATCAGGCTGAAGAAGCGTGCAGCTTCCTGACCAGACAGGCGATCACGCACCAGCGCCGGCACACAGACCATGGCCCAGCCACCGCCAAAGGCCTGTACAACACGCAATGCAATCACTTCCGTCAGCGAGCTGGCCATCCAGATCAGCAGGCTGGAAAGTGAAAAGATCGCCATGCCGGCCAGCATAATGCGGTCACGACCAAAGCGGTCCGACAGTGGGCCTCCGAACAGCTGGCCAAAGGCCATCACAAACACGTACAGGGAAATGGTCAGAGATACTTCGTGCACGCTGACGCCAAGATCCGCTGCCATGGCAGGGAAGGCCGGCAGATAGGTATCCAGAGCCAGAGGCCCCAATGCCATAGCCATGGCCAGAATCAGGGCCATGGCCGGGTGTGAATGATCTTTTGGTGACCTTGTGTGTGACGCTGTGCTGCTCAATGAATTCTTTCCGTTTATCCGTGTTTGTCTGTGTTTGTCTGCGTTTGTCTGTGTAGTAGCTGTCTGCAAAAATCAGCCGCGTATTGTGCCTCAGGAGAGCATAGCAGTACCTGCTTTCTTAACCTGTATGCAACAACACAGAGTTTCATTAACTGAGTATTTTACTGGGAATTATCCCAGCGCTGATGTTTCGTATAGAATGATGGCATCACGCAGTAATGTTGCCGCAGAATTCCGGCACGTAAGTAACATTCACCAATACCAAGCCCTTACCAAAGAAAGGGTTAACGGAGTCATTATGAGCATTCATGCAACCGACGTAAAAACCATTAAAGGCGAAACCATTTCTCTGGGTGACTATCAGGGCAAAGTGCTGCTGATCGTTAACGTGGCGTCAAAGTGTGGTCTGACCCCTCAGTACGAATCTCTGGAAGCACTGTACAAAGAAAAAGCTGCCGAAGGTTTTGAAATCCTGGGTTTCCCATGCAACCAGTTCCTCGGTCAGGAACCAGGCACAGAAGAAGAGATTCAGCAGTTCTGCTCACTGACTTACGACGTAACTTTCCCGATGTTCTCTAAAATTGAAGTGAACGGTGAAGGTCGTCATCCTCTGTATCAGCAGCTGATCGCGGCAAAACCTGAGTCCATCAAAACCGAAGCTCAGGCACTGAAAGAAAAACTGGGTGCAAAAGATCTGCTGCCAGCCAATGACACTGACATTATGTGGAACTTTGAAAAATTCCTGGTAGGTAAAGACGGTGAAGTAATTGCCCGTTTTGCACCGGATATCACGGTTGCGGATGACGTGTTCAAAACTGCACTGGCAGATGCACTGAGCAAATAAGCGTATCGCATTTGCCTGTAAAAAGCCCGGTTATAACCGCAATGCTGTTCACTTAAGCGGAGCAGCATTGCGATTCACCGGATAACGGGTTTTGCTTATCTTCAACATTCGAGGCCT
>MDTC01221005.1_pt1 | contig 46504 bp, 40 predicted proteins | sample 811181 | NCBI WGS metagenome assembly MDTC01 (sample SAMN05326644, study PRJNA326480) | marine metagenome | isolation source: seawater | place: Pacific Ocean: North | collected 2011 | reverse complement strand
CTGTTTGGTCTGGATAAGCTGCACGACTGCGAAGCAGCAACTCAGCGTCTGGCGGCAATTCTCGATCAGCTCGACTGAACGCTTTAACAGCCGGTGTTATTAACCTAATACCGGCGCAATAAAAAACGGGCCAAAAGCCCGTTTTTTATTGCGCGTTTTATTTTATTTTGTGCACGCTTTTATTTTTATCCTGCGTGCGATCAGCACTGCACTCAACCACTACTACATTAAGTCAACGCCACACTGCAGGTTTTCAAACCAGTTCAGAAATTCTGCAACCTTGTCTTTGCCCATAAATGGCCGCCCATGCTGTGGAATCATAGCTTCCACATCCAGCTTACGAACGCGCTCCACCCACAAACGACAGGCTTTATTGCTGACCATGTAGCGTTTATGAAAGCCTTCCATCAGTGGGATGTGCTGCTTCATATCGCCCACCGGAATATGGTCCTCTCCCGGATTAGTGGCTGCAGCACCAACATCACCAGAAAACAGAATTTTACTGATCGGGTCATAAAAGTGGAAATTACCGACAGAATGCAGAAAGTGCGCCGGCACTGCGACAATATGACTCTTGCCCAGCGTAACCTTAGCACCGTTATCCGGCAGTTCGATCAGGCGATCCGTCAGAGATTTTTTCATCGTGCCGGAGACGAAATTGGAAATAAGATGCGGCAGGAAGCGCACCCATAATTTCGACGTTACCACACGACATTCTGAATGCAGCAACCAACGCGGCAATGAGGTAATAATGTCCGGGTCCTGATGGGATGCAAACACATATTTCAGCGACGAATCGCGGCCGAGATGCTTGGAGATTTCAATCGAAAGCGGCGTAAAGGTTAATTCACCACCCGGATCAAACAGAGCACCTTCGCCGTTATCAACAATAATCAGCTGATTACTTGGAATGCCTTCGCCTTCTACCAATCCGGTGAAGAACAGCACCGAATGCTGTCCATCGTCATATAACTTGTTCACTTTCTGATTCATGCAAATCCCCTGAAATAAAGCTGACTACCGGATACGTTTCATCCGGCAGTTTTCCCGTACCAGGCTGATATTCAGCGTCACGACGTGTGACGAAACCTTTCCATAAATAGAGCCGCTCCGATGGCCTGATACCGTAAAAGGTGGACGATATTACCGAAATTCGGAGTCGCCACTATCTCACAGATCAATAAACACGGATTTAATCTGCGTCACAAACGCGATCAGAGTCCAATCTGGACATGAATAGACAGATCATTCGGGACAAAGCTGCTCAGCTGACAGAGTTGATTCAGTACAGACATCTGATTTGGTAAAGACACCCGAGCCGTCAGAGTCGATGGAATGGAGCGAGAGAGAACCGAAAAGAAGAGAGGAAATGCACCGGCCAGCAGAGTGCTGGCCGGTTAAGAGAGATCAGTCGACTTTGTAAATTTTCATGGTGTTGGTGCCGCCCTGAGCATTCAGGTATTCACCACGGGTAATCACCACGATGTCGCCGGACTCAAGACAACCACGCTCTTTCAGAACGTCGATAGCTTTCGGGTTAATCGCATCCGGTTCCAGTTCATCCGCATGGAAATCCACTGGCTGCACGCCGCGATACAGAGCAACACGGTTCTGTGTATCTTCACGACGGGCAAAGGCGTAGATCGGCAGATGTGAACGCAGACGGGACATCAGACGCGGGGTCGCACCGGATTCTGTCAGCGAGATAATCGCTTTACAGCCCACCATGTGATTCGCAGCGTAAACAGCCGACAGTGCAATGGTTTCATCCATGTCATGGAAGTCCTGATGCAGACGGTGTTTGGAACGCTTGGACAGCGGGTTGCGCTCCGCACCAATAATAATGCGGCTCATGGCTTCAACGGTTTCGACCGGGTAATCGCCGGCTGCGGTTTCAGCTGACAGCATAACGGCATCGGTGTAATCCAGTACCGCGTTGGCCACGTCGGATACCTCAGCGCGGGTTGGCATTGGCGAAGCGATCATGGATTCCATCATCTGAGTTGCGGTAATCACCGGCTTATTCAACTGACGGGAACGGGCAATAATGCGCTTCTGCACACCCACCAGCTCAGCATCACCAATTTCAACAGCCAGGTCACCACGGGCAACCATCACAGCATCAGAGGCGAGAATAATATCGTCTAGGGTCTGCTCGTCCTGCACACATTCTGCACGTTCAATTTTAGAAACCAGACCAGCCGTACCGCCGGCAGCGGTCAGCAGCTCACGGGCTTCATTCATATCGTGTGCGTCACGCGGGAAAGACACGGCCAGATAATCCACTTTCATGGAGGCTGCCAGTTTGATGTCTTCTTTGTCTTTGTCGGTCAGTGCACGCGCAGACAGACCACCACCCTGACGGTTAATGCCTTTGTTGTTCGACAACCAGCCGCCAACGATCACTTTAGTCACCAGACGATCGTCGTGCTTTTCCGTTACTTCCAGCTCAATACGGCCATCATCCAGCAACAGGATATCGCCAGGGCTGCCATCGTTGATCAGTTGCTGATAGTCGATACCCACCTGGTGTTCATCGCCCTCTTCGTTACCCAGTGATGCATTCAGGGTAAAGGTCTGGCCGATTTCCAGACGGACTTTCTGTTCTTTGAAACGCGCAATACGGATCTTAGGCCCCTGCAGGTCACCCAGGATCGCAACAAAGCGACCGTGTTTTTTTGCTGCACGACGAACTTTTTCTGCACGCTCAATGTGATCTGCGGCCTCACCGTGAGAAAAGTTGAGACGGAAGACATCCGCTCCGGCCAGGATCAGTTTTTCGATAACTTCATCGCTGCTGCTGGCAGGTCCGAGCGTGGCAACGATTTTGGTGCGTTTTTGCATGAGTTTTCTCCGGCTTAATTCTGCACTTAGATTACACCAGCCATGGTAAGACCGATAGCAGAAAGGGACTGACAATCATTCATTCAACAGTGTGTTTACCTGAGACAGAGTCTGAACCGTAAAGATCTCAGATTTATTAAAAATAAATTCACCACAAAAATTAACATAACGGGAAATACAGACAAAAATGGGTGGTTTTCCGCCCATTTGACGCCGGTTTAAAAATAGCGGTACAAAAATTACGCTATGAATTTATTCTGCATTTTCCAGATCGACATACGCCTGTGGTTCAAACCTCGGCGTACACAGCGCAAGAAATTCCAGTACCTCGCTGCCGGTGTTGGTAATGCGCTGGCGAACACCCGGCGGAATCACCAGAACATCGCCCCGGGTCAGATCCAGCGCAGGCTCATCCCCCACTTCAGCTGACCCCACGCCGGCAACAATCAGATAACGTTCAGTGGTACCCAGCAGTTTATGCCAGCGGGTGGTTTCCCCTGGCAGTACCCGGGCCCGGGCAACTGACAGCTGAGGGTCCGCTGCGGTGTTCAGTAACTCATTGATATAACAGCCTTCGTCAAAGAAGTAGTCTTTATCTTCGCGAAAGCGCTCGGTAAAAGGAGTATCCGACATATTATTCCCTACACTCTTCATGGTCATATCCGACTTTTTTACTCAGATAAGCCCTGTATAATCAGCGCCCTTCCGCCAGTCCGGCTGTCAGGCATCTGCCACTCACGCATCAGCCCACAAACACCAGGCTCTGAAGCACCGGGACCTGAAGTACCCGGCTTGCGGAAGCAAGCAATGTTCAATATGCACCGGATTTACGCTCCGGCCAGCAGAGAGATAATTATGACCCAATATTCTGAATCGCACCCGATTGTGGTGTGCGCGATGTACAAGTTTGTCACCCTGAGCGACTTTGAAGCCCTGCGCGAGCCACTGTATCAGGAAATGAAGCGTCTGGATGTGCGCGGCACCCTGCTGCTCGCCAGCGAAGGTATCAACGGCACTGTAGCCGCTACCCGCGAAGGCATAGACGGCCTCCTCAACTACCTGAAAAACGATCCGCGTCTGGCCGACATCAGCTACAAAGAATCGTACGATGCGGAAAACCCCTTCTACCGCACCAAGGTCAAACTGAAAAAAGAGATCGTGACCATGGGCGTGGAAGGCATTGATCCGAAGCGCGTGGTAGGTACTTACGTAAAACCCGCCGACTGGAATGCGTTAATTTCTGATCCGGATGTGGTGCTGGTTGATACCCGTAACGACTATGAAGTGGATATTGGTACCTTCAAAGGCGCCCTCGATCCACGCACCAAAACCTTCCGCGAATTTCCGCAGTATGTGAAAGACAATCTTGATCCGGCGAAAAATAAAAAAGTCGCTATGTTCTGTACCGGTGGTATCCGCTGTGAAAAATCCACCGCCTATCTGAAAGAACAGGGATTTGATGAGGTCTATCACCTGGAAGGTGGCATCCTCAAATATCTGGAAGAAGTGCCGCAGGAAGAATCCATGTGGGAAGGCGAATGTTTTGTCTTCGATAACCGCGTTGCGGTAAACCACAGTCTGGAAAAAGGCATTTACGATCAGTGCCATGCCTGTCGCCGTCCGATCACAGAAGCCGATAAAGAACGGCCGCAATACGAAGCCGGTGTCAGCTGCCACCAGTGTTTTGACGAATACAGCGACGAACAGCGCCAGCGCTTCCGTTCCCGTGAACAACAGATGGAACTGGCCCGTGAACGCGGTGAAGCGCACATCGGTTCTGAAACGGAAGAAACCATCCGCAAACGCCGGGGAGAAAAGCTGGCGTTTAAAGAAGCGCAGCGTCAGAAGTAACAACTCAGAGCCACGGCAACACGCCGTGGCTCTTACCAGCGTCTGGCCGTCAATTCATTTCAACCAGTTCGAATAATCGCTGATATCGACGATCTGTTTCCAACTCGGGGGCGCTTTCAATCACAATTTCAATAATTGCTTTAAGCTCTGGTGATATTTGTGTCCCGGTGACTCTATCCATCATATCCAGCACCAATTCAGGAAAGCGTTTAGTTAAACACTCTTCATCTTTTAAATCGTGAGTAAACCGGTAAAGCCAAAAATCACTGTAAGCAACTGGATTTAAGAATTTCTTTATCGTTTCATAAACCTCAGGAAAAGATTCACCCGTATCATCAAGCAAATTGATCCATGCCTTTACAGAGGCAGACGTACGATATTTCGATTCCAAGGGCCATACATTCTTAACGAACGGAATTACATACAAATTCCAGCCATTTTCATCTACTTGAGCGACTTGCCCCAACCAAAGGATAAATTCATTACGAGCATCAGCCGTAGAGTACCTTAGTATGCTTCTCATTTCAGGGGCAGACAATTGATTGGGATCTGCTTCTGGTAAGAACATATACATTTGTGCTAACCATTGAATAGCATATTTATACATGTCGTCCTCCCAATACAATGTATTCATCCATGGTACAAAATCATTCAATAGTGGCCTTATTTCCGTTAAGACCTGGTCGGTTGGGCGTTGACCGGCTCGTATAAAGCCATCCCAAGCTGGCTCAGCAAGCGAGTGTTCAAAGCTAAGTATAGGGATCAGCGATTCTGATGCCCATAAAGGATCAACATGCATAAGCCAGTTTAACTGCATCATAAAGATCGACGTTGCATGATCAGCCCCCTCACCAGGTGCAGTCATTAATTGTTCAATACGTGATTTAACCCCTTTTGGTAAAGCTGGCTTTATATCTTCCGGAACGGAATTTATCAGTGCATTAGCACAATTACCTATTGGGCTGTTTATCGCATAGTGATAAGTTCTACGAGATTCTACAAGGGCCTTACCACCTCGCCTAGCTTCACCCAATGAACTCTCCGTAGCCTCTTCACCAGCACCAAGAAAGTAGCCCACTATTCGATCAAAAAGCTTCCAACCAAGAGTTTCGTCAATTTCAAGAATAGAGTTCAGATTGCCTTTTATCCAATTTCCAAGTGAATATCGCAATTCAACAACTACATTATCAGGAAGACTGATTAATCTATTTACCAAACTAAGCTTTAAAGTTACAGAAGCATTGACTGGGAAATGAGCTATTAGATCCTTCCACAAGTGAGCAGGATAATTATTTTTTTTAGATTCAAGAACCAAGGACCTCAGAGCCTTTAAAGGTCTATTCTTAATCAGCCCTACAAATGGACGATATTCTACAGAGCGATCATCACTGCGCAACTCCTCCATGACTTGTTCAATAACCTGATCCACAGGAGCATTCAACAAACTTCCGGGTGATTCATCAACATGCACAGAATAGGTACGGGAACAACTGAGACTCACAGCGCCCTGAACCCATAAGTCATTCCAACGGGGGATTTTCTTGATAATAGAATTCAAATGATTATGCTGATCATCCGAAACAGAACATCCATTGAGCTCCAGATATCTTCCATAACGAGCTGCCAACTCTGATCGCCGCTTAGCATATACTTCTTCAGTCCAGTGAGCTTCCCGATCCGGCCCAACTAAGATCCTATCAATCAACCGATGACGATGATCCATTGAAAATTCCGACCAACGATCAACGAGAAGAAAAAGTAATTCTCTTGATACAGACCTATCCCAAAACGCTTCTTGAGAAAAAGACAGCAGAGTTTCAGCAGCAGTGGAAGCTTCAAAAACTTGCTCTTTGGAAAGCGCATAGAGCTTAAATTTTCGGAAGAAAAATGCATCGCTTTCCGACCACTGACTTGCAACGCTTTCTGCTATTTTCGGTTGTTTTTCAGATAATAGATCAAATAAATGAACAAAGAATAATACTGCCTCCGACATCTTCTCGCCAAGCGGTCTCCCATCCATTTCCCTTCCTGGATACAAGGTAGGAGAGGAAAAGTAAGGGTTTTCAATATCCTTCAGCAAACCTGAAGCGAGCAGAAACTGATCTTCAATAACACGAAAGACTTGAGTAATTACATCATCAGGGACATCCAAAGTCTCTTTATATCTTTCCAGAAATTTGACTTCAAAATTCCCGATATCATATATCTTGACGTTATCCCAAGTTAGCGCAGGCGGCTTGGATTTCGCTATACCTAATGGCAGACTAATTTCGATCCTAGGAGTAGCCACCTCACGAAAAAATCGCAAAACACTAGGCGACCACCCTTCTTTTAAAACTCTGTCTTTAAGCAGATACCAGTCAAAATCATGAAAAAAGCTCTGAACATGCTTTTGATGCTCAAGCAGCAAATTCCATATATGAGTAGCCCTAGGCGGCAGATCATTTACACGTTGAAAATTCAAAGTTAGCTGCTGCAATAACCTTGGATGTAATCCACTTTGTCGAGCTATCCACCATGCAATAACCGGACTTTGAATAGAGTTAACAATCCAATCCACCAGGTATCCCAACCTAACGGGAATAATCTCAAACCCTGCAGCTTGCATTGGGCTTAATGAGTGTCCTTCGGTTGGATTATCGTCACCATTACGCCATACCAACACGCTATCGTCAGCTATGATTTTACGTTGCCCTTCGATAGAAAGGGTCTCTTTATCATCATCCAATCCATAAGCATCACTAGGGAAAAATACTTCATTATCTTCGGTATAACTCTTACTCGGTTCGGCAGACCGCACACGAGAATCAAAAACACAAATCCACTCTGGATGGGCTGGCGGATTTGCACTTGCAAACAACTTAGCTCCTCGAGTAGTACGAAGTGCATGCACTACTTGTCCACGCTCATACGGCTCTAAGCTTTTCGGATCCTTGTTTGCAGAAGCAATAACAGACTCCAGCCATTGTCGCGGATGATCTTTTCGTTCAGCCCAACTCTTCAATGTCTGCCATAAATCGTCGTGCTCGCTATACGCAATAGCTGTAACACCACGATCCCGCCATTCAGCTTCAACATCCTCTGCTCTGCCACGGCTAAATGCATATAAGCGCGAACGGTCATGCTGGCTATCGCGACTCAAACCTTGAAGCAAATATTTAACCGGCGGGTCTTCTGCGCGGTAGCCCAATAGGACAACAGTGTAATGCCTCAGTAAATTTCTGACGAACTTTGTTGCCCACCCTTCCGAAAGATATGCACGACCAAAATCAGCGCTGCTTAACACATATCCATGACTCTCTGCATCTATATCTGCTAACCGACCATGAAGGTAGGTAATACCTTCGATACCGGAACCAAGCGACAAATCTGGCAATGCAGGTGGTATATGGATTTTTGGTCCATTACCGTCCTCGTTAAGTTCAAACAGCACATCAAAGTTTGTGGTAACAACCTGGGGATGTCCGGCTTGACTGGATGATATTCGTTTAATCCAATCATGGTGATTACTGCATGTCAGCATCGAAGGGGCCGTACGCAAGCGTTCCGCTACAACTTCGTCCACCTCTTCCTTTACAAATTCCTGATATAGAAAGTGGAAAACCTGATCCAAAGGCAGATTATTTTCAAAATCCTTCCGAATATTGGAGTCTTGAGACGGATTAAAAGAATCAATGACCTGACTTGTTAACTCTTTAAAGTCAGGCAGACCGGCAGGTTTAGAAACTCCTGCACCACAAAGGAATACAACACGTCCATCATCACAATGCTGTAGCAGTTGATCGGGAATAGCAGGTCCGCCGCTATGAAATCTCATAGTCTATCTACCACTCTAAAGGATAAGTGGTAACTATACGGCGAGCGAGTTATACAGGGAAGACCTCTATAAAAAGGTTTATTCGATTACTCCCGAGTCATTCCAGTACAATACACACAATTAAAAATTGATATAGATGAAGAAAGGCCACCACGCCGAGACATGGGAGCCTGATAAGAGTAGATGCTATACAAACATGGTTTACTGATGATCAGATTTCATACGGACCCACCGGTACGATCCCGGATGGATTCAGATCTTTAATCGAGTAATAACCTGCTTTGATGTGATCCAGTTTTACCGTAGCTGCGATACCTGGCAGCGCCAGTACACGTTTCATATAAGCGTGCAGATAAGGCATCTGCTTCAGCATATTGCGGTTGGTTTTAAATAAACCATGGTAGGCCGAATCAAAACGAACCAGTGTTACAAAGGTACGGATATCAGTTTCCGTGAATCCTTCTGCAAACAGAAACTCACGACCATCGGATAAACGCTCTTCCAGTTCATCGAGCATGGTGAAAACGTTGTTGTACGCTTCTTCATAGGCCTGTTGTGAGCTGGCAAAACCGGCCTGATAGACGCCATTATTCAGCTGGCTGTAAATGCGTGGGTTCAGTTCGTCAATCGCACTGGCCAGAGAGTCAGGATACAGATCCAGCGTGTTGCCGGTCAGATGATTAAATGCGGTATTAAACATACGCACGATGTCAGCGGATTCATTATTCACCAGCACATCGTTTTTCTTATCCCACAGTACCGGCACAGTCGCACGGCCATTTACGTGAGGATCGGCATGACTGTAAAGCTCGTGCATATAGGTTTTACCGTGCAGCTCATCGGCCGTCGCACCGGGAAAACCATCAAATTGCCAACCCTGCTCGGTCAGTACCGGGTTCACCACGCTGACGGTAATGTAATCTTCCAGACCTTTTAATGCGCGCGCCATCAGGGTACGCGATGCCCATGGGCAGATATAACCTACGTATAAGTGGTAACGGCCTTTTTCTGCCTTAAAACCAGCATCGCCAGTTGCCCCGGCGCTGCCATCAGCAGTAATCCAGTGACGGAAAGTTGAAGTCTGGCGAATAAAACGGCCGTCTTCATCTTTGCTCTGAACGGCTTTCCATTCCTGATCCCATTTACCATCAACTAACATAAGGTTCTCCTGCAACTTGCTTTACTGCCCTGCCCGCACTGCGGATTCAGACAGGATATAACTGAAATAATTTAGCGGGGTCCGGTGTAAATAACCTGACCCCGGGCGAACGATTTATGACTTATCCGCGCAGACGGGCGTTAATCACGTTATCCACTGCGAAGCGGCCACCACCCTGAATTGCCAGAGATACAGTCACAGCCAGCAGCGCCAGAGCGTATTCATAGCCATTGTTAGAAATAAACAGGCCGTTGCTGATATGAGTACTGAAGATTGCCACCAGCATAGTGAAGGCAGTAACCAGAGCCGCAGGACGGGTCAGCAGACCCAGCACCAGTGCCAGACCACCAAAGAACTCTGCACTACCGGCCAGCAGGGCCATCAGGTATCCAGGTTCCAGACCCAGGCTGGCCATCCATTGACCGGTGCCTTCCAGACCGTAGCCACCGAACATACCGAACAGTTTTTGTGAGCCGTGAGCAGCCAGAGTCAGACCAACCGGTACACGCAGAACCAGAGGAGCGAAGCCAGCTTTAGAAGAAGTCAGGGTTTTGATCAGTTTTTTCATCGTCGTATCTCCATAGTATTGTTAATGCGTATCAGGCATCGGATGGGTCAGCCAGAGGGTTGTTTGTCTCTGTTGCCCTGTTTGCCTCAGCGCTTGATGTATACTTTAGCTATCCCCATCACGAAGAAAAACAGGCTTTTCATTGCATAATTAGCAATAATTCATTGATAATCGCCTTTTCACTCCATTCGCAGCAGGCAGGAGCACCTATGGACCGGATTCTGGCGATGAAAACCTTTGTGACCGTGGCCACTGAAGGCTCCTTTTCCCGCGCCGCCGAGCGCCTTGAGCAATCACCACAGCTGGTCAGCAAATATGTCTCCTGGCTGGAGGAACACCTGGGTACCCGCCTGATGAACCGCACTACGCGCAAGGTCAGTCTGACCGAAGGCGGCGAAACCTACCTGCAACGGGCTCAGCAGGTTCTGGCGGATATCGATGACATGGAAAACGAGGTGAATAATCTGCAGGGGGCCGCCCGTGGGGTATTGCGCATATCCGCGCCTGTGTCCTTTGCCATCCAGCATCTGCCGCGTCTGGTCAGCGAATTCCAGCAGGCCTATCCCGATGTGGTGGTCGATCTGCAATTGAACGACCGCAAGGTGGATATTCTTGAAGAAGGCTTTGATATTGCCCTGCGCATCGGCCATCTGAAGAGTTCGTCCTTTATCGCCAAACGCATCGCGCCGGTGCGGCTGGTCACCTGCGCTTCGCCTGATTATCTGGCGCAGAACGGCACGCCCCAGCATCCGGACGAACTCGGCTGTCATCGCTATCTGCGTTACAGCTACATGGCCGACGACATGAGTTTTGCCAACACTGGCAACAGCACAGCGCCAACGGTCAGCCGGGCAACCAATACCAGTATGATCGCCAATAACGGCGACGTTCTGGTCGAAGCCGCCATTGCCGGCAGCGGTATTGTGATTCAGCCAACCTTTATTACCGGCCCGGCCATTAAATCCGGCAAACTGGTACCGGTACTGACAGCGTATGAACCGGAACCGCTCGGGCTTTACGCTATGTACGCCCACCGCCGCCTGTTATCCAGTAAAGTGCGCTGCTTCCTCGACTTTATCGATGGCTATTATGGCGAACCGCCCTACTGGGATAATTTCTGACAGATAAGCGAACATTAATCACCGGATAACGTGCAAACGGTTACGGGAGGTGATCTGCGATTCAGCCTCCCGTGACGATATTTCCGTAACACTGCTGTTATCTTCATTAACGCTGTAGCGCTCTTCATACAAAGCTTGCCCGGCATTGGCATTGGCGACGGACATGGCCATGGTAAACAGTGCCACCGTGGTTAATCTGCAGAATTTCATAACCTTCTCCCGGTTTATTTACACTTACAGCAGGAACCTGATTGCAGGACTTGTGCTGGATAAGTTGATTGAGCTCAGCTCCTCTTTTCAGATAAAAGAAAGCCCAGATAAAAGAGAGCACAACCAGCAAAGAGAAAATTTTGCGCTATTAATGTTCCCGGCATTTACAAAACCCGACAAATATAACGCGAAGAATCTGCCACAGAGGGATGCTGAGCTAATCAGTGGCTCAGCCAAACCTCCAGCCCCTGAGCATTCAGATTGGCATCGGTTGCCAGCCAGCGACGGCAGAAGTCTTCGCTCAACGGCAGATTGCGTTCCTGAATCCGCGCGTACAGCCAGTCGCTGATGTCCTGCGCCATACGCTCTGTACGCCCTTCAGGCGCTTCGCGGTACTGCTCAGCAATAGCTACCAGGGCATCCAGTGATGCCAGCAACTGCCCTATATTGTCCGCACTGGGCTCGACACTGCCGTAATGCGTAAGAAACAGTTCCGCCGGTTTCAAAGCGGCTATGCGCTCGATACTGGCGCGCATGGCCAGTGGATCAAAATGCACCGGAGTGGTGGTGACAAACAGCAGAATGGAGCCATCGTCACCATCGAACTGGCGATACGACAGGCCACAGGTATCTCCGGTAAAGACACCGTTACTGAGTGAATCGTGAATGCATACGTGGTGCATTGCATGTCCTGGCGTATCGTAAAAGGTCAGCGTGCGGCCATGGAAATCCAATGTCATTTCATCGGTCGCGGCCATAACCCTGTCTTCAGCGACCGGAATCAGACTGCCATACAGCTGCTGGTATTTTTCTTCGCCGTACACAGCTTTGGTTCCCGCCTCCAGTTTTGCCGGATCAACCATGTGCCGGACACCGCGCGGATGCACAACCAGTTTTGCGTTCGGACATTTCTGCATCAGCGCTCCGGCACCGGCAGCGTGGTCCAGATGAATATGCGTCAGAATGATCCAGTCGACAGCCTCTGCTGTGAGACCCTGCTGCTCAATCGCCTGCATAATGGTCGCCACGGTATTGGCAGTACCGGTTTCAATAATGGCCAGGCGATCTTTTTGACGCATCAGGTACACAGACGCGAGTCCTGGCGCAATGTAGTCTGCATCCAGCTGATAAATGCCACTTTCATTATTGTTATAGAGATTCTGTGTCATAGCGCGTCCTGTCTGGTTGTCGTGATTTCCGCTGCCCCGGTCATCGGGCCGACCGGAACTGATTCGCAATAATAAGCAGATTAATAATACAGAAGACTGACGACTATACGACTTCAGTGGTTAACCCTGTATTTCGCCTGCATAAATGACTGTTGGGTCTATACTCGCATTAAACCCATTTAAACGCGTCTTATGGCTAAATTTCTGCTTGTCGAAAATGACCCACTGGTCATCCGCATTATCCGTCACCTGTTCAACCCCGAAGGCGTTGACACACTGACGGTGGTGAATTCACGGGAACAGCTGAAATCAGAACTTCAGCAGGACGAACCCGTGGCAGCCGCGCTGGCGGACATTCATCTGCCTGATGCCCTGAATGGCGAAGCCACAAAAGATCTGCTTACCGCCGGCATAGCCACGGTTATTCTCACCGGCAGTGAAGACACCAGCGCCCGTGATCAGTGGCTGCGTGAAGGAGCTGTTGACTACATAAACAAAGAAGGACGCTACTGGTATCCCTACGCCACCCGGTTGCTGAAACAACTGCAGCTGAATCAAAAGCGGAAGATTCTGATCGTGGAAGATTCATTGGTGGAAATGGAAAGCATGGCAGCGGTACTGGAATTAAACCGCTATTCAGTGATTAAGGCTGAATCATCCGAGCAGGCACTGGACATTCTGCAACGCGACCCGGATATCCGCCTGATGACGGTCGATCACCAGCTGCCGGGGATGAATGGCCTGGAGCTGATCCAGACCATCCGCTACAAATTTCCCGACCGGCCGATGTCGATTATCGGTGTTTCCGCGGTGCCGCGCAGCAGCGCACAACTGTCGATGGACTTCATCCGCAGTGGCGCTGATGATTTCCTGCACAAACCCTTTAATCTGCAGGAATTTATTTACCGCATTAATAACAATGCGCAGATGATCGACGCCTATGTGCAGCTGAAAAATCAGGCTGAGCAGGACTTTCTCACCGGCCTCTACAACCGCCGCTACTTTATGCACCAGGCGGAAGAGTTGATTAACAAAACCCGCTCACAAATGCGCAAGACCATGGTCAGCATGGACATCGATCACTTCAAGAAAGTGAACGATCATTTTGGTCATCATGCCGGTGATCTGGTATTGCAGGCAGTCGCCAGAACCATGCACGAAGAGCTGGCCCCGCTGTTACTGGCACGTACCGGCGGTGAAGAGTTTTCTGTTCTTATTCCGGCGCATTCTGCTGCTGAAGTTCAGGCGCTGATGGAAAATCTGCGTCAGCGCATTGCGGCCCTGAAAATTGATGTGGAAGACGGCGATATACTGTCGGTGACCATCAGTATTGGCGCCTGTACCTCCATGGATCAGGATCTGAACACACTGTGGAACACCGCCGATGAGGCGCTTTACAGCGCTAAACTGAATGGCCGCAACCAGGTAGTCAGCCTGAGCGCTTAATTCCGCTGCCAGGCTGCGTATACTCAGTCCTGGGCTTCACCAAACAAGGCGTCAATTTCCGCTCTGGTCTGCAGCAGACTGCTGCGCAGGGATTCCAGATCACGTTCAAACCTCAGATCCGGTACCGCCAGCGCCAGACCATACAGTTCCCTGCCCCCGGTATTCAGTGCAACCCCCAGCGCACATACGCCAGCAGCGTGCTCCTGCAGATCCACACCCAGCCCGTGACTGCGGATAACCTCAAGCTCCTGCAGCAGTGATGTCCTGCTTTCATGGGAGGCATCAGTTCGCCGGATCAGCGCTTCTTCCGGAAACAGTTCTTTTACTGCATTGTCATCCAGAGTCGCCAGCATCGCCTTACCGTGTGCCGTCATATGCAACGGAAAAGCTGTCCCCAGAGGAGATACCACACGCAATTCCTGATCCGACATCACCTGATCCACCAACAGCGCGTGCTGGCCGCGAAACACACACAGATCCACGGTTTCGCGGGTGCGCCAAGCCAGTCTTTCCAGCAGCGGACGTAAGCGCGAAATCACCCGCTCATGGCTGCTGGCAGCCAGCCGCACAAGCCCTGTACCCAAACGCCAGACACCATCCTGATACAGGGTCAGATCTTCTTCCTGCAAGGCCGAGCAGAGACGGTGCAAAGTCGATTTCGGAATTCCGGTGTGAGTAATAAGCTCGTTGAGAGTCAGCCCCTGTGGGTGCTGCTCAAGTGCGCGCATCACAGCAGCTGATTTGGCGATCACCTGAATTCCATGACTGTCTTCCTTTCCCACTCCGGCCTCCCAATAAAAACCGCTTAACGCTTGTCTGTGTCGTAGTGCTGGTTGCACCCGCTGTGGCTATTGTCCTGATTTCCGTGGCAATTAACAAAGTCTTCCGCAGACAGAACAAATAACCGCCACAAACGACAATCATTCATATAAAATACCAAATCCTACTATGTGGGATGCAAATCCCATTTTAAAGAATTCAGTATTTTGAGGAAAACACCATGTCTGAGCCAACGCCATCCAGAGCAACGGCTATCACTCTGCTGTGCGTAGCCTGCCTGACCATCATGGTTGGCTGTGTCATTGTGCCGGGCCTGCCCATAATTGCCCCGGCACTGGGCATGGAAGCGGCTGCGGGCTGGCTGGTCACCGTGCCTTCCCTGGGCGTCGTACTGTTCGGCCCTCTGGCGGCCTACATAATCCACCGCTACGACATGTACACATCTCTGCTGGCGGGCCTGGCTGCTTACGGTGTATTTGGTGTTTGCGGTGCTTTTTTAGCCGACAGCTGGCTGATCTTTGTTGACCGTCTGTTACTGGGCGGTGCGACGGCACTGGTAATGGCCTCAGGAACGGGACTGATCTCAGTGTTTTACGAAGGCAAAGCCAGAATGAACATGATGGCGCGCCAGGGCATGGCGATTGAACTGGGCGGTGTCATTATGCTCAGCCTGGGCGGCATCCTGGCAGGCATCAGCTGGTACTGGCCGTTTGCCCTGTACCTCAGTGCCTGGTTGTTATTCATAATGGTACTTATCTTTGTGCCGCATCCGCAGACGCACAACCACGGTTCTGCTGACAGTGACAGCATCCGCATTCCAGCCGCCATCCGCCTTCTTTATTTTTCTGCCCTGATGGCCATGGTGGCGTTTTTCAGTGCCATTATTCTGCTGCCATTTAAGTTACACGCACTGGGCTTCAGCGAAGCTCAGACCGGTTACCTGCTGTCTTTTGTCTCTCTGATCGCTGTTGTGGCGGCGGGCTTTATGCCCAAAGCGGTGCGCGGACTGGGCGAATACCGGACGCTGGTCACTGCCTTTGTGCTGTACACCTGTGCACACCTGGCATTTGCCGCGGCAGAGTCATTAGCCGCATTGGTCGCAGCAGCAATTCTGCTCGGCGCCGGATTTGGCCTGAGCATTCCACTGGTTAACTTTATGACGGTAGAACAAAGTCACCCGCAACAGCGTGGGCGACTGCTGGCATTTCTGTCGATGGCGGTTTTTTCAGGTCAGTTTCTGTCATCCTTTATGGATGTATTTCCACAGCCACTGGGACTTCTGGCGGCATCTGCGCTGAGTTGTTTCAGTGCCGTTGTCATCGTGATAACGCACAGGCGCATCCGCGCACGTCATGCAGTCAGCTGATCCGCAGGCAATGTTCGCACACTGAAGTGAATCCATTCATCGACAGGCCGCGTGTATTCTGAAATTCAAAGCAGGCGCGCGGCGCTCAAACACAGACAAGCAGCAATCAGACACAGACACGCTGTGCTTCAATCCGGCAAGCGGCACGCTAAAAGCGGTAAAGATAAATACCGCCGGATTTCCTCTGCAACAATCACACAAGCTGATGCAACAGTGTCGGTAATTATACGGACTATCCCTCCTCCCATGACGCCGTATGATGGACGCTCACTATCTTTGTAGTCGCTCTCTGTGCCGCCACTCTGTAAACGCTACGGCCTGAGAGCAACGCTGGACAAAAACAGCTCACTACTGGCTGCACTCAGAACGATGGTCCGCTGGATCTGAGCAACTGTGTTGGCCAGTATGATCTGCATATCTGCACCCCGGAAAGTGCAACCACGACGCATTACTTCTTCGCCACCCGACGCAACCATCTGGAAGAAGACGGCGAATTTAATGAAATGAAAATCAAAGCCATGCACGACGCCTTCGTCACCGAAGATGGCCCTGCACTGGATGCGGCACACAAAGAAATGGGCACCAACGACCTGTTCAAACTCAACCCGGTGTTACTGCCATCGGATATTGCCGCGGTCAAAGTACGGCGCAAACTCGATGCCTTAGTACAACTTGAGCTGGCAGAATCTGCCGGTTAAAACCACACAGTTCACACAACTGACGAGCAATAAAAAATGGGCAGGACATTATGAATGTCCTGCCCATTTTTTATCTCACGTTAAATTCAATGAGCCATCCAGCGCCTTGCTGTATCCAGCATCCGGTTAGAAAACCCCCACTCGTTGTCGTACCACGCCATCACTTTCACCAGACGCCCGGATACCCAGGTATGGTTACCATCGAACACACTGGACAGTGCGTTGTGATTGAAGTCGATGGAGACCAGCGGCGCGTCGTTGTAACCCAGTACCGCAGAATGCTCCGCAGCGTCAGCCATCAGCCGGTTAACCTCCTCCGCTGTGGTGTCACGTCCGGCAATAAAGGACAAATCCACCATGGATACATTGGCGGTCGGAACCCGCACCGCCAGGCCATCGAGTCTGCCTGCCAGCTGCGGTAATACCAGACCAACCGCCACCGCCGCGCCGGTTTTGGTCGGAATCATGGATTCCGTCGCAGCGCGGGCGCGGTACAGATCCTCGTGACACACATCGGTCAGCTTCTGATCGCCGGTCCAGGCGTGAATCGTGGTCATCAGACCATTTTCAATGCCCAGTGCCTGATGCAGTATCTGAGCGACCGGTGCCAGACAGTTGGTGGTGCAGGAGGCATTCGATACCACCTGCTGACTGGCATTCAGCAACTCATGATTAACGCCGTACACCACAGTAGCGTCGGCGCCGCTGGCCGGTGCAGACACCAGTACCCGTGGTGCTCCAGCACGCAAATGTGCTGATGCCTTTTCCTTACTGGTAAACAGCCCGGTGCATTCCAGCACGATATCCACCCTCTGCTCACGCCAGGGCAGCTCTTCCGGGTTACGCACAGCACAGATGGCGATGCGGTCACCGTTGACCGTCAGACTGTTGTCATCGTGCTGTACATCACCGCCAAAACGGCCATGAACACTGTCATACTGCAGCAGATGAGCATTGGTTGCGGTGGGGGCAAGGTCATTGATGGCAACGACCTGGAGAGGATGAGCGGAGTCTGTGCGGTAGCCGTTCTCGTACAAAGCGCGCAGGATATTGCGGCCAATACGTCCAAAACCGTTAATGGCAATTCTGATGGTCATCAGCCACCTCCTCGGTAACAGGCATTAGTATCAGCCTACACCGGATTGGTGGATGTGCAAGGCAGGACGGATTCCGACTGAGGTGTATTGATTGACGCCGGCCAGCTGAGACGGCCAATACAGAACAGATAGCGGGCCACTCCCTGGCCCCTGAGTTTTATTCGCTGTCGCTGATATCCAGATACGCTTTAGTCGAAATATCGGTCCATGCACGAACCGTTTTCAGATAGCTCGCCTGAGACTCGATAATGCGTTTTGCCTGCTCATCATCAGCGGCCATTTCAGCCAGCAATTCACGATTTGCTACGCGCATGGCGTTCATCACTTCATCCGGGAAGGTTTTCACCTTAATGTCCGGATTTTCCTGCAGCATCTGCTGCCAGGCTTTGGCGTTGGCATCGATCGCCTGCACGTACATATCGAAGGCAGCCACGCGAAAGGCGGTTTCCAGAATCGCACGCAGATCCGCCGGCAGAGATTCCCATTTTTTCTTGTTCACCAGAAACTGAGTTTCAGAACCCGGCTCATGCCATGCTGTGTAGTAAAACGGCGCGATATTCTGGAAGCCCATACGCAGATCAAAGGCCGGGCCGACCCACTCCAGCGCATCAATCGTGCCGCGCTCCAGTGCGGTGTACATTTCACCGGGTGCGATATTGGTTGGGCTTGCACCAACACGGGCAAACACTTCACCGGCGAACCCCGGAATACGCATTTTCAGGCCTTTCAGGTCTTCCAGAGAATTAATCTCTTTTTTAAACCAGCCACCCATCTGAATATCGGAATTACCACCGGGGAATGACAACAGATTGAACGGGCTGTAAACCTCCTGCATCAGTTCCATACCACCACCGCGGTAGAACCAGGCGTATTGCTCTGTGCTCATCATGCCAAACGGCATGGAGGAGAAATACAGCGTATTCGGCACCTTGCCTTTCCAGTAATAAGAGCTGGAATGGCCCAGATCATACTGCCCGGAACGCACCATATCGAACACGCCAAACGGAGACTTGTGTTTGTTGGCAGAATCAATGCGGATCTGCAGACGACCGTTCGACATTTCATTGGCCAGCTTAGCCATATTTTTGCTGGCATCACCCAGAATCGGCGTATTCGCATTCCAGGTTTCGGCCAGAGTCAGACGGTAGACTTTATCGTCGGCATTTACGGAAAAAGAAACAAGAGCAATGGCGACCACGCTAACAGCCTTAAGGAGTTGCGTGACTTTATTGTTAAGGGTCATGGATACCTCGGGTTATGACTCGGCTTCCTCCCTGAAAGCCAGCGGTTAGCACGTATTCATCAGGGCCGACACTTTACCGGTTAGGCGGCCGTTATGCTATGTATTCACCAGCATTGCTGGCGCAATATGCTGCGCCGGAGCAAAAGTCAGCCTGAATTGAACTTCTGGACGCCTTATATTCATAAGAAGCCTGAACAATCGCATCCAATATGGGACACTGCCCAAAGTCTCTGCCCTTACCTTTTCAGCTGTTGGATATACCACCCTCAAGCGCACAAGGGCGCTACGCCTCGATGAACCGGGAATACCTCAACGATGCAGAATCCTCTGATGGTCTGTTCGTCTGATCATCTGAACGTAGCCGTCATTCAGCTTTCCATCGCTATTGGTTCGACACTCGGTGGCCTTCTGTTTGATACCAGCGGGTATCAGACTACTTTTATCGCGAGCGCAGCGATACTGCTACTTTCGGCACTGTTTACCGGACTGACCTCGCGTACAACACCGTCATAACACGCGCTTCACCCTGAATTTCCAGTTCAAAAGCTATCGACGTGGTTTTCTGAAATATATTCGCCCAATATATGTACAAATAGAAAATACAACACCACCGCCGGTGAGTTACTTTCGCCGGCAAAATCTATATGAAGTAATAACCAATCCGAACAGTTAATGCTCAAATACGGAGTCTATGCCCCACGTTTTTAAGTGGTACAAAGCCGTTCTTTTTTTCATACCATCCCGCAAACAACGCAATTTTTTTACTGATAAATCTCCAGATCCACACTGATCTTAGTTGCGACAGATTCGATAAAATCCGAAAAATTTCAGATTTTATTCGAATCTCTGCTCTGCAGCCTCATCTAATTGCTGCTCCCTTTTCCTAATTCCTTCGATCTTGGCTAGCAGTTCTTCAAGCAGCCGTTTGGCGGATGATGCAATATCAGATCGTTCGTGATGAGCCAACTCACCAATAGCATCGACTCTTGGCTGCATTGCATCCGCACGACTACCTGACCATGAGCTCGGCGTCACACTGGCTGCAAAAACTTCCAAAACTGATTCTGGGTCAGGAGATGCTTCCAGAAACTGGATAGCCGCATCAGACAAGGATTTACATTGTTGTTCAGCAGTGGTTGACCAGTGTGCCCATACACTGCCATCACTTGTTGAACGGTACCATAAGGCTTCCAGCCCGAATATCCCTGCCCAAGTTTTTCCTTTACCCACAGCAAAACAGACGGATGCTGGCGCAACCATTGAGCCAATTTTGAGCGATCGTAAAAATCCAAATGCATATGGTCAAAGTTTGGGGTGCCTCGAACAACATCCTGCATTGCCTTGAGACGTTCTGCTCTCTTGGTTGGAGAACAATCATCTGCCAAGCTTACGATAATATAGCTACCACCTTTTGATGCCTGTTCTGCAATTGTTGCTGAGAGCTGCCCATTATCAGACATTTCCTTTTGAATAGCGGCCCTTGGCATTGAATGTTTTTTGGCCTGCAAGATTGTGTCTGGTCTTTCCAGAAACCCTGTACTCAGATTCTCGACTGGCACCTGAACGTGAATATCAATGCCACCATCGGAGGCATTGATAGATCCAGACCAGCGAACGTATGCGGGGCTATGTCCATTTGCTGAAACTTCAGCTTCAGCCAAGCGTGCAATGAGTTCCTCAAGAAGTACGTCGGACAAGCGCAGTAAGTCATTTTTCTCAATATCAAAGATCGCCAAGACACTACCTCTCGAGAGCATTCCATTATTTAAGACCACATATAGATTATTACGTACGCCCCTGATGGTAAAACACTAATAAAGATTGAAGCTGGATGCTTTATGGCGGGTATAAAAAACGGCAGCCGAAGCTGCCGTTATTTGTCTTCTCTGGTGAGACCGCTACCACGTAGTATCAAGTCTAAACCCACATCCCAAAGGTCGGCGGGTTTTTCATCAACAGACTAAAGAGATGGAATTATTCCCACTCAATGGTCGCTGGCGGCTTACTGGAAACATCGTATGTCACACGGGATACGTGTTCGATCTCATTGATAATACGGTTGGAAACTTTCTCCAGCAGTTCGTATGGCAGGTGAGCCCAACGCGCCGTCATAAAGTCGATGGTTTCGACTGCACGCAGTGCGATAACCCATTCGTAACGACGCTGATCCCCTACAACACCCACGGATTTCTGCGGTACGAATACTGCGAAGGCCTGGGATGTTTTGTGGTACCAGTCAAAGTTGTGTAACTCTTCAATGAAAATAGCGTCAGCCTCACGCAGAATATCGGCGTATTCTTTTTTCACTTCACCCAGAATACGGACACCTAAACCCGGCCCCGGGAATGGGTGACGGTAAACCATGTCGTATGGCAGACCGAGTTCCAGACCGATTTTACGCACTTCGTCTTTAAATAATTCACGCAGAGGTTCAACCAGTTCCATCTTCATGTCTTCCGGCAGACCGCCCACGTTGTGGTGGGATTTAATGACGTGTGCTTTACCGGTTTTAGACGCAGCCGATTCGATTACGTCCGGGTAAATGGTGCCCTGCGCCAGGAACGGAACGTCTTTTAATTTACCGGCTTCTTCGTCAAATACGTCGATAAAAGTGTTACCGATGACTTTACGTTTGGCTTCCGGATCGGAAATACCGTGCAACTTGCCGAGGAACAGATCTTCGGAATTAGAGCGGATGACTTTTACGCCCATGTTCTTAGCGAACATGTCCATCACCATATCGCCTTCGTTTTTACGCAGCAGACCGTTATCCACGAAAACACAGGTCAGCTGATCACCAATGGCTTTGTGCAGCAGTGCTGCTACCACGGAGGAGTCCACACCGCCGGAGAGACCCAGCAGAACTTTGTTGGAACCTACCTGAGCACGGACTTTTTCAATCTGGTCTTCAATAATTTTGGCCGGCGTCCACAGAGCTTCACAGCCACAGATGTCGAGCACAAACTGCTCAAGCATGCGCTTGCCCTGCAGTGTATGAGTCACTTCCGGGTGGAACTGTACGCCAAAGAAGTTTTTCTCTGTGTTGTACATACCGGCAATGGCACAGCTTGGTGTGGATGCCATCAGCTCGAAGCCTTCCGGCATTTTTACCACTTTGTCGCCGTGGCTCATCCATACGTCCAGCAGAGATTTGCCAGTGTTTGCATCAACATGATCTTTGATGTCTTTAAACAGCTGGCTGTCGCCTTCAGCCTGAATCTGGGCATAGCCAAACTCACGGATGCTGGAACCTTCTACTTTACCGCCCAGCTGCTCGGCCATGGTTTGCATGCCGTAGCAGATACCCAGCACTGGCAGGCCCATATCAAATACGATCTGTGGTGCGCGCGGGGAGTTTTCTTCGGTTACGGATTCCGGACCACCGGCAAGAATAATACCGGTCGGTTTGTATTCGCGGATTTCCGCTTCGTCCATATCCCAGGCACGGATTTCAGAGAAAACACCGATTTCGCGGACACGACGGGCAATCAGCTGAGTGTACTGGGAGCCAAAATCCAGAATCAGAATGCGTTGTGCATGAATGTCTTGAGACATAATTTTTTTAGTTCCTGAAAATACAAGCGGGGATGCACTGCATCCCCAGACTTATCCGGCACCTCAGCGAAGCGCCCTGTTTTAACCATGAAGCAGACCCGGTGCCTGCTTCACTCGCCTGTTATTACCTGAGGGCATCAGCCCAGACGGTAGTTAGGCGCTTCTTTGGTGATCTGCACGTCATGTACGTGCGATTCTTTCATACCTGCAGCCGTAATACGTACGAACTGAGGTTTGGTGCGCATCTCATCGATGTTTGCGCAGCCAGTGTAGCCCATGGAAGCACGCACACCGCCCATCAGCTGATGCACGATATTGGCCAGCGGGCCTTTAACGGCGATACGGCCTTCGATACCTTCCGGTACCAGTTTATCAACGCCGCCTTTCTTGTCCTGGAAGTAACGGTCAGAAGAACCCTGATCCTGACCCATTGCACCCAGAGAACCCATGCCACGGTAAGCTTTATAAGCACGCCCCTGGAACAGTTCAACTTCACCCGGGGATTCATCGGTACCGGCCAGCATAGAGCCAACCATGATCACGCTGGCGCCGGCGACCAGAGCCTTGGAAATATCACCGGAGAAACGCACACCGCCGTCAGCGATAACAGGAATACCGTACTTATCCATGGCTTCTGCCACGTTCGCAACGGCTGAAATCTGTGGTACGCCGACACCGGCAACGATACGGGTGGTACAGATAGAACCAGGGCCAATACCCACTTTCACACCGTCAGCACCGGCTTCAGCCAGAGCGATAGCGGCTTCAGCAGTAGCAATGTTGCCGCCGATAACCTGCACGTCAGGGTAACGTTCTTTCACCCAACGTACGCGGTCAATAACACCGGTACCGTTGGCATTGGAGGTATGACCGTGGGCCGTATCAACAACGATCACGTCAACACCGGCTTTAACCAGAGCGTCGACACGTTCATCTGTGCCCTGACCAGTACCAACCGCTGCACCAACGCGCAGACGACCCTGATCGTCTTTGGCAGCGTTCGGGTAGGTACGTGCTTTGTCGATATCCTGCACGGTCATCAGACCAGCCAGCTTGCCTGAGCTGTTAACCACCAGGATTTTCTCGATGCGGTGTTCCTGCAGCAGATCCTGAACGGTTTGCTTGTCGGTACCTTCAGGCACAGTCACCAGCTTCTCTTTTGGCGTCATAACTTCTGCTACGGTGCGGTTCTGATCTTTCTCAAAACGCACGTCACGGTTGGTTACGATACCCACCAGCTCGTCACCATCAACCACCGGCATACCGGAGATGTTGTGTTGCTCGGTCAGGGCCAGCAGTTCACAGATAGTGGTGGTGCTTGGAATGATGAACGGGTCTTTTACCACGCCGTTTTCGAATTTCTTAACTTTGCGGACTTCCGCCGCCTGCTCTTCGATGGAAAGGTTCTTATGGATGATCCCCAGACCGCCTTCCTGCGCCAACGCAATCGCCAGACGGGCTTCGGTCACTGTATCCATCGCCGCTGAAATCAGCGGAATGTTCAGTTCGATACCACGGGTCAGACGGGTTTTCAGGGAAACCTGATTGGGGAGAACTTCGGAATAACCGGGAACCAGCAGCACGTCATCAAATGTGAGTGCATCCTGAGCGATTCGCAACATAGAGAGCCTTCCAGAAAGAGAGGATGGAAAAGGCGCTGCATTATAGCGAAAGCTCAGGTTCCGGACAACGCCGGACAGCGCCGAGAACGAATGAATTTCAGTGCTTTTCGTCGCAGACGCTTGTCGTTAAAGGACGCAATATGAGGACCATGACTTTCCACCCAGCAGGATGGAATGTTTCCTGACCTTTCAGTCAGCATTTCGTACAACTGACGGCTCTGCTTGTGCGGCACAATCTGGTCGTCCGGACTGCTCATAATCATCACCGGCACGTGGATATCCTGCACCACATTCTGCGGGTCCCAGCGCGATGGCACCAGCACGGTAAACGGCCACACCAGCCAACCGAGAATATTGCTGCTCAGTGCCGAACGCGCTACTGCCGGAAAGCCGCGGAACGGCGCTTCGGCAAACAGTGCGTCGATCTGATATTTATCCTGAGCGGCAGCAACAAAGTTAATCGCCAGCGAGGCGCCCATGCTCTGCCCCAGCACCACCAGTTTGCGCTCAGGATAGCGCTCACGCATCCAGGCGGCGGCGGCTTCGATATCCTGCATCACCGACGGCATAATAGCTTCGCCTTCCGACGCGCCGAAGCCGCGATAGTCCATGGCCATCAGGCTGACGCCGTTCTGTGCCAGCCAGTAAACGCTGCGCGCCTGGCTGCTGATGTTCTCCGAATTGCCGTGCAGATACAGCACCATCACACCGGTGTTCGGTACTTTACCCTGCGCCGGCACCCACCAGCCGTGAATGCCAGTGCCATCGTGAGCGGTGAGCATGACATCTTCGTATCTGAGGTCGAAATCTGTTGGGGTGGAGATCCACACGGTCTGCGGATAAAAATATAACGAAGTGAGGCTGGTGCAGCCGCTGACAGCCAAAGCCATCAGCAGCATGATATTCAGGCGTAAAATGTTCATTCCGCGTTCCTGTCTTTGTGTCTTACACCTGAATGTGTACAGCCGTTTTCAAACCTGCTCATGCCCTGCTCAATCACTTATGCCCTGGCCATCAGAAGTACCAGGCGTATTCACCACTGAACTGATTGACGTTGTAATGGAAGCTGTCCTGGGTAAACGTCTGGCGTTCCGCATTAATTCGCAGCTGCTGATTATCGCTCACTACATAGCCGGCACTGGCTTTTAAGCTGGTGCGTTCGGTGTCATCACCCGTGGTCAGCGGCTGCCAGTTGGCTTCCAGCTGCGCCTGCACCTTTTCAGATTGCCACAGCCAGCCGACTCTTGGCCCCAGCGTCAGCTGATAGCCATCATCAAACTGATTGTCCGCCAGCGCCTGAATTTCACCAAGCGCGTAGAACCGTCCGGCATCGTTCAGCACGGCTTTACCAAAAGCCACCTTCAGATAGCTGTACAGTTCGGCATGCTCAAAGGCGAAACGTTCAAAACCAAAGCTAACACCCCAGGCCAGTGGACTCTGGAAAGCCGTCTGGTTGCTCAGAGAAAGAACATCAATAATCAGCGCCCGCTGCAGACTGACGTCGCCGTTGTCCCAGGCGCGCAGATCGAACTGCCCCATCTGAATCTGCGCACCGGGCACAAAGCCTTTAACCGGATCAAGAATATCGTGGTACGCCATACGCAGACGCAGCTCAGCGAATCCGCTCTGGTCGTCGTTGTCGCTGATCATACCGCCACGCATACCGGCGCGCATGGTCAGGTGACCGTGATCATCACGCCACTGCGGCACTGCCACAGGCGTGTACCCGGCATCCGCCGTACGCTTAGAACGCGCCGAGAGAATATCCAGGGTACGTTTGCGCAGCAGCGGGTTGGCCTGTTTCTTTTTAACCGACAGATAACGGGCGTAGGCATAGGCAAGATCCAGTGTGCGCACCTGTTCCTGTTCAGACATTCCGGCAAGGGCCGTCTCGATGTCAGCGTCCGCCTCTACCAGCTCGCGGGAAACCTTCAGTACCAGAGGTGATGACTGAGCACTTTTGTTTTCCAGCTCCGTTGCCGCCGATGGCCGGTATTCCGCTTTATCAACCAGGCCGTTCTGTTCCAGTGCACGAATAGTATCCACCGGCACCGCTTTATATTGAAAAGCATCGGCCAGCTCTACCCGCTCGGAGGCAGCGTCCAGCAGCGCAATAATCCGGTAGGAGCAGTTTTCATCAAAAAAGAAATAGTCGTAATAGGTATCCTGATTTTCCCAGATATGACGCACAAACTGCGCGACCTCCTGTTCATCGAGGTTAAGACGGTATTCCCAGATATCACGATATTCCATGTGCTGGTATTCATTGGTCTTTACGTAATACGGCATCACCGACACAACACCAGGGTAGCCACCGGTCAGACCTTTGTAACTGAACTTCAGTTCATTGTCGGTCGGATCTGCATTCGCGGCGAAATTCACCGCATACGACAGCAGCTTGCTGCTGTTTTCGTCTGCACGGTCAAGCCGGATCAGCGTGTGACCATACATAGAAGATGGTGAGTTAATATGCGATGCGGGAAAAATCAGCGTGATATAACGGGCATCCAGCTCCGCTGCCCACTGGGCAAATTCCGGACAGGGTTGATCAACAAAAGATAATTGCGGTAATTGTTTTTTTATCCATTGATAGCGTGCCGGGAAACGACACTGCGCAGATTGGTCCGCCGCCTGAGCGGTTTGCAGGAACGCCTGAACATCGGCAGTCAATTCGGCCTGCAGATCGTATTTACCATTGGCAGCGAGAAAGAATTCTTCACTGTCATTCTGACTCATATAACGGAAAGTGAACGGATGGCGGCGATAGTGAAGCAGATCCGCCCATTGTTTCTTTGCAGCAAGAGCACTCAGTTCATCCTGAGTAACGCCCTGCATGGTGGTTTCAAATACCTTTTGCTCCGCCGTCTGATCAGTCTGCGCGGCATAACTCTGACCAACGTTTAACGACAGAACACCCAACAGCCCCAGTATCCCTGACCAGCGCATCGAACAACTCTCCTTTTTTTAATTGGCGGCGAGAACCTTTTCTGAGGCTCGTACCATTTCTGCGATCAAAAAAAAGCGCGCCTGGAGGCGCGCTCTTCTTTTTACATTCCTGCTTCTTTTTAACAGCGTCGATTCAGCACTGTTGAACACAACACTGTCGAACACCACGCTGTTTTACACAACTTTGGTTAAGCGGCGAACTAAGGGTCAGCCGCATACCGCTTCTGTGTAATACATCCGGCCTGTTACAGCCGGATTACCGGGGAGAATTAACCCAGGTATTTTTTCAGAGAAGCGTCGGAAGCCATAGCAGACTTCATAGCTTCGTATGCAGAAGCAGAAGTTGCTTCAGCGCTGAACATGCTGTCGAAGTTAGACTGCATAGTAGCGTTGAAAGCAGCAGAATCCTGAGCGTCGATACCGATCACTTCAGCCAGAGCGGCCAGAGTTTCGCCTTCGCCACGAGCGGAGTCAGCAGCCAGTTGATCCATGTTGTCATCCATAAATTTCTGAGCGCCGGCCAGAGGACCGTTGGCACCTTCACAACCCAGAGTACCGGAGGTCATACCAAAAGTCTGGTTACCGGAAGTACCGTTGGTGGTAGCGGCCAGAACGTGTTCATGCCACTCATTTGCATCCGGGAAAATAACTGCAGTACCCAGACCACAACCAGCCAGATCGTTACCTGCAAAGCTCAGTGCAGAAGAAGAGACCAGAATTGCACCCGCAATAATTTTTTTCATTGACTATTCCTTATGTAGCTACTTGTTTTTCAATATCAGCTCATGCCGAAGCCGTTACACTATCGTGTCCTGAGGCGACTGTCTATTCCACAGAACAACCTTATTCGTTTTTCTCATTCCGTCTGTGACGATTCCCGCAAGACTGTAATCTTTGCCGGAAAAACATGAGTTAAATCAAGCGTAATCCCGCTTTTCTGGCATGAATTTTTGGATTTATCTGAGAGTTCAGCTACGCATTCTTACCTAACTGAGAGGCCAGTATCCCAGACCAGCATGAATACAAACTGAACCAGCGCTCATATTCTGATCAATCTGCTGAATTATTTTTACTGGCTGTACATTTATCCGCCACTTCTGACACCCTGGCCTGCCTGCTGAATATTTCAGGCTTAAACGATGCGGATTAAGCCAACGACACAGGCCGCCAATCATTCAACTCTGGCCAATAATCACTGACCATGGCACCCTGTTGTCTCACTTGTGTTTATATTCCTGACTACCGTGCAGAATTCCGATATTTTTACCGTCAGCCAGCTCAACCAGCGGGCCAAGCAACTGCTTGAAATCTCTTTCGCCAGCATTCGTGTGGAAGGCGAAATCTCCAGCCTGTCACGGCCCTCTTCCGGTCACTGGTATTTCACCCTGAAAGATGACCGCGCTCAGGTGCGCTGCGCTATGTTCCGCTCACGCACGGCATTGCTCAAATTTCAGCCCAAAGAAGGCGATAAAGTGGAGCTGCGTGGCAAGGTCAGCCTGTACGAGAACCGCGGTGACTATCAGCTGATTGTCGATGCCATGAAGCCTGCCGGTGAAGGTGCCCTGCTGTTAGCCTTTCAACAACTGAAAGAACGCCTGGCCGCCGCCGGCTGGTTCAACGAAGAATACAAAAAGCCGTTGCCAACCGCGCAGCGTGTGGGCGTTATCCCCTCCCCGACCGGGGCGGCGATTCACGATATTCTCACCGTATTCAGACGGCGTTGCCCTGCCATTGAGATTGATCTTTACCCAACCGCGGTACAGGGCAAAGAAGCTACCGCCCAGATCGTGGCTGCCATTGAACGCGCTAACCGCGATAACCGCGTCGATGTACTGATCGTCGGTCGCGGTGGTGGCTCGCTGGAGGATCTCTGGTGCTTTAATGAAGAAGCGGTGGCCCAGGCTATTTTTGCCTCAGCCATTCCGGTAGTCAGCGCTGTGGGCCATGAAGTTGACTTCACCATTGCCGATTTCGTTGCCGACGCACGCGCACCGACACCCTCTGCGGCGGCCGAACTGCTCAGCCCGGATCAGAGTCAGCAGGTGCAGTACCTGACTCAGTTGCGCCAGCGTTTATTGCAGGGCTTTCGCCGCACACAACAACAGCGCCGGCAGATGATTAACAACCTGAGTGTGCGGGTGCGCGGTCCAGAGCGCGCCCTGCAACAGCTGGCTCAGCAAACCGATCAGCTGGAGCTGCGCCTGAAGCGGGCTTTTCAGGTGCAGAACAGAAGCCGGCAGGAACGGCTGCAGAACCTGCAGCGGAATCTGGCCAATCAGCATCCGGAGCGCCGTCTGAAAGAACAACGTCAGGTATTGCAGCTGCTGGAAAAACAGATCACCGCCAGCATGCGTCAGCAACTGCAGAAGGCCAGCCAGCAACTGGGCTCCCAGGCGCGTCTGCTGCAGGGGCTCAGTCCACTGAACGTTCTCAGTCGCGGGTACTCTATAACCACAGATGTTAATCAGAGCGTCATTCAACACGCAGATCAGCTCAGTGCCGGTGACCGCATCCGCAGTCGCCTGCAACATGGCTGGGTAGAATCCGAAGTATTGCAGACAGGCAACGAGCCCTTTGGCATGCCGGAATCAGACGCATCGCACTCAGCAGCAGACAACAAATCGTAACGGGAGTCAGTATCCGCATGATGGAAGCCATACAGGGCGTTGTAACCTTTTTCCTGTCACTGTTCAGCGCCGGCAGCATTGCCACCGCACAGATCAGCAGCAGTGATGAGCTGCCCATTGCGCATCTGGTTCCCGGTGGCGTAGCCGTCGTCAGTGCCGGCTACGGACTGCAGCCGCCCAAAGTGACGTTCGATGGCCAGCCGGTGATGGTGATCCGTCCGGACCAACAAAAGCCCTGGCAGGCCATCGTCGGTATTCCGCTGAAACAGCCCGTGGGTAACGCCAGCATTCAGATTGATAATAAAACCGTGACCTTTGCAGTGCGCGACAAAGCATATCCGGAGCAGCATCTGACGGTACAGAAAAAACACGTTAATCCGGATCAGAAGCAACTGGACCGGATTTATGGCGAGTTTGCCGAGATGGGCAGAGTCTATAAAAGCTTCACACCCGCTCAGCCCTGGCATCCGATGGCCTGGCCCGCCAAAGGGCCGCTGTCGAGCGCTTTTGGTCTGAAACGTTTCTTTAATGGTGAACAGCGTAACCCACACAGTGGTCTGGATATCGCCGCACCGCGCGGCACTCCGATTCTGGCGCCGGCGGATGGTAAAGTCGTCTTAACCGGCGACTTCTTTTTTAACGGCAACAGCGTTTTTATCGACCACGGCCAGGGGCTGATCAGCATGTTCTGCCATATGGACGCCATCGAAGTGAAGGAAGGTGAAACCATCAACGCCGGAGATCGTCTGGGCGTCGTGGGCTCCACCGGACGGGCTACCGGCCCGCACCTGCACTGGACGGTAAGCCTCAACAATGCACGCATAAACCCGATGCTGATGATGTCGCCGCTGCAGTTTTCTGCTTCACTGAGCGATAGCCACGGTAAACCCGTGAAGGTATCAGACGGAGAATAAACATGAGCAAAGTTCCGGGCGCAAACAGAGGTACATCTGGCCTGATGCCGGTTAAAGGCAGCAGCTGCGGCATCCGCCCGGACCCGGATGAAATGAGCGATGAGGTCGGCTTCGATTTTTCTGCAGCGGCAGATTTACTGGCGAAGACAGCCGACGATATCTCAGACGCCCAGCCCCTTTCCGCCGGCGATGCTGACTCCGCAGCCCATTCCGTTACCTCACAAAAGCCTGAAAGCACAACCGAAGCAACAACTGACAAATAAGACATTAATACAAAAGACTCCGCTTATAAGTGGACTTTACTGCCTGAAAACCTTCCCACCTGCGCAGCCGGGCTATACTCAAAGCAATAGTTGTTTATCAGTCATTACCGGCATTCATGATTAAAAAGATCTCTGTCGACCTGCTGCGCCCTGGCATGTACATCTCTGACCTTAACTGTGACTGGATTCCCCATCACAATTTAAGTAAAGAGGGACGCGTTCCCGACGAAGCCACCATTAAAGAAATCCGTCGCCGGGGCATTACAGACGTTTATATTGATACCGCCCGGGGCGATGGTGCGGACGCAGACGGCCTCAGCCAACAGGAAGCGGATCAGCACAACCAGAAAGCACTGAACCGCGCAGCAGAGCAACGGGCGGAGAACAACGCCAGAGTGACGGTCGCAGAAGAATTGCAGCGCGCCCAGAAGCTCCACTCTCAGGCGCAGAATATGGTCAGTAATGTGCTGCACGATGTGAAGCTGGGAAAATCCATCGACATCGAAGCCTTCGATCAGATCGCCGACGGCATGGTCGACTCAGTGCTGCGCAACCATAACGCCCTCGCCTGCCTTGGCCGCATCCGTGACAAAGATAATTACCTGTTAGAGCATTCCATTAATCTGGCCGTGCTCATGGGTGTTTTCGCCAAAAGCATGGGTATTGAACGCAGCATTATGCAGGACGCCATTGTCGGCGCCATGCTGCACGATATTGGCAAGGTAATGATTCCGGATACTATTCTGCACAAGCCCGGAAAACTGACTGACGACGAATTTAAGGTGATGAAAAGCCACGTCGTATTCAGCCGTGAACTGCTGAAGAAATCCCCGGGTATCAGTCAGATGACGATTAATGTCGCTGCGCAGCATCACGAGCGTATTGATGGTTCGGGTTACCCCGACGGATTACACGACTGCGATTTATGCCGTGAAGGTAAGATGTGTGCCATCGCCGATGTCTACGATGCGATCACCTCTGACCGGGTTTACCACAAAGCCCTGCCACCGACTTCGGCACTGAAAAAACTGCTGGAGTGGAGCGGCACCCACCTGGATAACGAGCTGGTTCACCGCTTTATCCGCACCATGGGAATTTTCCCGGTCGGCTCTCTGGTGGAATTGAAAAGCCAGCGCCTTGGCGTGGTGATTGATGGCTCTGAAAAAGATCAGCGCATGCCGGTAATTAAGGTCATTTATAACAGCAAAATGAATCAATATATGCCGGTCGAAACCATCGACCTGTCACGCCCCAGCGTTCAGGATGAAATCGTTAAGGCGGTAGATCCAGGCCGTTTCGGCATTAAAATTAAGGATTTTCTGCTGTAGCTGTTGCCCGCAGTAATGGCGTTTTTTTTCAGTCCGCCGGGGGCTAATTTTCCACTGACTGGTTTTCTGCTGATCGTTTTTCTTCAGCATTTTTCTTCGCGCCTAACAGGGCAATTTTTGCCATAACCTCTGGCGGAACATCTGCCGACATTTCTTCATTGAAAGACGCAGCAAGGGACTCATCCTGATGGTAGCGCGCGGCTGCCTGCAGCATTGATCCCAGCGAACGCAGGCGACCACCTTTCAGCACCGCTATTCGGGCAAGGCAATTGGCGTGCAATACTCCGCCCACCAGAAAGCGATGCTCCATATAAAAATATTTTTTATCCCAGTGCAGTATCCGGCTTTCGATATCAACCACAGCAAACGGTTTAATTTCACGGATAAAGGTCAGGGTCTGACTGGCCAGCACCGAACGCCAGCCATAACGGACGAACAGCGGCATACTGCCAATCCGCAGAAAGAAGTCGGTTCGGGCGATATCCAGCCAGGCAGGATAACGGGTATTGGTCAGATGCAGATTAAGGTCACAATCCCAGGGCATCACCCGCAGGCGGCAATGAAATATACCCAGTGCCGGTTGACGCTGGCGCCATGGCCGGCGGACAAATAGCAGCATATTACGCAGCAGTTGTATCATTTTTTATTATTCCTGCGGGATTTTTATTTAACGACAAATCTTCGCTGGGCTCAGCTTAAATCCGGACGCTTACGGATCAGTCCTTCCTGTGCAACTGACGCGACCAGATCCCCCTGCTGGTTGTAAATTTTGCCGCGGCACAATCCACGGCCACCCGAGGCATTGGGGCTGTCGACGACGTACAGCAGCCATTCATCCATGCGGAAAGGACGATGAAACCACAGCGAATGATCCAGACTGGCTACCTGCATATCCTTTTGCCCGACAGACACCGCGTGGGGATGCAATGCCGTTGTGATCAGATTGAAGTCCGTTGAGTAAGTCAGCATGGTGAGATGCTGATCCGGATTATCCGGCATTTTCGCGTCGGCTTTCATCCACACGTATTTGGTTGGCTCGGTAACTTTCGGTGCAAACATATTCACCGGATCAATTACCCGCATTTCAATCGGTTTATCAGCGGTATAAATATCCCGCACACGTTCCGGAAAGTAGTCACGGTATTTACGCGCCAGATCCAGCTGCGAGGCGATACCTTCAGGCCCCTGCACGTCAGGCATCGGGTCCATATGTTCAAAGCCCTGTTCCGGACGCTGAAAGGAACACATCATGGTCAGGATGGCTTTGCCTTTCTGACTGGCACTGACGCGCCGGGTACAGAAAGAACGGCCATCGCGGACGATATCAACTTCAAATTCAACGCTGTCCTGCACCGTCCCCGGGCGCAGAAAATACGCATGCAGCGAATGTGGCAGCCAGTTTTCATCAGACAAGGTCTGAATTGCTGCCGACAGGCTTTGCCCCAACACCTGACCACCAAACAGCTGACGAAAGCCCAGATCCTGACTGCGCCCACGAAAACGGTTTACACCGATCGCCTCCAGCGCCAATAAATCCAGTAGTTCTTCCAGTACGTCACTCATCTGCTGTTTTCCGCTGCCTGTTCATTGCTTAGTGTAAAAATCAAATATACCGCTACCTGAGCAGCACTTCTTACAGTGAAGTCGTTATCTGCAGGAAGTGCTCAAAACGCGCCCAGGATTTTACGTCCGCTTCTTTATGATAGCGGTCACTGCCAAATACCGTAAATGCATGAGGCGCTCCGCCATAAGTAATCATCTCATGGCGCACACCGTCTTTTTCTGCCCGTACCGCCAGATCAGCAAAGTCCGCCATGGTAATCGCGGTATCGGCCGTGCCATGCATAATCAGCAAGGGTGCCGTCACTTTACTGTAGTCCTGACCTTCCGGGGTTTGCAGACCGCCATGGAAGGTCGCAAAGCCACGGGCATTCATTCCCGCCCGGGCCGCTTCCAGCACCGCTGCACCGCCGAAGCAATAGCCCATCACCACCACATTTGCCCCATCAGCCCCGCTGGCAATGGCCTGATCCAGCCCGGCCTGCATCAGACGACGCAGTTTGTCGCGGTCTTTGTACAGAGCACCTGTGTGCTGACGGCGGTCTTCTACCTTGTCCGGGCGGATACCCTGACCAAACAGATCCACGGCAAACACGTTGTAACCCAGCTTATTCAGCATCAGCGCGCGCTGGATCTCATAGTCGGTCAATCCATCCCAGTCATGCACCAGAAGTACCGTGGGACGGCCCGGAGCCACCTGATACCAGGCGCCTTCATAAGCTTTACCATCAACCTTGTACACCACAGATTCCTGTGTCGGCAGTGCCGAAACCGCCATACTTACCGTCATACTGCAGAGCGTCAGTGCAGCCAGTAAAAGTGCTTTCATGGTTATTTCCTTCCATCCTGTGAGAGTTACTGCCTATCCTACCGAAAAGCCGGCGCTCCAACCCCCTTTGATTTTTGCGGGTAATGGCGCGTGCAGCAGCTGACTATTGGCTGCGCCGCGTGCATCCGTGCGGGCATTCCGTATAATGGCCGCCCTTCTGTGATCAGCGCATACTGAGACAGAGCCGCATACTTCTGCAAACATCAGCAACCTCATTTAAAATCAGCAAACATCAGCACAGGTGCGTTAATGCCCCAGGATTCAGCCCCAACCACGCCTCAAACGGACCAGACCGACCAGATCAGGACTGCAGCGCCAGCTCAGCCTCAGAACAGCGCGCCTGCGATCTACCGCCATGCCGTGGAGCCGGAAGCCTATGCTGACCTGCTGGCAGAGAAATCTCAGCGCCTGAGCGAGCTGTTTGCTGAATTCAGTCCGCCAGAGCTGCAGGTTCACGCCAGCCAGCCACAGCATTTCCGTCTGCGGGCTGAATTCCGCCTCTGGCATCAGGGCGACCGTTGTTTCTATGCGATGTTTGCACCGGGCGATAAAAGCACCGTGTATGAAGTCAAAGACTTCCCCATTGCCTCGACGCTGATCAATCGCCTGATGCAACAGCTGCTGGATGAAATTCAGCCCGACGACGTACTGCGCCGTCGCCTGTTTCAGGTTGAGTTTCTGACGACGTTACGTGGCGATGCTCTGATTACCCTGATTTATCACAAGCGTTTGGATGAAGACTGGCAGGCCAAAGCCGAAGCACTGCAGCGGCGTCTGGGCTTCCCTATTATTGGCCGCTCACGCAAACAAAAAATTGCACTGGAACGTGACTGGGTCAACGAAACCCTGCAGGTGGATGGCAAAGGCTATCACTACCGTCAGATTGAAGGTGGCTTCACGCAGCCCAATGGTGAAATGAACCAACAGATGCTGAGCTGGGCGCGCTCGGCAGCGGATTACGTAGCTGACACCCAGGGCAAGGCCGATCTGCTGGAACTGTATTGTGGTAACGGCAATTTCTCCGTCGCCCTGGCCGATCGCTTCAATCGCGTACTGGCCACTGAAATATCCAAAACATCGGTCAATGCCGCACAGATTAATATCCGTGATAACCAGCTGGATAATCTGATCATTGCGCGGCTATCCAGTGAAGAATTTGTTCAGGCCCTACGTGGCGAACGTCAGTTCAGTCGCCTCGATGGCGTCGATCTCAGCAGCTACGATTTCCGTACTGTACTGGTTGATCCGCCACGTGCCGGACTGGATGACGAATCCGTTAAACAGGCTCAGGGCTATGACAATATTATTTATATTTCCTGCAACCCGAATACCCTGCACGATAATTTAACTACCCTGTGCGAAACGCACCGCATCGAACGCTTTGCCCTGTTCGATCAGTTCCCGTACACCGACCATATTGAAACCGGCATGATGCTGGTCCGCAAAGAGAGCCGCAGCCATGACTGATTCCGCCTTTTCATCCATCGCCGCCATCAGTCAGGATCAGCTGAAAAACCTGCAGGATATGGGTTTCAGCAACATGACCCCGGTGCAGCAGCAGACGCTGCCTGCGGCCATGGCCGGCAACGATATTCTCGCTCAGGCGAAAACCGGCAGCGGTAAAACCGCAGCCTTCGGTATTCCTCTGCTGCAGAAGCTGAACCCGCGCTTTTTTGGTGTGCAGGGTATGGTGCTGTGCCCAACGCGGGAACTCGCGACTCAGGTCGCCACCGAACTGCGCAAGCTGGCACGTTTTCAGGCCAACATTAAAATCGTGGTGCTGTCCGGTGGTGTTTCCATTGGCCCGCAGATCGGCTCACTGGAACACGGCGCCCATGTCATCGTCGGCACCCCGGGGCGCATTAAAGACCACCTGCGCAAAAAGACGCTGGATATTTCTCAGCTGCAGACACTGGTACTGGATGAAGCCGACCGTATGCTGGATATGGGTTTCAGTGACGATATTCACCATATTGCCGGACACACACCGGAGAACCGCCAGACACTGCTGTTTTCGGCCACTTATCCGGACAACATCGGTCAGCTGAGTCGTGCGCTGCAGAATAACCCGCAGGAAATCCGCGTTGAAGCGGTTCACTCCGCCAACAGCATTCAACAGCAATGGATCATGTGTTCACGCTCTGACAAACCGGAAGCGATGCTGCGTGCCATTCATCACTTTGATATCCATCAGGGCGTGGTGTTCTGTAATACCAAGCAATCAGTGAATGAGGTTGCGCAGATTCTGAAAGAAGCCGGTTATATTGCCCGCGGTCTGCACGGTGATCTGGAACAGCGTGACCGCGATCAGGTGTATATTCAGTTCCGTCAGGGTGCATCGAATTTTCTGGTGGCAACCGACGTCGCTGCACGCGGTCTGGACGTCGATGATTTACCTGCAGTAATTAACTATGACCTGCCCCGTGACCCGGAAGTGTACGTACACCGTATTGGCCGTACCGGACGTGCTGGCAAAGACGGTCTGGCGATCAGTCTGACCACGGAAAAAGAACAGTACAAACAGGATGCCATCACAGATCAACAGCATATGAAAGCGGACATCATGGATCAGTCTGAGCTGTCGTTCGTGGCGGAAGACGTCAGCCGCCCGCAGTTTGTCAGCCTGTGCATTGCCGGTGGCCGTAAAAACAAACTGCGCCCTGGCGATATTCTGGGAGCGCTGACATCCAACGGTGGTATTCCCGGATCAGACGTCGGCAAAATTGATGTTCTGGATTTTGTTGCTTATGTCGCAGTAAAACGTCCGGTTGCCCGCGAAGCACTGGCACATCTGCAGAAAAGCAAAATCAAAGGTAAGGCAATTAAAGTCCGCCGCGTTTAATTCGCAGTCTGTAGCCAGAAGACGGGATGCTGTAACCTCGGTTACAGCATCTTTGCTTATGCGTTAGCCCAGACGCAGTTCAGTACACTTACTAGTCCTCAGGTACCCGTAAGGGTATTTCAATATCAAACGCCAGCCCCGGATATTCCATATCCTGTCGAGAAGATATCCGGATACTGCCACCCAACACCCGTGTTACCCACTGCTGCACCAGATGCAAGCCCAACCCCGATGAGCCATTGCCGCGTCCTGTCGTTACGAAAGGGTCAAACAAGGTTTCTTTAACACTGTCACTGACACCTTTGCCGTTGTCTGCGAAGTGAATACGTAAAGTCACACCATCGTGACACTGAGCTTTAATACTGATTTTCCCGCCGTTGTGGGCGAAAGCATGTTTCAGCGAATTCATGATCAGATTCTGCAATGTCTGAGACACCACTCCGGGATAACCATACATGGGAAATCCGCTGTCCGAGTGCAATGTGATGTCCAGTGTCGCTTTACCATCTTTCAGGATCTGGCGCATGGAGGCAACCAGATCTTCAACCACCTGTTCAAAAGTAAACTCCACCTTCTCTTCGCTGAAACGGTCAATCGCCAGACGTTTAAATCCGTCGATTCTGGCTTTGGCCTGACGCAGGTTACTGGTCAGTAATACCAGACCTTCTTCGGTATCACGCAGGTAAAACTCCAGCCTGGATTTGGTAAGCCCGGTTTCCGTCGCCTGCTTCAGATCACGACAGGCATCGGCTAAACCAGAGGCCATCATTACCGCACCGCCAATGGGTGTATTCAGTTCATGAGCGACACCCGCCACCATCATGCCCAGCGCAGACAATTTGCGCGTTTCCACAAGCTCATCCTGCAGCAGCTGCTGTTCTTTCAGACTGGTTTCCAGCTGCATACAGGTGCTTTCCAGTTCATTTTTTTCGCTGCGGATATGCTCCATCAACTGCAGACGGACTTTCTGATGATGAAGCTCATGAATAAGCAGATAAAAACCAACCACGCATATCAGCAGAAATAAAATAATGGATGGCCACAAAGCCTGCAGAAAAACACCCGTTAACGTTTCCGCAGACGTCGCTGCCATAAGAATCAGAAGCGCACGCTGAGCGGAATTCATCTCGTTCAGAATCAGCTGATGAGCGCTGATCAGCCTGCCTTTATACTCAAGTCCACTGACCGGCCCGGCCAGCAGTTGATCCCAAAGCTGTGGTGCTTCTTTATTCATCCGCCGATCTGAATTACCGAGATCACGCCCCCACTCCAGCTCTGGGTCGGGATGCAACAACCAATAGGACTGCGAATCCAGAATTTCTGTATCAGCGGCGCTGCCTGTATTCTGGCGTATCGCTGCAAATAATGGCCGCAGATCATAATTAATGATCAACAGACCATCGTGCAGACCGTCTTCTTCTGTGGTTCTTAGCGTCGCTCTGACAGTTGGCTGATGTGGCTTCACCACCGTACCGAATTCAACGTTAAGATCAACGTCGGACAAATAGACACTGCCCGGTGCAACCGATATGCCCTGAGTAAAATAATAGCGTTGGGATTTATCCTGCAAACCCTGTTCAGCAATCACCGAAGACTGCCCAGAGCGATAATCGTAATCCACCCGTACGATTTCCATTCCGCTGTTATCCAGCCAGCGGACCTGCATAATATTACCCAGCCCCTGACTGAAATCAGCAAACCTGTCTGCCAGCAAGGTACGTTTAACCTGCTGCGAATTATTCAGTGCCTGCTGTACGTAATTGTCATGTTTTATCAGCCGTATTGCGCGGGTGATATCCCCGAGCTCACGATTAATCCGGTCAGAGACCTGAAATATCTGTATTTCCTGTTGCAGATTTATTTGTTGCAGCTCACGGTTTTTAAGGGTGTAGCACACCCCAACTGCGGACAGAACGGCAACAATGACAATTAATACCGAAAAGAAACGGGCACGACGCCTTATTCCTGAATCAGCATCAAACAAAAGTCCGAAATCTGTATTATTCAGCTGTTTCATGCTGTTTTTGTAACCACTCCAGAACCTGATCCAATGGCATAGGACGAGCGTATAAATACCCCTGAGCCACCCGGCATCCCGCCTTTAAAAGAATGTCACGCTGCTGTTCCGTTTCTACGCCTTCCGCAACAATTTTGTAGCCAAAACGCTCGCCGATACGGCATATCATCTGAACCACATGCAGCGCACTTTCCGACCCACCAAGCCCCTGAACAAAGGATTTATCAATTTTCAGTGTTGTGGCAGACAGATTAGTAATGCGTGACAGAGATGAATATCCGGTACCGAAATCATCAATACTGACGCCCATCCCCAAAGCAATAAACTGCTTAAGCAATACGTCAAACTTCTCGAAATCGGCAATCATTTCCGACTCGGTAATCTCAATATCCAGCAGCTCAGGCACAACCAATTTATTGGTAACAACAGAAAAGATAGCTTTGGAATAGTTGCGGTTGAACAGATCTTTGGCCGAGGCATTAAACGAAACCGGCAGTGCATAGCCATGGCTGCTCAGTGTCTGAATAGCTTCCAGGCTCATCCCCAATACCTGCTGATCAATCAGGGTAATCAGCCCGGATGCCTCGGCCAATGGAATAAAGTCCAGTGGCGGGATCATCACGCCGTGTTCATCAAAGATACGCACCAGCGACTCAAAGCCAACAACCTCATTGCTGAGCATATCCACTTTGGGCTGCAGCATGATCGTCAGACTGCGGTTCAGCAATGCCTGCTGCACTTTCTGCAGCAATAGTGTCCGGTCACGGATCTGAATACGATAGTCGTCTTTATATTCGGTGTAGCTGATGTTCTTTTCGTTGGCATAAACCAGAGAGGCTTCTGCCAGTTGCAGTATTTCCTGCGCGGGCAATTCCGCCATCATTGACAGATCAGCCCGACAAAAACTGAGCAGCAGATGATGCTCAATATCGGCAATACTCAGGGTACGCTCGGCCGCCATTTCCATAACGCCGGGCTCCGGCACCAGAGTTTTATCCAATACGATGCCAAAAACACCTGAGCTGACTACAGCAAAGCAGGTGTAATCCGGGATGACATCATTGAGACCTTCCATAAACCGCATCAACAGATTGCGGCAGTAACTTTCGCCAAACGCGATCATCATATCCGGGTAGCGTCGTATCGAAACCAGCATAAGTACAGAACGCTGGCGTTCCGGTAAACTCATGGAACCGATTTCCCGCAATAATCCGTTGCGGTTGAATACACCCAGATATTCATCAAAGTAAGCCACCATAGAAACACGGTTAATCAGTGCTACGTTGGCAAATCCTGTGCGGATATTTTCGCTGAAAACCTGCAGCATATAAATCTGATGTTCGCTGGGTTTTACCTGGCCATCGACGACGACCAGATATTGGTAACCATCGATGTGTGCGGTTTCGAAATAGAGGACAGTATACTCGGCCTCAAACTGATGCTCTTTGCTGGCTTTTGCCTGTTGCAGAGTTGCATGATATTTCGCCAGATGATCTGACGTCAGTGTTTTGCCGTTCAGCTTACTGAATCTGCCACTGCCGGCAATAACCTCAAATTGATCGGCACCGAAGCTGCTGCTGCTACAGACGATACCGCCGCCTTCAGCATCAATTACTTTGCCGATGGAACTCAGTACCGCTTCAGCAAATCCCGCTAAATCCTGTTTACTGTAGAGGTTGCGGGAAGCATCAATGATTACCTGCAGGCCTTTCCTGGCATGATTCAGGTTGTCCATATACTGCCAGGTACGCAGGTTACTGCGCACTACAGAATGAAGTTTTTCCCGGGTCAGATCGGATTTGTTCCAGTATTCATTGATATCGTACTGTTCCATCACTTCTTTGCGTGGTGCCATACCGGGTTGTCCGGTAAGCAGAATCACACGCATGGCTGAGTTCCCAAGCACGTCACGGATAGAACGCACCAGCGTCAGGCCGGCATCGTCCTCTTCCATCACCACATCGACCAGTACCAGAGCAATATCAGGGTGTTCAGACAGAACGCTGGCCGCCATCGCAGCAGAAGATGCGGTAAGAACGTTGACCGGACTGTCGTCGACCGTTATGCCACGCAGATTATGCAGCAGAGAGGCCTGATACGTTGCATCATCCTCTACCGACAGTATTTTCCAGCCATTACCATTTTCTGAACCCTGCTGAGCGCTTTCCGCCGCAAAGGAAAAGACTTCGTCGGACATCCGGTCACCTCAATTCCAACCTGCTATAAATGCAGACACGTATACAGTTCAGACTAGACGAAGAATCAGGAAATGCCCGGGCTCTGGCCCGCTTCAGCGAAGCTTACGACATAAGTCAGTCAGATCAGTCTGACAGCAGCAGTTTGAGGCTGATGGCGATACACACGCCAATGGTCATGATACGGATCAGGCCAACGCCGTGGCGCATGGCCGAGGCTGCCCCCAGACGGGCACCAATCACCTGTCCCGCAGCCATACAGATACCTACGGTCCAGACGATCTGGCCGGAGAACACAAACACCGCCAGCGAGACGATGTTGGTGGTGAAATTCATCAGTTTGGCGTGTGCTGTCGCATCCAGCATGTTCATACCACGCAACTGGCAATAGCCAACGGTAAAGAAAGTGCCGGTTCCGGGACCGAAGAAGCCGTCATAGAAGGCCACTGAGGGCAGCAGGCTGCCACCAAACTGAGTTTTACTCAGGCGCGCCTTAGTCGCCTGGCGACCGACGTTCTTCGCCAGCAGCAGATAAAGTGCGATACCGATCAGAGCAAACGGAATAATCTGCACCAGAAGGTCGGCATTAAACCACTGAATCGCAACAGCACCCGCCGCTGCCGCCAGCAGACAAACGATGATTGCCGGGACCTCAAGCCGGGGCCTGATCAATCCCCGGCGGACAAAATAGCGCATCGCAGTAAAACTGCCGAAACTGCCCTGCAGCTTGTTGGTGGCCACTGTCTGTACCGGTGGAACGCCTGCCGCCAGCATTGCCGGAATCGTTAACAGACCACCGCCACCGGCGACAGCATCCACAAAGCCAGCGACGCCAGCCACAGCAAATAACATCAGGAGCAGTTCAGGGGTAATTTCAGGCATCAGAGCAAACCGTACAGCAGGTTGAGTTCAGCAGGCGGGAAGGTTCCCGAAGCGCCGGCAAGGGCCACAAAGAAAGGGTCACATCACATAAACAGGACCAAAAATGGCAACAGAGTGCGACGATATGGCACCCTGTTGATAAGAACAACAAAACTTTGCAGAAACAGTGTAATCTGATCACTTGCTAAGCAAAAACCCGAATCCCGAAACCCTAAACCTGAAACCCTGTCAGGTACTGCGAACATCCGGACAACAAGGCAACGCCAGTGACTTCAGATATTCATCACGACCACAGCGGACGCCGCCTCAGTGCGTCTGAAAGCGAGAAGCGCCGCCTTGAGCATGAAGCAGCGCGTCTGTTTATGCGTGCTTATGAACATCAGTTCCATCAGAGTATCCGCCATATCTGGCACAATGATCCGGCCAAGCCTGATATTTCCTGTTATTTACAGGGGCAGAAACTGGATCTGGAAATTGCGCATTTATACGCCAGCGAACAGGAAGCCCGCATTGCCTCGGGTGATGCTGCCGGCAGCAGAGAGCATGAACACTATCACGGCAGCGAGCACCTCTGGGCCTACCTGCACGACCTGGCAGGCATGGACTGGCAACAGCGTCTGAAACAGTCGCTGAGCCGCATACTGACAAGCAAAGCCCGCAAGCACTACAACTCACGGCGCTGCTGGCTGGTCATCCGTAACGCCAGCCCTTTATGGCAACGGCAGGAATTCTGTCAGCTGCTGCCTCATCTCAACCTTCCACCCCACCCGTTTGAACAGATCTGGGTTGTGCCCGACTTTTCCGGCGAGGAACCTCTGGTAAAACTTTTCCCAAAGATAAAAACGCCGGGCCTTAACAAATAAACGAAGCAGTCATCCAGGTCTTCACGTTTTCTTCACGCCCGTTATGGTGTTATTTCTGCGGAAGTTAAACGGAGAACATACTATGCAAATTCTGAAATCCCACTTACTGGCTTTTTCTGCCCTGCTGCCAGTTGCCGCGTTATCCATGACAGTGCATGCTGAATACACAGGCCCCACCGCTGAAGGCGATCACACTCTGGCTCAGATTCTGGCCAACCCAGTTGACGATCAGCCGGTGACTCTGAGCGGATATCTGGTGAAAAAACTAAGCTACGAAACCTATGTATTTTCTGATGGTACTGATGAAATTCAGGTAGAGCTTGAGCAGGAAGACTTTCCACCTCAGCCATTTGATGAAAATACCCGAATATTGATCATGGGAGAGGTGGAAGTCGATCACGATAAACCAGTACAGATCGAAATCGAACGTTTAACCATAAAATAACTCGAACCTTACAGTGCAGGCAGATGCAAAGGTGTCATTTGTTCCACCGGATAGATCTGCCTGCTTTACCATTTACCTGTCACAGTGTGTGGAAGCGCGGAACCGGCGAATAATTTTATGCGTATTCTGATTGTCGATGACAACCAACAGATCATGGCGACCCTGGCTGAGTATCTCGAATTGGATGGCTTTGGAGTCGATTGTGCCTATAACGGGCAGATGGCCATCGAGCTGGTCAAACAGCATGATTTCGATGTCATTATTATGGATATTATGATGCCACGGCTGAATGGCATCGACACCGTTAATATCCTGCGCAATGAAATGAATATCCGCACACCTATTATTTTTCTTACCGCTAAAAACAGTCTGGATGACAAAACCGCCGCGTTTAATTCCGGTGGCGACGATTACCTGATCAAACCTTTTGCTATGGAGGAATTACTGCTGCGCATACACGCTGTGTGCCGGCGCAGCGTGATCGCTCCGGCCCCTCATCTGACTGTTGGCTCTCTGATGTTTGATATAAACAACGAACAGCTCAGCCTTGCTGGTGAGGACATACATCTGAGTCCGATACAGAGCCGCATCGTACAGCTGCTGATGACGCACTACCCAGCAATGGTCAGTCGTCAACGAATGATTGATGAAGTCTGGCAGGATGAAGAACCGGACAGCGATGCGTTGCGCAGCCATATGTACGCCATTCGCCAGATATTCAGCCGTTTCCCGGATAAACCCTTATTAAAAACCCTGCCTGGCAAAGGTTACTGCCTTGAAATCTGAACAGCATCAGCGGCCACGGTTGTTCCGACGTCTGACACTGTATACCTCAGTTCTGGGAATACTGTTCATCAGTCTGTTTTTTACTACCACCTACGTCGCTCAGGAACACATGGAAATCATCAGCCTGCACCATTGGCTGGATGCAGAAGCCAATATGCTGGAAAATGAATACCGGCAAACACAGTCATTTTCTTATCGCCCTAATCCAGCGGAATTTGATATCTATCGTTCCAACAGTGGTATCCCTGCCTGGCTCAGCTCCTATACAAAACCGGGCTTCTTTGAACACCAGCTGGGGCCTGAAGACAAGCACTTCCTGATCCGCCAGGACCCATCCGGTAACGGCCTGCTGTACATCGTGTTTAAAGATAACGCCGATGATTATCTCGATCCTTACGAAGAAAAACTTCATATTGCCAGTCTTATTACCAGCACCGCAGTGCTGCTATTAATGATTACCTATGGTGCTTATCTGGTGCGTCAGTTTGCCTGGCCACTGCAGCAGCTTGGAAAAAAAATACAGCAGATGCCACCAGACCAACCGGATTTTGGTGCAGAGTCTCCCTATGAGGAAATCTACCGCATTGAACAGGCCCTGAGCGACAGCAAACGTCAGATTGCCGGTTATTTCCGCCGCGAACAGGAATTCAGTCGATTTGCCGCCCATGAAATCCGCACCCCACTTATGGTATTGCAGGGGTCTGCCGACCTCATCAACCGTTGTATCAGTGATGGTCAGCCAGGTTATAAGGCCGCCATTCGCATTGCTCAGGCAGCGCAGGATATCCGCTTATTAACCGATACATTTTTACTGCTCGGCCTTGATCATATAGACAGCCAACATTACGACCGGGTAAACCTCTCTGTCCAGTTGCATCAACAAATCGGTGAGGCGGCAAAGCTGCAACCTGCGCCGTGTCTGTTATCAGAGCCAACAGCTGAGCACTGCACCGGCCAGTCACTTTTTAAAACCAATATCCCTGACGAACTGTATATATGCGCACCACAGAGCTTCGTCCTTATTATGCTTAATAACCTGTTGCGCAATGCACTCAGCTACAGCAATGGCATGATAGAGGTTACCTGCACTCAGGCCCGGTTGACCGTCACCAACCCAACGTCAGACTTACCTGATCATTCTCCAAACAAAGAGAATGGCAAGCATAATCAGGATAAACATTATGGCTACGGCCTGACCATTGTTGAACGGATCTGTGAACGGCTGAACTGGCAACTGACAGTGGAAAGACATGCCAATGGCGGTCAATTTTCTGTGAGCGTCGATATGTCGTCATCATTATCAGACGCCACCAACAAGTAGCAGCCGTGCAACACGGAGATATAAAAAACCCGGGCAAGCCCCAATGCTGTTCACTTAAGACTTGAAGTATGGTGAGCAGCCACTGAAAATCCGGATAAGCTCTCTTGTCCGGTTTTTTTGTGGCAATTGGTCATGACAGT
>MDTC01278635.1_pt1 | contig 46534 bp, 40 predicted proteins | sample 811181 | NCBI WGS metagenome assembly MDTC01 (sample SAMN05326644, study PRJNA326480) | marine metagenome | isolation source: seawater | place: Pacific Ocean: North | collected 2011 | reverse complement strand
GGGTGTGGAGAATTTTCTTTTAGAGTCAGGTTTTGTTGATGTTAAATGCTTACGAGATGTTGCTGGGAATGCAAGAGTCTCGGTGGCTAGGCATACAAAGCTTATTTAAAGGTTTTTTGTTTTTATGAATGATGAGCAATTGTTGCGATATAGTCGGCAAATTTTGCTGCCGGAAGTTGATCTCTCTGGGCAGCAAGTTTTATTGAAGTCTAATGTGCTAATTATTGGCTTGGGCGGATTGGGCAGTCCGGCGGCTCTTTATTTGGGGGGGGCGGGGGTTGGTAGTTTAACACTTGTCGATGACGATGCCGTGGACCTATCCAATCTTCAACGACAAATAGCGCATGGCCAAAACGATTTATCTCGAAATAAGGCCGAGTCTGCGTCTGATTCTGTTCTCGCATTGAATTCGGGTTTAAAAGTGAAGGCAGTTCCATATCGCTTGCGCAACGAGGACCTTAAGCTCCAGGTGTCGCTCGCCGATGTGGTTGTCGATGCGACAGATAATTTTGAGTCTCGGTTCGAAATTAATGAGGCTTGTATTAATTTACGGAAGCCACTCGTTTCCGGATCTGCTATTCGCATGGAAGGACAAATAGCCGTGTTTGATAACAGCGGTGGAGGTCCATGTTATCGCTGTGTTTATGCCTCTGGAGGAGACGACAGTAATCTAAATTGTGTTGAGAATGGAGTTCTCGCCCCAGTGGTGGGGGTCATTGGCGCGATGCTGGCTTTGGAGACCGTTAAACTTATTTTAGGGATTGGTTCCTCTTTAAATAGCCGTTTGCTACTTTTAGACGGCAAGCTTATGAATTGGAGCGAAGTAAAAATTTTAAAGAATCGGACTTGTCCCGCATGCAGCGAAGCATAATTGGGGCGTGTCAATGTTGAAGTGTCTGCTGTACAACGTTATGATCATCTATCGCGAGTTTTAAATCATCCTCTCGTGGCACGCCAAATCGAAGCGTCTTTAAACTTTTAAGCGTTGTGTGAAACCGTACAAAACGAATTAAATTTTATGAATCGGAATGGATCATGAGTACTTCGCTTGACTCGTTGGACAGTGACGTAGTTTCTGTGATGCCCGCTATTAGTAATGGCGATGAAAAAGAAACGTCTAGTGCGAGCTCTAGATCTGAACTAATACCCTTTGAAAACTTTGCGCTTCAGATTTCGGTCCTTAAAGCGATCGAGGCATTAGGGTTTGAGTTCTGCACTCCCATTCAGGCAGCCAGCCTTGCCCACACTTTGAATGGACACGATGTAACCGGTAAGGCGCAAACTGGAACTGGGAAGACAGCAGCCTTTCTCATTACGATCATTAATGATTTGTTATCTAATCCCGTTTTAGAGAAAAGATTTTTGGCTGAGCCGAGAGCATTAATTGTTGCACCAACCCGTGAATTAGCAATACAAATTGCGAGCGATTCTGCCTTGCTCAATCGTTACAGTGATTTGCACACTGTTACTTTGGTTGGAGGAGAAGACTATATAAAACAAAATCGGGCTCTTGACCTTAGGCCGGTGGATATTTTAGTGGCGACCCCTGGTCGATTGTTGGACTTTGTAAGTAACAATAATTTGCATTTGGGAATGATAGAATTGCTAGTTTTGGATGAGGCTGACCGAATGTTGGACATGGGCTTTATTCCTCAAGTTCGTCAAATTGTTTCTCGAACTCCGCACAAAAGCTGTCGCCAAACCTTGCTCTTTAGCGCAACTTATACACCAGAAATCGTTGAGCTTTCGAATAGGTGGGCTGATGAACCGATTATGGTCGAGATCGAGCCAGAGAGAGTTGCAGCGGACGCGATTGAGCAGATAGTTTACCTCGTAACAACAGCAGATAAGTATTCCCTCTTGTTCAATATTTTAAATCAGCCCGCAGTTGAGAGAGTTATTGTCTTTAGCAATCGAAGAGATCAGGTTCGAAGGCTAGCGGATAATTTGCACCGAAATGCGGTAAGTGTCGGTATGTTGTCTGGGGAAGTGGGTCAAAGTCAGCGGATTAAAACATTAGATAAGTTTAAAAATGGATCGCTTAAGGTGCTGGTGGCGACCGATGTTGCGGGCAGAGGGTTGCATATCGAGGGTGTTAGTCATGTTATAAATTATACACTACCCGAGGAGCCAGAGGATTACGTGCACCGGATTGGGCGGACAGGTAGGGCGGGTTCTGTTGGAACCTCAATTAGTTTTGCTTGTGAAGAGGATTCCTTTCTTCTTCCTGATATTGAAGAGCAGCTGGGAACAAAACTGGATTGTGTGTACCCTGATGAAAAATTGTTGAAAAAAGCCCCCTCTTACGAACGGAATTCGAAGTTTAAACAAAAGGGCTAATACAGTACAAAGCCCATTTGAATGAGCCTACATTTCAAATTGTAAGGTCGGCTGGGCTTGATTTAACGCATCTTTTCTCTCAGAAGTGCGTTGACTTGGCTCGGATTGGCTTTGCCCTTGGACTGCTGCATGCATTGTCCTACAAGAAAGCCAATTACTTGTTCTTTGCCGGCCCTATATTGTTCGACCTGACTTTGATTTTTAGCTATCACGTCGTCAACTAATTGGTCTATAACGTTGGTGTCTGAGACTTGCTCCAAGCCTTTTTCTTTGATGATGGAGTCAACACTGGAACTATCGCTGACCATAAACTCAAAAACTCTTTTGGCTATTTTTCCTGAAATAGTTCCGTCTTTTATACGCATTATAAGCGAAGAGAGACGTTCTGCTGATATCGGTGTCTCAAGTATGGTGCAGTTATTTTTGTTTAACAGGGCCATCATGTCTTGCGATACCCAATTGGCTGCTGCTTTTGAATCTTGCGTCGCGATTGCTATTTCCTCGAAAAAATCGGCTATTTCTCGATTTGTTACCAAAACACCAGCATCGTATTCATTAAGCTTAAGCTGTGAAATAAATCGTTGTTTCTTTTCTTCAGGTAACTCGGGCAACTCATCTCGAACAGCATCGATATAGGTATCATCGATAATAATAGGAAGGAGATCCGGTTCTGGGAAATATCGATAATCATTCGCTATTTCCTTGCTTCGCATTGGCCTGGTTTCATCCAGTTCAGAATCATAAAGTCTAGTTTCTTGAGCAATATCAGCACCATCCTCGATCAGTTCTATCTGTCTTCGCGCTTCGTGATTAATTGCACGTTCAACAAATCGGAAGGAATTTATATTTTTTATTTCTGTTCGAGTCCCGAGTTCGATTTCCCCAACTTTTCTTACCGAGATATTAGCATCGCAGCGCATCGAACCCTCGGCCATAATTGCATCAGAGATGTCAAGATAACGTATAACTGAGTGAAGTTTTTTTAAAAATAAAACGGCTTCTTCTGCGGATCTTAAATCAGGCTCTGAGACTATTTCCAAGAGTGGAGTTCCGGCTCTATTTAGATCGATACCGGACATCCCTTGGTAGTCCTCGTGAAGTGATTTTCCCGCGTCCTCTTCGATATGCGCACGATTAATATTTATTTTCTTTTCTGCTCCATTATCAAGCTTGATTTTAAGAGACCCTGGTCCAACAGTTGGATGATCTAGCTGGCTCACTTGGTATCCCTTAGGGAGGTCAGGATAAAAATAGTTTTTCCGATCGAATACGGATTTCTTGTTAATCTTAGCGTTTATGGCGAGGCCAAATTTAACGGCCATCTTTAGAACTGATTCGTTAAAAACTGGGAGCGTTCCAGGCAGAGCCAAATCAAAAATATTGGCCTGAGTGTTTGGTTCAGCTCCAAATTTAATGTCTGAGCCTGAGAAAAGTTTAGATTTTGTCGATAATTGCACGTGGACTTCTAGACCAATTACAGTTTCCCATGCCATGTTATTTGACTCCTTTGGAGATCGAGGGCTTTTGCTTATGCCAATCAGAATTTTGCTGATATTGGTGGGCAATGTTTAGCAGTAGCCCCTCTTTAAAGTCTGGGGCGATAAGCTGTGCTCCAATTGGCAGCCCATCAATAAATCCGGCCGGCACAGAAATTCCTGGAATCCCGGCTAAGTTTACTCCGAGCGTGTAAACATCTTCGAGATACATTGAGACCGGATCTTTCTTCGCGCCTAATTCGAAGGCTGTGAAAGGTGAAGTTGGACTCAGAATGACGTCGACGTTCTGAAAAGCGTTATCGAAATCCTGCTTGACGAGTCTTCTTATTTTTTGGGCTTTTTTATAATAAGCGTCATAATACCCGGCAGATAAGGCATAAGTTCCGATCATGATCCGGCGTTTTACTTCATTTCCAAACCCCTCTGTGCGAGACCGAGTGTACATATCCTCCAGATCGAGCGGATCGTCACATCTGTATCCGTATCTTACGCCATCGTATCTTGACAAATTTGTTGACGCCTCCGCGGGTGCGATAACATAGTATGCTGGAAGCGACAAGGTGCTTTTTTGTAGGTCTATATCGACAAGAGTGGCGCCTAATTTTTCAAGGTCTCGCGCTGTTTCTTGAATTATTGTTGCTACGCGAGGATCTAGGTCCTTACTAAAATATTGACGGGGTAAGCCGATTCGTAAGTTGGTTAGCGGCGCGTCCAGTGATTGAGTGTAGTCTTCGGTTGAAATTGAGACACTAGTCGAGTCTTTGGAATCGTGACCGGCAATCGCATTCAACATTATTGCAGCATCATGTGCTGTTTTTGCGAGCGGACCACCGACATCAAGGCTTGATGCGTATGCAATCATACCCCAACGAGAAACTCTACCGTACGTGGGTTTTAGGCCCGTGACGCCGCAGAATGAGGCAGGCTGGCGAATTGATCCTCCAGTGTCGGTTCCTGTTGCCATTGCACATAGATCCGCCGCAACGGCTGACGCTGAGCCGCCGGATGAGCCTCCGGGGACTCTATTCTGTCCCCAAGGATTGCGGGTAGGACCAAAAAAGCTGTTTTCATTAGAAGAGCCCATTGCGAACTCGTCGCAGTTTGTTTTACCCAACGTTACGGCCCCACTGTCTTTTAATCGGGCCACGACGGTTGCGTCGTAAGGTGAAACAAAGTCTTTGAGCATTTTTGACCCGCAGGTAGTTTTGGTTCCTTGAGTACAAAAAAGATCTTTATGGGCAATCGGAATTCCTAAAAGAAGGGTGTCGGTACCGCGAGACCTCGCATCGTCTGCCTGTCTCGCTTGTCTCAACGCGGCTTCCTCATCGACGGTGATGTAAGAGTTTAGTTGAGTATCAATGGACGTTATTCGATCGATGAATGCTTGGGTCAACTCTACACTAGAAACTGACCCTGTTGATAAGGCTCTAGCTAACTCAGAAACGGTTTTTTCAATCATTGTAAGAAGTCCGAACAAAGGTTTGTGAGTATAGGGTTTTTCTTGCTTAGCATGTTGAATTAATCGATGACTCTCGGAACAAGAAATAATCCATCTGTTGCTCTTGGGGCAAGATTAAGCAATTTTTCTCGATCATTTGACTCTGTTACGACATCTTTACGAAGTTTTTGGGTTTGCTCATGAGGGTTAGACAAGGGCACTATATTCTCAGTATTAACAGTTTGCATTTCATTTATCATGGATAAAATAGACGAGAAATCTGCGAGAGATTCGGCAACTTCGTTCTCCTCAATTTTTAGCCTGGCTAAATGCGCTATGTCTTTTATATTCTTTTCGTCTAATGCCATGTTAAGACCTTAATAATTTAGAAACCCAGTACCTTTAGTCGACCCCAATTATATCTGAAATCGAATTTTGAGACAGCAAATGATCCGTTTGGATTCAAATATTCCGTTCGGCCAATTAATCTACAGAAATCCATGTTGTTTTAAACGGAGTTTAGAATTGGTTTTTGATTATCTCAAGTTCGGTCTGATTCCGAAAAAATTGATTATTTTGGGTTTATTTTGACAAATTACTTGAAAGAATTGCGAAAGAAGCTAACAAATCTGTAGTTAGCGTTCAGTCAATGTCGTAGAATAATAGCAAGTTGTCAGTCAATTCTCTTACACTAAAAGGATATTGTGAAAATCATGTTTAAACGGATTAGGGGATTATTTTCAAACGACTTATCCATCGATCTCGGAACGGCTAACACGCTTATTTATGTTCGAGAGGAGGGTATTGTTCTTAACGAACCTTCAGTAGTTGCAATAAGAACGCATAATGGGCAAAAAATGGTTGCCGCCGTTGGCACCGACGCAAAGCGCATGCTTGGACGGACACCGGGGAATATTCAGGCGATTCGGCCGTTAAAAGATGGTGTGATTGCTGACTTTCAAGTTACGGAAAAAATGTTGCAACATTTCATTAATAAGGTACATGAAAATAGTTTTTTCCCTCCGAGCCCTCGAGTACTTGTTTGCGTGCCATGCAAGTCGACTCAGGTTGAGCGCCGAGCGATTAGGGAGTCTGTAGCAAGTGCTGGGGCTCGCGATGTCCGGTTAATAGAGGAGCCTATGGCTGCGGCGATTGGTGCAGGTCTTCCTGTTGAGCAGGCAAGTGGTTCGATGGTGGTAGATATCGGAGGAGGCACTACAGAAATTGCAATTATTTCGCTGAACGGCGTTGTGTATTCGGAATCTGTTCGGGTTGGTGGTGATCGTTTTGATGAGGCTATTATTACACATGTGCGTCGTAACTATGGCAGTCTTATCGGAGATGCAACCTCTGAGCGAATTAAAAAAGAAATTGGATGTGCATTTCCAAGTGGTAGTGACGAAATACGAGAAATTGACGTTCGGGGGAGAAATCTAGCAGAGGGGGTTCCCCGATCATTTACGCTGAATAGTGATGAAATTCTAGAAGCCCTTCAAGAACCTTTGACGGCAATCGTGCAGGGAGTGAAGGGGGCGTTGGAGCAATCTCCGCCAGAGCTGGCCTCAGATATAGCCGAGAGCGGCATGGTGCTTACTGGTGGCGGTGGACTTCTTCGGGACCTAGATAAATTGCTTTCAGATGAAACAGGATTGCCGGTTATTATTGCTGAGGACCCTTTAACGAGCGTTGCGCGAGGAGGGGGTCGCGCGATGGAATTAATGGATGCGAGTGATATAAATTTTTTAGAGTAAAAACGGCGGTCTCGGTGAATGGTTTTAAGTCCTCTCAATATGCAGCATGTCAAGACTACGGTTTCATTTTTTGTTAGTTAAAATTGGTGAATAGTTATCGATAAAACCTTATTTACCGAAAGTGTAGCGCTAGAATACAAAGTGCTCACTTTTATGATGATTTCGATAGCGTTGATGTTTGCCGACAATCGCTTCGGCTATGTTGACGGGATCCGATATGGGTTTGGCTTTTTGGCGACGCCTATTTACTGGTTGTCGGACGTCCCTTCTGTGGTTTCAAGCGCGTTTGACGATTCGTTTACAGCACGCTCGGAGTTGGTTGAACAAAATAAACAGTTGGAACAAAAACTTCTTGTGGCCCAACATGAATTGGGTTTACTTGAAAATGTTGCATTTGAGAATAGTCGGTTGCTTGAATTAGACCAATCTGCCAATGCGATTTTTGGAGAGGTCTCACCGGCCGAAATAATTAATACTTCTCCAGACCCCTCTTCAAAGAAGGTGTTGATAAATAAAGGGGCGCTAGATGATGTTGTGAATGGCCAGGCTGTCCTTGATGCAAATGGGTTAATGGGACAGATAGATCAAGTGATGCCAACTACGAGCTGGGTTCTTCTTATTACGGATTCGCAACACCAAACTCCAGTAGAAGTTAATCGCAATGGAGAACGGGCACTCGCAAGAGGCAGTTCGAGAGGACTCGGCCAGCTTGAACTAGAGTTTGTGACTGCCTCGCAAGATATCAGGGTTGGAGATAAGTTGGTTAGTTCGGGAATGGGTTCGGTTTATCCAAAAAATTATCCAGTGGGTGAGGTGGAAACAATAAATCGAGATCCAGGATTAAACTTTTTGACTGTAAAGGTGAAGCCATTTGCAAACTTAGACAGCACAAGGCTTGTTCTTCTTGTGAAACCCAGCTCTCGAGAGAGAATTGGGCTGAATAAAACGGAATCAGCCGGCGCAAGTTTTTAACGTGAGTTCTAGAATGAAGCTGAGGTTGACAGTCTCACCATATTTTTCGGGGTTATGCGTTTTTGTCGTAGCAAGTGTCCTCGCAATAATTCCTCTTCCGCTGTGGGTAGTAAATTTGCGACCTGAGTTCGTGCCGATGGTTGTCATATACTGGGTCTCTGCTTCGCCCTCGCGAGTAGGCGTTGGAACTGCGTGGTTTCTCGGGTTGTTTTTAGATGTTTTGGAAGGATCGGTTCTGGGAATTAATGGGCTTGGGTTGGTATTGGTAGCCTACTTCGCGTCCAGTCAGCATCGACGTTTCCGAATGCTGAGACCTCTGCAGCAAGCGTGCACGGTAGTGATAGTGATTGCATTATACCTTACTCTTTTGCAATGGCTTCGAGTGATTAATGGTGAATCAATCTACAATGGGTTCTCATATCTTTTTGGATCGCTGACGAGCGGATTATTGTGGCCTCTATTTGTTTATTTATTCTCGTTCACTCGACCTCGCACCGCTAGATAGGCTCTCTGATGAGCTCTACCCCAATTATTTTAGCCTCCGCTTCTCATAGAAGACTTGACCTCCTTAAGCAGTTAGGCTTGTCGGTGGCGACCCTCAATACTGATATTGATGAAAGCAAATTGCGAGCTGAGAGTCCTCAAGCATATGCCGTGAGGATGGCTAAGGAGAAAATGAACGTCGCTGAAGGTTTATGCGATGATAGTCCCGCGATTTTGATCACTGCAGATACGATTGTGGTCTGCGATAATCGAGTTATTCACAAGCCTCGAGTAAAAGAGAGTGGATTAGACGCACTTCTTTGTTTGTCAAATCGAGAACACTCAGTCTTCAGCGCCGTTATGGTTTCAGATGGCAGAAAATCTGAGCAAGTGCTCGTAGAATCTAAGGTGACTTTTAGAGAGATATCAATTCGTGAAGCTAGCGCGTATTGGCGAAGTGGAGAGCCCATCGGAAAGGCTGGGGGGTATGCTATTCAAGGTAAGGGAGCAGTTTTTATAACCAATATTTGTGGTAGTTATAGTTGTGTTATGGGTCTGCCTTTATATGAAACTGCTCTTATGCTAAAAAAATTTAATATTGATTGTATTCTTGATATGAAATGACAACAGAGAAAATTGTAATCAGTCGGACTAAATATGGGGTCTGGAGTGCTTTGCTTCGAGATAGCCGAGTGCTTGAACTTGCGTTTGATAGACATGGCGAATTTATTCAGGTTGGTAATATTTTCAGAGGCAAGGTCAGTAGAATATTACCCGGTCTTAATGGGGCTTTTATTGATATCGGTTTTACCAAGAATGGGTTTATTCACTCGCGCGACGTGTTGGTAAGATCTCAAGTAGCGGTCGAGGATGATTTGCGCACAGAGCCACCTATTCACCTAAATTTGAGGGAAGGAGAGTTGTTGCTGGTTCAGGTTACGAAGGAGGCTATTGGTTCAAAACCTTTTCGCCTAAGTTCAAATTTATCACTGGCTGGTCGCAACCTTGTGTACACTCCAAAAAAGAGTGGTATTAAAATTTCCCGGCGGCTGGATTTCGAGGAGGATCATCAGAGACTAAAAAATATTTTAATAAAGCTTAAGGAAAAAAAAGTTTTCTCCGATGTTGATGGCTTTATTGTTCGGAGTAATGGGAAGAACGCGTCAGAGGAGCAGTTTTTTGCCGAAATAGAAACTTTACAGAATCAGTGGGGAGAGATAAAAAAGGCGTCTAATCTGATGAATGGGGTTGGCCTGTTATATGCGAATCGTGCGCGGGCGATTGAGTTTTTGAGGGACCGATTGGGAAGCAGCGCTCTGGAAGTGCTTGTCGATGATGATACCCTTTACGAGCAAGCTTGTGAGCTGGTTCAGACTCAATTGGCACGCCAAGAAATTGCTGTTAAAAAATACCGAGGTGCAATCTCATTATTTAAAAAATTTGATTTGGATCAAGTAGTCGATAATATATGTAGACGGAATATTGCGTTGCGATCGGGTGGCATGATAGTTATCGAATTAACAGAGGCTCTGGTAAGTATAGACGTTAATTCAGCAAGGTCTGAGCAAAAAGCTCCGTCGTCTGTCGTAAACTTAAAAACAAACCTGGAGGCCGCGCGAGAAATAGCTTTTCAGTTGCGTTTGCGAAACCTTGGGGGCATCATCGTGATAGATTTCATTAATATGAATTCAAATGCAGACAAAGAAAAGTTACGAAATAGTCTTAACTATTGGCTCGAAGATGATCCTGCTAAAACGACGGTGCATGAAATATCTGCTCTCGGGCTTTTAGAAATGTCTCGGCAACGATCCAGGAAAAGCCTTTTTGAAATTTTTCACGAGCGCTGTAGTGAATGTGACGGGCTCGGGTTGCGTCAATCGACGAAAGTAATTGGTAATTAATTTGTTCCCAAAATTCCGGTCGACAACAGCGAAATCAGTGATCGATTGATATTTTTTCAGGTTAGAGCAGATGGTTTGGTTGCTGTTCCAAGTGCCGTTGATATCCGAACGGGATTATAATTGATGTCGGAAAACAGTCAAAACGAGCTTAATTTGTCTGGGCGGAGATTCAGGATTTGTGGTATTTTCATCAAGTCGCTTTTATTAGTGTAGAGGGCTTTTCAGGTGAATTTTCGTAGCCGCCCATGGGCAGTAAAAGTCGCGCAATGGTGTGGCGCAGTTTTACTCCTTGTGTTTGTTGGTTTGTGGGGTGGCTATTTTTATCTACTCACGATGTTTAAAAACATTCAAGATCTTGAGAGTAGGCTCAGCGAAGTTAGCGGTTTGAATGTGGATCTTCGTAGTCCAAAGGTGAGTCTGCAGGGCGTTAACCCGACGTTTTTTTTTCAAAGTATTGATTTAACTATCGCGAATCACAATGTCATCCCCGAAGCTTGGGCCTCCACTGATAGTTTATTATCCCTCCAAAATGTTCGAGTACAGATAAAGTTATTCGAGAGTTTTGTTAATTTGCGCCCCGTTTTACATTTCTTCTCAGTGGACAATTTGGCATTACTAGTAAAAGAAAATATGAAAGATGGATGGCGGATCAAGTGGACAGATTTTTTTGAGAAAGGGAATCTTGATAGCGCGATCTTTTCGGACTCGTTTATGAAAATTGCGGGTTTGCAGGTTAAAAATGCAGATTTAAAGTTTGAACGGTTCGATAAAAGCTCGATGGTGTTTGAAAACGCTAATATTGTTGTCAGCAATTCAGGCGATGGCGGGCTGATTCACCTCAACGCTGAGACCCCGGAACTTGATCGACCTGTTATGCTGTCTTATGAGGGTTCACGATTCAGTGAGACAGGTCTTTCTGGAGAGTTTTATGCGAAATTTCCGGAGGGGGATTACACTAAATTTTTCAACTTGATCTCGATAAAAGACCCTGTGTTTGGTGAGGTAAATATAAATGAGTTTGTTGGCGGAGCTGAGTTTTGGCTGGAGCTGCGTGGCGGTCATATTTGGGATGGAGTATTCGATTATGATTTTTCGAAGGTGGAAATTGAAAATAAAGAAATCACTACTTTTGAAAATTTATCTTCCGCGGTTTCATTTGAAAAAAGCCTCCCTTTAAGCAGTCCAGCCAGCTGGAGATTCTTTTTTCAAGATTTTTCGATTCAGTGGAAAGAGTCTAGTTGGCCAAAAGCAAACCTTTGGGTTTCCTATTACGAGGGAGATTCCTTGGCAGGTTCGCGGGTTGAGCTAAGCGCGGACCAGATTGATATTGGAAGTTTAGTGGAATTTACTAATCTGAATTTTTCGTTTAATCCTAAGACTCGAGATCAATTGATAAATTTGGCCCCCAAGGGGATTCTGAGAAACTTTACTGTTCAAATATCTGACAACCAGGAGAGCAGTGCTCCTTTGAATAGCGAGCTTTTTTTAAGTGTAAAAACGAATTTGGATGATTTGTCTATCAATTCTGCGGGTGCGGTTCCAGAAGTGGGAGGTGTTACTGGGTTTTTAAGCATAGATTATGATCTAAAAAAGAAAAAATTCTTTGGCGATGCCAGTATCGAGTCTCAAAATTTTAGGCTAGGACTTCCAAATACTTTTACACGGTTATGGGAGTATGAATATGTAAACGGAGAAGTAGGATTCACGGTTGACTTGTCTAACTCGCTCTCGGTCAATATTTTAAGCAACATTGTTCACCTTCGGTCTGATAATACTACTGGAAAGTTAAAATTTCGGTCTCGCATAATTCCAAACGCCGAAGGTAATCCTATAAATGACCTTGAGTTAGCAGTGGGGGTAAGTTTAATGGATGTCGAGGATCGCTCGCTATATCTCCCGAACGGTCCGAAAATCAGTAAGAATTTGAAAGAGTCGATGGAATGGGTGGAAGATGCTCTAAAGGACGGCGTTCTTGCCGACAGTGGAATTCTCTATAGAGGCTCCACGGTGAAAGATAGCGGCCCAGCTTTGAAAACTTTCCAAGGGTTTTATCGAATTTCTGATGGTGTGATGAGTTACAATAAAGATTGGCCATTAGTGACAGAAATCGATGGATTTGTCCTAACTGCCGACGATCAAACTGATATAAAAATTGAAACAGGAAAGACAAAAGGCTTGTCGCTTAGCGATACGGTTGGGAGCATCAGAATACTTGAAAACACTGCAGGGAATGAGTCTAAGACTAGTTTGCTTAAGATTGAGGGTATCGCTAATGGGCGGACTCAGTCCGGTTTTGAATTTATTTCTACATCACCGCTAGATATAAATTTCAAAAGGGTTATCAGTGACTGGAGTGTAGACGGGCAGTTTCGATCCCGCATTGCGGTGGAGACAATCCTAGACAATCTTGAGTCTGGACTTGATGTAAGGGCGGAAGTAGAGGTTTCAGGTAATACCTTAAGGTCGACTAAATTACCATTGCAATTTGATAGCCTTTCTGGCGATGTGGTATTCGACACGAAGTTCGGGGTTGAAAAAACAGAAGTAAGTGGTCTTATCTCGGAAGAAGCAATTACATTCATGTTCGATTCTGATCGACGCGCTGATAATGTTTTATCGAATATTATGATAAGTGCGACGGGGGTCATGCCTTCGGCTAAGTTACGGAGAATGCTCGAGCCAGAGAGTTTTCTTGGTGGTCTTTTGGCGACCTCTGAGGGCAGCTTTGAATACGATGCAGTGCTTTCTTTGCCACAAAACAGCGTCGTTCGAGAGCCTCAACTTGAGTTAACATCGTTTTTAAGGGGGGTTTCGCTAAACTTGCCTCCTCCATTTGGTAAGTACAAAGCCGACGCTTTAAAGACTAATATCAATTTTTTATTTGGCCCTGCAAAGCAAACGGTCAGGGGTACGGTTGGAAGCGATGTAGCAGTCGACTTGAACCTAGAGGATGGGCGCTTTCGGAGTGGTGTTATAGGCGTTGGTGACACTCCTCTACAATTATTGTCCAGTTTAAAAGACAGCACGAATGGTCTCGCGATCGTGGGACAGTTAGACGAGCTTCGTGTTGAAACATGGCAACAGTTTTTCAATGATTTTTCCATAAACACACTAAATTCTAAACAAGAAACCGATGATTCAATGGCCTCTTTTGCCCAACAATTGAGCTTTGTAGATTTGTTTGTAAGAGATTTCAATGTATATGGGGAAAAGTTCTCAAATGTTAATCTGCATATTGAGGGTGATTTAGACGAAAGGGAGTGGTCGATTGGACTTGATAGTCTCCGCCTTGCTGGAACCGTCGCTATACCTTTTGATACAGATGATTATCTAAGAATTGATTTGGGTCGCCTTGGCTTTCAAAATGAGACTAATCAAAGCGGCCCCATGCTGCGAGATTCCAATATTTTGATGGAACGAGATACGGATCGTTTGGCACTTATTGACCCTCGAAGATTGCCAAAACTTGAATTTTCGACTCGAGAGTTGTTCTTCGGAGACAAATCATTTGGTAATTGGAAATTTACGATAAACCCAAGAGAATCCGGGGCGAGTTTTACAGATTTAGCTTTTAACTTTAGAGGCCTTTCGTTGGGTGAAGAGCTTATGCCAGACATTCCGCCGGCTCAGTTTGATTGGGATTTTGATGAGGCAGGCCATGAGAGTCATTTGTTTGGAACACTGAGGATTGACGATATCGCTGATGTTTTAACTGAGAATGGTTTTGCGCCCTCGCTTGAAAGCAGTAATGGTGAGTTCGTCACTGATATCCGCTGGCCAGGTTCACCGTTATACTTTAGTAGTAAATATTTAAGTGGCAGCATCAAAACAAAAATAGAGGATGGACGCTTTCTGCAGGAAGGAGGTGCCTCCGGTGCTCTGAAGTTGATATCAATTTTGAATTTTGATGATTTCATGCGCAGATTAAGCTTTAGCGGGGATTTGCGGCGTAAGGGGCTGGCTTACGAATTCATAGAGGGGGATTTTGTTCTCGAGCAGGGCGTTGTCGACATTCAGGACCGATTAGTCATTTCTGGACCGTCAAGCTTGTATCAAATTACCGGTGAGGTTGATTTAAAGGAAGAAACCATCGATGGCGAGATGTACCTTACATTGCCTGTGAGTGAAAATATACCCTGGTTGGGACTCCTGACCTCAAATATCCCGCTGGCAGTCGGTGCATACCTGTTCGATCAGATTTTTGGCGATGAAGTTAGTAGCCTTACGAGCGCAATATACACTCTAAATGGCAATTGGGAAGGATTAGAGCCACAATTCAAGCAAGCTTTTGGGTCGTTAGACGACTCAGATTTGATTAGCGACGGTGTTATTAGCGAGTAATTCCATAGCGGTTGTATTTTTAACCGGGTCCATAAATTATTTGTGATAGGATTTTAAATCTATAAGTTTTTAACAAGGAAGAGTCGGTGAGATTTTTAAAATTAAATGTTGTGCTTGTATTTGTCCTGAACACCCTGCTCATAGCAGAGTTAAATTCTCAGACAATTGAAGATGAAGCGGTGAAATGGCTTCAAGATTTCATTCGTGTTGACACGTTCAATCCGCCTGGGAACGAAATAAGAGCTGTAGAGTTTTATGCTGCGATATTCGACAGGGAGGGTATAGAATACCAATGGGCCGAGAGTGCTCCGGGAAGAGGAAATATTTGGGCTAGGATCGAAGGCGGCGAAGAGCCTGGCCTGATGCTTTTGCAGCATACTGATGTCGTTCCGGCTGATCCGGAGTTCTGGACCGTCGATCCTCTCTCGGGTGACATAAAAGATGGGTATATTCTTGGTCGTGGTGCGCGTGATATGAAGGGTACGGGGATTGCGCAATTAGCGTCGTTTCTGAGTTTGCATCGATCAGGAAAAGTTCCTAACCGAGATCTGGTTTTTTTGGCTACCGCCGATGAGGAAGCAGGGGGGTTTTATGGTGCTGGATGGATGATAGAGAATCATCCTGAGGTATTCGATGGTGTGGGTTTGCTAATAAACGAAGGTGGATCGGGGAGTATCTCGGGTGATGCCATTAAGTTTGGTGTTGAAATAACTCAAAAAGTTCCTGTTTGGCTTCGTATTACCTCCACTGATACGCCGGGCCATGGCTCTTCACCAAGAGACACGACTTCTGTCAATAGTCTTCTTGAGGCGCTGACTTTAATAAAGGATAACCCGTTTCCTCCAAGAATCATCCCAGCTGTTGATGAATATTTTAAAGGCCTTGCGGACTCGATGGGAAGTGATGATTGGTCGGAAGCCTATTCAAATATGTCACAAGCAATAAAGGATCCACAATTCCTTCCTGAGCTTCAAAAATTTCGATCTGGACACCATGCTTTAACCAGAGACACCTGCTCGATTACGAGATTAAGTGGCTCGAGTAAAATAAACACTATACCACCAGAGGCATGGGCTGAGATTGACTGCAGGATGTTGCCAGACCGGCCATCTTCCGAATTTATAAAGGACGTTGAGAATCTCATATCGGAAACCGGCGTGGATCTGGAGGTGATTATGGCATTTACTCCAGCTATATCTGATACCAATTCAAAACTATTTGAATCAATAACTAACGTGACGGGAGAGCTATATCCGAATTCGAGGGTTTTATCTGCAGTAAGTACTGGTTTCACAGATAGCCATTTTACTCGCGATCTTGGAATTGTCAGTTATGGATTTGATCCTATTATTACGCGAAGCGGCGAGCCGACCGGCGTGCATGGAAACGATGAGCGCATCCCGGTGGAAGCTTTCCGTAATGGAGTTGCCGACTTGTGGTCGATCGTGCGTAATCTTGTTTTTGACTGAAAGTTTGGGTTAATAATGGAAACCATTCCGAAAAAAAGTTCCCAGTCTGATAAAAACATTGTGGCTGCGGTGATCCAGATGGTTAGCGGTTCAGATTTAAGTGAAAACCTTCGGTGTGCCGAAGAGTTAATATTTGAAGCAGTAAATAAGGGCGCGACGCTGATCTTGCTACCTGAAGTGTTTGCTGTTCTTGAGTCTGGGGAAAACGGGTTAGAAAAGATGGTGTCGTGCGCTCAAGATTACCGAGGCGGTGGTGACGATCAAATTACTTTTCTTCAACAGTTTTTATCCGAGCAGGCGTCACGTCACTCAGTGACACTGATTGGCGGAACTATACCACTTAATTCTCGTCCTTCTGTGGACCTGAACGAATTTCGTGGAAGTAATAAACCAGTTGTTGAACTAATTAAAACATCGTCGATAGAGAATGCACCAAATCTGATAGACCGGCGAGTGAGGGCCTCTTGTTTGGTTTACTCTCCAGATGGAAGCTGCATAGCACGATACGATAAAATACACTTATTCGATGTGCAAGTGAGAGATAGGCAAGCTGAGTATTCTGAATCGTTAAGTTATGAGCCTGGTGAGGCACTAGTTTGCGCCAATACAAACGCTGGTTTGGTCGGGCTCAGTGTTTGCTACGACATAAGATTTCCTGAGTTATACAGGCGCCTGTTTGCAATGGGAGCAAAGATTCTGACGATACCGTCAGCTTTTACGAAAGTAACGGGAGAGGCTCACTGGCTGGCCTTGCTGCGAGCACGGGCTATTGAAAATCAGTGCTTTGTTTTAGCCGCTGCTCAAGGGGGTGTTCACTCTGATCTCAGGGAAACCTTCGGGAGGTCTGCAATAATCGATCCGTGGGGTGAGATTTTGACTTGTTTAGAGTCAGGCCCCGGTTGTGCAGTTGCTACGCTAAATTTTTCACGCTTAGAAGAGGTGCGTGCAAGCATGCCAATTTCCAATCATATGGTTTTAAGATAGTCTAAATTACATTGTTAAAAGGCCAATATTTTGCTCACAGGTGATAACCCTAATGTTTGCTAATCAATTAGAAGTTAATAAAGTGTTCGTCACCAACCTTTTAGCATCCTCTCTAGTCTTTGTCGGATTTCTGTTGGAAGGGAGTATAAAAACCGTCGTCCTCAACGCTGGATTTTTTTCGTTGTCCGGCAGCGTTACAAACTGGTTGGCGATTTATATGCTCTTTGACCGCGTCCCAGGTTTCTACGGGTCTGGCGTAATACCTTTAAGATTCGAAGAGTTTAAACTTGGAATAAGACACCTGATTATGACTGAATTTTTTGATCGGTCTGATCTGGGAGTTTTTTTTAGTCAAGATGGGTCGGTTCAGCGTGATCTAGGCGAAAAACTAACAAATATTGCTGATGGGTTAGAATTGGAAAAGGCGTTTAATAGTTTGATAGATGTCATCATGAACTCATCATTTGGTTCGATGCTGGGAATGCTTGGTGGGAGGGATGCACTGGTTCCTTTGCGAGAGCCTTTTATAGAGCGTATGAAATCTTATTTAAAGGAAGAGCTCAGCAATGCGGAATTTAAGCAAAGTCTAGAGGAGTCAATTAAAACTACTCTTGATAATTCGTCGGTTCGCGAAAAACTGGCTAATTTGATCGACGCAAGACTTGATGAAATGACCCCAGAGATAGTGAAAGATATTATTCAAAACATGATTCGTAAGCATCTCGGATGGCTCGTTATTTGGGGAGCGGTGTTCGGAGGTGCTATTGGAGTCACGCTTTCATCATTGCAGTTGCTTGCTTAGATTGAGACTTTTTTGTATTATCTCGGCTCGCAGAACCTCCTCTTAGGAATGTTTTGAAAGTCGTTTTCGCTGACAGCCTTTTTTCGCAAGACTGTCTACTTAACCCACTTTCTCTGTAACTTTCTCTTGCTAGAAGAGCATTCCAGAACAGCTTGGTTCGCCAGTGACTCAATACGGTTTCGTTAGAAACTCTTGAAGTTTTTTCAAAATTACTAATCAGAGAAAAATTATGGCCCGACCAGTCGAATTTAACGAGCACAAAGTCCTCACAAGTGCAATGGAGCAATTTTGGAGAGATGGATTTGAGGCTAGTTCAGTCCAAAAGTTGCTTGACTCTACCGGTATAAATCGTGGAACGCTCTACAATTCTTTCGGAGATAAAGAAACATTTTTCAAGTCTTGTGTTGATCATTACAACAAATTAGTCGGGGCTCAAATTCAGGTTTCTCTTAAGAATCCTCAACTGAAGGATTGGGACGCAATCTCAAAATTTTTTGAGGTTTGTCTCGTAGAAGTTTCTAACAAAAACCGCGGCATGGGGTGTTTGCTGGTTAATACGTTTTGTGAAAGTATCAATTATGACAAGGAAATGAAGAAGATAGCTAGATCTTCGATTGCAGCGATACGCAAACCTTTGCTGGAGCGTTTGACGGGAGCAAAAAAGGCTAAGAAGTTGATAAAAGGGATTACCGCGGAGTTTGCAGCCGATGTTCTGATGAATTCTTTACACGGGTTGCGGGTAAATTCTCGTGATGGTAAGAGCGCTAAACAATTGATTGAGCTGGCCAAATTTTCCATATCAAGCCTCCGTCGGTAGTTTTTGCATCTTTAGCCTAGATTGTTATACTTGACCGAAAATAAGAATGTTCGTTGGGATGAACTATGAAGAAAATAGCTGGAAAACGGAAGGTTGACGATACGGCGATTGACCTCACGCCTATGTTGGATGTGGTATTTATACTCCTAATTTTCTTTGTCGTGACTGCGACTTTTTTGTCGGAAACGACAATTAACGCGGCAAGTAGTGAGAACAACGAGAATGATGAGCCACCACCTGATACGGACAAAAAGAATATTCTTTTTGAGATCGGCCCTAATGATGAAATTATTTTGAATGGCAACCCGCGGCCGATCATTCAAACCCAAATTCGTTCCAATATTGACCAGCTCAAGGCTGAAAATCCCTCAGCATCAGTGATAATTCAACCAAATAATTCCTCAAGCGTTGCAATTATGGTTTCTATTATGGACGCAGCTCGACAGGCTGGCATGACGGCAATCTCTATCGTAGAGCCGAGAAGTTAGCGTTCCTCTGAGATAGACGTTCTAGGTTTCAAACGCACCTATAACCTGGTGCGTTTTTCGTTGTGGTATCAAATTCCTTCACTTTGTTTAAATATGATGTTATCGGGGACTTCATGTCGTGATTAATCGTTGGGATGAAAAAAAAGCAATTCAATATGTTGCTGAGGATCCAGTTTTAGGCTTGCGAGTCTACAGCTCTCGGCTTCTCGGAGATGAGGCTAGGTTGGTGCTACATGGAGGTGGCAATACCTCTCTTAAAGGAGCAACCGTGAATATTTTCGGTGAAGAGGTGGCAACGCTTTTTGTGAAGGGCTCAGGATCGGACTTAAAAACGATTGAGTCAGACGCTTTCCCTCCTGTTGATCATCAACGATTGCTTCGTTTAGCTGAACTACCTGCACTTACTGATAGTGAAATGATGCGTGAATTGAGATTGGCGTTGCTCGAACCATTAGGTCCAACGCCTTCTGTCGAGGCGATTATGCACGCCCTCATTCCGTTTGATTATGTAGATCATACACACTCAGATGCGGTGGTTACACTTAGCAACACTCGGACAGGAGAGGCTCGCCTGAGGGAGTTGTATGGGGACATCGTTTTAATTTTACCTTATGTCATGCCTGGCTTCGTTCTCGCTAAGCAAATTGCTCAGGTTGTTCTTGAGACCGATTGGAGCAAACTGCGAGGAATAGTGCTTTTAAATCACGGGATAATAACTTTTGCAAACACGGCAAAAGAAAGCTACGACGAAATGATCTCGTTGGTGACCATGGCTGAGAATGCTCTGTTACAGGGTGCCAGCAGTATGCCTTGTGAATTTTCAGGGACGCCGGCGTTAATCCAGGCGTCATCGGAAGATATTTTAAATATTGCTCGGATTCGCAGTTCGGCGGGAGAAAGGTTTGGGGCTCCCATTTTGGTTGCTCTTCAACATAACGAGGCCGCGTTGGCATTGGCTGCTGAGTCAAATGTTGCGGAATTGATTCAAAAAGGGCCCTTAACACCAGATCACACGATTCATACGAAACCTTTTGGCGCATTTTTTGATTTTTCGGAGGGAACGACAGACCATGGTTTTGAGTCTTTTGAGAAATTGTATGGTAGCTACTTTTCTTCATATGCCTCAAATGAACATCAAAGATTAGATTTGATGCCCAGGTTTGGAGCTTATATTGGTAAAACAGGCTTAAAGTCTTTAGTCACGTTAGCCCCATCGGTGCCCAAACTAGATATTGTCTCTGATGTCGTCAAACATACGGCGGAAGCAATTTTGAATGGTGAGCTGTTGGGTGGTTGGCATCCATTGCCTGACTCAGATCTTTTTGACGTAGAGTACTGGGAATTAGAACAAGCTAAATTAAAAAAGGGTGAAAATGAAAAATTAACTGACGAATTTCGAGGCCGTGTAGCGTTAGTAACTGGTGCGGCCTCTGGTATTGGACTGGCATGCGTTAACCTGCTTGTTAGCAAAGGTGCAGCGGTGCTGGCTGTCGACAAATCAGCGGACGTGCATAATATTTCTAAATCTCCCTATGTTCTAGCCTATCAGGGAGATTTGACGAAACCCTTGGAGATAACCAATTGTGTGCAAGCTGCGGTTAAAGCTTTTGGTGGTATTGATATTTTAGTAAGTAATGTTGGTAACTTTTTAACAAGCACTAACATCGAAGCGTTAGAAGATAGTATTTGGGAATCTTCGCTAGCGATTAATCTTACCTCGCATATGAGGGTTCTGCGCGAGTGTGTGCCTTTCTTGCGACTTGGTTTTGACGCTGCGGTCATATTTGTGGGCTCGAAAAATGTTGCGGCTCCAGGGCCAGGCGCTGCAGCTTACTCGGCTTCAAAAGCAGGTTTAAATCAGCTTGCCAGGGTCGCAGCGCTCGAACTAGGAAAAGACGCTATACGGGTTAATACGGTTCACCCAAATGCGGTCTATGATACGGGCCTTTGGAATCCAAAATTGTTAAAGTCTCGCGCTGATCACTACGGGATGAGTGTAGATGAGTATCGCCGATCCAATGTATTAAAAACTGATATAGAGTCGAGCGATGTAGCGATTGCCGTTTTGGCTCTTGCGGGCCGCGACTTTTCAAAGACCACTGGAGCACAAGTTCCTGTCGATGGTGGAAATCAGAGGGTTATATAAAATTGATAGAGGATATTGAATTATCAAGGAAGTAAACACATTTCAGAGTATAAAATACGATAGAGACAAAGATTGTCTGGAAATCATAGATCAAACAAAACTGCCTTTTCATAAGGTAGTGGTTTCCTTGAACTCGATTGATGATATTTGCAATGCCATTATCTCTATGCAAGTCAGGGGCGCTCCCTTAATTGGTTTAACCGCGGCATATGGTTTCTACTTCTCATTTCGTGATAATAGTACATTGGATGCTTTTGAGAGCGTCAGTAACCGGTTGATTCAAACAAGGCCCACGGCTGTAAATATTCGTTGGGTCATTGAAAAAGCCAGAGATCGTCTTAAAAATGTCAATACAGGCTCTTTAAAAGCCGAAGCACTGCTTTTAGCTAATGAGCTCGTTGTTGAGGACGCTCAAATATGTAAAATGATCGGTCATTTTGGCGCAAAAGAGCTTCAGCGGCTGTGGGATATAAAATGTAAGAGAGCAATAGAGAAGGGACAGCCTCGCCCTATTGCATTAAATGTATTGACACACTGCAATGCTGGGATGCTTGCGGCTTCATCTTGGGGGACAGCGCTTTCTCCGATTTATCAGGCGACCGAATCCATTCCAATACACGTCTGGGTCGATGAAACAAGACCTCGAAACCAAGGCGCTTCACTGACCTGTTGGGAGCTTATGCAGCATGGCATTGATCATACCCTTGTTGTTGACAATGCAGGCGGCCATCTTATGCAGGAGGGTTTGGTCGATTGCTGCATTGTCGGAAGCGACCGGGCTACAGCAAGAGGCGATATTTTTAATAAAATCGGTACCTACCTCAAGGCTTTAGCGGCTCGGGATAACCAAATTCCTTTCTATGCTGCTGTTCCAATGTCGACTATTGATTTTAATATAACTGATAATTACCAAGAGATCACTATAGAGGAACGCACTGGAGAAGAGGTGAGAACGATTTCGGGAGTAGATAGTCAGGGTGTCGTGCGATTCATCTCAATTGCGCCGCCCGGTGTAAAAGTGAGTAATTTTTCTTTTGATGTTACTCCTGCCAGGTTAGTTACTGCGATTTTTACTGAAAAAGGCATTGTGGAACCGAATGTGAGAGAGATCAGCAGTCTAATGAATAATTAAGTTAACCGGGAGGCCAATTTAATTTTCGACCTCCAAGAATGTGCAAATGCATATGGAAAACTGATTGTCCTCCATCTCTTCCCGTGTTGATTACATATCGAAATCCATTCTCTTTTAACCCTTGTTTTTCTGCAATTTGGTTTGCTTTCAAAATAAGATGCCCCATCAAATCAGCATCCTCTGCTTCGACGCATGCGATCGTTGTGATGTGTTTTTTCGGAATTACGAGGATGTGAGTGGGTGCGATCGGGCTAATGTCGTGAAATGCGCAGATCCTATCGTCTTCAAATACCATTTTTGCTGGAATTTCACCTCGGATAAGTTTACAAAATAAGCAGTCATCTGACATAGTTAGGTTACCTTCTAAATAATGGCATGTTTTCCTTAAGATTTTACCTGAAAATTTTAAGAAAACGCACCAAGTCTGAGCGAGCAGATGAATAAAAAATATTGGTTTTGCTTTTTTTTAGCAGTTCTTCTTACCCAATTTAAAACCCGGGCAGTAGCAACGACCGAGGACGGTCCTGCCCCTAAATTGTATAGCTATAAAATAGTTAATCGTTTCCCTCAGGATATTGAAGCTTTTACTCAGGGTTTGAAATTTGAAGATGGCTATATTTATTTAGGAACTGGTAAACGAGGTTATTCAAGCCTGACTCAGGCAAGGCTTGCAGATGGTTACATCAAGAAAAAAGTCGAGTTGGAGAATCAGTATTTTGGAGAAGGGATTGAGATAGTGGGTAACCAAATTTTTCAACTCACGTGGCAGGAAAATAAAGTTTTTGTTTTTGATAAATCGACGTTTGAAATAATAACCTCTTTTTATAATCCAACTGAGGGTTGGGGGCTTGCTTATGACGGTGTTGATTTATTGCTGAGCGATGGGAGCTCGATAATACGGAGAATGAGTACCGAAGATTTTTCCTATATTGATGAGTTTGAGGTCACTCTTGGGGGGATGCCTGTTCGAAGCCTTAATGAACTCGAATATATTTCGGGAGAGCTCTGGGCTAATGTTTGGCAGACAAATTATGTTGTTCGAATTAATCCAGATAATGGAAACATAAGTTCGGTCATAGATCTTTCTGGTCTTGAGGAGCGCACGCGAAGGAATGGACCGGACGCAGTGTTAAATGGAATCGCTTGGGATAATGTTGGTAAAAGATTATTTATCACGGGTAAATATTGGTCTAACTTGTTTGAACTCGAACTGGTTGATACAGGTAGAACGTTTCAACAATGATTGAGGAGCCGTCTACAGAATGAGATTTGGCTTGAGAATTTTGGTTTTTTCCCTAGCCTTGGTTCTTTTTTCTGGATGTCAGTCCTGGAGCTTTTACTCTCAGGCGGCTTTAGGACAAATACAGATTTTGAGCGGACGAGAAGATATAACTCGACTGTTAGTATCAGAGGAAACCCCGGAATCGCTCCGATTCAAGCTTAAGAAAATATTAGAAATTCGATCGTTCGCTTCAGAGAAACTCGGTCTGCCTGTTGGTAGTAATTTCTCTAAATATGTATCTATCGACCGGCCGCATGTTCTCTGGAATGTTTATGCGACCCCCCGGTATTCGTTGACGCCACTAAGTTGGTGCTTCCCCTTTGCCGGTTGTGTAACCTATCGGGGTTATTTTACCGAGATAGATGCTCGACGCTATGCGGAGAGCCTTGATGAGGAAGGGTTCGATACATATGTTGGTGGGGTTCGTGCCTTTTCTACACTGGGATGGTTCGATGACGTTGTATTGAGCACTGTGTTGCAGCAAAGCGAAGAAGAGCTTGCAGCATTAATCTTTCACGAGCTTGCCCATCAAGTTGTTTATGTTCCGGGAGATACTGAATTTAACGAAGGGTTTGCAACAACAGTGGAGAGAGAGGGGTTACAACTCTGGTTAGACGATAAAGCTTCTGTGGGCCAAAATGTGGTTCTCAATCGTGTAGAAGTGGCAGAAGAAAGAAAAAAAGACTTCATTTCTTTAATTTTCGAAACTAAAGAAATTTTAGAAAATGTCTATGATAGTGGTATTGAAAAGAAAGAAATGGAGGGCAGAAAGCGGGCGGTTCAGAAAAAATTACGCGTTAAGTACCAGGGCATGAAAGAAAGTTGGGGTGGTTATAGTGGATATGATAATTGGTTTTCGGGAGAATTAAATAACGCACAAATTTCCACAGTCGTGTCGTATAACGAAACTGTTCCCGGTTTTAATTCAATCTTTATACAAGAAAATCGCAATTTTTTTAACTTTTATAAACGAGTTAAGGAATTGTCAAAAACCGATAAAGCAACTCGAGACGCTGTTTTAACTTTGTGCGCGCTTTGTTGAGTTTAATCTGAATAACGATCCTTTGATTAAAACACCAGCTATACTTGGCTTTTCATTAATTTAATTGTTGGCAGAGGGCTTGATCCGCTGGTTACGCGACCAATTATTTGAGCCTCTCGGTAGCCTGCTTCGTGAATTAACTTAAGAGTCTCTGTTGCTTTTTCGGCGGACACGCTCGCTAAGAGACCGCCAGCCGTTTGCGGGTCAAATAACAGCTCGTATAATTTGTTATTTCTGAAAACATCTCTATTAGTAATTACGATTTCTGATTCTTTGTTGCTGTTGTGCAATGAGCTATAAATCCCATTTTCCATACATTCCGGAGCGCCTTTAAGGGCCGGAACCTTGTCAAGAAAAATTTCTATGTTGCTCTTGCTTGCTTCAATCATTTCGACGAGATGGCCTGCTAATCCAAAGCCTGTGATGTCGGTGCAAGAGGTTGCATTCATCGATAAAAAAATCTGAGAGGCTGCTAAATTACTTACTAACATTTCAGTGAGAGCGGCTTGTATCCATGAATTTTTTGCTTTTGAACGCATATCTGCGGCAAGGAGTGTTCCTGAGCCGATGGGTTTGGTTATGATGAGTCGGTCTTCAGATTCCATTCCTCCTTTTTTCATCACGGCGTCGCTAGAAGCAAACCCATTTACTGCGAGACCTATTTGCATTTCGGACGTTTCGGCAGTATGCCCACCAATTAAGGTGACATCATTTTCTTCCAAAGCATCGACGCAGCCTCGCATAATTTCATTCAACATTCGTTTCGTCATGGATTGGCTTGCCATCGGTAATCCGATTGAAGCCAAGGCTGAATGGGGTTGTGCACCCATGGCGTATATGTCACTTAAACAATGATTGGTGGCTATTCGTGCAAATAGCCAAGGATCGTTTATGAAGCTGTTTATTTGATCGATACTTTGGATTAATTGACGATTGTTTCCTAAAGATATGATTGAAGCATCTTCCACACCTCTGTTTAAGATTTCAGCTTTGGAAGTAATCGGCAAATCTTCGAGGACACTTGATAAAATATTTCTATCGACTTTTGCTCCACAACCGGCGCATCGCATTGCATGATTTTTCAGTTCTTTTGCTTCGGATTGAGGAAGCATGCCAGACGAGAGATTTAGTTCAATTTTCATCTCAGGTAGCGAGGTATACTTTTCGATAAACTTTCTATCGATAAAGTTCTTAAGAATCCATGCGCCTCTATTCTTTACTGCCAACGGTCCTCTCGAGGCAATAGCGACCTTGTTGGACATTGAGAGAAGAGCTAAGACATGATTTTGTGGTTTGTATGCTTTCAGTTTTCGCTCAGTTATATATCTGAAAATATTTTCGGCGAGTGGTTTTCCTTGACGTACAGCGTAAACACCTGACTTTGGGAGGTCGGCACCAACCATTGAGGCAGCGTCTCCAGAAGCAAAGACGTGGGGGTGACTGACAGATTGCAAAAAGGAATTTACCTCAATGAAACCAGATGCGTTGCATTTGAGACCACTTTTAATTGGCCAAGCTTGCATGCCCGCTCCAGTTGCGATTATACAAACGTCACTGCGATAATTTTTTCCCGAAGTGCTTGTCATGCTTGTTTCATCTATATTTTTAATTCGTTGGTCAACAACTATTTTAACGCCACGGTTTTCTAGCTCCGCATGTGCAATACGCGAAGCCTTTAAGTTATGCTGGGCAAGCAAACGTGACTCTGCGGTAATTAGCGAGATACACAAAAGCTCATTCAGATTTTTTGTCGATTTAAGTTCAATTTTCAGTCTTTTGTGAATTGCAAAAGCGATTTCAACACTGGCTGGGCCGCCGCCAACTATTACAAAACTACATTTTTTGTCGTCTCCGATACGTTCGATCATTGTAGGTAAAATTGAATCCCATCGTTTGATAAAGTTAGCGAGCGGCTTCACAGCGATAGCATTCGTCGATGCGCCAGCAATTCTAGAAAGGTCTGGTTTTGATCCAATGTTTATCGATATGAAATCAAACTCCATCACTGGCCGTTTTTTAAGGGAGATCTTGCGATTTTCAAAATCTATTGAAGTCACGGTTTGCTGAATGAGGCGGGCGCCTGCAAATTGGACCAATGGTCTGAGATCTAAATGCATCTCGTCGATTGAGCTGTTACCGCTGAGATAGTTTGGCAATGAACCAGAGTAGGGGATTTCAATTTCGGTGGTGATTACGGTGACTGTTAAGCCTGGTAATGGACTCATGCCAAGTTTTCTAAGAACGGCAAGATGGCTGTGTCCCCCGCCAATAAGTACCAGATGCTTAACGAGGGGAGTCCGAGTTGAGTTTTTCATTTAATGGCTGATCCAATAGCTGAAGGAATGGATATCTTACTGCTTTTTTGTGTCCTAATCATATTGCTCATGATGAGATCACAGAGTCTTTTTATTTTTAGGTCTACTTCGAGTCTCAGTGGTTATTGATTGTCGTGACATAATCTAAGATGATTAGAGTCCAGTGTCGATTTATTTTAAGGAAAAAAGCATGAAGGTATTAAGAGTAATAAAGAGTGTTATGCTGACTTGTCTTATTTTAGGTAGTGTCAGCGTAAGCGCCCAATGGAGTTTAGATAATGAGGCCTCAGTTTTAAGTTTCGTGACGGTCAAAGCTGAGCACATAGCAGAAGCGCATACGTTTAATTCTTTGAGTGGGAGCCTAGGAGCTGATGGGCAATTAAGCGTGGAGGTAGAATTAGCGAGTGTAGACACGTTGATTCCAATTCGAAATGAGCGAATGAGGGAAATGTTGTTTGAGGTTGATGTTTTTCCAGTGGCTCTATTGAGTGCCGAAGTTGACGTAAAAGAGTTATCATCGCTTGAAGTTGGGGAATGGTTGGATCAGGAAATACCGCTCACTTTGGCTCTGCATGGAAATACGGTTGGGATGGATGCAGCTGTTCGCATAACACAATTAGATGATGGCTATTCGGCAAGTTTATTGACCCCTCTAATTTTGTCAGCTGACAATGTAGGTTTGGTAGCGGGTGTTGAAAAGTTGCGTCAAGTTGCGGGTCTGTCAAGTATCAGTCGGTCAGTACCAGTTAGTTTTAGCGTAACTTTTCGTGACGGAAATGGTGAGTGATAGTTTTTTCACTTTCAGCGTAACGTGTCGGCGGTCACGGCTAGAAAAGAGACTAAGTACCCAACGCTTTTAGAGAGGAAAGGGTTTTGCCAGTTTAGTCGCTCTCGAAGGTTTAGGCTCATTTGGGATTAGCTGGGAAAAACCGAGAGAGCATAGTGCGATCATCGCTCCTATAAGGAATACTGCGCTGCTATTAAAGACCCAAATGACCCCTAAGATCGCGGGTAATATTACTGCAGCAATATGGTTTATCGTAAAACTTATACTTGAGGTGGCAGCGATGTCTTCTGGGGCTGCAATTTTTTGGAAATAGGTTTTGATCGCGATTGCGAGTGCGAAAAGAAGGTGATCAAGAAGGTAGAGTAATAATGCAAAACCGATATTCTCTACGAACGCGTAGCTCAGAAATATCAAAATTAGCCCGGAATACTCAAGTGTTAAAGCTCTTCGCTCACCTATCTGTGTTATCAGCTTACCTAGTTTTGGTGCGATCCAAAAAGTAAGAACAGAATTTATCAGAGTCAGGAGCACCATGTTGGCTATAGGGAAATCAAACTTTTCTACCAACATAAACCCGGCGAATACGACGAAAATTTGCCTTCTTGCGCCGGCTAAAAAGGTGAGTAGGTAGTAAAGCCAATAGGCTTTCTTTAGGAATAGCGTTTTTCGTTGTTCCACCTTGTTTGGAAACTTTGGAAAGTGGAAAAAGCATAGAATCGCGATCGCTGCCGCGAAAGTGCCAGCGATTATATAGACTAAGTTATAGTTTACGCTGAATCTGGCGAGGAAAATATAAAGGGCTCCAAGTACCAGGAAATTGCAAAGAGATTTAGCACTCAATAACTGTCCCATAACATAAGGAGCATCTTTTACGGGAAGCCATTGAAGGCTAAGTGATGTTTGAACCGTTTCCAAATAGTGAAATCCAATAGACATAACTACGGTGGCAAAGTAAATCCATGATGCGCTCGGATACGTGGCTGTTATGGCAGTACCAAAACCAAGTGTGAAAAGGGCTACGAGAGCGAAAAATTGCTGTCGCAAAATTAGCATTATCCAAACAGCTGTAAAAGCAAGAAATCCAGGTACCTCGCGGAGGCTTTGCAAAATTCCAATTTGCTCGCCCGAAAAACTTGCCCGTTCAACAACAAAATTGTTCAATAAAACCTGCCACGTTGCGAAGGCCACAGTGTTTCCGATTGTAAGAAGAAAAAGTAATGTTTTTGGCTCGTTCAATCCGGTTTTTAAGGACATCCTCATATGATTTTCGCCGCACGCGGCGCTCGACTCAGACTAATTGAGTTATAATCATATCACTCGATCGCATGTCACAGGAAAGCTATAAGGAGTTTATTTGTGTGAATAAAGGAAGGAGTCATTTCGGTTCTTCAATTATTCTTTTTGCCGGTTCAGACGCGAGAGTCAAAATTGCAGAGAATGGCTTGAATCCGGTGCTATTCGATTCCCTGGTTGGTGCTTCAGGTGGTCCGAAGTGGTTCGTGCTTTACGAACTTGATCGTTATCTTGCCGGCAGTTTTTTTTCCGATAGATTATCAGGCTCGGGTGTGCCTCTGAAAACATTGGGCTCATCAGCGGGAGCGTGGCGCATGTGTTGCTATGCTATGTCTGAGCCGACTCTGGCCCTTGAGCGTTTAGCCGCCCTATATAGCGAGGAGGTCTATTCAGAGAAGCCTTCTAGGACAGAGGTAACGGATAAAGCGAGAGCTATGCTAACCAAAGTATTGGGATCGTCTGGAATCGACGAGGTCGTTGCTAACTGTCAAGTGGTTTCTCACCTAGTAGCTACTCGAAGCCGCGGATTTGGCTCTTCAAAATTCCTAGGGGCTCAGTTAGCTCTAATTTTACTGAGTGCGCTTGGGAATTTGTTTAATCGACGTGCGTTATCACTTTTCTTTGAACGTACCGTTTTTTGTACGAGTTTACTCAGTAAAGAGAGGTATGAGTTCAGTGAGATCGGGACAGCTCAAGTTTCTCTCAATGAAGATAACTTGATCGAGGCTTTAATGGCGACCGGCGCAATACCATATATATTAGAGGGAGTTCGGGATATCGCAGGCGCAAAGAAAGGTCTGTTTTGGGATGGTGGAATCGTGGACTATCATTTTGATTGCCCGCTAAATGCAGGTGATGCGCTCACATTGTACCCACATTACAGTGCCGATTTTGTTCCTGGTTGGTTCGATAAAGCGTTACCTTGGCGCCGTGTTAAAGAACACAATTATAGTCAAGCCTTAATGGTTTGCCCTTCGTTGCAATTTGTAAAAAGTTTGCCTTTCGGCAAGATTCCAGATCGCAAAGATTTTGAGCAGTTGGACGCGTCCGATAGGATAAAGTATTGGAAAAAAGTATTGGCTGAAAGTGCGCGCCTTGCCGAAGACTTTCATGAACTTGTAGAGTGTGGTGTGACTCATGAAATGATTCGTCCGTTTTCAGCGCGATCGAGATAGAGTCTCTATTTCTATTGACTTACTAGGAGAGGGTATTAACTGTGAATAAAAAAAAGAGTGTTCCGGACTCTGAACAATACGGAATTTTTGGGGAATTTCAGCACTGGGAAGGTGATCCTGCCGAAGATTGGATCGGTCCTTTTTTCTTCAGAATGGAAGAAGAGAGCCCCATAACAGCTTTTCGGATAAGATCGGAGCACTGTAATGCTCACGGAACTTTGCATGGAGGAATTATGATGGCTTTTGCAGACTACACTCTTTGCCTTGGAGCAAATCGCGGTTCAAATGAGCAAAGCGTTGTTACTGTGACATGTAATAATGAATTTGTTGCGCCAGCGGCTGATGGAGAGTTAGTTGAGGGCAGAGGAGACGTTATAAAGAGAGGACGTTCTTTGGTTTTTTTGAGAAGTACCTTGTCGGTAGGCAAACGTGTTATTTTGGTAAGCAGTGGTGTTGTAAAATTAATTAAGCCTTAAAGTCGATAGATCTTAGATGCCGTGCCTTTAAATAAAGATTTTTTTTCAGTTTCCGAATAAGATTCGGCTATTTTCTTAAAGGCATTCCAAAGGACGTCGTAACTTATCGACAAGCGGTCAACCGGGAAATTACTCTCGAACATGCAGCGTTCCGGTCCAAAACAATCGATCATGTATTTGTAATATTTTTCCTGTGCAGTTTTGAACTCCTCGGATGTTGGTGGCCTTTCCTGTGTATGCCACATATACCCGTTGTCTGGCATAGCTAGGCCGCCAAGCTTTGCTACTACATTTGGGCATTTTGAGATTTCGAGTATGTCCTTCTTCCATTGCTCATAGATTTCGTCAGCCTTGTAACGATACTTACCGACACCTAAAGGAGTTCCGAAATGATCGAGAATTATTGTGCATTGCGGTACAGCACGAGCCAGGTCCAGAAAGCTTTGGTTTTGATGGTGATAGTGCCAGCAATCGAGAGTGAGACCTTTCTCGGCAAGCATCCGAATGCCATCGCGGAAAGAATTTTGTGAATAAAGCGAACGAGGTGCCATTCCTGGAATTGTTAATTTCTCTGGTTCCGCATCCGAAGCTGCGGCGTGGCGGATTCCTTTGAAAAGTTTCCCGCCCATTGATCTGTGAGCTTCTAATAATTCATCTAGTTTATCTGGAGCTGTGCCCGCCAACGTCAGGTCTGCATGAGCAACTATGCCCGCAATTTCAACTCCTCCACTGATTTTGCTCTCACTTGCTATTTGCTCAACTACACGTGTTTCTCCAAGCGGTTGCAAGTAATCAGCTGCGGTTTTGTCATAAAAGGCGTGGCACTCTATAAAGACGGTTTTTTCGATCTTATGTCCTAAATCTGTGTCTCGCTGCAGCTCAGCTAAAAGGTAATCTTTGCCAAAACGTTTTCGCCAGAGATGGTGGTGTGGATCCACAATTTCGCGCTCCGGATCGATGATTTCTTCTCTAACCTGTGCGAGCCATTGTTCGCTGTTTGCTGTTACAAGTATTGGCATAGCGTATCCTTGTCGGAGAAGTTGATTTATACTAATAAATTAGTATTTGAGAAAGTCTTTTGTGTCAGATAATTGCTCTCATCTTTCGATTTAGGTAAACAACTTTTGTAGGGACACGTCAGCTTAGCCTATGTGTCACAGAAAAGGTAAATAAGGGTCATGGAAACTCCTGCATTAATAATATTTGCATATCTTGTTTTTTTTGTCTTGGTTGGTTTATACATTAATCGTAGTAATCGAAACTCATCTGATTGGGCCGTCGGTGGGGGTACCTTAGGCGTTGGAATGCTTGCAGCGGGACTTGCCGGTACTCGTATCGGTGGAGCGGGGACCTATGGTGTCGCGGGTGATGTAATTACTGAAGGGATCGGCGCAATGTGGTATGGATTTAACTCTTTTGCCGCGCTTTTTATTGTAGGTTTATTTTTTGCTATCCCTTATCGCAAGCTGCGGCTTTCCAGCGTCGGAGAAGTTTTTGATCGACGCTTTGGATCGCGACGGTGTCAGTCTCTATCGAGCTTGTGTGTCCAAGCAGAGTATCTAGTTGTTAATATTATTGAGCCCTATGTAATCGCGACGATTATTAGTGGAGTCACGGGGTGGCCATTTGGAGTTGGGATTATTATCGGCGGGGCCATTATTGTTCTGTTTACGATTACAGGTGGCCTAAAAGGTACGGCTATCACCAACATAGTTCACTGCGCTGTAATTATATTTGGGCTGGCGGCCGTTGGATACGTTGCCACTGATAACTTGGGAGGTTGGAATTCTGTTGTCTCGCAGTCAGAAGCCGTGTTAGAAGCTTCGGGAAAAGACATACCTAAGTGGTGGAGTTATACGGGAATCGGCTGGGCTACAATCATCGCTTTGTTTATTTCGGCAACCATTCACTCACCGGCCGCCTCAGTTTATGCAAATTACGCAAGTTCGGCAGCAAGGCAAGAGTATCTCATTCCAGGATTCTTTATCGGAGGAGTAATTGCAGCAATGATGCCGTTTGTAGCTGGAGTTTTGGGGATTCTAACTATGGTAAGTTATGGAGCTGAAGCGGGTTTATCTGGCTATCTAAATATAGCGCAATTAGCTATTGATACAGGACCTATCTTGGGAGGTATTGCTCTTGCTGCAGTGCTGGCAGCAGTAATTTCTTCTGGCGCACCAATTCTATTGGCCAGCGCGACGATGCTTGTTTCAGATTGGATTCCTAGGTCCAAAAATTTTTCAACGGATAAAAAATTAAAAACTTATAAAGTAGTAACTGCAGTATATGGTTCAATCGCCGCCTTTTTGGCATGGACTGTAAATTTTGGCTCGGTTTTACAATTTTTGATGTTAGGTTTTGCACTAGTGGTGCCGCCCGCAATTTCTGTTGCTTATGTCTTTTACTGGAGACGAACAACGGAGGCGGCTGTTTTCTGGGGTATGCTTTCTGGTTTCGTTGGAGGCGCTCTTGTATGGGTTTTGAATCGAGTATTTTCTGGCATCGAAAATTCTGATGCTGGCGGATTTCCGCAGTTTTGGTATGACTTCTGTCTTTTCCTTGGCGAGTGGCGTGACCCATCTTTCGTAACGCTATTATTGCCGCTGGTAGTTATTCCGGTTATTACGTTAGCTTCATCAACATGTGAGCCGGACGCTGAGCAATCTAAGCGTTTTTATGAGCATTTAGGTCGCATCCAAAGAAATTTCAGTTGGAAATAATGCAGTCAAAGTGTCCAGTCTAACCATATCTTATGGTTGGCGATCTTTTATGTTGGCTTGAATGAGGAAAGGTCCATTATTCTCATATGCATTTTCCAGCAGTTCGCACAATTCTTCGCTTGTGTCTGCATAAGCACCTTCAATTCCGAATCCCTTCGCTATCGCGACCCAATCAATTTTCGGGTTGCTCATATCGAAAAGACTGGCCGCGACTTCTCCGACTTCTGTAACGCCTAATCGCGAATATTCAACGTTGAGTATGTTGTAGCTGTTGTTTGCAAATATCAAAGTAACAACATTTAAGTTTTCTCGAGCCTGCGTCCAGAGGGATTGAATCGTGTAGGCCGCGCCTCCGTCACCGAGCAGAGCCAGTACAGGTCGGTCAGGACAAGCGATCGCCGCTCCCGTAGCCACCGGACTCCCTTGACCGATCGCGCCGCCCGTTAGTGCTAGCCAGGACACAGGGGCAGAATTTTGACAGTAAGCATAGGCCGCGTTTCCGCCGCCGGAGTCTGTAGCAACAATTAAATTTTCAGGCATGGTTGCAGCAACTGCTTGAATAACAGTTTTGGTATTGAGGCCCCCAGCTGGTTTTGGTATCTCTTTTTTTTCAAAGAGGATTGGGCTTGTTTCGGAGGCTCCTAACCGTGAGGCAAGTTTGCTCAAGGCGTCGATGGCGTCGTCTTCGACTCTGCATAGACGACTAACTGTGCAATTTTCGGGCACTAAAAGCCCTGGAGTTGCTTGATAAGCAAAAAAGCTCGCGGGAACTTGGGCGCCAACTAAAATAAGTTGATCAACCTCTGATAGCATAGCCAGCACTTGTTCTGGGAAATAGGGTAACCGCTCTATTGCAGGCGCATTCGGGCCTCCTTCCACGCGGGCTGGGAATGTGCCAGTAACAATCCGGCAACCAGTATGTGCCGAGATTTTGCTTGCTATGATAAGAGCCTCAGGACTTGTAGCGTGATGTTCGACCAGAAGCATTACCTTACCTTTGTTGTTAAACGCTGCTGCCGCGGCTTCAACATCGCAGTTTTCGACTTTCGCTCTCTGTGGAAAAGCGTTCGGCTTGGCGATTCCTGCACTTTTTTCCCAGGCAGCGTCTGCCCCCATAATTAGAGTCGAAATTTGTCCTGCTGAGCCCGATGTTTGACGAAGTGAGGCTGTAAAAGCGTTGGCACCATCCTGGGCTAGTGTGGTTGAAGTGCTGTCGGTTTTTATCCAAGAAGAATAATTGCGAGCTAACGTATCAATATCTGAGGTCAGTGGCGCGTCAAGGCCCGTGTGGAAGTTCGGGGGATTACCGACGATGTTGATGATTGGAGAGCGCGCGCGACGAGCATTATGAAGGTTTGCGATGCCATTTGCGAGTCCTGGACCCAGGTGCAGGAGAGTTGCGGCTGGTTTACCCGTCATTCTCGCATATCCGTCCGCGGCGCCCGTGCAAACTCCCTCAAAAAGCGAGAGTATTGAACGCATTTCTGGAACAGAGTCCAAAGCTTGAACTAAGTGCATTTCTGAAGTACCGGGATTTGCGAAACAGACTTCTACGCCACAATTTGCGAGGGTTTCGATGAGTGCTTTGGCTCCATTCATTGTTTTACCGCCGTTATTAAAGTAGGTTAGCTTTTTACGATGTTCGAGATTATTTGGTATTTTGATCCTGAAATTGATGATAGCATTTTGAGAACTTTGTGCACCTTAGTGAAATCAGCTGATTAAAAAATAGTCCATAAGGGGGGGCGATGAAGTCTGAAATTATGAATTTATTCGCCACTCCTGTAGTGCGGTATAGTATTAATAGAGATTTTAGTCTTTCCGAGATGAAATTTTTTAGCGACGAGATGGAGCAGCCCATCAAGGCAATTTCGAATTTTTCGTCAAGTAATAAGGATATTCTTATATCCCCCGAGATGAAAGGAATCCGCGAGTTTGCGGAGCAGAGTCTTTCGCATTATTTGAAAACGATCTTCAACACCTCAAACAAGGTGAGATTAAAAATTACGCAGTCTTGGCTGACATTGACGAGAGAGGGTGAATCACATCATTCTCATACACATCCAAACAGCGTTGTAAGTGGAGTTTTGTATATTAACGTTGGGTCAAAAGGTGGAATTAATTTTTTCCGAAATGAAGATTCTACATGGTATGAGCTCTTGAGGGCGCAAGAAACTTACCACAACACGTTCAGGTATTTTATCCCCGCTAGTGTCGGGGATTTGATTTTGTTCCCCTCTAATATTCGGCACGGTGTAACTGAGGTCAAGGAGCCGATCGAGCGAGTCAGTTTGTCTTTTAATTCGTTTTTTGAGGGTGAACTGGGACGCCCGGAGTATGCTAACTCTCTAACTTTGGAGGTGAAATAATGGGCTTCAAGTCTTTTGATTTCTTTATTTCACAGCCTTTACCGCAAAATAACTTTGTCAATAAGCGCGTTTCATCACAAGCTTTGAGGCTCTCTTGATAAGGGGTTTTATATTTTTGACGTTCAGAATCTCAATTAAAAGATTTGTCGTTTTGAGCTTCTTTTTTTTGCCTTTTGTGAGTGCTGCTGAGGATGGAATGAGTTCTGATTTTGATCCTAGCATGAACGAGTTTTATCTAATCACCGTCGATGTCGGTTCACAGGTCTGGGATAATTTTGGTCATAGTGCCCTAAGAATTATTAATGAAAAAACCGGTTCGGATCTTACATATAATTGGGGGGTTTTCGATGCGAGTGAGGGGTGGGCACGGTTTGGGCTGGACTTTTTCTTAGGGGAAATGAATTATCAGCTTGTTGCACAAGAGACTTTTCGCGAGCTTAATTTGTATAAGCGACAAGGGCGTTCGGTGTGGCAGGAAAGGATAAATTTAAATAACAATCAGAAGCAACGTTTATACAACATGATTGAGGAAAATTTAAAATCGGAAAACCGCAGTTACAAATATCATTATTTTTTTAAAAATTGTACGACAGTAATAAGAGATTATCTTGATGAGGTTTTTGACGGTGGTTTGCAGAGTAAAATTTTTGGCAATGTGGATAGAACATTCCGAGACGAAATTCGCGAGCACTATGCCTCCCAGCAATTGGTAAGTTTTTCGCTTGATGTTCTTATGAATAAAAATGTCGATCGTCAGATGACCCAATGGGAAAGTCTTTTTTTGCCCGGAGAGCTCCGGAGAGCGTTATCCGGTGTCGCATCTAATGTGGGTGTTGACGGGGTCAGGCTGCCGTTATTGAGTCAATCAGAAAGTCTTCTTTCTTTCTCTTCACCAACGAAGGAATCGAATCCTTATCAGTTAATATTCTGGTTACTGCTGCTTCCCTCGCTGGGCTTAGGAGTTTGTGTTCGTCGAAACCAGCAAATTTATTTTGGAAGGGACGCTCAGCTCGGGTTGCGGTATGAAAAAGTTAGCTTCAGGGTTCTCGGACTCATCGGTGCAGTGGTCTCAATATTTAGTGGGGTGTACGGTGCTGTGATGCTTGGGGGTTGGTTTTTTTCGTCACACGCAGACCTATTCGGCAACATTAACCTCTTACTATTTTGGCCTACTGATTTAGTCGGATTTGTTATTGCTATGAAATGGCTTTTCACCTCAAAAGCTTGGTCAATAAATCACAACACTGCTCCGTTTGTAATGTTTTATGGGTTGGCCCATGGGTTTGGGTTGCTGGTTTATCTGATGATTTGGATATCCAGCCTTGGCCTTCAGGAGATCAGTCCAATCATTTTTTACCTTTTGCCGGGGCTATTTGTTTTCACGGCTGTGGTGTGGCTCGTTGGTTTTGTTCGTGTTCAAACTCGCTCTTATTTGCAATGAGCGTCTGCCAGTGTTAGAAAGCGAAATGTCTATGAAATAGGTGGCGAAATGCCGTAGTTTCGTTTTTTAGGCGGCACAAAAAAGGCCATCTATTGTGGCGATGGCCTTAAATAATCTTGCTTATCTCGCGCAGACTTACTGAGACGCTATCTCAACTCGCCTGTTCTGTTGGTAGGCTGTCTCTGAAGAAGTAGTCTGTGCTGGCCGCTCTTCGCCGTAGCTGACCACTTCAATCTGACTACGCGAAGCTCCATTTACAATGAGATAGTTGAGCACACTGTTGGCTCGACGCTCGCCTAGGGCAAGGTTGTATTCTCGTGTGCCTCTTTCGTCTGCATGTCCCTCTAAGCGGATACGTTTCCGGGGATTCGCAGCAAGATCTCTCGCGTGATAGCTGAGGACATCTCTGTCTGATTGTTGAAACTCCGCGACATCAAATTCAAAGTAGAAAACGGTTGTTGAAAGTGCGCTTCGAGTCATACGTTCTTCCGCCGCCGCAGCTCGCGCTCGTGCTTCTTCTTCCAGTTCTTGCTGTCTTCGAGTCGTCGCATCGACACCACTTTCTGTTTCTGCGACGTCTTCCATGGCATCGGCATCTTCTCCGGTAGAGCTGCACGCGGCTATGCCTGTCAGGCAAAGCAAAAGGAGGGCTTGCTTGAGTAGTAGATCAATCTTCATGACATCTCCTGGATAAATATAGTGTATCAATTCGGCCAAATGTTGTTAAAAGATATAAGTAAACAGATATTCCATTGGCTATATAATCGGCAAGAATACAATATTCCAAAGGTCAAAGCCAATAGAAATAAGGTCTTAAGACCTAATCTTTGGATTTTATTCAATTTTGGCAAGGTTTTGGTTTCAAAATCGTGTTTTTATATCTTTTATAGATGCTCCGACATAAGCGGAAAAACTGCGACGCATCATAAATCGAGCGGGCGCTCGATTTCTTTTACTAAAGTCATAAAACGATGGTAATCTATGTCCATTGGATTTTAATTTGGCTTGGACGCTTGCTAACGCAGATTTTTAAATTAACGAAGTAGCAGATTTTTTTCTGCAAAGATATTTGGGAGATTATTGTGAATGCTGATTTTACTGCCGATGATTTAGCTTTTCAGGCTGAAGTCAAAGATTTTTTAGAGAAAGAATTCCCGAGTGCGTATCGCAAGAAGATTGATGCACGGCAGCGGTTGACTAAAGAGGAAATTGTTGACTGGCAAAAAATTCTTTTCCGAAAAGGGTGGGTTGCTCCAAATTGGCCTAAGGAATATGGCGGAACTGGGTGGTCGCCGACGCAGAAATACATTTTTAGCACAGAGATGGGACTGGTTGGCGCTCCAGAACCGGTGCCGTTTGGGATGACGATGGTTGCTCCAGTTATCATGGCCTATGGCACTGAAGAACAAAAAGAGCGCTTCCTGCCGGATATTTTGGAAAGTAACGTCTGGTGGTGTCAGGGATACAGTGAACCAAATTCGGGTTCTGACTTAGCGTCTTTGAAGACATCTGCTGTGAGGGATGGAGACCACTATGTGGTGAACGGTAGTAAGACCTGGAACACTTATGGCCAGCATGCCGATTGGATCTTCTGTTTAGTTCGAACGGATAACACCGTCAAAAAGCAAGAGGGTATTAGTTTCTTGCTAATTGATATGAAGTCGCCGGGAATCACCCTGAAGCCGATCGTGTTGCTCGATGGTCACCCGGAGGTCAACGAAGTGTTTTTTGACGAAGTACGTGTGCCTGTCGAGAATTTGATTGGGGAGGAGAATAAAGGTTGGACCTATGCAAAGGTATTGCTTACTCACGAGCGAACTAATATAGCAGGGGTGCCTCGAGGAAAACGAAGATTGGGCTCGTTAAAGAGACAGGCAGCAGAAACTGATGATGGGTTTGGCGGCACGATGGCTGATAATCCAAATTTCAAACGCAAGTTGGCCGAAGCAGAGATAGAATTGCTAGCTTTGGAATATTCTGAGTTGAGAACACTAGCGGCTCTTACCGTTGGTAAGGCTCCGGGACCCGAGTCTTCAATTTTGAAGATAGTGGGGACTGAGCTGGCGCAATCGATGGATGAAATGCTTGTAGAGCTTGCAGGTTACGGTTGCTTGCCTTTTTTACCAGAGCAATATGAGGAAGGTTTCGAGGGAGAGATTTTTGGTCCAGGAAATTCGGCCTCAGCAGCATTGACTTATTTTAATAACCGAAAACTATCTATTTTCGGAGGGTCAAACGAGATACAGAGAAATATTATCTCCAAGGCTGTCCTCGGACTATAAAATTTCCAGTTTTCCCGTTTAATCATTAACATGTAAAGAGGTTTTGTTGTGGATTTTTCTCAGACTGAAGAACAACAAATGTTGCAAGAAAGTGTGCAGCAGTTTGTGCGTAAAAGTTATGATTTTGACACCCGAAATTCGATCGTCTCGACCGAGCAAGGATACAGTGCAGAATTTTGGAAGCTGTTCGCAGAACTTGGGTGGCTAACGGTGCCCTTTAGTGAAGCAGATGGTGGCTTTGGAGATTCGGCTGTTGACTTAACGGTAATGATGGATGAGTTTGGTAAGGCGTTACTTGTCGAGCCATATTTAGCTACTGTGGTTTTGGGAGGCGGGCTCATTGCGGCTCTTGCTGACGAAAAGTCAAAAGGTGAATTGCTTCCGCCGGTCATGAGTGGGGATTTGCAGCTCGCGCTTGCCGCGTCGGAACATAGTGGGCGTTACAATCCACTGAGTGTGGAGACGACGGCCCAAGTTGATGGCGATAAAATAATTCTTAATGGAGTCAAAACAGCCGTGCTCAACGGTATCAACGCAAGTTACCTTCTCGTAACGGCGAGAGAGTCCGGCGAGGTTTCGTCAAAAGATGGAATATCAGTGTTCTTGGTGCCAACAGATAGTTCGGGAGTCAATATTCAGGGCTTTACGACCATAGATGGCAGAAGTTCTTCTGAAGTGCAGCTCGAGGCGGTAAGTGTTGGCGCATCAGCTCGCCTTGGACAGCCTGGGAAAGCGGCGGAAGCATTGCTCATGGTTAACGAAAAAGCAACTGTAGCATGTGCCGCTGAGGCCCTTGGCGCGCTTGAATCGATGTTGCACAAGACTGTAGAGTACAGCAAAACACGAAAGCAGTTTGGAACTTCCATTGGGACTTTTCAGGCGCTTCAGCATCGTATGGCAGATATGTTTATACAGTGTCAGCTTGCGCGCTCAATTGTTATCCGTGCTGCTATGAAGATTGACAGTAATGAGTCAACCGTAGAGAAGACAAAAGCAGTATCCGCCGCCAAGAGTCGAATTGGGTATGCGATAAAAGCGGTGGGTCAAGAGGCAATTCAGATTCATGGTGGAATCGCTATGACTGAGGAGCTTGATGTCGGACACCTATTCCGGCGAGTTACCGCCCTCGATATAATGTTCGGCGATGCTGATTTTCACACAGAGCGTTATGCCTCGCTCTAATTAGTCCTCAGATCCTTCAAGCTCAGGTTTTAAAATTGATTCGCGGAGGGGGTATGACACCCGGCTGCCAAAAGGCAAGTGATGAGTGAACTAGTCCTCGTGCGGCACGGTCAGGCGTCCTTCGGTGCTGCCTCCTATGACAAATTGAGTGAAAAAGGTGTCGACCAAGTTCGATGTTTATACGATCACTGGAAAGAACTGGGATATCGTTTTGATCATCTATACTGCGGTTCTTTGCAGAGGCAAAAAGAGACGGCCTACGAATTACAGGGCCTGTTGAAGAGCCCTGTTTCTAAGCCTTCCGAGCTGATTGGGCTTAACGAGTACAACGGAGATCCGCTTCTTCGAATTTATGCCAGAGATAAAAACAAAGAAGTCTATGATAATCCAGTGATCGATCTTCCGATCAGAGAGCCAAAGCTTTTTCAGCGAACCTTTGAGGAAGCTACCGCAAAATGGATAAATGGCAGCTTAATCCCTACCGAAGAAGACAATGATTTTGAGTTTTGGTCCGATTTCAAGGAGAGGGTGAATCACGCTCTCGATGAGATTATGGGTAGGCACTGTGACGGAAGTAAGGTGTTGATAGCTACCTCGGGGGGCGTCATTGCGGTGGCTTTGCAAAAGGTACTGCAATTTTCTGATCGCGAAACGATTAACACAAACTGGATGGTTCACAACAGCTCGGTATCGCGAATTAGATATGGAAAAGGGCGTTTGTCTCTTGCTCAGTTTAATAACCTACCCCATCTTGAAAGGCTTGAGAAACAGGATATGATCACGTATCGGTAACGATGAGGATTTTAGTTTGATTGAGAAGATGGACGAGAAAGACTTAATAGATAAAGCTGGGGTAATCCGGGATGGCGAAGAATTGGACCTTGAGGCTTTACAGCAACATCTTGAACCAATTCTGGGCGCAAGCGCGGCTGAGTTGCAGATTAAGCAGTTTCCAGGAGGCTTTTCAAATCTAACATATTTACTCTCAAGTGGAGTCGAAAAATGGGTTCTTCGTCGGCCTCCGTTCGGAAGCAAAGTGAAATCAGCGCATGATATGTCGAGAGAATTTAAAATTCTTTCTGCGATACAGGAAGTATTTCCTTATGGGCCAAAGCCGATTCACTTTTGTGAAAATAGCGATGTGCTCGGTTGTGATTTTTATTTAATGACCTATATAGAAGGGTTAGTGATTCGTCGTGATTACCCTTCGAATTTGGATCTTTCCCCTGATCAAGTGAGAGCACAATTGTTGAATTTTTTCGATGTCTTAAGTGCCCTACATTCTGTGGATTTAGAGAAAGCGGGACTTCAAAATTTTGGGCGCCCTGAGGGTTATGTTCAGAGACAAGTGGATGGGTGGTGTAAGCGGTGGGAAGGAGCTGTTACCGAGGATGCTGTAAATTGTGATGTGACAATGCAATGGCTACAGGACAATATGCCGAGAGATAGCGGCAAGGCGAGTGTAATTCATAACGATTATAAGATGGATAATGTGATTTTTTCTCTAGAAAATCCATTGGAGTTAATTGGCGTGCTGGATTGGGAGATGGCAACCGTAGGTGATCCGGTAATGGACCTAGGGTGCACGTTGGGTTACTGGACCCAAATGGACGATCCAGATTTTTTTCGTGAGTATCGAGCTATGCCGAGTGACGTGAAGGGAGCCCCAACTCGATCTGAAATTATTTCTCGTTTTCAAGAGAAGACTGGAGTGTCGGTTGATAATTTTCCGTTTTATTTCTGCTTTGGTCTATTTCGCTTAGCAGTAATCGTTCAACAAATTTATTATCGGTATTATCACGGCCACACCAAAGATCAACGTTTCGCTTCGATGGTAAAGAAAACAAATGCACTTCAAAAGATGTGTGAGTTGATTATTAGTGGTCATATAGAATCTTGATTTTTCAAAATTAAATAAGGAATTTATGATGGCTCTTGAGATCCAGCGCTTATTCAATGTCAGTGGGCGAGTTTCAGTAGTTACCGGAGGTTCACGTGGAATCGGAAGAATGATTGCCGAGGGGTTCGTGTCTAACGGTATGAAGACCTATATTACGGCGAGAAAGGCCGATGCTTGCGATCAAGCTGCTGAAGAGTTAAGTCAAATCGGTAGCGGTAAGTGTATTTCTTTACCTGCGGATTTATCAACTGCAGTAGGTCGTAACAAATTTGTTGATGACCTAGCGTCTCGTGAGGATAAGTTAGACGTGCTGGTTAATAATGCGGGAGCCGCTTGGGGAGCTCCTTTTGAGGAGTATCCTGACGAAGCTTACGATAAAGTAATGGATATAAATGTCAAAGCTATTTTTACACTTACGAGAGACCTGATGCCTCTTTTACGCAATAGATCTTCACAGAGGCAACCGAGTAGGGTTATTAACATTGGATCAATCGATGGTTTGCGAGTCTCACAGATGGACAACTTTGCATATGGCGCGAGCAAGGCAGCCGTTCATTTTTTGACCAAAAACCTCGCCCTTCGTTTTGGCCCTAAAGGTGTAACGGTCAATGCCATCGCGCCCGGGGCATTTGAAAGTCATATGATGCGTGGGACGCTTGCGAAATATCAAGGAAAGATCGAGGCAGAGAATCCTCTTGGGCGTATCGGTTGTATTGAAGATATGGCGGGTTTAGCTCTGTTTCTTGTTTCTGATGCTTCGAAATACATGACTGGCCAGGTAATCGCCCTGGATGGTGGGCGCCATATCGGCATGGCGGTTGATTGAGCTCCTAACTTTTGCCAATACTGCTTTCTTTTTGTGCTGAGTTAATTATAAAAAGAGCTCATAGCCCGGATAATGAGTTAGCCTTTAATCTTCAGAGAGCCAAATATTAAATGCACTCGACTCGTTTACAAAAGAAGATAGTTATCGCCGCAGCATTTGTCAGTGGCTTTTGCATTATGGCGATCGAGATGCTCGGAGCGAGGATAATGTCTCCGTATTTTGGTGGAAGTCTCTCGGTTTGGGGCAGCGTGCTAACGATCTTTATGCTCGCCTTATCTTGCGGTTATTTGATTGGGGGAAGATTGTCTGAGGGTCAGCCAAAGCCAAAAACCTATTCATTGTTTTTTATCGCGGCAGCAGTGGCCTCGCTGCCAATTGTTTTTTTTGCGGACGGAATTATGCAGCCTATATTTATGGCCATAGAGGATCCTCGATATGGATCATTAATCGCGTCGGTTTTTCTTTTTTTTATACCAACTACAATTCTTGGAATGATTTCTCCTTATTCAATCAGGTTGCTTGTTGAACACGAAGACCATAGCGGAAAAATGGCTGGTCAATTATTTTTCGTTTCAACATTTGGCAGTGCGCTGGGAACTTTAGGGACAGCTTTTTATTTTGTTCTCTGGTTTGATGTGAATGAAATTTTATTTGGGACTATACTAGCTCTATTATTTGTCGGTGTAGCTATATTTACATTTGATTTAGCTGCTCGGAGATCCCAGTGAAGCAGATTTTAATCTTACTTTTCGGACTAGCACTCTTGAGGCCCTTGTGTGCTCAAACGATTCATGAGGAGCGATCGGTATATCGAGATATTACTGTAACCGAACGATTCGGACGCAGATGTCTTTTGTTCAATGTTCATCGAGGAGATAGAAACCAAACCTGTATCTTTACTGATGGAAGTAGGCGCTTAGTTTTTGATTATACCAAAATGAGTTTTGCGGGGTTGCTTTTAAAACCCGATCCGAAGAGGGTATTGATAGCTGGGCTTGGAGGAGGGACTATTCCTCTTGTGTTAAGTGAGTTGTTTCCTGACGCGAGCATTGATGTGATTGAAATTGATGAATCAGTGGCCCGAGTCGCCAAGGATTTTTTCTTTTTTAAGCAAACAGATTTAATGCGAGTGCACATAAATGATGCGCGCGTTTTTATAAAGAGGGCGGCCTTGAAAGAGGAAAAATATGATTACATTGTTCTGGATGCGTTCTCTGGTGACTACATCCCGGAACATATGTTGACGCAGGAGTTTTTAGAGGAGGTCAAACAGGTTCTGGCGCCCGATGGTGTGGTGGTTGCAAATACTTTTTCCACAAGTCGTTTTTATGATCACGAGTCTGTGACTTATCAACGGGTTTTTGGCGAGTTTTATAATTTTAAGTTACCAACCTCTGGAAACCGGATTATTCTGACCCAACTTAAATCGTTGCCCAGTCCAGGGGTGATGGCAGAGCGCGCCGCCCAGTTAACTCCTCAGCTTCGAGAGTACGGTATTCCATTTCTTAGTTATCCCGAAAAACTTTCTGCTGAGGTCGATTGGGATATGAGTCGACGAGTTCTTACGGACCAGTATTCTCCGTCAAATCTACTTCGAGACAATTGAGGATTTGAAAGGCTTACAAAAGTTCTTTTATCATGTTCCTCGCTATTATGATTTGCTGAATCTGACTCGTGCCTTCGTATAATCTAAACAGCCGAACATCGCGATAGAATCTTTCAACGGCATACTCGGACATGTAACCGGCGCCACCGTGAATTTGTACTGCACGATCTGCAACGCGACCAACCATTTCTGTGCAGAAAAGTTTGCAAGCTGAAGATTCTTTAGTGATGTTTTCGCCGAGGTCTCTGCGACGCGCAGCATCCAAGGTCATTGTCTCTGAGGCGTAAGCTTCAGTATATGAATCGGCAAGCATTGCTTGTATGAGTTGCTGCTCAGCAATCGGTTGACCGAATTGTTTTCTTTGCATACTGTAAGAAAGGGCGTCGTCAATCAATCTTTTTGCAACCCCGATACTTACCCCGGAAATATGAAGCCGGCCGCGATCAAGAACCTTCATAGCTGTGATAAAACCCTCTCCTTCCTCGCCGATAATGTTTTCTGCTGGAATTTTGCAATCTTCAAAAATTACATCGCAGGTCATTGATCCAGATTGACCCATTTTTTTATCGATAGATCCAAGAGTTAAACCTGGTGTTTCTCTCTCAACGATAAAGGAAGAGATGCCGCGTGCCCCCTTGATTTCCGGATTGGTTCGAGCCATAACGTTAAATGTATTGGCGACAGGTGCGTTAGTTATGTACCGCTTGGTTCCGTTGATAATATAATGCTCTCCCTCGCGACGTGCAGTGGTTCTTAACGAGGCTGCATCTGAGCCTGCCTCAGGCTCGGTGAGACAGAAACACGCAACCCACTCGCCGGAGGCATACTTGGGAAGGTACCTTTGTTTTTGCTGTTCGGTCCCATTAAAAACAATGGCTGCAGACCCTATTCCATTGTTTGTGCCTAAAATTGATCGGAACGCTGGAGAGGTATAGCCCAGCGCCATGGACACCTTTATTTCTTCTTCCATAGTGAGGCCAAGCCCACCATACTCTTCTGGGATGGTTAATCCAAAAAGACCAAGCTCCCGCATTTCACTGAGAATTTCGTCAGGCAATTTGCCTTCTTCGGCGAGTTGATCTTCAGCTGGGATTAACCTCTCTCGCACGAAGCGCTCGATAAGTGAAATAAGTTGGTCTAGGGTTTCCGGATCTCGAATCATGGCTGCGTAACCTATTTTCTGCTGGTGGTAAATTTAATAGATGGTTGGTCTTAAGCTTAAGGAAGAAATTAGCATATTTCAGTCGTACGCGCGACTAATCAGGGCTTTATGGGGTC